>Ga0209237_1002495_pt1 | contig 11065 bp, 10 predicted proteins | sample GraSoi013_1_40cm_2_FD_185820 | JGI IMG/M metagenome (GOLD analysis project Ga0209237, IMG submission 185820) | Grasslands soil microbial communities from the Angelo Coastal Reserve, California, USA - Sample 10_02_2013_1_40cm (SPAdes) (version 2) | ecosystem: Environmental > Terrestrial > Soil >...
GCGCCCGGTCCCCACGCGCGCGAGGTCGAGGACGAGCAGCGCCCGCACCCCCGCGGCGACAGCCGCGCGCGTCAGCTCGAGCGGCACCGCGCGATGGCGCGCTCCGGGCCGGACGACGGGCGTCCCTCCGCGCAAGTCGAGGCTGAACACGACGCGTGCGCTCCCGATGGCCCGGGCGATCTCTCGCAGGGCGGCGAAGCTCGGCAGCGTCTCCAGGCCGACCACGACGCGCGCGGCGCCGTGCGCGACCGTGTCCTTGGCGGCCACCGGATCGACGATGCCGCCGTCGACCAGCAACGGGCCGCCCACTCCGGCCAGGGACTCGAGCAGCGCGCGCTGCGGCCGCCCACTCGCGATCGCATCGAGGTCCGCGACGTAGCACTCGTCGCAACCGAGCCGCTCGCGGAACGCGTGGGCCAGCGCGAGCGCGTCTCCCGCCTCCCGCTCGGGCAGGAGCACCGAGTCGGCCGGCGCGTAGTCGTCCCGCAGGCCGCCGCGCGCCCACACCGCGCGGCCCGCTCGGAGGTCGAGCACGGGAATCACGCGCACGCCAACGCCCCGCGGACGCCCGGCGTATGAAGGGCGTGCTCGGCTGGGACATAGGCGGCGTCAACACGAAAGTGACCCGTGCGACGGCTATGCGCGTCGTCGCCACGCGGGTCGTGCCGTACGAGATTCAACGCGACCCCGCTGCGCTCGCGCCGCTGCTCGATCGCCTCGCGCGGGAGCTCGGCGCGCAACCCGGCGACGCCCACGCGGTGACTATGACGGCCGAGCTGTCGCAGCTGTTTCGCACCAAGCGCGAGGGTGTGGCGTTCGTCCTCGACGCCGCTACGCAGGCCTTTCCGGACGGACTGGTGCGCGTATACGCGGTCGACGGGCGCTGGCGCACCGTGGACGAGGCGCGCCGCGACCCGCTCGCCGTGGCGGCTGCCAACTGGGCCGCGACGGCGCGCCTCGTGGCTCGCACCTTCCCCGATTGCGTGCTGATCGACGTAGGCTCGACCACGACCGACATCATTCCGGAGGGCGCGCCCGCCGCGGTCGGCCGCACCGACCCCGAGCGGCTGCGCGAGGGCGAGCTGGTCTACACGGGGGCCCTCCGCACGCCGGCGGAGGCCATCGCATCCAGCGTTCCGTTCCAGGGAGGGCCCAGCGGCGTGTCCGCGGAAGGGTTCGCGCTCGCGGGCGATGTCCACCTCTGGCGGGGTCAGCTTGCGCCGGCGGATTACTCGGTCCCCGCGCCTGACGGGCGCCCCGCCACGCGAGCGCTGGCGGGGGAGCGACTCGCGCGGGTCGTGTGCGCCGATCGCGAAATGCTCGACGACGCCGCGATCGGTGCGATCGCCGACGCGCTGTGGGACGCGCAGGTGAGCCGCATCGCGGAGTCGGTCACCCGCGTGTGCCGGCGCCACGCCGTGCTCACCCTCGCCGTGGTCACCGGCCTCGGTGACTTCCTGGCTCGAGAGGCGGCCCGGCGCGCCGCACTGAGGGTCACGCATCTCTCGACCTCGCTCGGCCCGGCCGCCCGCCACGCACCGGCGGCGGCGGTGGCGCTGCTGCTGGCCGCGGAGCTCGCCCGAGAAACGGTGCCCTCGTGACGGACGAGACACGGGTCGTCCACACGGTCGTGAAGGTCGGGGGGGGACTGCTCAGCAAGGCCGGGGCCCTCGATCTCGTCGTCGAGGCGCTTACGGCCTTCAGCCCGCGGCGCCGCCTCGTGATCATCCCCGGCGGCGGGCCGTTCGCCGAGGCGGTGCGCACCATGTTCCGACGGGTGAAGATCGGCGAGGACGCGGCGCACTGGATGGCCGTGCTCGGCATGGATCAGTACGCCCACGCCCTGGCGTCACGCCTCTCGGGCGCGGTGCTCGTCGAGCAGCAGTCGGAGGTCGCCGCCGCGCGCGTGGCCGGGCGGCTACCGGTACTCGCGCCGTACCGCTGGCTCCGGGCGGCCGACCCGCTCCCGCACAGCTGGGAAATCACGAGTGACAGCATCGCGGCCTGGCTCGCCGGCGCGCTCGGCGCCCGGCGCATCGTCCTGATCAAGCCCGCGGGGGGCGACCCCCGGAAGCTCGTGGATTCCTTCTTCCTGCGGACCCTGCCGCCCGGGGTGGAGCACTTCATCATCACCGCCGACGACCTGGGGCAGCTCGACGTAGCGCTAGACGAGGGTGGCGGCAGCGGCCAGGGGCGTCGCGCGCGTCAGGGCTGACAGCGCGGCGACGCGGGCGCGCGAGACCCGACCCCTCCGCCCGCCGACGCACGCGGCCCCCCGGACACCGACCAGGTCGGCTCCGAGCGCGCGCGCGGTGGCAAAGTCCGCTCCCCCGAGGCTGCCCGCGAGGCAGGCGAACAGGCCGGCATCGTGCGCTGCCGCGACCCAGGCACGGACCGTCTGGGTGTCGAGCAGGGCGAACAGGCCCGCCTGCTTGAATGCCGTGTCGAGCAGCACCCCCGCCGCGCCGGTGTCGGCCGCCAGCGCGACGAGCGGGTCTGGCGCGAGACTCTGAGCGCGCGCCCAGTCGGCGTAGGCGACCAAGACCACCCGCGTGCCGTCCCCCTCCCCCTCCCCCGCCCCCCGGCGTGCCGCCGCCGCGCGACGGCGCGCCTGCGACACGGTGGGGGCAGCGCGGAACCCCACTTTCACGAACGCCGCTCCGCGCCGCGCGGCCGCGCGGGCGCGCTGCTCGATCAGCGCTGGGGGCCCTTCGTCCCCCAGCGCCGCGCTCACAGGGCGGCCCGCCCCGACCCCGGTGCAGATAGCGTCCAGCACCACCTGCCGCACGGCACCCAAGGCGCCCTGGCGCGGGTCTTTCGCGTCGATCACGTCCGCGCCGCCGAGCAGCGCGGCATGCGCTTCAGACACAGCGGCGACGCTGACGAGAAGCTGCATGACGCGCGCTCCCTTGTGGGTGTCGCAAAGCCGCCGATAGGTTAGGCTTCCGGAGACCCGATGTCAAAACGACAGCTGGAGGGAGTGGTTGAAGCGGCGCCGCCTGGCGCGGCATTCGACGCCGCCGAACCGACTCTCATCGGAAAAGTGGTGCTCGTCACCGGGGCCTCGAGCGGCATCGGACGCGCGATCGCCGTTGCCTGCGCAGCCGCCGGGGCCGACGTGGCCCTGACCTACCGCGCGAACCGCGGCGGCGCCGATGAGACCGCCCAGCGCGTCCGCTCGCAGGGCCGTCGCGCCGAGCTGCTGCCCGTCGACCTCACCGAGCCGCGGGACCTCGAGGCCCTGGCCGCCCTGGTACGCGGGGCCCTGGGCCGGGTGGACGTGTGGGTGAACAACGCGGGCGCCGACATCCTGACTGGAGATGCGGCCCTGCTCACCTGGGTCGAGAAGCTGGACCGATTGCTCGCCGTGGACCTGCGCGGGACGGTGCTCGCCTCCTGGAAGGCGGTCGAACTGATGCGGGCCCAGCCGCCGGGCGGCGTGATCCTGAACCTGGCGTGGGACCACGTGCTCACCGGGGGGATGAAGGGCGGGTACACCGAGGTGTTCTGCGCCGCCAAAGGCGGGGTGTATTCGTTCAGCCGCGCGCTCGCTCACTCGGTGGCGCCCCACATCCGCGTGAACGTGCTCGGGCCCGGTTGGATCGAGACGGCGTACGGAGACCAGCTCGATCCCACGGTGAAGCAGCGCATCGCGCGGTCGATCCCGCTGGGTCGCTGGGGCACGCCTGAGGACATCGCGCACGCGGCGGTGTACCTCGCCTCCGACGCCGCGTCCTACGTCACCGGACAAATGCTGATGATCAACGGCGGGGCCGTCATCTAGGCCCCCGGATAAGGAGACTCGTATGGCGCAGAAAGAGCCGACCTACAACGAGACCCAGATCGCGCAAAAGCTGCAGGACCTCCCGGGATGGTGGTACGAAGACGGCTGGATCCGCCGCAACTACAAGACGGACGGTTGGCCCACCACGCTGATGCTCGTGAACGCCATCGGCTACATCGCCGAAGCCGCGTACCACCACCCCGATCTCGCCGTCACGTGGGGTCGAGTGATCGTGAAGCTCCAGAACCACGCGGCCGGCGGAATCACGGACAAAGACTTCGAGCTGGCGAAGCAGCTCGAGGAGTCGGTGCTGTGGCGGCCGAAGGGCGGCGCGCTCGAGGGGACGCCGAACAAGTTCGTGCGGTCGGGCGACCCGCGGTGACGTCCGCTCCGGCGGACGCCGGACCCCAGCGGGTGCTGTTCGTGACCGGAAAGCTCGCCGAGCCGGCGCTGCGCCGGACGCTCACCGACATGGCGCCGGCATTCGCCCACGAGGTGGCCGTCATGAAGATCACCGTGGCCGCCTTGATGACCACGCCGTGGATCGCGCGCTTCCTCGACGTGCCGGCGGGCACGGATCTCGTCCTGATCCCCGGCCTGTGCGAGGGCGACGTCGCCGTCATCGCGGAGAAGGTCGGAACCCGCGTGGAGAAGGGGCCCAAGGACTTGCGCCAGATCCCCGAGTATTTCGGCCGCGCGGCGGCGACTCGTGCGTACGGGGCGTCCGACATCGAAATCGTCGCCGAGGTGAACAACGCCCCCCGGTTGGCACGTGAGGCGCTGCGGCGTGAGGCCGAGCACTACCGCGCCAGCGGCGCCGACATCATCGACGTCGGCTGCACACCGGGCCGCGAGTTTCCCGAGCTCGCGGGCGTGGTGCGCGAGCTGGTGGGCGGGGGGATGCGAGTGAGCATCGACTCGTTTGACCCGAGCGAGATTCGCACCGCCGTGGCGGCCGGTGCCGAGCTCGTCCTCTCCGTCAACCGGTCGAACCTCGACGTGGCGCGTGACTTCGCGCGCACCAAGACGCGCGTCGTCGTGATCCCCGATTTCGGGCAGGGCATCGAGACCCTCGAGCCGAGCGTGGAGGCGCTCGAGCAGTGGGGGGTGTCGTACCTGATCGACCCCGTCGTCGAGCCGATCGGGTTCGGCTTCTTCGCCTCGCTGGAGCGCTTCGCCGCGGTGCGCCGCCGTCACCCCGCCGCGGCCCTGTTCATGGGCATCGGGAACATCACCGAGCTCACCGCCGCCGACACGACGGGAGTGAACGCCCTCCTGATCGCCATCTGTCAGGAGCTGGGCGTGCGGGCAGTCCTCACCACCGAGGTGATCCCCTGGGCCCGCGGCGTGGTGCGCGAAGTGGACCTCGCGCGCCGTCTCATGTACCACGCCGTCACCCAGAAGACGCTTCCCAAGGGCGTGGACGACCGGCTCGTCACGCTCAAGGATCCCACGATCCTGGCCTACGGCGAAGCCGAGCTGCGCGAGCTGCAGGCGCGCGTGACCGATCCCAACTTCCGCATCTTCGCCGACCGCGAGGTGATCACCGTTTTCAACCACGAGATCTTCCTGCGCGGAACGGATATCCACGAGATCTTCGCCGGGCTCGGCGTGGACCAGGCGAGCCACGCCTTTTACCTCGGCCGTGAGCTCATGAAAGCAAAGCTCGCCCTCACGCTGGGCAAGAACTACCGCCAGGAGGGGGCGCTGCAGTGGGGCTACCTCACGCCCCCGGACGACCGCGGCCCCGAGCACGTAAAGCTCACGCAGCGGTCCACACGATCCCGCGAGCGCCGCAACGCAAAGGGCGGCACGTGACCGACCCCGCGCCCGTCGCCGAACAGCTCATTCCCGCCCCCGACCCGGTGGACGTGTGCGCGCGGTTCGCAGACCTGCCGTACGTGGTGTTTCTCGACAGCGCCACACAGGCCGGGCAGGTCGGCCGGTACTCCTTCCTCGTCGCCGATCCCGCGACGGTCGTGCGTTCCAAGGGCGTCCTCACGCAACAGCTCGACGGCACGGGCTGGACCCGCGTCGCCGCCGATCCGCTCACCCATGTCCGCACCCTGCTAGCGCCGTTCGCGTGTGAGCCGCTCGCCGATATCCCGCCGTTCCAAGGCGGGGCGGCGGGCTACGTGGGCTACGATTGGGGGGCGCAGCTCGAGCGCATCCCTCACCCGCGGTACGACGATCTCGCGATTCCCGACGTGATGCTCGGCGTGTACGACTGGGTCATCGCGTGGGATCACGCCGCCGGGAGCGCCTGGGTGATCTCAACGGGCATCCCTGAGCAGGGCGCGGCGCGCAACCGGCGGGCGGTGAGCCGACTGGCGTTCGTGAAGCAGCGGCTCGCGGGTGGGCGGCCCAGCGACCAGGGCGCCTGGGGCCTCCCCGAACGACTGCGCAGCTTTGTCGCGCAGGGAGACCCCCGGCGTCCGGACCGTCACACCGCTCCCTCCTACCCCGTCCCCGACGTGCCCGGGCTGCGCTCGAACTTCACTCGTGCCGGCTACCTCGACGCGGTTGCGCGGGTCATCGAGTACGTCCACGCCGGCGACATCTTTCAGGCGAATCTCTCGCAGCGACTCGAGGCGCCGCTCGCAGGGCCGCCGTTCGAGCTGTACCGCCGGCTGCGGCTGCGCAATCCCGCGCCCTTCGCCGCCTACCTCGATATCGGCGAGTTCGTCGTCGCGAGCTCTTCGCCCGAGCGCTTCCTGCACGTCGACTGCGACCGCCGCGTCGAGACGCGCCCGATCAAGGGGACCCGACCGCGCGGCGTCGGTCCGGAGCACGACGCGGCGCTCGCGTTGGCGCTCGCCGAAAGCGACAAGGACAGGGCCGAGAACGTGATGATCGTGGACCTGCTACGGAACGACCTCTCACGCGTGTGTCGGGTGGGCAGCGTGGGCGTGCCCGAGTTGTTCGCGCTCGAGCACTACCAAACGGTGCACCACCTCGTCTCCACCGTGGTGGGCGAGCTCGCCCCGGAGCACGATGCGCTGGACCTGGTGCGCGCGGCGTTCCCCGGCGGGTCCATCACCGGCGCGCCCAAAGTGCGGGCGATGCAGATCATCGCCGAGCTCGAGCCGACCCGGCGCGCCGTGTACTGCGGCTCCATCGGCTATTGGAGCGTCACCGGGGCGCTCGATACGAGCATCGTGATTCGGACCTATCTGGTGCTCGGGGGCGACGTGTACTTTCAGGCCGGCGGCGGCATCGTAGCCGATTCCGACCCCGAGCAGGAGTACCGTGAGACCCTCGATAAGGCCCGCGGCCTGATCGCCGCCCTGGCGCCATGATCCTGCTGATCGACAACTACGACTCCTTCGTCTACAACCTGGCGCGGTACGTGCGCGAGCTGGGGGAGGAGACCGTGGTCCGACGCCACGACACCACGACGCCCGAGGAAATCGAGGCGCTCCGACCCTCCCATATCATCATCTCGCCCGGACCGTGCTCGCCCGGCGAGGCCGGTATTTCGACCGAGGTAGTGCGCCGCTTCGGCCCGGCGACCCCCATCCTCGGGGTCTGCCTCGGCCACCAGTGCATCGGCGCCGCCTACGGCGCCGCGATCGTACGGGCGGCGCGGCCGGTCCACGGCAAGGCATCGCGCATTCATCACGACGGCCGCGGCATCTTCACCGGCCTGCCGACCCCGTTCCAGGCCGCCCGCTATCACTCCCTCGTCGTCGCCCGGACGGGCCTGCCTGCGGAGCTGCGCGTCACGGCCACGGCCGAAGACGGCGAGATCATGGCGATCGAGCACCGCCAGCACCGCGTGATCGGCCTCCAGTTTCACCCGGAATCGGTGCTCACCGAGCACGGCTACGCCCTGCTCGACCGGTTCCTCCACCCGGACACGACCCGGGCGGAGACCCTCCCCGACCGCGCCGACGGCGCGCGCGCACGGCCTCGGACGCCGGGCTTCGTCCCGCCGCCTGCGGCGTTGGTCCGGTGATCATCGAATCGATCCTCACCACGCTCGACGCCCTCGGGACGGCCAACTTCGCCCCTATGGGCGTCGAGTGGGGCGAGCGAGAGATCGTCATCAAGCCGTTCGTCGAAACCACCACGTTCCACAACCTGCGTGACACCGGGGCGGCGGTGGTGAACCTGACCGACGACGTCATGCTGTTCGCGCGCGGCGCGATCTCGACCGCTCGATTTCCCACGCTCCCCGCGGCGGTGGTGCCGGGCGTCGTGCTCGAAGCCGCCTGCTCGTGGAGGGAAGTCGAGGTCCGGTCGCTCGACGCCACGCCACCACGGGCGCGCATCGTGACGGCCGTGGCGCACCAGGGGTTCCGGCGTGAATTTCTCGGCTTCAACCGGGCGCGGCACGCCGTGCTCGAGGCGGCGATCCTCGCGACCCGCACGCACCTCCTGCCGGCCGGGCAGATCCGCGACGAGTTCGCGCGGCTGCAGGTGATCGTGGACAAGACGGCCGGTCCCCGGGAGCGCGAGGCGATGGCGCTGCTCACCGAGTACGTGCGCACCGCGCCCGCAGGGCGGCCCGAGCCCGCGCCGCGATGAGCGGAGCGCCCCCCCCGCCCCCCCCCCCCCCCCCCCCCCCAGTGTTCGTCGAGGCGCCGGCCCGCCTCCATTTCGGGGTGCTCGACCTGCGGGGCGATCTGGGACGGCGCTTCGGCGGGATGGGCGCCGCGGTTCCCGCTCCGTCCTTGCTGCTCGAGGCCCGCTCCGCCCCAGAGCTTCGGGCCGAAGGCCCCGACGCGACCCGGGCGCTCGAGTTCGCGCGGCGTTTCGCCTCCCATCACGGCATCGACGCTCGCCTCCACTTCTGCCTGCACCGGACCATCCCGGCGCATGCGGGTCTGGGTTCGGGTACCCAGCTCGCCCTCGCGGTGGCGCGCGCCATGGCCGAGCTGTACGGGCTGCCCCAGGAAGTGACGGCGCTGGCCCGGGCCGTGGACCGGGGACGACGCTCGGCGGTGGGCACCTGGACGTTCGCGTTGGGCGGGTTCGTGCTCGAGGGCGGCCGGAGGACGAGCGACGACGGGCCCGCGCCCCTGCTCACTCGCCTGCCGATCCCGGCGGCCTGGCGCTGTGTGGTAGTCGTCCCCGACGGGAAGTCCGGGCTCTCCGGAGACGAGGAGGCGGCCGCGTTCGCGCGCCTGCCGCCACCCGACCGCCGCGAGGTCGAGCGGGTCGCGCACCTCGTGTTGATGCAACTACTCCCGGCCGTCGCCGTAGCCGACCTCACAGCCTTCGGGGCGGCGCTGACCGAGGTGCAGCGCATCACCGGCGGGTGGTTCGCGCCGGCTCAGGGCGGCGTGTTCGCGCCGGGCGAAACGGGGGGCCTGGTCGAGCGACTGCGAGAGGGAGGGGCGATGGGAGTGGGGCAGAGCTCCTGGGGTCCGGCCGTGTACGGGATTGTGGCAGGCGCGGCCGCCGCGCACGCGCTCGCCGAGCGGGTGCGGGGGACGCTCGGGCCTGGCGGCGCCGTGTATGAGGGCCCCTTCAGCGCCCGCGGGGCGCGGGTGTGGCGCGGTGAAACCCTCGTTTCAGCCTGAAAACTCAGGTCTTTCGAGGCTGATTGACAGCCCCTGGACACGGGGATATAACCAATATCCCTGCCGGCATTCCTTGGTTGGAGGAGTCGGACGATGGCTGTGGCCTGTCGGGAACGCGGGCCCCCGGACGTTGCCCCCCGAGGCTTACGAGCGCTGACAGGCAAGTAGCGTGGACGGTTTTCTCACCACCCTCATCCTCAACATGAGGTCAGCTATGAACCGCTTCAAACTGCTGTCCGGCGGAATCGCGACGAGCATGATGGTGCTCGCGGCGTCCGCCGTCGCCCAGGGTCCGGGCGAGTGGACGATGACAGGCCGGACGTACGACCTGCAGCGGTACAGCCCACTCACTCAGATCAACAAGGCGAACGTAAAGAGCCTCAAGGCCGCATGGACGTTCTCGACCGGCGTCCTCAACGGTCATGAGGGCAACCCGCTGGTGATCAACAACGTGCTGTACGTGCACAGCGCCTTCCCGAACATCGTGTTCGCCCTCGACCTGACGAAGCCGGGCGCGCCGATGATCTGGAAGCACGTGCCGAACCAGCCGCCCGAGGCGAAGCCGATCGCGTGTTGCGACCTGGTCAACCGCGGCCTCGCCTACCATCCGAGCGGCAAGCTGTTCATCGAGCTGCTGGCTGGCGACCTGCTGGCGCTGGATGCGAAGTCGGGCAAGCAGATCTGGCGCGTCCCGAACGCCGACTACAAGACCGGCTCGACGATGACCAACGCGCCCATCGTGATCAAGGATGTCGTGATCGCGGGGATTTCGGGCGGTGAGTTCGGCGTGCGTGGCCGCGTGACGGCGTACGACGTGAACACCGGCAAGGAGCTGTGGCGGGCGTATTCGACCGGCCCCGATGCCGACGTGAAGATCGTGGGCGAGCCCAACTCCAACTACGCGTCGATGAAGGGGAAGGACCTGGGTGTGTCGACGTGGCAGGGGGACGAGTGGCAGCACGGCGGCGGGACGACGTGGGGCTGGTACTCCTACGATCCGACGCTGAACCTGCTCTACTACAGCTCGGGCAACCCGGGCACCTGGAACCCCGATCAGCGGCCCGGTGACAACAAGTGGTCGATGACCATCTTCGCGCGCAACCCGGACAACGGGGAGGCGAAGTGGGTGTACCAGATGACGCCGCACGACGAGTGGGATTATGACGGCGTCAACGAGAACGTCCTGGCCGACCTGACGATCGGCGGGAAGCCGGTGAAGGCGCTGGTGCATTTCGACCGCAACGGCTTCGGTTACACGCTCGATCGGACCACCGGCAAGGTGCTGGTGGCCGAGCCGTTCGGGCCGGTCAATTGGGCCTCGAAGATCGATCTGACGACGGGCGTCCCGGTTCGGAACGCACAGTTCGGGACCACCTCGAAGAAGAACACCGAGGGTATCTGTCCGGCCGCCATCGGCTTCAAGGATCAGCAGCCTTCCGCATTCTCTCCGCAGACCAAGCTCTTCTACGTCCCGACGAACAACATCTGCATGGATTACGAGGGCGTAGAGGTGAAGTACTCGGCCGGTCAGCCCTACGTCGGCGCGATCGTGCGGATGTTCCCTGGCCCGGGCGGCAACCGTGGCGCCTTCATCGCCTGGGATCCGACCATCGGGAAGATCAAGTGGTCGATCAAGGAGAACCTCGCGGCGTACGGCGGTGCCTTGGCCACGGCCTCAGGCATCGTCTTCTACGGCACGATGGAAGGTTGGCTCAAGGCAGTGGATGCCACGACCGGGACCGAGCTGTGGCGG
>Ga0209237_1002498_pt1 | contig 11061 bp, 9 predicted proteins | sample GraSoi013_1_40cm_2_FD_185820 | JGI IMG/M metagenome (GOLD analysis project Ga0209237, IMG submission 185820) | Grasslands soil microbial communities from the Angelo Coastal Reserve, California, USA - Sample 10_02_2013_1_40cm (SPAdes) (version 2) | ecosystem: Environmental > Terrestrial > Soil >...
CTGCGCGAGTTCGATCACGAGGTCCGCGACGGCTCGTTCCCGACGGACGAGCACAGCTTCACGATGAAGGAGAGCGAGCTCCTCTCGTTGCAGCGGAGCCTGGCGCAGCAGAAGGCCGGGTAAGGCGAGCACGAGCGAGGAGCAGCTCAGGGGGAGGGGCCCCTGTCAGTGAGCGCAGCGAGCGTGTGCGACGAGCGAGACAACCCGCCAGGGGCGTGTCTCCGGCGCAGCCGGAGATTGAGCTAATGCGCGTCGCGATCCTGGGCATGGGCGCGATCGGTCACGTCGTGGCTCGCGCGCTCGATGGCCGGGCGGAGCTCGTGAAGATCGATCGGACGCGCGCCCCGCTTCGCGACGGCGAACGGCCGGTCGATGCCGCGATCGTGACCACGAAGACGCCGGGCACGCCGTGGGCGGCGGAGGTGGCGGCGAAGATCCTCACGCGCAACGGGGTCGCGCTCACCATCCAGAACGGGCTTGGCAACTACGAGACGCTCGTCGCCGCGATCGGACCGGACCGCGCGGCGGTCGGTGTGATCTATGTTGGGGCGCAGCTCGTGGATGGAGCGCTCCGCGCGACGGGACCTGGGAAGGTCGAGCTCGGTCGTCCCGCGGGGAGGGGTCCGCGTGCGAACCTCGATGCGCTCACGAAGCTGCTGAAAGCCGGTGGGATGGACGTAATGGTGGTCGACGATCCCTGGCCGGCCGTCTGGCGCAAGGTCGTAACGAACGCTGCGGTCAACCCGCTGAGCGCGCTCGTCGGCAAGACCAACGCGGAGCTGCTCGCGGACGCGCCGGCCTGCCGCATCGCCGATGGCCTCGCGCGCGAAGTGGCGCGCGTCGCGAGCGCATCCGGCATCGCGATCGAGGAAGACGAGGCGATCCGCCAGTGGCGTGCGATGGCCGCGCTCACCGGCGCGAATCGTTCATCGATGCTGCAGGACGTCGAAGCCGGGCATACGACTGAGATCGACTCGATCAGCGGCGCGGTCTTTCGTGAGGGTGAGAAGCGCGGTGTCGCCGCGCCGCTCAATCAGGCGATGACGCTCCTGGTCCCAGCGCTCCACCCAGGCCCGGCGCAGATTTCAACCGGCCCCGGTACTCGCGACGGATGAAGTCCGGCGCGTACGGCAGGTAGCGCCTCTGCCGGGCATCCTCAATGCTGAAGAAATCGCTGATGATCTCGCCGCTGCAGTTCACGCTCCCGCAGACGCACGTCGAGCGTTGGCCGCCAAAGGCGTTCAACCGGTAATCGATCGTGATCTCCTCGCCTCGGCGGATGCGTCGCCACGCGAAGACCTTGACGCCGCTGCGCATCGCGTTCGGATCGCAGGAATGGTTCAGGTAGCAGCCCGGTGGGAGGAGGATCGCGCTTGTCTCGAAGTCCAGCTCGCAGAGGTGCCTGCGATCCTCGCGAGGGAGCGATCGGATGTCCGCGTTCGAGACGACGCGTCCGTACCGGCGGCGGAAAATGAACTCGCCAGTGCGGAATGCGCGTAAGGCAAAGAGGCCCTGTCCCTTTCTCCCGGCTGCTCTCACGATGACGTCGCCGATCACCTGATACTCCAAACCCTGACGATTCGCGCATTCTCGATCGGGAACCGCGATGCGTGCTCGGACGTTAGACGGGCGTGAACTACTTGCTTGCGCTCGTTCTGCTTCTCGCCGCCTGCGGCGGCGCCGCGAGCGGTGGGCATACGTCGACCATCCCTCCCGAGGCCCGGAACGCGCCCGAGCGCGTCGCAGTGGAAGGCCGCACGTACATCCTCCGGTCGGACCTCTACAGCGATCTCATGCCCGGCCCCGCGCCGACGCCGCGGCGGGGCGTCGGTGGCACGATCTTCCTCCGCGCGGACGTCGCAAGCGACGCCCCGCAGGGGCTGCGCGCTGAGAAGATCTGGCTCATCAAGGGCGCCGAGTCCTGGGAGACCGTTCCGCAGCCGGTCCAAACCTTCGCCGCCGACCGCGTGAATCATCTTTCGCTCGGGATCACGGACGGACCCACCTGGGACGCGGGCGCCAAGGTGGATGTCGTGCTTCAGTTCAGCGTGGCCGGGCGCGCGTACTTGATCCAGCAGCGCGGCGTGCAGGTGATGGGCGCGTTCTAGCGGGCAAAGCCCGCTGCTACAGGCGCCGCCCGATGACGAGCGCGACCGCGGAGAGAACGACGAACGCGATCCCGATCCAGCTGAAGGCGGTGGCGAGCCCGACGGCCTCGGCGAGAAAACCGAAGAGCGGCGCGCCGATGCCGCCGACATGGGCGTTCACCAGGTAGTAGGCGCCCAGCACCGTCGCCCTTCGGCCAGCCGGCGCGCTGTCCATGACGAGCGTCTCCGTCACCGTCGAACGCATCGACCAGAGCAGGCCAAACACCACCAACGCGACGAGGAGCGCCTCATTCGGCACGGCGGTCACGGCGAACACTGCGGGACCCATGAGCGCCAGGCCGCCCAGCATCACGCGACGGCGACCGAAATGGTCCGAAAGCAGGCCACCGAGAGGCGCGCCGACGACTCCGACGACCTGCGGCACGCCGAAGAACACGGCAGCCAGCGCGGGCGAGATGCCGCGAGCGTCCACCAGATAAAGCGCGAGGAACGCGAGCAGGGCCGCGATGCCGAACTGGAACGCGATCGAGAGCGAGACGACCGGCCCGACATCGCGGAAGACTCGGCCGATCTCGCGGAACGCCGCGAAGCGGTCGCCCGGAGCGGCGCGCTCTTGCACGTGCGGCGCGACGAGCCAGAGCAGCGCGCCGAAGAGGACCGGCGCGGCCGCGAACCAGATGTAGGGCGTGCGCCAGGTGCCCGTCGCCGTCGCGAGGATCCCGGCGAGCGCCGGCGCCGCGAAGAACGAGAGATGCCCGCCGGTGATGTGGATGCCCATCGCCGTCCCGCGCATGCGCGACGAGAACGTCCGCGCGATGAGCGCGGCGGCCGGACCGTGGTAGGAGCCGGACACGATCCCGAGCAGCACGAGGAGGGCGAGCAGCTGCCAGTAGGCGCCCGCGGTGGCCAGGGCCACGCTCGCCGCGCCCATGAGGAAGAGCCCGCCGACGATCACCACGCGCGAGCCCACGCGGTCGGCGAGCATCCCCCAGGGTGCGTTCGCAAGTCCCGCCGCGATGGAGAACGCCGACACCGCGAAGCCGCTCTGCGCGTAGCTCAGCCCAAACGCGTCGCGAATGAGCGGCAGAAGCGGGTTGAGGAGAGAGTTGGTGACATGGTGCGAGAAATGCGCGGCGGTGATGGTGGCGAGAAGCCCGCGCCCGCGGGCCTCCCGGAGAGAAAGCTCCTCGACGGCGGGTTCGCTGGGGATGGCCCGGGCCTCTTCGGCGATCGTCGTCACGCGAGCTCCCCGACGGACATCCCGAGCAGCATGTTGTCGATGAGCCGTGCCTTGCCCACCCGCGCCGCGAGCGAGATCACGGCGCGCGATGCGGGACGGACGAGGTCATCCAACGTGATCGGATCGGAGACGGCGACATATTCGAGGCTGAGGCCCGAGCCCGATGCCGTCGCCCGAACACGCTCGCAGAGCTTCGCGGGATCGCGCTCGCCGTGCGTCCAGTCGTCGCGAGCGGCGAGCAATCCGCGCGACAGCGCGACCGCCTTCCGCCGGTCGTCCGGCGACAGGTACGCGTTGCGCGAGCTCATCGCGAGGCCGTCCGGCTCGCGCACGATCGGGCAGCCGACGATTCGGATGCCGAGGCGCAAGTCGCGGGTCATCGTCTGGATCACGCGCAGCTGCTGAAAGTCCTTCTGCCCGAAGTACGCGACCGACGGCCGGATGATCGCGAAGAGCTTCGCCACGACGGTCGCGACTCCGGCGAAATGACCCGGCCGCGCAGCTCCTTCGAGACGGTCCGCGATCGGTCCGGGCTGAACGCGCGTGGCGTCGCCCTCCGGATAGATCTCCGCCAAGCTCGGCGCGAAGATCATCGCGACGCCGAGGCGTTCACAGAGCGCGACATCGGTGACCTCGTCGCGCGGATATCCGGCGAAGTCCTCATGCGGGCCGAACTGCGTCGGGTTCACGAAGATCGAGACGACGGCCGCATCGTTCTCCCGAACGGCGCGTTCGATGAGCGAGGCGTGACCCGCATGGAGCGCACCCATGGTCGGTACAAGACCAATGGAGACGTTGGCCGACGCCGCGCGGAACGAGCGAGCGTCGGCGACGGAACGAAGAACGTTCAATCAGCGGGAGTATCGAGCTTGTGCTTCGCCCGGTACGCGGGGATCGTCGAGATCGGCGGGCGCTCTACGTCGATGATGTCGTGCAGCTCGAGATGCAGCTTTCCGCCTGAGGCCGCGATCAGCTTCATCGTGAAATTGGCCTCTTCGAGAAGGTTCATGTTGTGCGCTTCGCCGACCCGCTTCAGCGCGACCTGCAGGACCTCGAAGCTCATCATGGAAAGCTCGTGCAGCGACTGGTTGCGGTGGATGCGCTGCTTCATGTCGACCTGCGCGATCGCGCCGAGACCGGCGCGCTGCAGCGTATCCACGAGCAAGCCGGTCTCGACGCCGTAGCCGGAAAAGAACGGCAGTTGTTCGAGCAGGGCGCGGCGGCCGGCCTGCTCGCCGCTCAGCGGTTGAACGATCCCCGAGAGCTCCGGAAAGAAGAGATTCAGGATCGGACGCGCGGCAAGCTCGGTCACGCGACCGCCGCCGGTCGCCTGGAGCTCGTTTCCGATATGCAGGGGCCTCTGGTAGAAGGCCTTCACGAACTGCAGGTCGGGCCGCAGCAGCAAGGGGCCGACGATCCCGTAGACAAATTTCGGATGCGCGCTCGTGACGTCGGTGTCGACCCACACCACGATGTCGCCGGTCAGCACGTGGAGACTTTTCCAGAGCGCCTCGCCCTTGCCGCGGTGGCTGCCGGTTTCCATCAGGATCTCGTCGTGGATGAAGACCGGGACGCCTTCGTCCTCGGCGATCTTCCGCGTCCGATCTTCCGAGCGCGAGTCGATGACGACGAGCTCGTCGATGAGCGGAAAGCGCTCGATGAGCCGGGAGCGGATCGCACGGATGACCTGACGGATCGTCGCGGCCTCGTTGAGGGTGGGAAGGCCGACCGAGATACGCACGTTCTGTCGCTCCTTCGCTTCCACCAGGCGGCGCAGATCGGCGAACTCGCTCGAGCTGAACGTGTTCTCCACGAACCATTTGTCGACGATCTCGCCGAGGACCCGACTCCGATCGGCGCGCTCCTGCGGAAGCGGCGTGCGCTCGACGAAGACCGTCGAAGCGACCGGGGCGCTGGTGCGCACGACCACCGCGTTGCGGGCCGCGTCGATCAGCGAGTGGCCGATGGGTCCGAGCGGATCTCGCGCTCCCTCACGGCCGGTGGCGCCGAAGACGATCGCGTCGTGCTCGGCGAGCTCCTCTCCGATCACGCGCGCGGGATCGCCCGACCGCGTGACGAGACGCTCGACGCGCTCGTCGTACGCGCGCTCCCCGAGAAGCTGGTACAGGGTCGAGCGCTGCCGACCGCCACCCTGCTCCGCGACATGGAGCAGCGTGACCGAGCCGTCGTGCGCCTTCGCGAGCTCGATGCCGAGCCGCGCGGCGAGCTGGGCGTACCGGCCGCCGCGGACCGGCACGAGGATGCGGCGAGCGCGCGCCGGCGCGCCCTTGACGATGGCGACGTCCGAGGGCGGGTCGCGAAGGATCGCCTCGATGGTGGTGCCGAGCAGATTCCATCCCGGCCGCCGCCAGCCGACGAGGAGCAGATCGGGACGCTCGTTCGCGCAGGCTTCGCGAATGGCGTCCCACCCCACGCGTGCGACCGTGACGAGCGAGCGCACCTGGCGGCCCGGACGGAGATCCGCGCCCAGCGCGTCGAGGGCGCGACGACGGCCGCGCGCCTCGGGCTGCGCGGACGCGAGCGTGTTCTCGCCCGTCACCTCGATGACCGATGCGAGGACGACCTCGCCGTCGCACGCCAGAGCGGCCGCGGTCTCGACGAGCGCGCTCTCGCGCTCGGGCTCGGTGATCGCGACGAGGACCTTCATGGAGTAGGTCCGAGCACGAGCGGGACCACCTGTTCATCAAGGACGCGCGGCCACGAAAGTGCGCGGACGCGCGAGCGGAAGCGCGCACCGGGCTGCTCGAGCGCGTGCTCGACGGCGTCCGCGATCGCCTCAGCTGAAGCATCAGGCCGCACGTACGTCGCGGCATCGCCAGCGAGTGCACGAAGGGTGGCCAGGTCGCTGCACACGATCGGCAGGCGGTGAAGCGCGGCCTCGAGGAGAGGAATGCCGAATCCCTCACTCTCGCTCGGCAGTACGAGCGCGTCGGCCAGGGCGTAGAGGTCCGCGACCAGGCGGTACGGCGCGCGTACGCCGAGCGCGTGGAGGAGATGCACTCCAGGCGCGCCCTTCGCGAGCGCGGCGAGCTCGGCGAGGTAGCGCTCGTTCGCGGCGTTGTGCGGGCCTGGCGGACCAGTGACGACGAGGGCCGCCGCATGGCCACGCCCACGGAGGACTCGAGCGGCGGCGATCGCCGCCTCGATCCGCTTGCGACGTGTGAGCCGCGCCGGGAGCAGAAGGAGCGGATCCGCGCGGTAGAGATCGAGCCGCTTGGCGAGACGCGCGCCCGCGGACGAGAGGCCGAGCGCGGCCGCGACGTCCACGCCGTTCGGAACGACGTTGACCTTGTCGCGCGCGAGACCCGTGACCGACGCGAGCTGGTTGGCGCGCTCGTCGGAGACAGCGACGTAGCGGACGCCCGGGTGGGCGCGCGCGATGAGCTCCCACGGATCGCCCGGGTGACGTTCGGAGGCGTACTGCGGGTCGCACCAAGCGAGGTCGTGGGTCCACGCGATCACCTGCCCGGGCCGTTCGCTCGCGAGCCAGACCAGCGCCTCCGTGAGCGCGAGGTCTTTGTGCATGGTGAGCACGTTGTGCGCGACCACGCGATCGGCTTTCGCGAAAATCGGGCGCAGCCGGCGCACCAGTTTCTCGACAAGAGCGTCGTGCGCCTCAGTCCGCTCGCCGCGCGCAAGTGAGCGGAAGTCGCGGAGGACCGCGGGATGGCGCGAGTCCGCTTCGGGCACGCGCAGGAGACGGACGCCCCGCGGGGCGCGGCCGCGTCCGGCAACGATCGTGACGAGGGCACCGGCGTCCTTTAGGGCGCGAGCGTGCGCACTCATGACCTGCTCGACGCCTCCGAGGATGGAAGGCGCGGTGTAATGGACGAGAAGGATCCGCGGGCGCCGGCGGCTCAAGCCGTCGCGGCCGTGTGCGCGCGCGTCACGCGTCCCCTTCCGCCGACCACCTTGTCGCCGCCCGGGCCTCGCCGGACCCGGAACGTCGCGCGCGAGTCGAAGATCCGCATGTCGCGCACGTCAATCCGCTCCAGCCAGGGCGGCAGCGCCGGATCGAGCAAGAGCCGCTGCGTCGCGAGGTCGGCCTGCATTCCCAGAAGCGCGCGCAGGCATAGAAAGATCATCCCGGCAGACCAGGCCTGCGGGATGCACGAGACGAGGTAATCAGCCGGTCGCGACGAGAAGCGCAGGTCGCGCTGGAAGCCGCACCAGAGCTCGGGGAGCCGGTTGTTCGGGAAGCGCCGGCCGGCCTCGATGAGCGCAGCTACGATCTCGTTCGACTCCTCACGCAGGCCGTAGCGGGCGAAGCCCTGCGCGATCAGCGAGTTGTCGTGCGGCCACACCGAGCCGTTGTGGTAGCTCATCGGGTTGTAGGTTGGGTACTTGCTCGAAAGGGTGCGGATGCCCCAGCCGGTGTACATGTCCGGCTCCATCAGCCGGCGCGCGACGCGCGCCGCGCGACCAGGCGCCGCGATGCCGCACCAGAGCGCATGCCCGGCGTTGCTCGTGACCGCGGGGACCTGCCTCTTGTTCCCGTCAAGCGCCTGCGCGTAGCACGACTCCGCCTCCATCCAGAAATCGCGCTCGAAGCGCTCTTGGAGCTCCCGAGCTTCGCCACGAAGGCGATCGGCGCGCACGACATCGCCGTCGACGGCGTAGAGGTCGGCGATCCCGGCCTTGGCGGCGTAGACGTACGCCTGCACCTCGACGAGCGCGGCGGGCAGCTTGGACCACTTGCCGTCGGGATCGGAGAGTGAGTTCGACGAGTCTTTCCAACCCTGGCTGCGCATTTCGCTCCCGCGCGTCCCGTACTCGACGTACCCGTCCTTGTCCGGATCGCCGTAGGTGTCGCACCAGGTGAGCGCGCGCTCGGCCGCCGGAAGGAGCTCCCGCCAGAGCGAGCGATCGCCGGTCCACTTCACCGTCTCGGCGAAGATGAGCGCGAAGAGCGGCGTCGAATCGATCGAGCCGTAGTACGGCCGATGCGGTATCTCACCGAGCCGTGCGAGCTCGCCACGCCGCAGCTCGTGGAAGATCTTGCCCGGCTCTTCCTCGGTGTAGTCGTCGACCTTCTGCCCCTGATAGCTCGCGAGCAAGCGGAGCGTTCCGCGCGCGACATCCGGGTTCCAACCGAGGGTCTGGTACGCCGAGATCAACCCGTCGCGGCCGAACGGCACCGCGTACCACGGGATGCCGCCGGTCGGGAACGGTCCGCTCGCGTGGAACTCAAGGAGCGCGCGCAGGTCGAGCGCGCTGCGTGCGATGAGCCCCTCGTCGAGCGTCTCGGAGCTCGTGGTGTAGCGCGAGCACGTCCGGAGGAATCGGCGGTACCGCGCGTTCAGGGCGTCGATGGCGTCGTCGAAACGATCGGGCGAAGGCGCCGCACCGGCGCCGTCCTCGCGCGGTATGACCGCGAGCTCGAGCTGCAGGATCTGCTGCGGGCCGAGGGTGCGCGCGACCTTGAAGACGTTGCCCAGGGTCGCGTCCGGCGCGGGCCGCAGGGTGATTTCGGTCGTTCGGCGCACGCCGTCCCGCCCGACACGCTCGAAGATGAGGCCGCCCTCACGGGGGCCTCGCGTGGATGCGAGCGGCTCCGTGCTCAGGTGGTCGCGGTACGCGCGCACAGCGAACATGTCACGGAACGCCGCCTCGAACTCGAGCTCGACCTCAATGTCGACGGGATGTGCGTTCGCGTTCAGCACGCCGACGCGCTCCCGCAGGCCGTCCGCGAGGAAGCGCGTGCGCCGGATGGAGAGTGTCTCGGCGGCGTGTCGTGCCGTGCCGAGGGTCGCGCCTTCCGAGTGCATGAGCTGGAAGGTCGCCACGTAGTTCTGCTCGGTGTTCGCCGAAAGGAGGATCGGCCGGGTGCCGTTCACACGCAGCCCGTACCCGGAGAGGTACTGCGTGTCGTGGTAATAGAGGCCGAGGGGGCTCGACGCGCCGAGGGGTAATCCGCCGTCGTCCTCGGTCACGAGGACGAGCGCGTCCTCCTTCAGGGAGACAGTCACAGGCGAGGGGGCTGTGCCCCCTCGGACCCCCAACGATCGAGTAAATACGGCTTTGCGCGCTCGAACGCGAGCGCCTGTTGCTCGACAACTCGTTCCGCGCCCGCCTGGTCGAGCCCCTTCACCTCGTCGATGAGGGCGGCCACCCGCGCGAAATAGAGCGGCAGGAGCGCGCGAGCCAATGTCTCGCTGTCTTCGCGCCGTTTTGTCGCGGCGAGGATGTCGTACACGGCGCGCGCCCACAGGTCGCCGCTGATCGCGCGCGTCTCGCCGGACTCGGCCGCTTCCCGCGCCGCGGCTTGCGCCTTCTGCGAGAGAAGGCCGCCCCAGGCGGCGGCCTGCTCCTTGGCGCCAGCGCGGAACTTGTCCACCAGGATCGGCACGCTCGCGTTCACGGGCTCGGGCTCGACCGGCCGCACCTCGCCGATCACGGCGATATCACGCGATCCGGTCACACCTTTCCATAGCGCTTCGTTGCGGCGCGCGAGTGTGAAGAGCGTGCCCACCACCTGGGTGAACATCGGACCGAGGTCGGCGCCGGGATCCTTCGGATCATGGATCTTCGCGCCGAGGAAGGCCTGCGCGACACGAACGCCGCGCGCGAGCGCCGTCGTGGTCATGAAGATATCGATTCCGAATCTCGCGACATCCGTGTCCCACACCGGCTCGGCGAGCCAGACGTGCGCGAGCTCTGCGGCGAAGCCGAACTCGCCACCGATCGGCTGCCGCACGCGCGCTCCGTAGAGCGCGCGGGTGAGCGGATACGCGACCGTGTTCGTGATCGTGCCGTCGTGCTTGTGGCGCGCGTAGAGCGGCGTGACGTAACCGGCGTCGCCGCGGACCACGGGCCCGAGCAGGCGCGCGATCCATTCCGGAGTGATGCTTCGGAGATCGCTGTCGACGACCGCGCAGGCCTTCGCGTTCAAAAGGGAGACGGCCTCGAATATCGCGCGGAACGCCGAGCCCTTGCCCGAACGACCCTGGTAGCGGCCCGCGATCGTCGGCATGCCGTCGGCGGACGCGCGCACGCGATCGGTCGTACCGTCCTCCGACCCACCGTCGGCATTGACGATGACGGCGCGCGCGTCGGGAAAGTGCGCGCGCAGCCCTTCCGCGGCGGCCTGGGTGACGTGGCCGATCGTCGCGGCGTTGCGGAAACTCGGGATGCCGACCACGAGGTCGGCACCAGCCTGCGCGCGCAGCGCCTCGCGCATCGGAGCGTCGAGGGCCGAGATCAGAGTCACGGGTGTCTCTACGATACCGACGAGTGATCGACGCCCTCGACCAAGTCGTCCTTCCCTTCATCGATTCTCTCTACGGAGCGTTCGGCTACCTCGGGGTCGTGATTGCCATGAGCATCGAGAGTGCCGCGATACCGATCCCCTCGGAGCTCATCCTTCCTTTCGCCGGCTGGAGCGTGTCGCGCGGGGTTGTCGAGCCGCTCACCGGGGCGCCGTGGGCGTACTGGGGTGCGGTGCTCGCGGGCGTCGTCGGCAACACCGCTGGCTCGCTCGTCAGCTATGCGGTCGGGGCGCTCGGCGGTCGTCCTCTGCTCGAGCGCTACGGCCGGTACGTGCTGGTCAGCGCGCACGACCTCGAGACGGCGGACCGCTGGTTTGGCCGCTGGGGCGACCTGACCGTGCTCTTCTCGCGAATGCTGCCCATCGTCCGCACGTTCATCTCCGTACCGGCGGGCGTCGCGCGGATGCCGCTCTGGCGTTTCACG
>Ga0209237_1002501_pt1 | contig 11054 bp, 8 predicted proteins | sample GraSoi013_1_40cm_2_FD_185820 | JGI IMG/M metagenome (GOLD analysis project Ga0209237, IMG submission 185820) | Grasslands soil microbial communities from the Angelo Coastal Reserve, California, USA - Sample 10_02_2013_1_40cm (SPAdes) (version 2) | ecosystem: Environmental > Terrestrial > Soil >...
ATTGGGCCGCACGCGCCATCGATCTGGCGCGCCAGGCCGACTTCAGGACGAGCCCGAATCCGATGGTGGGCGCGGTGGTACTGGACACGAATGGGCACCTGGCTGGAGAGGGCTTCCATCGCGCTCATGGTCAGCTCCATGCCGAGGAGGAAGCGCTCGCCGCCGCCGGCGAACTTGCCCGCAATGGGACGCTCTATGTCAACCTCGAACCCTGCATCCATCCGCACCGAACGCCGTCCTGCGCGGAGGCAATCATCGACTCAGGCGTGCGACGCGTGGTCGTCTCCATGGTCGATCCCGACGATCGTGTTCGCGGCGCGGGCTTGCGCCGCCTGGAATCAGCCGGCATCGAAACCCAGTCCGGAGTCCACGAACATCGGGCACAGCGCCTGAACGAGTTCTACGTCAAGCACCGACTGACAGGCCGTCCCTTCGTGACCGCGAAGTTCGCCATGAGCCTGGACGGCAAGATCGCTACTCGATCCGGCGAATCTCGATGGATCACGGGCGAGGCGGCCCGCGCTCACGCCCACCGTTTGCGACATATGCACGACGCGATCCTGGTCGGGGTGAACACCGTGATGACCGACGATCCGGAGCTGACCACACGGCTGGACGGTGAACAAGCGCGGCAGCCGCTTCGGGTTGTCGTCGACTCGCAGCTGCGGATCCGCCAGTCCGCCAAGGTGGTGGGCCCGAACACCTTGATTGCGACTACGCGGGACGGCCGCGTCGGCGCTGCTGAAGTCGTCCGCTTTCCCGCGTCCGGTGAAGGGCGCGTCGACCTGGGTGCTTTGCTCGACGAGTTGGGCAAGCGCGGAGTGCTGAGCTTGCTGGTGGAGGGAGGAGGCGAAGTGAACTCTTCGTTTTTCCGTGCCGGCCTCGTCGACAAGGTTCAGGCCTACATCGCTCCCATCGTGATCGGAGGCCGAGACGCGCCGGGCCCAGTCGGCGGCGGAGGGGTGGAGCGCTTGGGGGACGCGATCCGGCTGCGCGAGGCGGACACGACTAAGGTTGGCGACGACGTTTTGATAACCGGGTACGTCGATGTTCACGGGCATAGTTAGCGGCGTCGGCACAGTGGTGCTCGCCGAGGCGAACCGGCTGGGCATTGCGCACGCGCCGACCGCTCGCGCCGTAAAAGTCGGCTCAAGCGTGGCGGTCAACGGATGCTGCTTGACGGTGGTCAAAAGGTCGGGTCCCAAATTCTTCGCGGATGTCGTTCCGGAGACGCTCCGCCGCACGAATCTCGGGTCGCTCAAGCCTGGAGCCAAGGTCAATCTCGAGCTGCCACTCGCAGCGAAAGGCTTGCTGGACGGCCATCTCGTCCAGGGCCACGTCGACGTCGTGACAAGGATCAGGTCGATAAATCGTGTCGCCGCCGGGCGAGAGGTTGTGATCGACATGCCGAAAGCGCTCCGGCCTTTTCTGGTTGAGAAAGGCTCGATTGCGGTGGACGGGATCAGCCTCACGGTCGCCAAAGTCGATGACACACACGGAACGTTCACGGTCGCCTTGATCCCGCATACGCTCGCAGTCACCATTGCTGCCGGCTACAGAGGCGAGTCGATGGTCAATCTCGAGGCGGACGTCGTCGCCCGCTACGTGGCCCGAAACCTCCGCCGGTAATATGCAGTGGCGCTATGAGCCTCGCCACCGTTCCCGAAGCCGTCGCTGACTTAGAAGCCGGCAAGTTCGTGATCATCGTCGACGACGAGGATCGCGAGAACGAGGGCGACCTCGTGGTGGCTGCGCAGCTGGTCACCCCAGACCACATCAGCTTCATGACACGACACGGATCGGGGCTTGTATGCCTGCCGGTCATCGCCAAGCGCCTGGACGAGCTTGGGATCGCGCCGATGGTGGAAAGGAACACCAGCCGGCTGGGAACGGCTTTCAGCGTCAGCATCGACGCGAAGGACAACGTCACCACAGGCGCTTCCGCGTACGACCGGGCCGCCACCATTCGCAAGGTATTGGACCCGGCGGCGAAGGCCTCCGACTTTTCGATGCCGGGGCACACGTTTCCGCTCCGGGCGGCAGAGGGAGGCGTTCTAACCCGCGCCGGTCAGACCGAGGCCGCCGTCGACCTGGCGATACTGGCCGGGCTGTATCCGGCCGGCGTGATCACCGAGATCATGAAGGCCGACGGGACCATGGCGCGTATGCCCGATCTCAAAACGTTCGCCGGCAAGCACGACATAAAGGTGATCACGGTCGAGCAGCTGATCGCCTACCGGCGGCGCAACGAAAAGCTCGTCGCTCGCCGGGTGGAGGCTGTTATTCCTATAGGTGATGTCGAATCGCGACTTTGGAAGCTGTACGCATATGAAGACGTCTTGCGCCACGAAAACCACCTGGCCCTGGTTCTGGGTGACATCGATCCGAACCAACCGGTGCTGCTGCGTGCGCACTCCGAATGTCTGACCGGGGACATATTCGGCAGCCTTCGTTGTGACTGTGGCGCGCAGCTTCATGCGGCAATGGAGATGATCGCTGCCGAGGGCGTCGGCGTGATTCTCTACATTCGGCATCAAGAAGGACGGGGGATCGGGCTGCTCGACAAACTACATGCATACAACCTTCAGGACCGCGGCCTCGACACGGTGGAGGCGAACGAAGCGCTCGGCCATCCGGCAGACAAGCGTGACTACGGCATCGGCAGCCAGATCCTTTACGACCTCGGCGTGCGCAAGATCCGACTGCTGACCAACAATCCCAAGAAGATCTACGGCCTCGAGGGCTTCGGGCTCGAGGTTATCGAGCGCGTACCGATCAACATCACCGCCAACCCGCACAACGAGCGGTACCTGAAGACCAAGAAAGACAAGCTCGGCCACCTGCTGTAGGCGCGTTGACGATTGGGTGAGAGAGGCGACCAACCTGACCTGAGCGGCGCTGATCTGCATATCGCGATCGTCGTCGCGCGCTACAACGAGGACGTCACCAAGCGCCTACTCCGCGGCGCACTCGGGGCATTGAAGGAGCGCGAGGTCGCGGACCCGGACATCTACTGGGTCCCTGGAGCCCTGGAGCTGCCTGTCACCGCGCTCACGCTGGCGGAAAAGGGCCAGCACGATGCCATCGTTTGCTTGGGGTGCGTTATTCGCGGCGAGACCTTCCATTTCGAGGTGGTCGCCGGCCAAGCTGCCGCCGGCATCATGCAAGTCCAGCTAGATACCGGTGTGCCTGTGACGTTCGGTGTCCTCACCACCGAGGACAAGGATCAGGCCATGGCGCGGTCAGGTCCGAAGAACAACAAGGGCGCCGAGGCGGCCGATGCTGCGATCGAGATGGCGAATCTGTTGCGGAGCATCCAGGGGTAAGGCCTTAACAACCTGGGTTGCGGGTCGCGTTCTCGGCGATTAGGCTCGGGGGCAAGGTGCGTCGGTTGGGGGAGGGAACAGCACCGGGAGTGGGAGGGCCCGCAGGGCGGGGTGTTTTCTCTAGCCCGCGGTCGAGTAGGCCACCACCTCCTGCCCCGCGGGCGCAACGAGGTACCCCTCGGTCGCTGCCGGCGTGCTGAAGTGTCGCGCCGCACCCAGGTTGAGGTTGTAAAGAACCGCCCCTGACGTCAGGTCGAGCGCGTAGAGCCGACCCGAGTCCGGCTCGATCGCCCACACTGCGCCGGCGGCAACGATCGGCGAACCAAGCCGCGGATGAGGCGCCTTCCACGCCACGCTGATCGATGCCTCGGTCACGTCGAGCGCGACCAGACCATCAGAGCAGGGCACCCACAACCTCTGCCCGGACCAAGCCGTCCCGCCCCAGGCTCCCGAGCAAACGGGAAGGCGGGCGGTCTGCCCTCCAATACCTCCCATCTGGCCGGCGCTGAGCAGGTAGGCGACGCCCTCTTTTCCTATCGCGACCAGGGCTCCTATCGATGAGAGGAACGTCGCTCCCACAGAGCCGAGGTCGGTGTCATTGGCATCCAACGATCGCCAGTTCGAGGGTGCGAAGAACGAGCGGACCTGCAGGTCTGGAGAAAGCTCGATCACGGAGTTGCTGTAGGCAAACGACTGCGTCGCCGACCCGTTGCCGGTGACCACATAGACGGAACCCGAGGCCGAGATGGTTGGACCCGCCGGGCTCCAGATCCCGGCTTCACTCGCGACCGGAGTCCGGTAGACGAGCGTCGGCGAGCCGACGACGCTGCCCACGGCCGGCACCGCGACCACGTAGCCGTGGTAGTTTCCGCAGTCCCCATACAAGCCGCCAAACGGGATGTACACATGGCCCGACGAAATCGCGAGAGCGCCGCGTTCCTGCTGCACTGACGGGACAGATCCAGCCGGATCGACGATCTGCTGCGTCACCACCGAGCCGTCGACCAGGCTCAGCGTGAAGAGGACGTGGTGGAAGCCGTGTATGAAGGCGACCACATACAAGCGACCGGACACAACATCCGCGGCGGGGGTACCTGTGATGCCTGTCACCGGTTGGATATCGCCGCACGGAAGTGTGGTCGCGTCGACCGGATCGCCAAGGTGCTGCTTCCACACCACACTTCCGGTGAAGAGATCCAGCGAGTAAACGGTGTTGTTTTCCGTCGCGACGAGGACGTGGCCGGACACGATCAACGGCGATGCGTAAACGTCGCCATCGACTGCGGCTCGCCACGCTTCACGCGGACTCGACACTGCGATCGAGCCTGGGCCCACACCTGTGCGAGCGGCATTCTGGTGGTATTCGGGCCAGTCGAACGCCAGGCTTGGTGAGGGCGAGGCGACCACCGAAGGCCGGGGCGAAGAAAAAGCAGACGCCGAAGGCGTGGCGCCGGATCCCCCGCCGCAAGCCGTGCCGACCAAGAGCCCGACACCGGCACATGCGGTCAGGCGGGCGATTACAGGCCCCAGGAGAACTTTCGCTCCACAGACAACCGCGCTCGCTCAGGGCCGATCAGGTCTACCCGTCCCTGCACGGCAACGCCTCGCTTGGGTCCCATCGAATCGATAACCATCGCGGCCCGTGGCTCGGATTTCAGGTTCCGCAGCTTCACTCCGTCGACGTCGAATTCGAATGTGCCCGCTTCGTCGAACGCGTACATGACCGGCACGACATGAGGCCAGCCGGAGGGTCCGACGGTGGCGAGACGGCCGATGCGCTGCGAGCGCAGGAACTCGAGCTCGGGCTCGGTGAAAACCATCGCAACTCATCGTATCGCCGCAGCGGCAGCCGCCCCACTCGTAGACTGCAAGACTCGGATGGCTACCACCAGCGCTCGCAGAGTGGACATGATCGGCGGTTACACGATCGTCCGCCGCGAGCGCCTCGACCGCCTGGAGGGCTCATTCATAGAGCTGGTCCACGAACGCACCGGCGCCAGGCACATTCACATCGAGTGCACAGACGACAACAACGCCTTCGCCGTCTCATTTCCGACCGTCCCCAAGGACTCGACAGGCGTTGCTCACATCCTGGAGCACGTCGTCCTCGCAGGTTCGAAACAGTTCCCAGTCCGCGATCCATTCTTCTCGATGACCCGCCGCTCGCTCGCGACGTTCATGAACGCGTTTACCAGCTCGGATTCGACCACGTATCCCTTCAGCACCCGCAATTCGAAGGACTACATGAACCTCCTCCGCGTCTACCTCGACGCGACCTTCTTCCCGCTTCTGGAGGAGGACTCTTTCAAGCAAGAGGGGGTACGTTTCGAGTTCGAGGACCCGGCGAACTCAACCAGCGAGCTCCGCTATAAGGGCGTGGTCTTCAACGAGATGAAAGGAGCGTTGGCGACGCCGCAAGCGGCCATGCAGCGCAACCTGGGGCGTACCCTCTTTCCCGGCCTGACTTACGCCAACGTCTCAGGCGGAGACCCCGAGCACATTCCGGAGCTCACGTGGGAGCAGTTGCGCGGTTTCCACGCCGCCCACTATCACCCCAGCAACTCCTACTTCTATACATATGGCGACCAGCCATTGGAGCGGACGCTGGCCGCGATCGAAGAGAACGCGCTTTCGCACTTTCAGCGGATCGATATCAACACCTCGATCCCCAACGTGGCGCGATTCTCGAAGCCGGTGGTATCGCTTGAACCTTATGCGGCCGGTCCGGGGGAGGACGGTCAGCGAAAGGGCCAGGCGCTTGTGGCATGGGTCACCGTGCCCGCCACGGATTCGTTCCGCCTGCTCGCGATGAGAGTCCTGTCCGAAGTGCTGCTGGGGAATCCTGGGTCGCCACTGCGCAAAGCGCTGATCGATTCCAAGATCGGCAGCGCTCTTGCGGACGGCAGTGGCTACCAGGACGATTCCAAGGAGACCGTCTTCGGGGCAGGTTTGAAAGGCATCGCGGTCGAGGACGCACACAAGGTTGAAAAGGTCGTGCTCGACACGCTGGCAAGACTTGCCGCCGAAGGCCTTGATGCGACTCAGGTCGACGCCGCGATACACCGGCTCGAGTTCGAAAAGAGGGAGCGTTCCAACGCCGGATTTCCCTATGCCCTGAAAGTGCTCTTCAACTTCCTCGGAACCTTCCAGTACGGCGGCGATCCCTACAGCCCGCTCAACCTCGACGCCGACCTCGAGCACCTCGAACGGGCGCGAAAGGAAGGCCGCTTCTTCGAAAATCTCATCGCCGCTGAGCTCTCCGACAACCAGCACCGCGGCCTCCTCGTCCTAGAGCCCGACCCCTCCCTGGAGGAACGGAAGCGCCACGCCGAGTTGGAGAGGCTTTCCATGATCGAGGCGACTCTGACCGACGCGGACCGTGCCCGCATCGTCGCCGACGCCCTGCGCCTCAAGGCCGAGCAAGAGGCCAAGCCGGACCTTACGACGCTTCCATCGCTGGAGCTGAGCGACATCCCGATGCGCTTCGATGACGTCCCGAGCCGAGAAATCAAGATCGGGCCGGCGAAGGTGGAGTTCTTCCCGTTGCCCACCAACGGGATCACCTATCTGGACATCCGGTCGGATTTCGCCGCCCTCACGCAGGATCTGAAGGATCTGCTGCCTTTGTTCAGCCGCATGTTCACCCAGATGGGGGCGGCGGGTCAGGACTACGCGCAGATCGCAAATCGCATCGCCGCGTACACAGGCGGCATTGGTGCTGGGCCTGCCGTCCAGCCGCTGGCGGCGCGGGACGACTACCTCCAGTCATTCCTCGTCTCCGGACGAGCTCTCGACCGCAATGTCGGATCGTTCATCGGGCTGTTGACCGACCTGACGGCTCGGATGGAGATCGAGCCGCGGCGGCTGAAGGACGTCATCGACGAAAGCGCAACGCGGCTGGAGAGCGCGATCGCGGGCCTGGGATTCCAGTTCGCCATCCTGAGGGCCACCTCGAAGCTCAATTCCGAAGGCGCCATCAACGATGCCCTGCAGGGAATCGGGATGCTTCATGAGACGCGGCGTTTGGCCCGAATGAACGAAGCCGAGCTGGGTGACGTGATCGCCAAGCTGGTCACGATTCGCACGAGTCTCTTCAGGCAGGACTCGATCCAGATCATCGTGACCTGCGAAGAGTCGATGATCGACGCCATCGCGGAGCGTTTGCACGGCCTCGTCGACGCTTTGCCCACGGGCAAAGGCGATGGCCACGTGGAGAAACCAGCTCCGCTGGCAACCATTCCTGAAGCACGCACCGCACCGTTACCGGTGGCGTTCAACGTCCGTGGCTTCAAGACCGTCCGCTACACGCACCCCGACGCCCCCGGGTTGTTGGTGCTCGCGAACTATCTTCGCGACACATTTCTCCATCGAGAGCTGCGCGAAAAGGGCGGCGCGTATGGTGCGGTTGCCCAGGCGAGCATCGGAGGTGGAACGTTCTACATGGCGTCGTACCGAGACCCGAATATCGTCCGCACATACGACACATTCGACAGTGCGATTCGATGGGTCGTCGACGGCGAGGTGGACGGGGAGGCTTTGAAGGAAGCGATCCTGGGTGCGTGCGGTGATGTGGATCCTCTGGAATCGCCCGATATCAAGGGCCGCCGCGAAGCGACAAACCAGCTCACGGGTTTCACCCGAGCGGAGAGGGAGAGGTTCAAGAAGCGCTTGCTGGAGGTCACCCCCCCCGATCTTCAGCGCATCGCGGCCACTTATCTCGCGCCCGATGGCTACGTCCAGGCGACCGTTGCCGGACCCGAGCTGGTGGAGGCGGCCACCAGGGAACGGCCCGGCCTGTTCGAGGTGGTCGCGCCAGTCTGAAACCGGGTCGTGTCAGAATCGGCGACATGAATCTGTGGCGTCGCGAATATTTCTGGCCCGCGGTATTGATCGTGCTCGGGATCTACTTCCTGCTCAGCAACCTCAACTTGTTGACCTGGTTGCGCGGAGAAGTGGTTTGGCCGCTGATATTGATCGCGCTCGGCTTGTGGCTCATCCTCCGCCGGGCCCGAACCTGAGGGAGACGCGGTGACGAGATGAGGACCAGGTACCGCAGCTTCTTCTGGCCCGCGGTTCTGATCCTCGTCGGCGTGTTCGCCCTGCTCGTGAACTCGGGCCTGGTACAGCCCGAGCGCCTCGACCGACTGGCCGATCTATGGCCGCTGATACTGATCGTGATCGGGCTGGAGCTCCTTGCCCGGCGCGCACTCCAGGGAGCCGCGGCTGAGCTCGCAGCCGTGCTCATCGTAGTGCTGGCGATCGTTGGCGCCGCCGCTTATGTTGCGCTGGGGCCCGCGATTCCGACTGGTACACAGAGCCTCACACTTTCGGGTGGAGTCGGGTCAGTCAAGCAGGCGAGCGTGCAGGTCGATGTTGGCGCCGCACACATCACGATGGAGGGAGCCGACACCGGCGCAGACCTGTATCGCGCCCACATCAGCTACTCGGGGCCCAAGCCAGAGGTCAGTTTCGACGCCAACAGCGGTGACCTGCATATCTCTCAGGGCAACACGTCCGGCTTCTTCTTTCAGGACCGCCGTTTCGTGCTCGATCTCCAACTCAAGGCCGACGTCACGTGGAAGATCGCGGTCAACAGTGGATCGTCGAGCGACAGCCTGAAGCTTTCTAACGCCCATGTTTCAGACATCGAGCTGAACACCGGCGCAAGCCACGAGGACATCACAGTTGGCGCGCCGTCGGGCTCTGTCCCCATCACCATCAACGGCGGAGCCCTCACCGTCAACATCCACCGCACCAAGGGAGTCGCGGCGTCGGTGTCGGTATCGGGCGGGGCGGTGAACCTGACGTTCGACGGCCGGCAAAGCCATGCCATCGGCACCGTGACCGCCCAGACCGGCGGCTACAACAGCGCGTCCGATCGCTACCAGATACAGGTCAACGGCGGAGCCTCAAACGTGACTGTGGACGCGAGCGCGCCCGGGGGCTAGCCGGGCTGGACGGCCCCCAGCCTGCGGTCGAGAGCGTCGACGCGGGCTGTATGTCGCGACAGCGTGTCCGCGACGAGGGCGGAACGCAGCCCACGCGCGGCGATGTCGAGCATCGACCTGAGCTCGTCGGTAAGGACGCCGGCGACCCTGAGCACGGGGACCAGCGCCGCGGCTCGCTCCGCCGCGATGAGGAGCGCATTCTGGCCGACGCCGGTCTGGGCCAGCTCTGCGGCTTCGCGTTCCAGCCGGCCTGCCAGCCTTGCGTTCTCACCGTCACCCCGCGCCGCGCAGAGTTCCGCGCCTCGACGCGCGGCGGCGGCGGCCAGACGAGCTTCGAAAAGCCGCCCGGCGGCAGGCTCGTTCGCGACGTTCGCTGGGCAGAGTCCGATCACGTGCTGGGAGCCGATCGTCACCCCACGCCGCTCCAGCTCAGCAACGATCGCGGAAGGCGGAGTCTCGTCAAGGCGGAAGAGGTTCATCGACAGCTGCATGCGCCCGTCATTGAGCTCGAACACGAGGGCCTGCACGCCGCGCAGACCGCCGGCCGACTCCCTCAGGGAACGTGCGAGGCCTCGTGCGTCGCGCGACTCCATGCCGGGAAGGATGATGTTGAAAGCGAGCAATGGGTGTCGTGCGCCGACGCAGACGGCGCCAGCCGACGTATGCGGCTCGGGACCACCCAGCGCCGGCCGCGCGCGGCCCGCGCGAATGTCTGCGAGCGTGTTCACCTCGCCGTGACCGTAGAAGTAGACGGGAACGTTCAGCTCAGTCCATATCCGTTCGCCCAAAGCTCTTGCCACCTCGTGCGCATCGGCGAGCGAGGCACCCTCGAGCGGAACGATTGGAAGGACGTCTGCCGTTCCTACCCGAGGGTGCACCCCCCGGTGTTCGCGCAGGTCTATGCGTTCCATTGCCACCTGGGCGCATGCGAGCAGTGCCTTGACGACGTGGGGTTCATGACCCACCAGGGAGATGACGACTCGGTTGTGGTCGGCGTCGGCGTCGACGTCGATGACGTGTGCGTGAGCAGCAGCACCCGCGAGCTCGGCGATGACCTCGGTTCGGGTCCCTTCCGAGAAATTGGGCACCGATTCGTACAGGTGGTGAGCACCCATGTGCCTGTTAGCCTACGTGCCCATGCCCGGCCCGGTCGCGCTCGTGTATGGGGAAGAGCTGATGAAGCACCGGCTGTCAGACCAGCACCCACTGCAGCCCATCCGCGTCAAGCTGGCCGTGGAGCTGATCCGCTCGACAGGCCTCATCGAGCATGCCCATCTGCTGCCGCCGCGAAGCGCGACCGTCGCCGAGCTCGAGCTGGTTCATTCGCCTGCCTACGTCGATCTGGTGCGCAAGTTGAGCGATCCGGAGCAGCGGCGGCGAGTGCCGGGGAACCTCATAGAAAAGGCCGGCTTTGGGTCTGCCGACAATCCGATCTCAGACGAGCTTCACGAAGGGACCTCGTTGGTGGTGGGCGCGACCCTGGTCGGCGCCGAGGCCATCGAGCGCGGGGCTGCGCTTCATGTGTTCAGCCCGTCAGGTGGCCTCCATCACGCGCATCGTGACCGCGCGTCCGGCTTCTGCACGTACGACGACCCCGCTGTTGCATGTCAGTGGCTGAAGGACCAGGGCCATCGTGTCGCCTATGTGGACGTCGACGTCCACCACGGCGACGGGGTGGAGGACATTTTCTATTCGGATCCTGACGTGCTCACGATCAGCCTGCACGAGAGCGGGCGCTTCTTGTTTCCCGGCACAGGCTTTCCAGAGGACTGCGGCTCAG
>Ga0209237_1002506_pt1 | contig 11050 bp, 9 predicted proteins | sample GraSoi013_1_40cm_2_FD_185820 | JGI IMG/M metagenome (GOLD analysis project Ga0209237, IMG submission 185820) | Grasslands soil microbial communities from the Angelo Coastal Reserve, California, USA - Sample 10_02_2013_1_40cm (SPAdes) (version 2) | ecosystem: Environmental > Terrestrial > Soil >...
CGTCGAGAGGCGCTCGATCTCGGTCTCGGCCTTGGTCTGCTCAACGTAGGCGTCGACGTCGCGCCGTCGATCCTTCGTGACGATCTTCTGGACGAGCTCGTGCTCGGGGGCAATCACCATGAACGTGGCGCCGAAGACGGTATCCGGCCGCGTCGTGAAGACGCGGAGACTTCCGTCGCCATCGACGGCGAATTCCAGGTCGGCGCCCTCGCTCCGGCCGATCCAGTTGGCCTGCATGACGCGGACGCGCTCCGGCCAGCGGTCGAGCTTGCTCAGGTCATCGAGTAATCGCTGCGCATACGCCGTAATCCTGAAGAACCATTGCTCGAGTTCTTTCTTGGTCGGCTTGGTCCCGCAGCGCCAGCAAACGCCGTTGACGATCTGCTCGTTGGCAAGGACGGTATTGTCTTTCGGGCACCAATTGACGGCCGCCTTCTGCTTGTAGGCCAGGCCCATCTCGAGAAACTTCAAGAAGAGCCACTGCGTCCACTTGTAGTAGTCCTCGTTGCAGGTGGTAACCTCGCGGTCCCAGGCATAGAGCACGCCCATGATGTCGAGCTCGTGCTTGGAGATCGCGATGTTGCCTTCGATCGACACCCGCGGCGGGATGCCACTGACGATGGCGGCGTTCTCCGCCGGCAAGCCGAAGGCGTCCCAGCCGAAGGGGTTCAGGACGTTGAAGCCACGCATCACTTTGTAACGGGCGATGGCGTCGCCGATGACGTAGTTCCGGAAGTGGCCCATGTGCAATGGGCCCGAGGGATAGGGGAACATGACGAGGTTGTAGAACTTCGGCTTGCTCGAATCCTCGGTGACCCGAAAGAGGCCCGCCTTCTTCCAGGCATCGCGCCACTTTGGCTCGATTGCCTGCGGATCGTAGACGGGGGCGACAGTCCTGGCCATATCAGTGAAGGAGTGGTGGAGCCGACGAGATTCGAACTCGTGACCTATTGCATGCCATGCAATCGCGCTCCCAGCTGCGCCACGGCCCCACACGCGCGGGTCGAGGGTCAAGTCTAACGAACTCCTCTCAGCCAGAGCGGCGGGGCCCGACGCCATGTCCCGAGTATACACGGTTTTGTGTAACTGTCGTAGCCTAATCCGCGCCGGCTCACCCTATGATTCAGCCGATGCAGCATCTCTGGGCACCGTGGCGGATGGCGTTCATCAAGGCGCCCAGGCCCTCGGGCTGCTTCTTCTGCGAGGCAGCCGCTGCCGACCCATCGGACGACCCCATTCACCTGGTCCTGGCCCGCGGCGAGCTGACGCTCGCGATCCTCAATCGCTATCCCTACAACAATGGGCATCTGATGATTGCACCCAATGCCCACCTGGCCAACCTCGAGGACCTGCCCGCAGCGACAGCAAATGAACTGATGGCGCTGACGCAACGCACGCTGCGCGTGTTGCGCGAGGTGCTGACACCGCAGGGCTTCAACCTCGGCATCAACGCCGGCAAGGTCGCGGGCGCCGGCGTCGCCGATCATATCCACCAGCACGTGGTGCCGCGCTGGGATGGCGACACCAATTTCATGCCGGTCGTCGCCCAAGCAAAAGTCCTTAACGAAAGCCTTACGAAGAGTTATCAAGAGCTACGCGCCGGCTTCGATCGGCTGGCGTAACGTCGATCGTTAGTCAGTCACGTCTCAATTAGGGCCGAACGGCGGATAGACCGAACGTAAACCGGTGCTACCGTCGTTCTAGCCATGAAGAAACGGCGGAGACAGTCTGGTCAGGCGTTAACCGAATATGCATTCCTCATGGTTCTGCTGGCCACCATTACCTTCGCGGTCGTGGTGCTGGCGGGCAACCAGCTCCAGGGGATCTACCAGGACGTGAGTTACGAGCTCAGCCACCTTACCGATGCCTCGACAGTCGCGCCGGACGGGAGCATGCTCGACCCCGGCGTCACACCCGCACCTGCGCAATGTCCACCCGGACAGTCGGCTCAACTGAGAGGCCACAAATGGAAATGCAATTAGAGCGATCGAGCGACAAGGCCGCCCCCCGTGGGCTCAACCGGCTGCTGGCCAACCGGCAGCTCTGGAAGAACGCGATCTACTCGATCGCGCTGATCACCTACCTGTGCTCCTTCCTGTTCTTCGGGCTGGCCGTCGGTAACATGCGCGAGACCGGCGGAAGCGTAACCACGGTGATCGACCTGATCGTCGCGATGTATTTTCTCCTACAGGTGATCTTCCTGTTCGTGCTCAGCGGTGTCGTCGAACGCCGCCACCGCAGCGAGCGGATCGACTTTCCCGATCGGCGCAGCAGGACGAGCTAGATCTTCTCCGGGCCTGCCGGCCCACGCGAGCCGCGCTCGGGGCCTCGCCCCACGCGAACCGCGCTTCAGTGCGATGCGAGCGTTTGAGAGGTCAGTGCGATGCGAGCGTTAGAGGCGTTCCACGATCGTCGCGATGCCCATTCCGTAGCCGATGCACATCGTGCTGAGGCCATACCGGGCATCCTGACGCTCGAGCTCGTGCAAGAGGGTGGTGATCAGGCGCGCACCGCTCGCACCCAGGGGATGCCCGAGCGCAATGGCGCCGCCTGAGTAGTTGACCTTCTCCATGTCGGCACCGGTCTCGTGCTGCCAGGCCAGCACCACGGGGGCGAAGGCCTCGTTGACCTCGAACAGATCGATGTCGCTCAGCTGCAACCCCGCCTTCTTGAGGACTTTCTCGGTTGCTGGGATCGGTCCGGTCAACATGATGGTTGGCTCGGAGCCGACGATCGCTTGGGCCACGATCCGCGCCCGCGGCTTGAGCCCCAGCTGCAGCGCCTTTTCCCTGGTCATGATCAAGACGGCCGCGGCGCCGTCGCTGATCTGGCTTGAGTTACCCGCCGTGACCACACCGTCGTCCTGAAACGATGGTTTCAGTTGCGCCATTTTTTCGCGTGACGGTGGGATACGCACGCCCTCGTCGACAGCGAATTCATAGCTGCTGCCGTTCTGTTTGACCTGGACCGGGAAGATCTCGCGGGTGAACCGGCCTTCCTGGATCGCCTGCCCGGCCTTGACGTGGCTCTGGTAGGCAAATTCATCCAGTTGCTCGCGATTGAAGCCCCACTTCCTGGCAATCATTTCGGCGGAATTGCCCTGCGGGATGATCTCGAAGAGATCCATGAGCTTAGGGCTGACCGGGCCTTCGCCGGGACCGAACGCATCGGACCCCATCGGCACTCGCGACATGTTTTCGACACCGGCGCCGATGACGATCTCCTGCGCGCCCGACAGCACGCCCTGGGCGGCGAAGTTGACCGCCTGCTGGCCGGAGCCGCAGAAGCGATTCACGGTCGTCCCCGGGACTTCGATGGGGAAACCCGCGATCAAGGCAGCGGCGCGCGCGATATTCATACCCTGCTCGCCGGTCTGCGTGACGCAGCCGGCGATGACGTCGTCGACCTGGGCGGGGTCAACGCCCGCGCGGGTGACGACTTCCCTGAGTGTGAGCGCCAGCAGGTCGTCCGGCCGGACGGGGCTCAGCTTGCCGCCGCGCCGGCCAATTGCGGTACGGACAGCTTCAACGATGACGGCTTCTGTCATGTAAAGAACTCCCTGGGGCATTGAAGCCCTCACCAGTCTAAACGTCAACTTCGTCTAGAATGTTCCGCGACATGAACGGCGATGTGCTTGGGACAAAGGACCGGGCTTGGGCTCGGTAATCAAGAAGCGCAGGAAGAAAATGCGCAAACACAAGCACAAGAAGATGTTGAAGGCGACACGCTGGCAGCGCCGGACGAAGTAACGAGCTTCTGATCGATTAATTTCGCGAGCTGGGCCTGTGAGGCTTCCCCGGGGTAGCGGGCAACCACGATGCCACGACGGTCCACCAGCACGAACGATGGCGGCGCGTCGACTTCGTAGGCTGCCGTCAGGCTGCCCGACGCGTCGTACAGGCTCGGATACGGCACGTTGAACTCGGCGTAAAAGGCGCGCGCGAGCGCGCGGTCGTGATCGAGCATGTCAACGCCGTAGAACGTGATGCCGTAGCGGGCATACGTGGCCGCCAGCGCATTCAACCCCGGCTGTTCCTTACGACAGGGTCCGCACCACGCCGCCCAGAAGACCAGGACCGTGCTGGATGCCTGGAAGTCGACGGACAGCGCCGACCCGTCGAGCGTCTCGCCAGAAAGCCGTGGCGCCGCCGTCCCAACCCGGCCATTGGGCGACGCCTGCGAGACATCGGGCTGCAGGCTGCATCCAGCCAGCAGCAAAACCAGGAGTAGCCAGGGCCCGCGGCCCAGCAAGCTAGTTGACCGTGCCGGGCTGGGAGCCGCCCAGGGGTCGCTTAAACCCGAGGCCGGGCGTCGACGGCCGGGTGGCTGCCGGCAGCAGCGCCTTGTCCAGCACCTCATCGACGTGCTTGACCAGAACGAGCTCCATAGAATTCTTGACTTCTTCCGGCACTTCGTACAGGTCCTTGCGATTCTTCTCCGGCAGGATGAAGGTCTTGATCCCCGCCCGATGCGCGGCCAGCAGTTTTTCTTTCAGCCCACCAATCGGTAACACCTTGCCACGCAAGGTGATCTCGCCGGTCATGGCGACCTCGCGACGGACCGGCCGGTCGGTCAGGACCGATACCACGGCCGTCGCCATCGTGATGCCCGCCGACGGACCGTCTTTCGGAATCGCGCCCGCCGGCACGTGGATGTGAAAGAAATGATCCTCGAAGAAGCCGGGCTTCAGTCCGAGCTCGAGCGCGTGGGATCGCGCATAACTCACCGCTGCCCGTGCCGACTCCTCCATCACCTTGCCGATCTGTCCCGTCAAGGCGAATTCGCCGCGCCCCTGCATCAGGATCGCCTCGACCGTCATCACGTCCCCGCCGTACTCGTTGACGGCCACGCCGGTTACCGCTCCGACCTGGTCTTCCAGCTCGGCGACGCCGAACTCGAACCGCGGCGGCCCCAGGTAGCCCATCACATCACCGGGCTGGACGATGACTTTGTCTGTTTGACCTTCGGCGATGCGCCGCGGAATCTTGCGGGCGATGTTCGCGATCTCGCGGTCGAGGTTGCGCACGCCCGCCTCGTGGGTGTACTCGCGGATCAGCAAGCGCAACGTATCCTCGGGGACTTCCAGGTTCTCGTCGGTCAGCCCGTGCTCGCGCAACTGCCGCGGCACCAGGAACTGCTGCGCGATGTGTAGTTTCTCGTCTTCCGTGTACCCGGGAAGCCGGATGATCTCCATGCGGTCGCGCAGCGGCGCAATGATCGTGTCGACGACGTTGGCCGTAGTGATGAACAGCACCTGCGACAGGTCATATGGGACTTCCAGGTAGTGATCCGAGAAGTCCTTGTTTTGCTCCGGATCGAGGACCTCGAGCAAGGCTGACGACGGATCGCCGCGCCAGTCGGCGCCGACCTTATCGACTTCGTCCAGCATGAAGACCGGATTGCGCGCCCCGGCGACTTTCATTTGCTGCAGAATTCGCCCCGGCATCGCGCCGATGTAGGTTCGCCGGTGTCCCCGGATCTCGGCTTCGTCGTGGATGCCGCCAAGCGAGAGCCGCACGAACTTGCGGCCCAGCGCTCGCGCGATCGACTTCCCGAGGCTGGTCTTCCCCACGCCGGGAGGCCCCACGAAACAGAGGATCGGCGACCGCAGGCTCTGCGAGCGCTGCCGGACGGCCATGTATTCGAGGATGCGTTCCTTGATTTTTTCCACGCCATAGTGGTCCTCGTCGAGCACCTTCGCGGCCACTTTGATGTCCCAGGTCTCACCGGGCGGCGGTCCCCACGGCAGCGCGATCAGCCAATCCACGTACGTCCGGATGATGCCAACCTCGGGCGAGGCCGCCGGAATGCTCTGCATCCGGTCGATCTCCTTGAGGGCGCGCTCTTTCACGCTGTCCGGCATCCCGGCGGCTTCGATCTTTTCGCGCAGGCTATGCAGGTCGGCGCCTTCTTCGTCTTCGCCGAGCTCTTTTCGGATGGCCTTCAACTGCTCGCGAAGGATCTGGTCGCGCTGGAGCTTGCCGATCGTGCTCTGGACCTCGTTCTGGATCTTGGCTTTGAGCTCGAGGATCTCGACCTGCTTGCTGAGAAACAGGGCGAGGAGTCGTAGCCGCTCGAGCACGTTGGGCGTCTCCAGCATGTGCTGCTTCTGCTCGAGGGTCTGGTCCGGGGCCGCCGAGACAAGGTCGGCAAGATACACCGGGTCGTCCGTCTTCGACACCGTGGCCGCGACCTCGGGAGCGACCGCCGCGCCGGACTCCACGTATTTCTCGTACAGGCTCTTGACGGAGCGCATGTGGGCCTCCATCTCGAGGCCCTCGCCGACCTGGTCGGCGACGATTTCGATCTCGACCTCGATGAAGGGCTTGAACTGCACGAAGCGCGCGATGCGCGCCCGCTGCGCGCCGGCGACGAGCATTTGCACGCCGGCGGGCGTCTGCCGCATGCCGTTGATTTCCGCGATGGTGCCGATCGCGTAAAGATCCTGTTCGACCGTGTCATCCACCTGGGGGTCTTTCTGCGCGACCAGCAACACCTGTTTGTCTTTATCCATGGCCGCCGTGATCGCGGCGATCGATGAGCGGCGGCCGACCGACAGGGGCACGATCAGCTTGGGAAAGACGACGTCGTCCCGCAGGGGAACGAGGGGTACACGTCTCAGCGAGGTTTCAGCGGGGACCTCGCTCGATCCCTGCGGGGCGGCCTCGGGATGGGGGGTCTTTTGCGCCATGACTAGACCTGCTCCCCCGCGTCGGTGACGGCGGCTTTCCATGCTTTGGGCGTGGCGATCCCACCTTCGAGCGCGCGCGGTCCAATCAGCCGCGCGATCTGGTCTTCGTCCAGGACTTCTTCCTGCATCAAGGCATTGGCCAGGGTGTCCAGCTTGGCCCGGTTCGCGGTCAGGATGCTCTCCGCCGTCTCGTAGCCCTCGCGCAGCAGCCGGGTCACTTCCTCGTCGATGATGGCCGCCGTCCGCTGGCTGATGTGCGGGCTGCCGGCCAGCTCGCGGCCGAGGAACACGGCCTGCGGCGAATCGTCGAAGGAGAAGAGGCCCATCTTCTGGCTCATCCCCCAGCTCACGACCATGTGGCGTGCCAGTTCCGTCGCCGTTTCTAGGTCGTTCTGCGCGCCGGTTGTGATCGATCCCAGCCCTAGCTGTTCGGCGGCGCGTCCGCCGAGCGCCATCGCGATCCGCGCCTCGAGATATTCCTCAGACAGGTTATGCCGGTCGTCGGTCGGGATCGATTGGGTGACGCCCAGTGCCATGCCGCGCGGGACGATCGTGATCTTGTGCACCGGATCCGACTGCGGCTGATACCAGGCGACCAGCGCGTGGCCCGACTCGTGGTAGGCGATGACGCGACGTTCCGCCTCGCTGAGATAGATCTTGCGCTCCGAACCCAGAACGACGCGATCGAATGACTCTTCGAAGTCTTCCATCGCGACCGTCGTCCGGTTGGTGCGCGACGCGTGCAGGGCGGCCTCGTTGACGAGGTTGGCCAGATCCGCGCCGACGAGCCCCGGTGTCGAGCGGGCGATGATCTCGAGGTCGACGTCGGAGGCCAGCGGCACGCTGCGCGTGTGCACTTTCAAGATGGCGGCCCGGCCGCGACGATCGGGCCTGTCGACGACGACGCGCCGGTCGAACCGACCGGGCCGAAGCAAGGCCGGATCGAGGACGTCGGCCCGGTTCGAGGCGGCGACGACCACCACGGCCTCGCGCTGGTCGAAGCCGTCCATCTCGACCAGGAGTTGGTTGAGCGTCTGTTCGCGTTCGTCGTTGCCGCCACCGAGACCGGCGCCGCGCTGGCGCCCAACGGCATCGAGCTCGTCGACGAAGATCACCGAGGGCGAGTGCTTCTTGGCATCTTCGAAAAGACTGCGGACGCGCGAGGCGCCGACACCGACGAACATCTCGACGAACTCTGACGCCGAAATACTGAAGAACGGCACGCCGGCCTCGCCCGCGATGGCACGCGCCAGCAGCGTCTTGCCGGTCCCAGGTGGGCCAATCAACAGGACGCCCTTCGGCATCCTGCCCCCGAGTTTCTGGAACTTCTGCGGATCGCGCAGGAAGTCGACCATCTCCTGCAGCTCGAACTGCGCCTGCTCCACTCCGGCCACATCATGAAAGGTGGTCTTGGGCGTGCCCGGCTCCTGCATCCGGGCGCGGCTGCGGCCGAAGCTGAAAATGCCCTGCGCCGCCTGGCCGCTCCGTCGCACAAACCAGATCCAGATCGCGATCAGGACGAGGAAGGGCAGGAACGTGAACAGCAGGCTTGCAATGCCGCCCGTGTCTTGCTTGACCACGGTCGTGACGTGGTTGCTCTTTAACAGGGGGAAGAAGGTCGGATCGGTCAGCCCGACGTTGTCCGGCACGGTCGCGCTGAACTGCGTGTTCGTCACCCCGTTGTTGGTAAATGAGGACTTCAGGTCACCCTGGGCGTTCTGGCCCTGGATCGTGATGTCCGCCACGTTGCCGCTGTCGATCTGGGTCAGCAGCTGTGAATAGCTGAGGTCGACCCGGGCCGGCCCGCCGAACCGGCTCAGAACCGGCGACAGCAGGATGACGATGTAGAGGCTGAGCCCGGCCAGCAGGGCGAGCCGAAGCCAGGACCCCGGCTGTCGCGGGGTTTTGGGGCTCTGCGGCGGCGTGGTCTGGTCGGGCCTGAGCGCCATATATGGCTAGTCTATGCGAGCCTCATGAGAATCAAACACCCTCGATCAGGCAAAGCCTTCAGATAGCTCGAGCGAACGTATAATCCCGACCGGGGCGATAGCTCAGCTGGCAGAGCGCCGCACTCGCATTGCGGAGGTCGAGAGTTCGAGTCTCTTTCGCTCCACCACCCCGGATCAGGCTAGGAGCAGTGGTATTTGTGACCGTGCAGGACCGCCGGCGTCCCATCCGGGCAGGTATAGGTCGCTGCCGCGCCCGGGTCATTGGGGTTCATGAGGGCTTCCTCGATGTCCTGAAAGCTCGCGTTGACCTGGTTGCCCAGCACGGAGATCACGCCGATGCAGACGCAGGCGATCAGGACCAGGATGATGGCGTACTCGACCATCGACTGACCCCGACGTCCTGTCCGGCTGCGCACTTTCATGACTTTTCGCGAGCTGGGCCTTGGCCCCAAGTCCCGCTATCTATATAAACGCTGCAGCGGCCAGAACGATTCGACCGTTACGAGCGGCCTAACGTTCAGGCTGGGCAGGGCTTTGCCGGCTACGCCACCGCGGGCAACGCGCGGTTGTCGGCATCGGCGATGGACGCCACCTGAGGGATGCGCGCAAATGCCGCCCAGATCAAGATCGGGGCGGCGCCGGCCACGACCACCACGATGCGGGCGAGCAGCATCTGGTTCATGGGCGTGGCCAGTAGGAGGAAACAGCCGATGCTGAGCACCCGACCAATCCCCAGGCACAGCTCCTGGTGAACGATGTAGTCATAGCGCATGACCTGCGGCGCCGGATCGCGGTCGATCACTTGCAGTGCCACCGGCGCGAGCGCGTTACCGTGGAGCGGCCCACCGACGGCGCGCAACAACCCGAAGCCAACGATCGCCCAGGCGGTCAGGTAGAGCGGCAACAAGAAGGTCGAGAGCACCAGCAGCGCCCCGCCGACAAGGGCGCACGCGATCCGGTGTTGCGGCCGCATGAAGGTGGCCAGCGCGAGGCTGATGCCGACGCCCAACAGCCCCATCAGGCCGTTGAAGTTGCCCACCTGCTGCTCGTTCTTGAGCACCAGGAACATCAGGATCGTCAGCACGAGACCGACCAGGCTCCCGGTGAAACCGTCGGCGAGCCTCGCGCGGGTCACCCAGCGCCAATCCGGATTTCGCCGCGCCAGGGTGGCGACCCGGCGGAGCGACAGCCGCTGGCGTGCCGAAGACGGCAACCGCCCGGCCAGCACCATGGCGGCCATCAACACGACCGAGGACAGCGCGAAGACCATCTGATAGCCGCGGTCGGTGCCGCCCACGTGGGCGCCGGCCACGATGATCGCGCCCGCCGCCGGCGGTAGGGTGGCGGTCAGCAACAGGCTGGCGGTGGCCTGGGCGCCGAAGTACCGGTCACGGTCGCGGTCCGACGTCGTGTCGTAGCTGACCAGATGGAAACCAGACCAGTAGAAGCCTTCGGAAACGCCCCGAAGCAGCCCCAGGGCCACCACCCAGTGCGGGGCATCATTTCCCAGGAGCAGGATCAGCAGGTAGGAGAGGCCGTTGCCAAACAGGCCCAGGCGGATCGAGGCGCCGGCACCGATCCGGCGCCAGACCAGCCCGTTGGCGAGGAACGCGGCGGGAATCATGACCGCGCTGAGTCCGCTGTAGACGGCGATCGGCGTCAGGTCGTGACTGGCCCGCCAGAGGAAGATCGAGAGGAAGGTCCCCGCGAGCAGGTTGGACGCGGTGTAGGCGCCATGCACCATCACCATGCAGCTGGCGCGCCGGTCCAGCCCGCCCGATAACGCCCTCGGCGCAAACACCCGTCCCTCTCTTCGGGCCCCGTCCCGCAAGACCCGTATTCGGACAACGTCTGGATTGCGGGCCGCTTTCCCGGGTCATCGGCCTGTGACCCGCAACACGGCCCAGTGACGGCGGGGCGTAACGTCCCCCGCAAGCCACCGGCAGTAGCCTCCGCGTAGGCGCTCACCTAAGCGCCATCCAAGGGGGTCGCAGCTACGGAAATCAACGACGTCCACTACACGACGCGGGAGGTGGCGCCGCGCCCGGGAGAGCTGCCACAGCCGGCCGCCACCCGCGAGCTGCTGGCATCGCTCCAGCAAGGCGCGATCTCGCCGGCCGCCTACGACACCGCATTCGTCGCCCGCTTGCGCGAACCCAACGATCCGAACGCCATGGCCTATCCGCAAACGTTGGGCTGGCTGCTGCGCAGCCAGAACGCCGATGGGAGCTTCGGGACGACGCTGCCAATTCCCAAGGACAAGTTGATCTCGACCCTGAGCGCGCTGGTCGCGCTGGCCGACCTGCCTCAGCCGCTCCAGGATGGCGCGGCGCACCGCGCGCGGGTGCGGGCGCTGCGCTTCGTTCACGAGGACACGGGCAACTGGCAGACCGGCCCGGACCTGGCCGGC
>Ga0209237_1002508_pt1 | contig 11044 bp, 18 predicted proteins | sample GraSoi013_1_40cm_2_FD_185820 | JGI IMG/M metagenome (GOLD analysis project Ga0209237, IMG submission 185820) | Grasslands soil microbial communities from the Angelo Coastal Reserve, California, USA - Sample 10_02_2013_1_40cm (SPAdes) (version 2) | ecosystem: Environmental > Terrestrial > Soil >...
CTACTATCAGCTATGGATCAACCAAGCACGAGCACTAGGCGACACTCATTCTGTAATTGTTCAAAATCTCTGCAGTCAAATCTGTACGCTAGGAAACTGGACCCTAGCATTTCCGAATGTTACCGATACTCAGAACAAAGTCTACATCAGCATCCACAGATCATTCAGTTATGCTTACTACTGGCAGACCTGGGACAACGCAACAGCCGACAACGAGGCTCTGAGATTCTATAATTTCGAATTGCAAGGCTCGATAAAAACGGGCTGGCCGGTATTGGTGTCGGAGTTCTGGACAGGCAGCCAAACCAACGGAACCGCCACCTGTCCAGACCTTGTACAGCTTGGCTCAGCAGGCTACTGCAAGACACAATTGGAATGGGTTAACAAGTTCGTATACTACATGGACCACAATACGCCTGCTAGGATTGGATGGCAGGGATGGACGATCGGCGACTGGACCGACAATTACGGCTGCACAATACTAGGAGCGCTTTCGCTGACAGGTTGTCCCGGCAAGACAATGGTTCCAGGATGGGGATACGCAAACCTCGTACATCTTCCATTACTGAGTTCGAGCACGGCTAGCAGTATGGGTGCCGTCGCGGTGCGGCTTGGAACAGCTAACAGAGTCGTGGATCCCGCTTTCAACTCGTTGGTCACGACGACGACTACAGAGTTCTCGACGCCTTTTGGAAGGCGAGGAAAATCAGTGCTCAACTAGTTTCTAGAGATTATTTTGAGCTCGTGTTGAAGGAATCAGGGTCTGTGTTTTCGGACCTCTGGTTGATGATTTCATTGTTGGTGCTCTAACTTCTAGCTTTCCTAGAATGTAATGCAAAGTCTTTTCGATTATGGAAAATTCCGCAGAGCGCGTCGAGTGCTATTCGGAATTTAGGCTTCCTGTTTTTCCAAGTCTCGGAGAAGGTCTTCGGGCGAGCTTTCAAGCGGTTTGGAGGGATTGTGCAGTACTTTTCTCTCGATTCTCTCAAGTTCCCTAATGTCCATGATAATGATTGGTTTCTTGGTTTCGAGCTGGGTTTGTGTTTGGGCTATGGCACCATTGACGAACAAGAGGGTCCCTGCTGCGGCGACACCGATGAGAAGGGAATCTAGTTGTCCGTTGATCAGGAAGGCTAGCATTGGAGCCTTGCCGGAGATCCATACTTGCATCCAGTAGTTGCTCAGGTATTCGTTGCTGATAATCGCTAAGAGGAAGGCTATGACTATGAACTGGACGAGGATGATTAGGTACATGGTTCGGAGGGATCGGTTATTGATGGTGCGAGTTGTCATGACCTGGGCTTTACGTTAGGGGCACTGATTCTCTTTAACAGATCTGTGTAGTCACTACTCTCGCGTGGAGTTCCAATCCTGTCTTTTGATGCGGATTCCGTAATCTTTTTTCTTGACGGTCTGATGGTTTGGGACGCGATCTATGTCCAAGACGAGGCCGATAGAGGGATGGGCTGTGAATGGAGGTGTCCGGATTCATTACCTTGACAGTAATCCTGTCGGGAGTCAGGGGCTTACTCCTTTGGTCTATGTTCCGGGTGCTCTGAATGCTGCGGATGGGTTGATTCCTGAGATGGAGGCCTTGGCGCCTCGTCGATGCGTCTCAATGGCTTTGAGAGGTCGGGGTAAGAGTGATGATCCCGTGTCTGGTTATACTTTTGAGGAGAATGTGTCTGATGTGGAGGCGGTGGTGGATAGTCTTCGTCTGGAGGGTTTCTGTTTGATGGGCTGGTCGCTGGGAGTTCCGCATGTTATACGATACGCTGCGCGTCATCTTGACAAGATTGTGGGTCTTATTCTGCTGGATTATCCTGCGAGATATCCGCGGTTTACAAAGGAATGGATGGAGTGGATATTGGCGGACCCGGTTTTTCAAAAGCTAGCGCCGGCTCATACAGTGAGAGGTATTCACGAGGATTCGATGGAGATTCCTTTATGGGATGAATTGAAGGGTATTGATTGTCCTGTATTGGTTGTCGGCGGGAGTGTCGCGGCTAGCAAGTCATTTCCTACTGGTTCATTGTTGAAACCGGAGCATATTGAGTTGTATGAGGAGAGTCTTCGTGATGTCCAGATTGTTGTCTTGGAGGGTGCTGGTCACAATGTTTCCCAGCCGGATTTCAAGGCGTTTATCGATGTCTTGAAGGGTTTCCTCACGGGATTGGATGGGATGAGGAGGGTTTTGGATGGTGGGTGATGGAGGTTGGGGGTTTGATAGGGCCCGCGGCTGCCGGGGAATCAGTTGTTTTGTGTCTTGGGGGATTGTTTGAATGTTCTCCCTTTTTCTTGGGTGCATTGTGTTTTGTCGGTGATTCTTGACATGTTGGGTTAGGGGATGGGATGGTTCTCGGGTTTTTGAGCGGGAATTATTGACATTTCCGTGAGGGGCTAGCCGTTTTCAAGGGGTTTTCCAGGGGATTTCAGGGCGTCTTTTAACGAGGGGAATGTTGGGTTTCCCCATAGACCGACGAGGTCTCGGTGAAGAAGCGGGTCATTGCTGGGGCTCGAGGAAAGCTGTGCTAGTGGGTTAGCGTTTCAGTGTGCGGGCAATGTTTTCTGTGCGGTTGATTCGGGTATTTCTCCATTGTTGATCCGGCGTAAGGCCAGGTAGAAGCTGAACGCGAAGGCCAAAGTCGGTATGATCATCAGGAGTTGTAAGATCTCGTATTGGTATCGCATTTCTTGAAGGGAAGAAAGATCAAGTGTTATTGAGGAGCGTATTGTAAATCCTTGCAAGATTAGCCCCGTCATCAGTACTGTCAGGGTGAGTAAGGTAATGTACGAGATCGATAAGATGATCCGGCCGGTTTTTCGGTGTAGGGCATAGGTCAGGAATACTATAGCGAGTCCGGTTAATGCGGTGGCGATCATGCTGGTTATGTAGAGTATTATGTACGGGTTGACTGTCGAGCTTGTCGTATTGCCATAGGTGATCGTGCCATTGGGGATCCGCGAGAGGACTAGTGCGGCTGCGAACAATACCTTTCCGACTACCATTGTCCCAAATGAGACGATAAACAGCGATACACTGAGGATTGCATTCCTCGAATGTGACCGTCCGAAGGTGCCGCGTCCAACAACGATTAAGAGTCCGCCCACGATAGCGACGAGATCGGCGATGGCAGCGAGTAGTCCCAGAAGGAGGTTTATGATCGATGCCGCGATTATTATTGCGATTGCTGTATAGCTTATTGTGAGAATTACGATTCCTGTTTTTGTGTGGCTTGTATCTTGCTTGCTCTTGGCCTCTGCCATTTCACGCAACGTGTCAGTCGACGTATGCGTGTAGGTGGGCTGGTATGGGACAGGCACTGACGTTGGTTGAGTCTGGAAGTTAGTAGGAAGGACTGAAGGAGCAGCTGGAATAGTAGGGGTATTGCTGGCCGAAAGTGGGTATTGTTGAATCTGGGTTGTTATTGGTAGTAAGGCGCCGCATTTCCAGCAGACTGTCAACGTTGGAGGATTGCCGCTCCCGCAATTGGGACAAATGGGTCGATCTGACAATCCTAGTCAACCGATAAGTGTTCTTTATGAACAAAAAGGTTAGCAATGCTCCCTATGATCCGGCTTTCCAGAATGACCCAATCCGAGTACGACAAATGGAGAGAGAGGTCAATACGCGAATACATTGAGGAGAACGTGAAATCGGGAAGATGGAGTGCGAAGGAAGCCGCGACGCTTGCGGAGAAAGAGTTCCAGCAAATCTTGCCAGACGGCCGGGCTACCAGGGACCACTTCTTCTTCACCATTCAAGATGAGGCAACCAAGAGACAGGTTGGCTCGATCTGGTTCCAGGCAAATAGGGACCAGCCTGCGCATCCGTTTTGCTACCTCTGGGATTTGTTGGTGTATGAGGAATATCGTCGTAGGGGCTTTGCGAGCCAAGCAATGCATGAGCTTGAAGTGGAGGGTCGTCGAATGGGCTTGGAGAAGATCAGGTTTAACGTCTTCGCACATAATCTTCCCGCCATAGGACTGTACGAGAAGCTAGGTTACAAATCGACGAACATGTACATGTCGAAGAAGCTGGAAGATGAAACAAATACTTCATATTAGCGAAGTCAGCATTGCTCTACTCATATTTCTCATGGCACTTTCTCCAGCGTTGGCTGTTTTTCTAGTACTATCTACGATGAAGAATTCTGTTTTCAGGAACTGAGAACTCCTTTCTGTCTTTTGGCAGGTTCATAGAACGCACCCAGGGGGGCGAATTATACCTCGGGATAGAATAAGATAGCATAGATTTATGCAGATATCTGTGGCTCAATACGTCTACTGCTTAAGGTGTGCTGTTCTGAGTCAGACTCAGCCCGTCTTGCAGACTGAGCAATCGCAAAAAACGTTCTGGACCAAAAAGAAGAAGCTGGCCGTGGTTCTCGCGGTCATTCTGATAGTCGCAGTAGTTCTGCTGCTATTGTTGGGCTTCCGCCCGACCAATCAGGTTTCTTCCTCAATTGTAAACTGTACGAACGGGGCGAATAACTATCCGAGATGTGACTCCTGTCCATCTGGAAAGACACTTGCGAGTAATAATTGTGTTAGCAACTGTACAAACAGTGCGACGAATCCTCCTAGTTGTACTGCATTCAATCCATGTTCCAATGGTGCCACGAATCCGCCAAGTTGTAACATTTTCAATGCATGTTCGAACGGAGCGAACAATCCGCCGGGTTGCAGTGTATTCAACCCCTGTACTAACGGGGCCACAAATCCACCGGGCTGCAACGTTTTCAATCCGTGTGTAAATGGAGCAACAAATCCACCTGCTTGCACAACGTTTCCTGCTTGCTCGAATGGTGCTACCAATCCGCCTGCTTGCACAATGCTCCCACCCTGCACTAACGGTGCAACGAATCCACCGGCCTGCAATACTCTTCCCGCCTGTACGAACGGCGCCACGAACCCGCCTAGTTGTACGATCTATAATCCCTGTTCGAATGGGGCGACCAATCCACCTGCTTGTACTACATTTCCAAATTGTTCGAATGGCGCGACAAATCCACCTACCTGCAGTAAATTTCCACCGTGCTCAAATGGAGCGATGAACCCGCCAGCATGTAATGAATTTCCACCCTGTTCTAACGGTGCTACGAACCCACCAACATGTACTGTGATGCCAGCGTGCACGAACGGTGCAACCAATTATCCAGCTTGCACGGTTTTTTCAACCACTACGAGTCTGGTTTGTAACCCAACAAGTATTATCGCTCAACAACTATCTTCGACGGTTTGTACTGTTACGGTTTCTTCATCAGTGGCAGCTGCGCCTACTGGAATTGTCTCTTTCACGGGATCTTCTGCTTGGTACAATTCGGGATCGTCTTGTGTTCTGATTCCGAATTCGGGGGGATATAGCTCGGCGTGCAAGATAACAGGAGTTAGTGTGAAAAACAATGTTGGGGACCTCGTTCTCACGGGTGTCTATGCGGGTGATGCGTCTCACTTGACGAGTTCAGGACAGACTACAGTGACTGTTACAGATCCTCCTGATAATCATTGTAACAGTCATGATAAGCATGAATTGGGTGAGCACGAATCCCACGAGGATCGAGATTGCCACTTCAGGTCTCATCGTCATGATAACGATCGCGTTAAGGATTTGGACGATCGATCTGACGAGTCAGAGAACGAGTAGTCGACTTTTTCAGAAGTGAGGAGGACTCGCTTTCGAGCGGTTATGGAAGAAGTTAAGGAATTCAGTATTGTCGGCCATCAAAAATGGGGAAGAAGAGTTCTGCTGAGAAGACCCTGGAGAACCCTGAGGGATTTTGAGACGAGCCTGCCGAGGCTCAAGAATTTCTTGTGGAGTTTTTTGTTGAGCCTCCATATTACGCGACGTTAATAGGACGCATCAGCGTTATGATTCAAGAATATTCTTGGCGGCTCTCCTGACAGATCAGTTTTCTGGTCGCCGCTCACCAGGACATTCGTGACAAGAAACTGCACAATGGACACATGGGGGTGAAGATATGGATAGAACAGAAGGTCTACTCGTTTTAGCACTGATAACAATCGTCGCATTGGGAGGATTGTTTGCTGGACGAGTGGTCTATGGAACTGATACTCAGGCGGGTCAGAACCAGATTGTTGTATTGGCGAAGAATCAACCCTTCACCACCGATGCTAATGGAAAGGCGACGCTTACCGTGAACGTGCCCTCGACAAATTTCAAGGATAGTCTGGGAGCCTTGATCGGTAACATGGACACAGGCTCGGCGGACGCGACTCAGGTAACTGTTGCGGTGACCGGGACGTTGCAGGGAAGCTACTGTGCTGACAGTCCAGCGTCATGTGTGATGGTTCCTTTGGGAGGAGGCAATGGACAAACGTCCACATTCACAGGCTTAGGTAATTCGGTCCAGTTCCAGGGAGTGCTTCCTACAATGATGAACATGATAACATTACGCGTCTCGGTCAACTGTGCAACAACCTCGTGTGCTAACGTGGGGATGAGCTATACGCTGCTATTGGTTGGGAAGGGGAACTAGATCGTGAATCTGGTCAGGATCTGGTGGACTCATACGAGAGGCTACTGGGGACGCAACCTACGAATGATACTGGAGGCTACGGTCAACACGGTCGCCTTATTGGCGATCTTCACTTTCTTTCTAGGCTTCTATAACGTGTACAATGCGGTTAGTCTGGGGCTTGCGAATGGTGGAGTGATCTCGATAAATCATGGCGTCGTTATCACCTCGGTGGAATTGAGCCGGATCAATTGGCAGGATCAGAACTCTATCTATTTGACCCAGTCTGGGAAGCATTGGTTTGACATGTTGTATGACGCGTTGAAGGTAATGATACTGGTGGTGTCGACAGTTACATTGTCGAGAGAAGTGGCTTCATCGATCAATCTGAGCAAGATAGAACTTGAAAGTAGGAAGGAGGATTATCTGATGCTATTGCGGGCTACTTTCAAGAAGTCATTGTTGAAGGATCTGGTGGTGTTTCAGAGATTATTCTTGAGCACTGTGGCCATCATCACTGGATTTGTATTAACTAGGTTTCTAGTTATTCCAGTGGCGCAGGTATTGATGGACCCGGGGATTAGTGGATTGTTCACCATTGACCTTCACAACTATTACCTCCTCGTGTTTCCGTTGGCCTTGTGGACGATTGTGGGGTTATTGTTCTCCGCCCACTCAGCGAATAAAATGGTCAAAACCACGTTTCAGTAGATTCCGTTTCTTAGACTATTTCACGAATTTCACGTTTTCGAGTCCTTCAAAGGCCTCGTCGCCTGTTAGGAATTTCATCCCCATTCGCTGCGCGACCTCATACCCTAACGCGTCTGCATAGGACAAGTTCACCTTTCTCTTCCCGTACTCCAGCCTCTTCTTCATTGCGGCTCTAATGTCATGGTCGTCGAATTCGACATTGTACTTGCCAGCGGCCGAGTAGGCTTTCTCAGCCGCGTCTTCGCCATAGTCTCGCAGGATTCCATAGTAGACTTCCATAAGGTTGAGAATCGTTAGGATGCCTGTCTCCTTTTCGAAATATCGCTTGTACGTCGCGTTTCCTGAGAGATATGCTAGAACTGCGTAGCTGTCGTAGAAGTACGGCGTGCTCTCTACTGCCAGCCTTTTCGGAGCTCATCCTTCAAACGTTGCAGGTCTCTGAAGGGATATTTTCCATAGAGCTGGCGTATGTCGATTGCTCGCCGGATTGTTATCTCGACCTCGTCATTCTCCCGCAATCCTTCCTTCTCAGCCTCGCTTGAAGGTATTACAACGCCCAGGGAGTTACCCCATTTCCGGACGATGGTCCTGCTGCCCATAATTAGACAGGATGTATAATTCAGTTATTAATCCTTTTGCGACGGGATCTTGGCGGGGGGTCTCACATCCTCCTGAACTTGAGAACAGGGAAAGTATGAATATGTACTGGAATAGCTATAGTCCTATAGTATGACTAGGACTATCCAGGTCGATGAAAAGACGCTCAAGTCACTCATGACTTTGAAGAAGGAGTTGAAGGCGAGAAGCTATCAGGAGGTTATTACGATCCTCGTCTCGCAGAAGCGTGGATTACCAAGTTCATTGTTCGGCCTCTCGAAAGGATCGAAGCCTTTCCAGCGAGAGCCGGAGGACGAGCATGTCCTATAGTTATGTCATTGACAGTCACGCCTGGGTGGAATATTTCTCCGGGAGCCGGCGGGGACGGATAGAGCTGCGACAAAGATGTTTGTCGAGATGAAGAAGTTCAGGCGAATTCCTCATCGAGGCGGGAGGCATGCGTGTCCACTTTCCAGTTGAAAGGCTTCTGTAATGCCCTCCAAAGAGAGTCCTGTTTCCAATCGACCTTCTCAACAAGCCTGGCATTGGTGAGCAACTTCTCAAATTTTTCCATGATCTTTACCGCTTCCTCCCGTTCATTCTCGTGAACTTCACCCGTCCTCTCTCCTGTATGTGGATCAGGGGGCTTGGATAGAATGTAAGATTTTGAATCTGCGACCAGGAAATGATCCTTGACTTCTGGTCCGATGAAGACCTTGATGCCTCTCGCAAGTAGGGAGTTTGTAATATTTGGGGACGGTTTTGGCGCATAGACTTTTACGGTTACGCCTCTTTCACGTGCTCGTTCGGTAGCCCATTTTAGATCTGGGAATCCATATGCGCTGATCTCGCCTGTGATGACGATTATCTCGTCTTTGGCAGAATCGATTAGTTTTGCGGCTTTCCGCCTGAAATCCTCGTCCGTAGAGTCAGGCTTGATCATCTTCAGGATTATTCAGCGTCCTCTTCCTTTTGCGACGAGTTTGGTCACGTCGACACCCTTGAACAGTTTTTCGCCCAACTTCCTTAGCTCCCGGTCCGAGAGGTCTCTTCCTAATAGTTCATCGGGTTTGATGTCCAGGAAGAGCTCTGGGTGCTGGGTCAGGTGATCTTCTACGATCTTCCTTAATGCCTCGCTTCTACTCGAGAAGATTCCCTGTTTGACTGCTGCGTCGACTCTTTGGACTAGTTCGTCCGGTAGCCGAGCAGTTATCGTTTCGGTCATAAGTCAAGCAGGGTGATCGAATACATTCTGATTACATTAGCGTTGTGTATTTCGGTTCGGCGAATCTTCGCTGGGTTAGATGTTGTTTTTTTGCATCTGTTCTGGATGTACATTACGGATAGAGATTCAGTCCTTTTGATGGGAGGTGCAGGAACGGCTTATGATTTTCCGGAAGCCAGGCTTGCTTTTTCAGTAATGATTGTTTTGCTTTTGCGAAGAACTGCCAGAGCGACTAGGGCGGTTACCATCCCATACACCATGTGAAGGATCAGACTTCCTACGGCGAACATGGCACTGGTCAGGTCGGCTGGTACGAGAAGCCTTGTTACCGGGACGTAGACGATGATCCAGATTGCTATGCCTGCGAGCACGCCGACCCAGAGGGCCTTGCGAGTATTGGTGAGAGTGAATATTTTGACTTGTGCTGTTACGCCGATAAAGACTGCTCCGGCGACGAGCCCCACGATGAAATGCATCGTCCAGCCGCCGATGACAGACGCATCACCAAGACCGAGCTTCTTCGCGATCGTGACATAGAATACTTCTTGACTCATAGTAGCAGAGGCGAGTTCTGCGAAGAGTCCGAGTACGATTGATCCTACGATTCCGCCTAATACTCCGATCTTCACACCTTTCGATACGGAATATGGAGCTCGTTGCATGGCTGAGATCGTGCGTGGTCGTTTTTGGGATTGATATTAAAGGGTCTGAGCTTTGTCTACAAATGTGTCAGTGCGCGAGAGCTGCCTGGTTCTGCAGTTGGAGTTTGGCCTTGTCTCTTGAGTATCGACGAAGGGCGTAGGCTATCAAGCCAAAACCTACGAGGGTCAACAAGGCCCCGCCGATTATCAAGCCTTCCCATGCAATACTTCCCGTCACCACACCCGTCGCAACCGGCTTACTTCCCGCGGTCATAATGCTAACAAGCAGTCCGAGGCCTAGAAAAACGAAGAATGCACCTGGAAGGATGAAGTAAGACGCGATCGTGAGCGTCCATGGACCAGTGTACTTTCGATGTCCGGGTTTTGCTGTTGGCATTCATTCACTTTCTTATGCTTAGAGGGGTGATCCGCAGGCGCTGCACTTTGTTGAGCCTGCTGCGTTCTTCTGCCCGCACTTTCCACATTGCATACTTTGTGTGCCTAGATTTTGTTCGATAGCAGTTATTCCGACTGGGGGAACGCCGGCATATCCTGCCGAGAGTGGCGTTTGATATCGTACTAGGTTTTCACGGATGAAGCCGTAGGCTCTCTCGGCATCGCTGTTTTGGAGATCGGCTAAGTGTAATGGTTCTCCGCCGAATCGGAGGACGCATCTAATGTTTGATCTGAGTATTCCCTTGTCTAGGACTACGTTGGCAATGTCTGCGTAGGAGTAGTCCTTGTAATCCTTCTTCAGGTTTAGATCGTATGGATGGCGTAGGATGATGCGTTCGTTTGTGAGGACGACGGAGTCTACTTTGATCGTGGGATGGTAGATCTTCTGCTTGATGTACAGCTCTACGTGTTCGTTGGGTCCGAGAAGTCTCGCAACGTCCGGTGGAGCCTCAGTAGTCTGGCTTGACATAGGTCTTTTGATCGAGACGGTCAGGGGAAAAGCTTTGCCCTGTACTTGGCCATGGACGATTACAGTCGTGAGTAGGTAGCTGCTGCATGGAAGAGTTCTTGGTGGCCCAAAGCCTAAATGGACAACTTGTCTGGGCGGATTTGTGAGTTAATGAATGAAGACTGAGACGTTGTCTATTCTGAGCTTCTTGATAGCTTTCCTGTGTTATGGTTTCGTTGGGTTTCTCTGGTTGCTCTACGACTCCGCCTTCGTCAGCGCCACTACTGTTTCGTCTACATCTATTCAGTCTAGTTCTCTTGTTTTGGCGGCGAAGATTCAGACCGTGGCCTTCCTTGCATTGTTGGGAGCTATCGCTACAGGATTATTGGTGTACTACATAGAGCGTAGACCAAACGTCCAGCGTTCAAGTATCGGCATGCCTTGAACCACTCTGGAAATAGAACAGCCAAGATCAATACGGTCTCAA
>Ga0209237_1002516_pt1 | contig 11030 bp, 9 predicted proteins | sample GraSoi013_1_40cm_2_FD_185820 | JGI IMG/M metagenome (GOLD analysis project Ga0209237, IMG submission 185820) | Grasslands soil microbial communities from the Angelo Coastal Reserve, California, USA - Sample 10_02_2013_1_40cm (SPAdes) (version 2) | ecosystem: Environmental > Terrestrial > Soil >...
GCAGCAAGACCCCCATAAGGAACACCGTTTATTGTACAGTGATGGAATCTGAACCCCTTTATCCAGACTTCAAGAAGTATATTGCCAGAGTTATCACCTATTGTGTCATCAGCAGGAGAACCTTGATCATTTACTGTAGTATACGATTGGATAGTGTCTGCTTCCGTATTTAGATCTGGATCATATACAGTGATTGTTACTGTTTGACCCAATCTATAACTCGGAGAATCTAAAGTAACTGTTCCAGTATGTGTTGGAACAGCCTTCATTGCTGTAACGATAGTTTCTTGTCCTCCTACTTGAGAGCTTAGAATTGAGAATTTGGGGCTTTTATTATCAGTTAATTCTTCATTGACAAGAAATTTTATATTACTTCCAAATGTTCTAAGATTTTTTATTAGATTAGGATCAAATTGATTTAGTTGATTTGTTATTGCATATTCCATTGTGCCTGAAAATATACCAGAATTACTTGATGTTTCTTGTAGCTCTGCTCGATATACAGCATTATTTATGTTTTGGTTGTCCTTACTTCCAAAAGAAAACAAGTCGAAGACAATTGGTTGAGAATCATTTTCGTTTGAGATATTACCTGAAGTCCCAAAATTAATTTCTACAAATACTGATAAAGTAGACGGCACTGATTCTATTGACGCAATAGCAGTATCACTTATCTGAACAAAACCGTTTCCAGATATTATGGTTCCAGGTGCTATGATTTGTACAGATGATGTACCAGGTAATCCTCCAAAGTGTAAGGTCATGCTTGTATCAGAAAATGAATTAATTCCAAGTTGTTTTTGAAATGATCTAAAATCATAATTTACCCAATTGGTTCCTCCCGAGTTAGGTTGGCTCGTGTCTATAAACAAATCTTTGAGAGATAGAACTGTTCCCAGATTCAAAGTAATCTTTGTAAAACTTGTAGCTGGTTGTGAGCGTGTATCTATTATCAATCTCTCTGAATTAATGTCAGGAACACTAGATGATGCAAATATTGGGCTTGTAAAGCCTACTGGATTTACATAAAAATTGACATCCGAAGCACTGCCCAGAGTTATAGGATTTCCAATCTTTAATGTAGGTATAACGGCAGAACTTCGAAATACGTCTAGTTGATCGATCAAACCAGAGTTTAGGTTTTGAACATTGTCTACAAGAGTAATTGTTTTCTTTTGCCCTGGATTAAATTGGGATTGAGTGTTTCCAACAGATAGACTTGCTGTAGATACACCAGAGAGTATTGAGACTCCTTGTAAATTGTAGTTTATTGATCCTGAATTGGATCTAGGCGCATTTGGTAAAATACCAATTGTGGATATACTGTTAAGAGAACTCTCAAAAATGCCAGTATTTGGACCTGTTTCAACAAAAGTCACTAATTTGTTGTAAGTTATGCTATTTGCTGTGATAGATGTACTTGTTTGAAGAGAATTGGTTTTTAGATTCACTACATCTCCAAGATCCATTTTCAAATGACCATTGTCGTGGAAACCAAGGCTGCTCAGAGATGGCAACAAATTAATAAATCCTGACCCACTCGCACTAGTTCCTGCTTCTGCAAATGCTTGATAGAACGTAGCTTCAGGAGAGCCCACATTGAATGTCCAAGAATCAGGAGACGTAGGATCGATATCTAGTTGATTGTCATTTATTGTTGCCAGTACTTCAGAACCAGAAGGATATTTTGTTCTATCCAGTTGTAATGTTATGTTTGGAATATCAAAATATGTAAGGTCTACACTTTGTGTTCCACCAGCACGATTGTATTCTACATTTACAGAATTGCTAAAGGAAAAAAGTTGAATCAAGGGCCATGCGTTTTGGTTTATCCCTATTTGTCCTACCGGCACATTTGCATTTGTATTCAAAGATGGAGTGTACCTAACAACATTATTTTGATTTGTAGGCGGAAGTGGTGTGCCAGAACACGGAGTAAGACTTGCAGCACCTTGAGTTGTACCAGATAATCCTGCAGAATCAGGAATAGCTACACCGTCAGTCTGTGAAAAATCAGCACCAAGAATCGTGGATGGTGTGGAACCAGAACAAAAGACACCAAAATCTAGGCTTTGTCCAGGTACAGAAATCGCTATTTGATCAGCTTGTTTTGCTTTGTCAACGTTTGCAAAAAATGCATACCAATTACCATCTGAGCTTTGGATCATACGCAAGTTTCTACCATTTACAGTAACAATAGGTTCCCCTTGGGCTTGATCAAGTTGGCGATTATCGTCTCTTACTATTACTTCTACTACCATTGGACCAAAAAAGTGATTCACAAACACGCTGTTTTCTGCAGAGACAATTAGGTTAGGATGATCAGAAAATGCTTTCACATTTACTGGTGATGTATTAGGTAAAATGAGCAACATAACTATGAGAATTGCCAATATTCTGTACAACTATGTTATATGATATAATGTAGAAAATAATGTTGTCGAATGATTTGTTCTTGTCCTTGATAGTGATGCAATGAATAATTTTATTGTGAAGTTTTAACTAAGGCGTTATAGAACATGACCGTTGTGGCAAAACCAAAAATTATACTAGTAGTTGGGGGGGTCCTAATTATAATTGGAATAGGTGCTACGGTATACCAGTCTCAAACTACAATAGACAATCAAGCAAGTAAACAACAGAATCAATTTGAGGGCATGACAATACTAGACATTTTGGTATCTATAGTGCTAGTAATTGGACTTGGTAGTCTTGTTGTTGGTATGTTGTATTTAATAAAAAGTCGAGGTAAAACTAGTTAGTTAAGATACTGATCGAGCTCAGTTAAACCGTCTACTACATCTGTAAAGTTTTCATCACTTTCCATAATTTTGTTGAGTTTATCCATGTCAGCTCTAAAAAGAGTCTTGTCATCATTTTGATTCATCATAACAAAACCGTGTTCAATCACATACGATAATCGCGCTTTTATCTCATCTAGAGAGAGTCTTAATTTTTTGGTCAGATAGATTGAGTCTTTTTCACCATTTTCAAGTTCAGCAATTATCACAGATACATTGGGGTCAATCAAAGTTTCGATCATTTTTCGTTTCTCAGAATTTTGGCTCAAATTTACCAACCATGCCTAGAGTTCAGTATCTTTTTCTTGTTAGATATGAAATCACTGATAAGAACTCTGTCGATCTTTTCCGGATTTATATAGTAGGCTCTTCCTTTCAGATATTTTTCAAGGTTTTCTACGTATTTCAAAAGATCTGCTTCTTCACTAACCATAATTGTATCGATCTCGATTCCTTCTCTTTTACATTTTTTTGCTTCTTGTAGAGTTTTTGCTTCAATAGCTGGATCTACCTGTCTGTATCTGTAACAAAGGTATACCATTTCTTTTCCAATATCCAATTTTACATTTCGCTCTTCTTTCATTTTAGAAAGTGTGGTTTCATCAGGCTTATAGAAATGCGAGTATGGTTTGTCTGACAGTATAGCATTTTGTTGTGATTCATCATCAATAAAACAGGCGCTGGGTTGACCATCAGTTATCAGTACAATTCGCTTGTTGTGTGCGCCATCTTTCTTGAGAATTCTAAGTGCTAGCCTGAATGCTGCTTGGTAATTGGTATAGTGCAGAAAGTTATCATTGGCATCATATGTTTTTAGGTATGGTATATCGTGAGGTTTTACTTCTGATGCTAAAGAACCAAAACCCACGACGTAGATAGAATCATTTGGGAAAAACTTCTTGTTTAGTACATATAGTGCCCATAAGGCCCTTTTTGCGGCTTCGATTCTGCTGCCTTCACCAGAAGTCAAGGAATATTTCATCGTAGAACTGAGGTCTATACAGTAAACAACAGTAACCTTTACTTCTTCTTTTGTTTCAAATTTTTCAAAATCGTCAAATTCTAATTGTAGTGGGAATTCGATTGTAGTTTTCTTACTTTTAACTCTCTTAACAGAATTCAATATAGTTCCAGATACATCTAAATTCTTGATGTCATCACCTAACTCGAGTTTTCTAGTAGTATCCAGTATTATGTTTCCGGTACCAAGGTTACTTGTTTCATGAAATCCAAATCCTCCTTCATTTATTGCTTTTATTGTGTCTTCAAGCAATCTCTGTCCTATTTCGAAAAACGCCTTGTTTGTGAGCCATTTTTTTTCATCTTTGAGATAACCGAGTTTTTGTAAGTATTTTGTTATGGGTTCATTGCTTCCTCTCAGATCCATCTCCTGTTCTGTATCCTTGACAAGTTGATATTCGGACGATGATTCTTGAATTACTCCTTGTAGTACTTGCTCCAAAGCCTGCAGTGAGGTTGTCTTCTCTTTAAGTGCTTGTTTTGCGATTGTCTTGAGTATCTGAGTTAATTTTTCGTTTGATATTTGAGATTCAGAACTTTTTGATTGATTACTTTCACTTAAGAAATAGACAAAATTTTTTGTACTAGACAGCAGCATATCCGCCTTCTTTCTTATCCAAAATTTTTGGTTCCATCCAGAATAGGCCTTCCAAGACTAATTCTGTAGTTGCAGCTCTTAGTTCACTTTGTGTTTTTTCAGAAATAATAATGGAGTCACTTGGAATGTCGTACTTTTGTGCTGCCTTAATAAATTCATCTTGTTCAGATATTGCTTTCTGGGCTGTTTCGTTTACAAGACTAGAAAGAGAATTAAAATCTTTTAGTTGATTATCATATGATGTCTGCGTGCTATTGGAACCCACGATTCCTTGAGAAACGTGAAAGGTTTGTCCTCCAAACTCCTTTTTTATTGTCTCAATAAGATTAGGATCGATATCATTTAGATATTCTAGACATGTATCTTTCATGGAACTGGCAATCAAATTCTTTAGTGTCTTTTCGCGATTTTCAGCAGTATCATCTAGTTCTGCAAGTTCAAATTTTACACATTGACTAATACAAAAAATGTCACAAGGTCGTGGAACTGCTTGAATGTTGTGAGATATAGCTCTGATTCTTTCTGCTTCCCCTACTAACAGTTCTAAGCTGTGAACCCCCATTCTTACACTCACTCCCTTATCTTGATTAATTTCCTGACTCTTACGTGCATTTTGAACTATGCGGGCAAGAATTTTCAGCATGAAAATTGGTATAAATGATTTGGGAACTTTTGCTTCTTGTGTTATTATAAGCATTTCATCTTTAATGGATCGTGGATAATGTGTGTGTATGTGACTCTTTAATCGATCATAGAGCGGTTCAATTATTTTGCCCGAGTGAGTATAATCAATTGGGTTTGCAGTTGCAATGAATGCTGTTTTTGGTTCAAAAATAACTGGGTATGCACCAGTTGTAAATCTGCCTTCTTGTAATACTGACAGGAGGGCAACTTGTTTTCTAGTGTCAAGTACTGGTAATTCATCAATACAGAAAAGACCGTGCTTGGCCTGCATGAGTTGACCGGGGGAATAAGATTCAATTTCATACATCTCTGTGCCTTTTTTTGCTATCTTTATAGCATCAATTTGGCCTACCAGATCTTTTACAGAAATGTCAGGTGTAGCCAATACATACTTGAATCTGTGTTTCCCTTCCACCCATTCAACAGCCGTATCAAGTTTGCTATCTCGAATTTTTTCCATGCTATCAGTATCCACGTAAAATTTTGGTATCGACATTGGATTTTCCTTGTCTTGCAATAAGAAAATCAATTCTTCTGGAGGCAGATCCATAGGACAGTCGTTTGTTATACTTCCTCGTATGATTGGTATTGGAGACAGCAAATACTCGGCAATTATCTGAGCTATCCTAGTTTTTGCTTGCCCTATTTGTCCCACCAAAATTATATCATGACATGATAAAATAGCTCTGTCTAATGCTGGAATAACATCATCATCAAATCCTATGATTCCAGGATATTTTGTTTTATTAGATCTTATTTTTGAAATCAGGTTCTGTCGTAGTTGTTCTTTTGCAGTGACTATTTTGTAATTGACCTCTAGGAGATCGCCTAGAGTTCTAATTTGCTTGTAGTCCTCAGGAACGCCCGTCATTATTTCTGTATACTTTGGCTCTGAAGTATAACTTCGATTAACAAGATTTTCAAGATCCTGTGTCATTACGATAAATACTCCTGAGATCCGATTTAAAGTATTATTTATTTTAGCATGGTTTTTATCTCGGATATAAGGGATTTTTCAATACTTGTCTTCACAAGAATATAGACACATTGTTAGGATAGCGGGCAAGGACATTCCCGGTACTAAGAAGACAATAATAGGTATCAGTCAGGTAAAAGGCATGGGTTATAATTTTGCAAAGTCAGTCTTAGACATATTAAAAATAAATCCCAATAGCAATATTGGTTTTCTTACAGAATCTCAAGTGGAAGAGATTGAAAAAGCAATGAAGAATCCTTCTTCGGTAAATATTCCATCATGGTTTCTAAATAGAAGAAAAGACATTGACTCAGGAAAAGATTTGCATCTAATTACTTCAGATATTGACTTTAATGTTAGAAACGATATAGAAAGAGAGAAAAACATGAATAGTTGGAGAGGATTCCGTCACACATATGGATTAAAAGTACGAGGACAAAGAACCCGCACTACTGGAAGAAAAGGTGGTGCCGTAGGGGTTCGTAAAGGAGGTAAAATACTTCCAGCTGGAGTGCCTGCTGAAGGTGCAGCTCCTGCAGCTGCAGCAGGTCAAGCGGCAGCTCCTGCAGCTGCAGCAGGTCAAGCAGCTCCTGCAGCTGCAGCAGGTCAAGCAGCTCCTGCAAAGGGTGGTGCTGCAGCTCCAAAAGACACAAAAACTCCTGCAACTAAGCCTTCCACTGAAAAGAAAACAAAATAGGTTGAGATAGTGGGCGATCATCCAAAGAATTCACACAAAATGTGGAGACGGCCAAAGCGTCCTCTAAATTATGATCTCTTAAATGAAGAATTGTATGTACTTGGAACTTTTGGACTTAAAAACAAAAGAGAGCTTTGGAAGGCGCACACCGAACTTTCAAGAATTAGAAATCAAGCACGATCTCTTCTAGCATTGACCCAAGAGGTTAGAAACAAAAAAGAACCAACGCTAATGAAATCTTTGGCAAGGATAGGGTTAGTAAAAGAGAATTCTACTCTAGATGATGTATTGAATCTTAAGGTTACAGATGTACTTTCTCGCAGATTGCAAACAGTTATTCAGAAAAAAGCTTCGATAAAAAGTCCGTATCTTGCAAGACAGACAGTTGTCCATGGTCATGTAATGATTGGAGAAAGAGTGGTTACCGTTCCGTCATATACTGTTACCATAGAAGAAGAGGGCCAAGTACATCTAGCACCTGAAGTGGATTTGACTAAAGCAGCGAAACAAGGGTCCGAACCCGATAAAACCGAACAACCTGCCGAGTAAAACACACGCAATTATTAAAAACTACTCGATATCCTAAATTTCTTCTCAATGAATCTAAGAATTTTGTCTTCTACTGTTTGTATTTCCATTTTTGGTAGTTGCTCCTATAGGTTAAATAGCGCGCTAATATCATTGTAATATTAAAATAGACACAATTATTATTTATCAAGAAATGTAATAAGATATCAATATGTGCTCGATTATAGGATACTTAGGCCTTAGCACAGCTGCACCCATAATAGTAAAGGGACTCAAGAGGATGGAGTACCGTGGTTATGATAGTGTCGGTGTTGCTACATTTTCGAATAATCAAATACTGGTGAAAAAGGGAGTAGGCAACGTTTTAGAAGTAAATAAAAATGAAAAACTTGATGAGCTTTCAGGTACAGTGGGAATAGGACATACACGTTGGGCCACACATGGTGAAGTTACTAACACTAATGCTCATCCCCATCCATCAAGCTCAGGTGAGATAGCAATTGTTCATAATGGAATAATAGAAAATCATGAAGAATTAAAAAAAGAGCTGCAACAGAAGGGATATGAGTTCAAAAGTCAAACAGACAGCGAAGTTATCGCTAATCTTCTCCAGTACCATTATGATAAAGTTAAGGAAATAAAAAAAGCATTACTTAATACTGTTTCTGAGTTAAAAGGAAATTATGCCTTTGTAGCAGTTTTTGAAGACGGCACGTTAACTGCTGCTCGACTACATGAACCACTAATAATAGGAATTGGCAAGGATGGTTATTTTATCTCAAGCGATGTACTAGGATTTGTGGAACATACTGATGAGGTCATCTATCTAGATAACAGAGAATTTGTGATCATTAATAGTTCTGGAATTAAGATTTTTGATTTTGAGGCAAACCCAGTACAACATCAAATTACTAAGGTATCAAAGGAATTTGCTGACGCGTATAAAGGAGAATATGCTCATTTCACCATTAAGGAAATTTCAGAACAGCCTACAACAATCCCAAACACAGCTAACAACACAAGACTTGAGCTTGACTTGGCAACGGATTTTATCAAACATGCAAAGACTTTGTACATCACAGGCAGTGGAACTAGCTATAATGCAGCGCTCATAGCAAAATTCCTATTTTCAAAATATGCAAAGATAAAGATTGAGCCCATCATATCAAGCGAAGTCCAATTTTCACCTGATATCTTTGAACAGCAATCAATCCTAATTGCCCTATCTCAAAGTGGTGAGAGTGCAGATGTCATTGAAGCTGTAACGATTGCAAAAAACTCAGGAGTCAAGATTATTTCTATTGTGAACATGATGACATCGTCTTTGGTTCAAATATCATCCATCGCCATAGGTCTAAATTGTGGACCGGAAATAGGAGTAGCAGCAACAAAGAGTTTCACATCGCAACTCGCAGTCTTATACAAAATGGTTGATAAGATATGTGGAGGTTGCATTAATTTGGACCTAAGTAAGGTTTCCGAATCAATTCAGAAGATTCTCTCTGATCATTCAAATATTCAAGAAATTGCAAGGAAGCTCAAGGACGTATCAGACATTTACGTGCTGGGCAGAGGCATTCATTATCCAATTGCATCAGAGGCCTCCCTGAAGTTAAAAGAGCTTACTTACATACATGCAGAAGGCCTTCCAGGTGGGGAATTAAAACATGGTCCACTTGCATTAATGGACTCTAACACTTATGTGATAATGATTAATCCAAATGATTCCACTTATTCAGATACTTTAACCTCTGCTCGAGAAATAAAGGTAAGAGGTGCAAAAATAATTGGAATTTCTGATAAACCAAGTGAGGTCTATGATCATTGGATTGAAATACCACAAGTAGATGAATCCGTATATCCGTTTATAGAAATAGTGCCGGTTCAGCTTTTGGCTTACTATGCAGCTATTGAAAAAGACACTGATCCAGACTATCCAAGAAACTTGGCAAAGTCTGTAACAGTCAAGTGATTCTTCGGTATTCTTTTTCAGTCAGAGAAAGTAACTTTTCTGAGTCTATCCCAGTCTTTAGCATGCATGCAATAGATGCTCCTCCAGCCCCAGCCCCCTCTTTTACAAATCCTTCCGAGTAAGAACGGAGTCCTGGAATTGTAGATTGGCCAAGCTTGAGTTTTGCGACAAGTATTGGTACATCTAGCACTTGCTCAATTGTTCGAAGCAAATCAGCTGATTTATCTTCTGCAATGTATGAGGTGGTGCCAACAACCGTGTTTTTACCGTCAAAGCCCAATTTTTTTGCAAAACATAATACTGCAGCCATTTGAGTGCCTCCAGCCAATATTACTTTTGATATCTCTGAGGCGGTAGTAAGAATTCCAGCTATTGTTGGAATCATTGGATCTCCCAGTTGTGCAACTATATCAAAAGGATCTTTAGAGTCTAGCCTCTTCAAGGCTTCTTTTATAATGCGAATTTTTAGTTCTATAGGATTTTTAGGCATACTACTGCTAACTAGTGCCTTTACACCAAACCCAGTCAATACTCCCAGAGCGGTCGTAGTACCGCCAGGTACACTTTCACCCACGACAAGACAGTCTGTAGAAGCCCCCAGAAATCTTCCAATTATTCTTCCATACTCAACAGCTTTTCTAACGCCTTCTTGGCTTAGTGCGGATTCATTTTCTATGTTTTTACCATATTCTAAACCCATATCTATGAACGGAAGTTTAGGGGGTACTTTACTACCTGCATTTATTACAACACTAGGTATGCTTGCTGCCTCTAAGGCTGTTTTAGTCAACAACGCTGGAGTTGGTTTACCATCTGGCGTCATGGGAATAACTGGTATGCTCTTGCAGTGTCCATAGTGAATGAACTCTGCGTCAGCTGGTCCCGTGTATTTTATTAAATCTGGATTTTCGCCAGCTATAGTAATTCCCGGTATTTCTGATGTTGCAGTATACGAAATAACTAGAGAAAATGTGAATTTTCTTTGTTCTGTCTGCTTGATAAATTCTAATCCCTTTTGCTTGTTTCCAAGCACTTCTACGTCTTGCAATGATCAATCACTATTCATAAATTCCAAAAATTCATTTTCTGTTCTTGGTTGCAATACAACGTTTGTTTTTTTCTCTCTCCCAATTGTTGATGTTGGAGAATTTCCATAGTTGTGGCCAGGATAAAGCACTAGATTTTCATTCATCTTGCTTATAATATCAAATAGACTGTGATAAAGCTCCTTTGCGCTACCTCCTGGTAAATCTACTCTTCCACAACTACCAACAAAGAGAGTATCGCCCGAAAAAACTTTACTATCGCCAACAAGACATATGCTATCTTTAGAATGTCCTGGCGTGTGGACAACGGTAAGCTCCGAGTTTCCAAATTTTATCTTGTCGCCATCTGAGATTCTAATATCGTTCTTCAGAGCAGAAGCACTATGCTGAATGATCTTAGAGCCTGTACTTTTTGCCATGGCGTCATTTCCTATAGTATGGTCAAAATGATGGTGGGTATTTATGATATATTTTACTTTCAGGCTATTTTTTTCCATAACATCTATCACTAGATCTAGATCCCATGAGGGATCAATGATTACAGATTCTTGTGTTTCTTCATCCTCCAATACATAAGTGAAATTTTGCATGTTTCCAACCTCAATTTGATAAACCTTCATAACACTGCAATCTCCGCTTCTGGTGGTATTCCTATCTTTTCGACAATTATTTTCCCACACATATCAATTCGTTTTTGCATTCCAATTT
>Ga0209237_1002519_pt1 | contig 11021 bp, 7 predicted proteins | sample GraSoi013_1_40cm_2_FD_185820 | JGI IMG/M metagenome (GOLD analysis project Ga0209237, IMG submission 185820) | Grasslands soil microbial communities from the Angelo Coastal Reserve, California, USA - Sample 10_02_2013_1_40cm (SPAdes) (version 2) | ecosystem: Environmental > Terrestrial > Soil >...
TTCGGCCAGGCGTGCACAAGCGTCGGCATGGCGAAGAACACCTACGGAACAGGCTCGTTCGTGCTCATGCAGACGGGATTGGAGCGCGTGCCCTCGAAGTCCGGAATGCTCACAACCGTCGCCTGGCGGCGAGATGGGCGCCTCAGCTACGCGCTGGAGGGCGCGATCTTCATCACCGGCGCCGCCCTGCAGTGGCTGCGGGACGGCCTGGGGATTATTTCTGACGCAGCCGAAGCCGGTCCGCTCGCCGCGTCGGTTCCCGATGCCGGCGGCGTATTCATGGTCCCCGCGTTTGTCGGCCTGGGCGCGCCCTACTGGGATCCCTTCGCCCGGGGCACGATCGTCGGCCTCACTCGCGGCAGTGGACGGGGGCAGCTTGTGCGCGCCGCGGTCGAGGCGATGGCGTACCAGACCCGCGACGTCGTGCAGGCGATGGAAGGGGACAGCGGCCGGCCGCTCGCCGAGCTGCGGGTCGACGGTGGCGCCGCGGTCATGGACGTGCTGTGCCAGTTCCAGGCCGACCTGCTCGGCATCCCAGTCAGGCGCCCGCGCCAGACCGAGACGACGGCGCTGGGCGCTGCCTTTCTGGCGGGCCTGGGCGCCGGCATTTGGTCCGACGCCGACCTGGAGAGCCTTTGGAAGCTCGACCGCGCGTTCGAGCCGTCGATCTCGCGGGATCAGGCGGAAACCCTCCAGGCGCAGTGGCGGCGGGCCGTGGAACGGAGCCAGGCCTGGGCGCTACCGGATAATCAATAGCTTGAGCACCGACGGAAACCGCCCGATCCGTGGACGGCAGCGAATCCTCTACGCCGAAGAGTTGTGGCGCTGGCAGCGCTTTTACGCGGGCCTGCTGGTCGTGGTGGGGATCCTCGCCATCGGGGTCGTGGTCTATTCCCGCCAGCCGATCACCTCCGGAAACATCATCTGGCTTTTTTACGCCCCGGTCGGGCTTCTGCTCGGCGCGGCCTTCCTGGTCTATCGATGGCGGAGCTTCGTCGAACCGCTAGAGAACGGCCTCAAGGTCTCCACTCTCTTCTCCAATGTCCTGATCGACTATGAGGACATTCGAATGGTCAAGGTGCAGCCGCTCAAGGTCGCCTTCCAGGACGCCCGGCGCACGAAGGTGGCTCGGATCATGAGGCCGCTCCTCGACAAGCCGGCCCTGTTCGTCCGCGTGAGGGGCGATGAGGAGCAGCTGGCCGCGATCAGGAAGCGGCTGGGCTCGCGCCTTTTCTACGAAGACACGATTGCCATGCCGGTCCCCGACGCCGACGCAGCCTCGTGGGAGATCGCCGCGAAACTGCCCTACAGGATGGGCCAGAACCTTGGTGGAGGCCGGCGTCGAAAGCGGCGACGGTGAGTGAGGGTCAGGCTGAGCTCTTAGAAGGAGCGCGAGCGTGGTCTTCGGAGGCGGTGAGTCCTGCAGAGCCCGCGTACTTCGATCGCTGGGATGCACTCGCGATCCTCGCGTTCACCGTGGTCGCGTTCGTCCTTCGTTTCTACAGCCCGATCATGCCCGACTTCTTTCTTCATCCCTTCCAGGGCCCGCTCGTCTCGAACTGCGTGTCCAGCACTCCTATCGATGCCCAGGGCGACGCTGGGACGTTGTGCGGCCTCGCGTATCCCTTCAACCGCGGCTACGCCGACAACAACGGTGTCCTTTCGCCCCCGAACGGACAGGTCTTCGACGAGGTCTATTTCCCGGTCTTTGCCCACTACGACTTCAAGAACACGCAGTGCCACCCCCGGAGCATTTTTTGCCCTTACTTCGACCCGGAACCGCCCCTATCGAAGCTGTTCATAGGAGCCGGCGAATGGGGTTATGGGTGGTACCGAGCCCACTTCCAGGGCGCGACGGGCGACTACGTCGACCTCGGTTTCAACACGTTCGGCTGGCGGATCGCGGTGTGCATCTTCGGCACCCTGTGCGTGCCGCTGATGTACCTGCTGGCGCGACGTTTGTGGCCAAACCGCCTGTTTGCCCTCGCCGCGGGGACCTTCGTCTGCTTCGATGGCATGTTCTTTCTGCAATCGCGCATCGGGATGATCGACATCATCCCGATCTTCTTCATCCTGCTCACGTATTTGCTTTTCCTGGTCCACATCCAGAGTCGCACTCATGCTGCGTCGCTCGTGAGCCTGTTCCTGCTCGGCCTCACGCTTGGTTTGGGCATCGCCTCCAAGTGGATCGTGCTGGCCGCATGGGCGAGCATCGTCTTGCTGCTTGTCATGCGCGTAATTCGGCGATACGTGCCTGTGGATATCGGACCCGCTGAGAAGCCGATCTGGTCGTGGGGCAGAGGCGAGGGCCCGGCGATCCCGGGCGGCGTTCGATGGGACCTCTACATCCCGCTCGCGATCGTCGCGTTGCTTGTGATCCCGGTCGTGATCTACGGCGCCTCTTGGTACCCGTTCTTCGCCCGCGGGCAGTTCCAGAGCCTGGCCGACCTGATCGAGTACCAGAAGCAGTCGTACATCTACCATGCGACATTGACCGCGACTCACCCCTACGGGTCGCCGTGGTGGTCGTGGCCGTTCGTATCACGGCCGGTGCTGTACTACGCCGAGTACACGAACCTGGGCATAGACCACTGGACCGGCCAGGCGCTCATCGCGCGGATCGAGAACCTCGGCAATCCATGGATCTGGTGGACGAGCCTCCTCTGCGTCGTCTCGCTGCCGTATTTCATCATCCGGCACCGCAGCTTCCCTGCCACCGTGATCCTGCTCGGGTTCATCACCCAGTACCTGCCGTGGTCGCACATCAGCAGGGTCCTGTTCATGTACCACATGTTCGGTGGCTTGATTTTCATGATCCTGGCGCTGGCATTCGTACTTGCCTGGATCGCGACGCATTTCCCACCCGTCGGCCGCAAGCTGCTCGCCGCGCACCTTGGATTGACTGTGGCGTTTTTCTTCTACTTCTATCCGATCTGGACAGCGCTCCCGATCTCCGGCTCCGCGATGGATCCCGGCCCGGGAACGCCCGTATGGGGTCCGAAGATCTGGCTGGTCAACTGCAAGGCCAATCTGCCGGCGTCCGAGCCGCAGCTCTGGTGCTGGAGCTGATGGCGGAGGGCGCGGCGCGGCCCGTCGCCGTGCCATCGCTCGGACGGCCGGCTGCGTGGTTGAGCTTGAGCGCGGGCACTCTGCTGGTGCTGCTGGGTTGGCTTCTCGGCGGGGCGGCGATCCTGCTCGGGGGCAGTGTTATCGCCGGCTTCGGAATCACATATTTGAGTGGAGTCAAGCTCGGCCTCGAGGAGCGGCTGGCCTTCGGCACTGTGCTGGGCGCGATGGCCGTCTCGGTCACGACCTTTGTGCTGTCGATGGTGGTCCGCGACGTCACGCTGGCCACGGTGCTTACCGGCACGGCGATCGCGGTCGCCGTGGGAGCCGGTGCCGCTGCCGTCAACCGCGACAGTCTCGGCGCGGACGTGGCTGATGCCATGTCACGCTGGACCGCGCCCCCGCGGAGTCCGGGCCACCCCTGGCCGGTGGCTGCGATCTTCATCGTCTGTGGCGCGTGGACGGTGCACTTCCTCCACCAGGCATATGTCATCAAGCCCGATGGCCTGTGGGCCGGGTACATCAACATCTGGGGCGACTGGGCGACCCACCTCACGTTCGCCGGTTCGTTTGCGTACGGCCACAACTTTCCGCCGCAATATCCGATCGACCCGGGCAACCACCTCGGCTACCCGTTCATGATCGATTTCCTCGCCGCCAACCTCGTCCCGCTGGGCGCATCGCTGCCTTCGGCGCTGGTGCTCACGTCGGGCTTACTCGGGCTCGCGTTTCCAGCGGTCCTCTATCTCGCCGCCTCGCGGTTCGCGGGCAGCCGCGGCGCGGCGGTGATCGCGGTCGCGGTCTTCTTGCTGAGCGGCGGCCTCGGCTTCGTCTACCTCATCGGCGACATCGGCCACAGCGGGATTGGGGTGCTGGCGCATCTCCCTCGTGAGTACACGCTCAACCGCGACCTCAACTTCCAATGGCTGAACCCGGTGCTTGCGTACCTGGTGCCGCAGCGGTCGACGCTGTTTGGCTTCAGCCTCGTGTTGATCGTCCTCCTTCTCGTGTGGCTGGCTGTGCGCGAGCGGCAGGATTGGAAGACGTTTCTCTTCGCCGGCGTCGTGGCCGGCGTCATGCCGGCGTTCCAAGTGCACGCGTATGGGACGGTGGTCGCCCTCTCGGCGTTCTGGGCGGTCTTCAACCGGCGTCGCGAGTGGATTGCGTTTTTCGTCCCGGCCCTGCTGGTCGCGGTTCCGATCCTGATCTGGATGTGGCCACCGGCCAACAACAGCTTTTGCGGAACTGGGCCGAAGATCGGCGGGTACTGCATCGAAGTCGGTTGGCTTTCATCCACCGATTGGCAACGCGATGGAGCGGTCTATTTCCCCGCGGACTTCGTGTGGTTCTGGCTCAAGAACACGTCTCTGTTGATTCCGCTGCTCATCGCCGCCCAGTTCGTACGCGGCTGGATTCCGACCGCGTTCGAGAAATGGTTTGCACCCATGTGGCTGTGGTTTCTCATCCCGAACTTCATCGTGCTTCAGCCTTGGGACTGGGACAACACGAAGTTCTTCATATTCTGGGCGTTGCTCGGCAGCATCGTGGTCGGCGGCTTCCTGGCGGGCATGGTCAAGCGACATCGATGGACCGCATCACTCGTCGCGGCGATGCTGGTCCTTCTCTGTCTGTCAGGCACGCTCGACCTCGCTCGTGCATCTGACGCCAGCGTCAGCTCGTATCGGTTCACTGATACGAAGGGCATCCAGGTTGCGGACTGGGTGCGACAGAACACACCAGCGAGCGCGGTTTTTGCGCTGGCCGATGAGCACAACAGCCCGATCCCGACGCTGGCCGGCAGGCGTGTCATGAGCGGATACCCGGGCTGGCTCTGGACGTACGGGCTGGCCGACTACGCGCGGAAGCAATCGGATGAGCTGGCGATCCTTCGCGGAGATCTGAACACCGCCGACCTGGTCGACCGATACGGCGTTGGTTACGTGCTCATCGGTCCGCAGGAGCTCGCGCCGCCGCGCTCAGCGAGCCAGGCCTACTGGCAGCAGCACGGCACGCTCGTCTACTCGAACGGGGAGTATTCCGTCTACCGAGTCTGAAGCGTCAGGGAGTTGGGAGGCCGAGTGGACGCTCAGGCTGGGCTGGCGTGGAGACTGGCGATGCCGGCGCACCCTGCGGAGTCTGCGGAGGTCGTGAAGCCTCAGCGTTAGCCTCCAGCACCTGCTCGAGCCTCCGGGCGAGCCTCTTCATCTCGCGGTCCCCGCGGTCGAGGCGGTTGACGATCTGCAGCAGGATCTCGTCCTGGTGCATGAGGTGATTCATCAGCGCCTTCAGCTCCTCTTCCGCCTTGACATTGAGCTCGTAGTCGTTCTGCGCGCGCATGCGGTCGCGGTCAGCCTGCCTGTTCAAGGCCATGAGCACCACCGAAACCCAGATCGCGGCCTCGAGGCTGAAGACAAAGTTGAGAAACAGGAATGGGTAGGGGTCCCAGTGCCGGAGCACGCTCAGGGCGTTCAGCAGCACCCAGAGCAGCATCAGGCCGAGCTGCGCAAGCACAAATACCCAGCTGCCGACGAGGCGCGCGAAATCGGAGGCGACGCGATCGGTGAAGGTGAGCTTGCGATCGAATTCGCGGTTGAGATCGCGGACCGGCGGATGGTCGTGCTGGTGCTTGATCAGGTCTCGCGCGATGTCTTCGATTTCTCTGCCGATTGACATTTGGTCCTTCCTCTGGGGTTGCTGCATAGCGTGCTGCAGACGCGCCAATTCGATAGCTTCGCTCAAAAGACCCGTGCCTGGCTACAGAAAGTAGGCTTTCAAGCCTTTCCGATCGGGTTTCAGCGGTAGTCGTGGGATCTTTGCTTGGGCCGCGGCACGCCTTGTAGGGCCTGGATGTGGGCGGCCAGCACCGACCAAACTCCATCCTGCCTCTGCATCACGCCATCGATGACGAGGATGGGCTGGCGGTTCGCGACCTGCCGGTAACGGTCGTAGACGTCGGGCTTGATGGTCACATTGACCTGGCCGAACTCGTCCTCGAGTGTGAAGAATCGGATCTTCTTCGCGGTCGATGGGGCCTGCCGCGTGATGACCAGCCCGGCGACCCTGACCTTTCTGCCGCTCGGGATCGACCCGAGCTTGTTGCTTTCGAGCGCGCCGAGCTCCTCGAGCCGGCCCCTGCAGAAGTGGATGAGGTGGTGGCCGGTCGAGAGATCTGAGATGCGGTACTCGAGCTGGTTGATGTCGAAGTCGTCGAGCTCGGGGAGGCTGGGGGCGACGGGCTTCAGTTTCAGCTCCGACTGGGATTCGATGCCGCGGCGCAGGCCGCGGCCGTGCCATCTCTCCTGCCATCCCCACAGGAGCTCGCGGCGTGGCCGGCCGAGACCGTCGAAAGCGCCGACCATGACGAGGTTGCGTACGGCGTGGGGGCCGATGGGGCCGCCTCGGAGGCGGTCGAGAAAGTTGTCGAAGGAGGTGTAGGTGCCGCCACTAATGCGTTCGGCGACGATGGCCTTGCGACCATCCTCGCCTAAGTCGCGCACGTAGTTGAAGCCGATGCGCATCGCGTGGGTCTTAACAGGCAGGGTTGTCAGGGTTTCGGAATTCGCATACCTTGGCCGCAGGTCGGCCGGTTGGGGGAGGGAACCGGACAAGAGGGAGGGCCCCGCAGGGGAGTCTCCATTCTTACCGGCGCCCCCTAGGGGTTCGGGCACACAGCGGATTTCGGAGCGGTTGACGTCCACCGGCAGCACCGTCACCCCATGCCGCTTCAAGTCCTCGACCAGCACGCTGGGGTGATAGAAGCCCATCGGCTGGTTGTTGAGGAGGCCACATCCGAACTCGACCGCGTGATTGAGCTTCAGCCACGCTGTCTCGTAAGCGGTGCGCGCGAACGCGGCGGCGTGCGAGCGGCAGAACCCATACACGGCGAAACCCTGGACCGCGGCAAACAGCATGTCGGCCACTTCGCGAGGCACCTCGTTGGCGAGGCAGCCTTCGATGAAGTCCCCCTCGAGCGACGACATCTCTACATGGTTGAGGTGGCGAGTCATCGCGCGCCGGAAGCCGTCGGCTCCGCTGGGCGTCATGCCGGCGACTCTCATCGCGATCTCGATGATCTGTTCCTGATAGAGGATCACGCCGAGCGTGTCCTCGAGGATCGGCTCCAGCAACGGGTGCGCATACGTGACCTGCTCTCGACCTTGCTTGCGCCGGATGTATGGATGGACCGCGTTGCCCTGGATCGGCCCCGGGCGGATGATCGCCACCTCGACCACGAGGTCGTTGAAGCTCTTGGGTCGCGTCCGAGGAAGCGTCTGCATCTGCGCACGTGACTCGATCTGGAACACGCCTATGGTGTCGGCCTCGCTGCACATCTCGAACACCTTCGGGTCGTTGAGTGGCAGCTGGTCGAGGTCGGGACGCACGCCGGTCTTGTCTCGAATCAGGTCCAGGGCCTCCGCCACCACCGACAGCGTCCGCAACCCGAGCATGTCCATCTTGATCAGGCCGAGGTCCTCGACGTCGTCCTTGTTGAACTGGACGACCCGGCGGCCTTCCATCGTGGCCGGCTCGACCGGCACGATGTCCACCAATGGCTGGCCGGTGACCAGCATCCCGCCGTTGTGAATGGAAAGGTGGCGCGGGAAATCCTGCACCTCGCGGCACAGCTCGAGAAAGTGCTGCCAGCTCTGCGGCCTCATGTCGGGTGGCGGCACGACGCCTGTCATCGAATCCTCGACGTCCTCGGAGAACCACCGGTCCACTCCATTCGCCAACCGGCCGAGGAGCTCGGCTGAGAAGCCCAGCGCTTTCCCAATCTGCCGAATCGCCATACGAGGTTGGAAGGTGACGACGTTGCAGACCATCCCGGTCCGCTCCCATCCGTACTTGTCGTAGATGTACTGGATTACTTGCTCGCGATGCTCGGTGGAGAAATCGATGTCGATGTCAGGGGTGCTTGTCATCTCCTCATGCAGGAAGCGCTCGAAGAGGAGGTTGTGCTCGATGGGATCGACGCGCGTGATGCCGAGCACGTAAGCGACGATCGAGTCGGCGGCGGATCCCCGCCCCTGGCCCGGCACGCCCTGCTCGCGGGCGAAGCGCATGAGGTCCCAGTTGATGAGGAAGAACTCGGCGAGCCCCGTCTTCTCGATCACCTCCAGCTCGCGCTGAAGCCTCTGGGTCACTGCGAGCGTGATCGGCCGGTATCGCTCCCTCACGCCTTCGAAGCAGAGCTTGTAGAGAAAGGAGAACGGGGTCTCACCCTCGGGGACCGGATAGCCGGGAAAGCGGACCTTGCGGAAGTCGAGGTCCAGGTCGCACTCTTTCGCGATCTCCCACGGCATGGCCAACGCTTCCGCGTGTCCTTTGAACAGCGGGCGCATCTCGTCGCCGCCCTTCAGGCAGTGCTCGGTATTTGGGAAGAGGTGGGCCCGCGCTTGCTCCAGGGTGGCGCGGTGGCGGATGGCGACCAGCACGTCATGCAGTCGGCGCCGCTCGCGGACGTGGTAGTGGACCTCGTTGGTGGCCACCGCCGGTGCGCCGCACCGTTTCGCTATCGCCGCCCGGCCTTCCAGCAGCCATGAATCCTCCGGGCGAAGGTGGTGATGGAGCTCGCTGAACACGCTTTCCTTGCCAAGCGCCTCCTGGAGGCCGCGCAAGCACTTCTCGTCATCGGTGGCGCTGAGATAGAAGAGGTCGCCCTGGTGTTGGGCGACCGTCGCGAGAGGCGCCCGCGCCTCGCCCTTGGGCTGGTCGAGGTGGGCGATGCTGATCAGGCGGCAGAGATTGGAGTAGCCGCGCAGGTTGCGCGCGATCAGAAGCAGCTCGGCGCCGTCGACCTCGAGTGCGGCGCCGATCAGCGGCTTGACGCCGACCTTCCGGCACGCCTGCAGGAATTTGACCGCCCCATAGACGCCGCCGCGGTCGGTGATCGCGAGCGCGGGCATCTCCAGCTCTGCCGCGCGCATGGCTAGCTCGGCAGGATGAGACCCTCCGTCGAGGAAGGAGAAGTTGGAGTGGCAGTGAAGCTCGACATAGGGCGTCACCGTTTCGGCTGTGCGACCGTTCCACTGCCATGAGGCGCTGGAGTGCGTTGCTGGCGGTGTTCATGCTGGCCTGCAGCCAGCCTGTACAGCCCACTGCCAAGCCGGCCACCAGCCCTTCGCCGGTCGCCATTCAAAGCCCATCGCCGTCGACCAGCCCAACAGCATTCGATCTGCCGCTGACAGCAGTCGACTTCTCCTGCCGGCTGCCGATCACAACACCTGACAACCAGGGCGCGTTCGTCAGCTTCCCAGCCGGCACTGTCCGCTTTGATTCCCAAGGCCGGGGACTCGCCGACCATTGGGGCCTTTACTACGACCTCGCCTTCTCGCGCTGGCTTCCGGTCCCGCGGCAGGCCGTTTCCCCGGACGGCAAGCACTTCGCCTACGGAGAACGCGGGGCCGACCAGTCGCATGTGGCACGAATGCACGTGGTCGATGTCGCGACGGGCGGCGATCATGTCTTCGATGCCTCGACAGGCGCGTGGTTCGTGCGCTTCGATGTGCTTGATTACGCCAGCGAAGGAATTTATCTCCATACGAACTACGAGGTGAGCGTTGGCGTTTCGTTGATGAACCCCACCACAGGTGCCATCCAGGCCGTCGCCAGTCTGCCCGACATCCAGGCCAGCGCGGGCAACCGAGCCTTCTGGGTGGGTTCCGTGAATCCGGCTGACCCAAATCCGCTCGGTGGCATCGGCATTCAGCCCAACCAGATCGATCGGTTCAGCCTTGCAGACGGCACTCGAGTTCCATGGTTCTACCGGCCTAGCACCGCTCCACGTGTGATTGGTGCGGATCTGCAAGGCCACCCGATCGTGCTTGTCGTCAACGGTAGAAATGGAGTCATTGACGATGACTCTGTGGGGGAGCTCATTCTCCTGATGAACCCACAGTCCCAGCGGTCGATCTTCACTGGCTCGGCCAAACTCGTCGGCTCGATGTTCATATCGATCTCGGACAGGCATGGGATCTGGTTCGGCACAGACCACGGTATTTACCTGTACACGGGGACAGCGTTCACGAAGGTGTCCAACCAGCCTGGATACCCCAGCCAAGGCTGCTTCTGATCCGTCAGTCATAGATCCGCTCGACGAACCACTGGTCGCGGTCGAGGTCGTGGTACAGCTCGCAAAGTAGGTCGCTGCCGACCAGCACCTTCCAGTACTCACGGACGACGAGCCGGTTCCACCACTCCGTCTCGACCTTCCAGCGGGCGATTGGGTCGAGAGGGCCGCTGAACATGCCTGAGATGAAAGCGGGCGAGCCGTCAGCGGCCAGCGTGAGCTCAACCGCGGTTGGTGGCGAGAGCAGCCGGGTCATGACAAGCCCCTGAAACGTTCGCGGGCAGCCCGCGTTTGAACTAAGGGATGCGCCGCTGGGTCGTTCTGGCGTTTCTTCTGGTGGCTTGCTCGCAAACCACGGGCAGCCCGGTCGCAGGCGCCACAGCTTCGCCTGCGCAGAGCGCGGCCACGCCCATACCCGACCTGCCTCTCACGAATGTCGACCTCTCCTGCCGGTTGCCGGTCATCGACAGCTCGAACTCGGGTATTGATCCACCACTTTTTGCGGGCGGTTTCGTGACCTTTCCGGCCGCGGCTCTCGCTCCCGATTCGGCAGGAGGAGTGCGGCTCGGTTCGAATGGCGATCTCACCACCGAGGCCAGCCCGACACTCCACAACGATCGGTCGGCCCTGCGAGGTACGCCTTTCTACGACCGGGCACAGCGACGCTGGGTGCCGGCATCCCCCTCCCAATCCACGCCTGACGGCGCCTTCTACGCCTACGCGACCTGGGATCCCTCGACCCCGAGCCGAGCCCGAGTTCATATCGTCAACGTGGGGACGGCGACCGAGAAGGTGTTCGATGTCGCGGTGCCGGACAACGCCATGGGTTTCACCGTCGCCGACTTCGACTCGCAGGGCGTCTACCTCCTCGCGAACGCATTCGAAC
>Ga0209237_1002520_pt1 | contig 11018 bp, 8 predicted proteins | sample GraSoi013_1_40cm_2_FD_185820 | JGI IMG/M metagenome (GOLD analysis project Ga0209237, IMG submission 185820) | Grasslands soil microbial communities from the Angelo Coastal Reserve, California, USA - Sample 10_02_2013_1_40cm (SPAdes) (version 2) | ecosystem: Environmental > Terrestrial > Soil >...
GGCCGCGGGACGTGTGACCGCCTGCTGCGAGCCGATGATCCAGCCGGCGATGAGGCCGAAGACGACCCCGGCGATTCCGTACGCGATCGCGTCAGACTTCATGCCGAAAAACGCTCCACCACAAAGGACACGGAGCACAGGAGGTTCAAACTGGAAAAAAAGTACATTGCCTCTGTGTCCTCCGTGTCCACCGTGGTGGAGAGGTCTTGCGATCATATCGCAGAGAGCACATCGAGGTACTCGCCGACGACGGTGGAGAGACCGACGAACACGGCGCGCGAGATGATCGCGTGTCCGATGGAGACCTCGTCGAGAAACGGCAGCGTGCGGAAGAGGACGAGGTTGGCGAGGTCGAGATCGTGCCCGGCGTTGACGCCGAGCCCGACCGCGTGCGCGAGGCGCGCGCACTCGACGTATTGCGCGAACGATCGCGAGGCGATGTCTGGCCCGCGCTCGAACGCGCGCGCGAACGGCTCGGTGTACAGCTCGACCCGATCGGCGCCGACCGACGCGGCCCAGCGGATCGGATCCGGCATCGCGTCGACGAAGAGGCTGATGCGCACGCCACGCGACCGCAGCCGCTCGATCACGTGGGGCAGCTGTTCGGTCGCGGGGCCCGGCCGCCATCCGGCCTGACTGGTGATCTCCCCCGGCGACACCGGTACCAGCGTGCACTGATCCGGCCGCACCTCGCCGACGAGATCGAGCAGCTCGGGTCTCGGGTCGCCCTCGATGTTGAGCTCGACGCCGGGATGCTTCTCCCGTAACAGTTTCGCGATTGCGCGCACATCCTCGGGTGTGATGTGCCGCCGGTCGGCGCGCGGATGGACGGTGATGCCCGGCGACCCCGCCGCGATACAGACGTCAACCGCCTCGAGAACGCTCGGCACGCTCCCACCGCGCGAGTTCCGCAGCGTCGCGACTTTGTTCACGTTCACTGATAGCTTGACCATCGCTCGTCGCGCAGAAGACGTTCAATCAATTCTCCACCACGGGGGACACGGAGGACAGGAGGGCAAGACCTGTTCAAACGGCATTTTCGCTCCGCGTCCCCTGTGTCCTCCGTGGTGGAGAGCTGAATTCTGCAATGCGTTTTCAAGGGCAGCCAGGCGCCGCGTTCAGCCAAGGTGTTCTTTGACTACATCCACGATCTCCTGCGCCCATGCGCGGATTTCGTCCTGCTCGCGTCCTTCGAGCATCACGCGCAGCAGCGGCTCGGTCCCGGAGTAGCGAACGAGCAGCCGGCCCTGGCCCGCGACGCGCGATTCGACGACGTCAATGGTCGCCGCGACCGCGGGCACGGTCTTCAAGTCGACTTTCTCGCGCACGCGCACGTTGAGCAGCACCTGTGGATAGGTCGTGAGATCCGACGCGAGGGCCGCGAGCGTCCGCCCCGTCAGCGCGACGGTCCGCAGCACGTTGAGCGCCGTGCACAGTCCATCGCCGGTGAACAGGTAATCCGAGAAGATGATGTGGCCCGACTGTTCGCCGCCGAGCGACAACCCGCGGTTGAGCATTTCTTCCATCACGTACTTATCACCGACCGGGCAGCGCACCAGATCGATCCCGAGCGGCTTGAGGGCGAGCTCGAGACCGATGTTGCTCATCACGGTCGCGACGATCGCGTGGCCCTTCAGCCGCCCCTCGTGCTGCAGCTGCCGTCCGCACATCAGCAGCACGGCATCGCCGTCGACGATCTGACCGCGATGGTCGACGAAAATCGCGCGGTCGCCGTCGCCGTCGAACGCGACGCCCATCTGACAGCCGCGCTCGGCGACGATTCGCGCGAGCAGCTCCGGACGGGTCGACCCGCAGCCGAGATTGATGTTGCGGCCGTCGGGCTGATTGGCAATCACGATCGTTTGCAGACCGAGGCTCGCGAACAACCGCGGCGCCGCCGTCGTCGTCGCGCCGTTCGCGCAGTCGATGGCGAGAAGGAATCCCTTCAACCTCTCCGATTCGGGAAACACGGCCCGCAGATGATCGAGGTACGCGCCGACGAGATCGACCGGCTTCACGTCGCCAGGCTCGCCGCTCCTCGCCTGCCACGAGTCGTCGGCGACCATCGTCTCGACCTCACGCTCGTCGCGCTCGGTGAACTTCTCGCCTCTGCCCGAGAACACCTTGATGCCGTTGTCCTCGAACGGATTGTGCGACGCCGAGATGACGACGCCCGCGTCGTACCCCTGCGTCCGCGTCAGGTACGCGATCGCCGGCGTCGGGACGACGCCCGCGCTGGTGACGGTCGCGCCTTCGCCCGACGCGCCATGCGCGAGCTCGGCCTCGATCCACCCGCCGGATTCCCGCGTATCGCGGCCGACGAGGATGCGCGGGCCATTGCCGCCGGCGCTCGCGGCGCTGTGACGCGCGCGCCACGCGCGGACGAGCGCCGCACCCAGGCGGCGCACGGTGGCCGGATCGAGCGGATATTTGCCGGCGGTGCCGCGGACGCCGTCGGTCCCGAACAGACGAGGCATCGATTCAACGTTTGGCACTGGTGATTCGCACGTTCACAGACGAGGGTTCGATGCGCACGACGCCCGCGTCCTGCGAGGCGTCGGCATGCGTGGGCAGCATGTATTCGCCGGCGCCGAGCCCGGCGAGATCGATGTACGCCACGACATCGTCGGACTCCAACCGTGTGAGCGCCTCGCGGCTGCCGCGAATGGTGACGTCGACGATGGTCGGTGTCGCCTCGGCGACGAGATTGTTCGCGAGCGTGCGCAGGTGCACGGGGCGATTGCGCAGCGTGCGCTCCAGCGGCGCCGGCACAATCTGGACGGTCACCGTGGCTGGACGTGGATTTTTCAGCCGGAGCGCGGGATCGAGCACGCCGACGGTCACGCTCTCTCTGACTTTGTCGCGCGCGCCCGTGACTGAGACAGGCTCGGTCATCGCTTCGCTCGCACGCTTGACTGCGCTTTCGGGCCCGACCACTTCCACCGTCGACGGGTCCGCCGTCATCTCGCCCACCACGTAACCTGGGGCCGGCCGGCCGTCCACCGCGGGAACGACGGGCACTTGACGCGAGGCCGACGCTTCGAACGCCATCGCAATCGCCGAGGGCATCACCTGGACGACCTCAACGCCGAACGGCACACGCACTTGCTCCGGCGTCAGCGGAAAGAGCCGCCGTCCCGATCGCGCCGAGCGCAGATCCAGCACCGCGACCACTTCGCCGGCCGACACGCGGCTGAGCGTGCCCGATGCGCCTCGCACACGCACGTCCACGGTTGTCGGCACTTCTCCGGCGAGCTCCAAACCCGCGGGGAACTGCAGCTCGAGCGGCACCCGAAGGCCGCGCTCGACGGTCTCTTCGCCCGATACCGTCATCCACAGCAGGACGGCGAGGCCGACCGAGAGCAGCTTCAAGCCGAGATGTCTGAACGGCCAGGGGCGGGACATCTGTTTACTTTGCGGTGGGGCCCCAGCCCCACCGCCGGTCGCGGCGCGCTGATCGCTCGCCGCGTTGCTTCGCGGCAACCGGCTGCTTGGCGAGCATCACGTGAGCTGGACCTCTCGCGTAGGAGTGGCAGACTGTCGCTGCAGGACGAGGGAGCGCAGGCGCGCGCGCAGCTCGTCGACCGTGAGGCCGCGCTCGATCTGACCGTCGGCAACGATGGACAGTGCGCCGGTTTCTTCGGAGACGACGATCGCCACCGAATCGTTTTCTTCCGTCAGCCCGATCGCCGCGCGATGCCGCGAGCCGAGCTCCTTCCCCAACTTCGGATTGACGGTCAGCGGCAGGAAGCACGCCGCGGCGGCGACGCGATCCTCCTGGACGATCACGGCACCGTCGTGCAGCGGCGACTTGGGCTGGAAGATACTCAAGATCAAATCGTACGTCAGGCGCGCGTCGAGCGGAATGCCGCCCTCGATGTAATTGCGCAGGCCGATCTGCCGCTCGACCGCGATGATCGCGCCGATGCGCTGCGACGAGAGCATGCCCGCGGCGACGATGAGCTCTTCAATGGATTCCTCGGCCGACTCCGGCTTCGCGAAGTATCGAAAGAACGGCGCGCGGCCCAGGTGCGCGAGCGCGCGCCGGATGTCGGACTGGAACAGGACAATCACCGCGAAGACGACGTAGCCGAACAGGTTTCGAATGAGCCAGTTGACCGTTTCGAGACGGCCCCATCGCGATCCGTAGAACAGCGCGACGAGGAACAATCCGCCGACCGCCATCTGCACGGCGCGCGTGCCCCGAATGAGCTTGAGGACCTCATAAATAAGGATGGACACCACGAGGATGTCGGCAAGGTCCAACCAGCCGATCGGGGGGCGGCGCAGAAGGGCTGTGATCCACGTCATGGCTGATGGCGGCGAATCTCCTCTGCAACGCGGACAACCTGCACCATTTCGGCGACCGCGTGCACGCGTACGATGTGGGCGCCGGCGAGGACGACGGCGGTGACGGCGGCCGCTGTGCCCCAGTCGCGTTCGGGCGCGGAGCGCTCGCCAACCGCGTCGCGCATGAAGGACTTGCGCGACGGTCCGACCAGCAGCGGCCGGTCGAGCGCGGCCGCCAACTCCGGCAGGCGCGCCAGCACACCATAACTGTGGGACGGCCGTTTGGCAAACCCGATCCCGGGGTCGAGGATGATCTGCTCGAGCGGGACGCCGGCCTCAGTCGCCGCCAGCACGCGCTCCCCGAGCTCGCACGCCACATCCGCGACGACATCCTCGTACACCGCTTCGGCATACATCGTCTTCGAGCGGCCGCGGGTGTGCATCAGCACCAACGCGCCCCCACGCTCCGCCACGGCGCGGGCGAGCGCCGGCTCGACCCGCAGACCGCTGACGTCGTTGACGATGGCGGCGCCCGCGTCGAGCGCCGCGGCCGCCACGCCGGCTTTGTACGTGTCGACCGAGATCGGTACGCGGAGCCGCCCGGCAAGACCGTTGAGGACTGGAAGAATCCGCGCGAGCTCTTCGCCGGCTGACACGGGATTCGCGCCCGGCCGCGTCGACTCACCGCCGACGTCGATCACATCGGCGCCCTCGGCCTCCATCCGCAGCGCCGCCTCAATCGCGATCGCGGGATCGAGCGTCGTCGTGGATTCGGCGAATGAGTCTGGTGTGACGTTGAGGATGCCCATCACGAGACACCGCTCGCCAAGCGACATGACACCGGACGGAAGCGTGATTGTGTAGGAGCGGCGAGCGGACACGTGATCATTAGTCGTTAGTCATTGATCGTTCGTCAAGCGAGACCAACGACTCATGACCAACGACCAACGACCAATTATTCCTGCGGCAACGGCTTGTTCAGCGCCGGCACGATTGGCGCGCGCTCTTTCGTGCGCGGGCGCGGTTCGTCTTCCTCGACCACCGGCCGCGCGGCGACCGGGTGCGACTCCTCGAGCGCCTGGCCGGCCGCGAGACGCTTCACCTGCTCGGCGTCGAGCACCTCGCGCGCGAGCAGCGCGTCGGCGATTTTCACCAGCGTCTCCTTGCTGACCGAGAGGAGCTGGTGCGCACGCTGATAGTTGTCGGTGACGAAGCGCTTCACTTCCTGATCGATCTTCAGCGCCGTGTCTTCGCTGTAGTCCTGATGCTGCGCGATCTCGCGGCCGAGGAAGATCTGCTCTTCCTTCTTGCCGAAGGTGAGCGGACCCATCGCGTCGCTCATGCCCCACTCACAGACCATCTTGCGCGCGAGCTCGGTCGAGCGCTCGAGATCGTTGCCCGCGCCGGTCGTGAGGCTGTTCATCGTGATCTCTTCGGCGATGCGGCCGCCGAGCAGGATCGCAATCTGATCGTTCAGGTAGTCGCGCGAGTAGTTGTGCTTCTCGTCGGCGGGCAGTTGCTGCGTGAGGCCGAGCGCCATGCCGCGCGGGATGATCGTCACCTTGTGGATCGGATCGGCGAACGGCAGGAGCACGGTGAGGAGCGCGTGACCCGCTTCGTGGATCGCCGTGACGCGCTTCTCCGCATCGCTGATGATCATCGAGCGGCGCTCGGATCCCATCAGCACTTTGTCTTTCGCGAACTCGAAGTCGTGCATCCGCACGACCTTCTGGTTGTAGCGCGCGGCGTTCAGCGCCGCTTCATTCACGAGATTCGCGAGATCCGCGCCCGAGAAGCCGGCCGTGCCGCGCGCGAGCACCGGCACTTCCACGTCGTCCGACATCGGAATCTTGCGCGTGTGGACGGCGAGAATGCCTTCGCGTCCCTTCACATCGGGACGGTTCACGACGATGCGGCGATCGAAGCGGCCCGGCCGCAGCAGCGCCGGATCGAGCACGTCAGGACGATTGGTCGCCGCGACGAGGATGACGCCTTCGTTCGACTCGAAGCCGTCCATCTCGACGAGCAGCTGATTGAGCGTCTGCTCGCGCTCGTCGTGGCCGCCGCCGAGTCCGGCGCCGCGATGGCGGCCGACCGCGTCGATTTCGTCGATGAACACGATGCACGGCGCGTTCTTCTTGCCCTGCTCGAACAGATCGCGCACGCGTGATGCGCCGACGCCGACGAACATCTCGACGAAGTCAGAGCCGCTGATCGAGAAGAAGGGGACGTTCGCTTCGCCGGCCACCGCTCGCGCCATCAGCGTCTTGCCCGTTCCCGGAGGGCCCATCAACAGGACGCCTTTCGGAATGCGTCCGCCGAGCTTCTGGAACTTTTGTGGCTCCTTGAGGAACTCGATGATCTCCTGGAGCTCTTCCTTCGCTTCGTCGACACCCGCGACGTCCTTGAACGTCACTTTCTTCTGCGAGCTCGATGAGAGCTTCGCCTTGCTCTTGCCGAACGACAGCGCCTTGTTGCCGCCGCTCTGCATCTGGCGCATGAAGAAAATCCAGAAGCCGATCATCAGCAGCACCGGCGCCCACGAATAGAGCAAAGACGCCCACGGGCTCGCCGTCGGCTCTTTGGACGACACCTGCACGCCGCGATCGATCAGCTTGTTGGCGAGACCTTCATACTGACTCGGCGCGTACGTGTGAAACGGATCGCCGGATTTCAGGTTCCCCGTGATTTCCTGACCCGTGATCACGACACTGCGGATCTGTCCAGAGTCGGCGGCCGCAATGAACTCGCTGAAGGTGATCGTTTTCTCGTTGTGCTGAAACTTGGTGGAAAAATTCCAGATCAGTACGCCGACGACGACCAGGACCACCCAGAACAGCAAACTCTTGACAGTCGGGTTCAAGCCGAGCCTCCCAAAGCCTTAAGTCTCAAGAATAGCACGTGTTGCGCGGCATCTGTCACCCGAAACGCCTCGTCAATTCCGTAACCCGCGACCCACACGATGCGGTCCGTTTCGTCGACCACCAGCGGGACCGCGTCGCGCTCACGTCGTGCAACCTTGCGGTCCACGAAAAAGTCCTGGAGCTTCTTCTGTCCGCCCAGTCCCACTGGTCGGAAGCGGTCGCCGGGACGACGATTTCGTACGGCCAAACTTCCGCGGCAGAGGTCGCTGCGCACAATCGCCACGGGACCATTGCCCACAATTGCACCAGCCTCGATCGCCTCGCGCTCGCGATCGGCCGCGACCACGGCGTGCACCGACACCACACAGTTCGCCTGAGGCAACGGGACCTCTCCAGGGATAGACAGCGGATACCGGAAAAGGTTCGCAGGCTTCGCGAGGGGCTCAGGGTTCGCGGGGTTCGCCCGGTACGCGTTGTTCTCTGGGTTCGCAGCGTTCCAGCGACCGACGGCATCCGGCGGTCTACCCGTTAAGACGAGGCTGGAGCCAATGCGTTCCACGCGCTGTCCTGGCGCGTCGAGCGCGCTCGGCCCATCCGGTGCGGCGACGCGAAGAGCGGCCGCCGCATGATCGAACCCGACCGCGCGGCCGCGCGCCAGTTGGGTCATGACGCGCCAGACGACCACGCGCCGCAGCGGCGGCGGCAAACGGTTCAACGCCTCGAGATCGATCGTGCGCACATCGCGCGCGCCCTCCGGCGACAGGACGAGTTCGACCGCGGCCTCGTCCACGACGGCCTGCAGCCAGACCCACATCTCGCGCGCCACCTCCGCCTCGTCGGCCAGCACGTCGATAATGGCCGGATTGAACCGCGCTTTCAACAGCGGAATCAACTCGGCGCGTACGCGGTTTCTCGGAATGCCGACGTCCGCGTTCGACTCGTCGTCGACATACTCGGCGGCGCGATCGCCTTGCGTCTTCCGCGCTGCCAGCCATGCGCGCAGCTCGTCACGCCGGCAGCCGAGCAGCGGACGGACGATCCGTTCGTTGCGCGGATACATCGCCGCCAGCCCTCGCGGTCCGGCGCCGCGGACGAGCCGTAGCAGGAAGGTCTCGGCCTGATCGTCGCGCGTGTGGCCGAGCGCGACGACGTCCGCACGAAAGTGGTGGCGGGCGCGCTCGAAGAAGGCGTAGCGCGCCGCGTGCGCGGCGTCTTCGATCGAACGATGCTCGGCACGGGCACGCGCCGCCACGTCTTCGCGATCGACGAGCATCGGCACATCGAGCGCCGCGGCAATCGAGGCCGCGAGCCCCTCGTCGCGATCCGAGGCCGGTCGAAGCCGATGATTGAAATGGGCGATACCCGCGAAGCAGAGCTCGCCGTGCGCGTGCAGGTCGCGCAGGACCGACGCGAGCGCGACCGAATCCGATCCGCCCGACAGCGCCGCGACCACGCGTGTCTCCGGGCGAATCAGCTCGTGATCACGGATGAATTGCCGGACGCGATCGATCAGCATCATGGGCAGGACAGGTTGGACGGGCTGGACGGGGACGCTCGTAACAGGTGGTCCGAACCATCCTGCCCTTCCCGCCTATCCCGCCCGAATTTAGTGCCGGGGGCCGGACTCGAACCGGCGACCCCGCGCTTATGAGACGCGTGCTCTCACCAACTGAGCTACCCCGGCGGGGAACCGAGGCATGTTAGCACGCGTCGCAGCACGAAGCTCTCCACCACGGAGGACACTGGGGACGCGGAGGAACATTCCCATTCGAACAGGTTTCAACCTCCCGTCCTCCGTGTCCCCCGTGGTGGAGAGTCGCTTGAAAGCTACTGTCCTGATGCAGCCGCGACCACGGCGGCCGCGAGCAGCGGAATCATGATCTCGTGATGGCCGACCAGGGAATAACCGCGGCCGGTGCCCGCGGTCGGACGCTTCACGACGTTGGTTTGCGGGCGATACAGCTGGACGAAATCAAGATTCACCGTCGTCAGCTCGGCGAGCGCGATGCCGCGATTGCGTGCGAGCGCGACGGCTTTCAAGAAGACTTCCGGCAGCACGACCGCCGATCCGCAATTCAGGTAGACGCCCCGCTCGAGGCGCGCGACGTTCGACACGAAGTACCGAAAGTCGCGGAGACTCCCCTCGCCGAGCGCTGCACCAGACGCCGCGGGATGCATGTGAATGATGTCGGTGCCAATCGCCACGTGGACGGTGACTGGAATCTGCAGGCGCGCGGCCGCGGCCAGAACGCTGCTGCGCGCGAACTGCGGCTCTTTCGCGCCGAGGAATCTCGTCACCGCCTGTCCGATCCCGAGTCCCGCGCCGACGCCGTCCGCGATCGCGCCATTGAGCAGACGACCGGTTTCCTCCGCCATCCCGAAGCGTCCCGGGCCGAGCGCTTCGTCAACGTCCTCGGACGTGGCGCCGACGAGGGCGACCTCGAAGTCGTGGATGACGGCGGCGCCGTTGGTCGCAATCGCCGAGACGAACCCGCGCTCCATCAAGTCGATCACCACGGGTCCGAGGCCGGTCTTGATCACATGCGCGCCGAGGCCCCACACGATGCCGCCGTCGCGGCGTTTTGCCTCGACGATCGCGCGGACGACGGCCTTGAAGTCCGCGGCCGCGAGGATGCGGGGCAACGAGTCGATGAACGCGCTCACCGACCCGCCCGGATCGCTCGGCCGTCCGAAATCCTCCGCCCGCGTCTTGCTCGTGCGTGACTTCAGCGGGTAGGTCTTGACGTCGGACAGGTCGAATTCGTCGTACGGAAACGGCATAAGCAATTGGTGCTTTCGCACCAACTCACCAACTCGCCACGTTCAGAGTACCAGCATGGCGTCGCCGTAGCTGTAGAACCGATACCGCTCGGCAATCGCAGCATGATACGCGGCCAGGACGCGCTCGCGGCCGGCAAATGCGGCGACGAGCATCAGCAGCGAGGATCGCGGGAGGTGAAAGTTGGTCAGCAGACCGCCGACGATGCGGAATTCGTAGCCGGGATAGATGAACAGATCCGTGCGGCCTCTGCCGGCGACGATGCGGCCGGCGTTCGCGCCGGCGACCGCCTCGAGCGTCCGCGTCGTCGTCGTGCCGACGGCGATCACACGGCGGCCGTCTTCTCGCGCCTGATTGATGGTCTCGGCCGTCTGCTCGCTGATCTCGTAATACTCTGACTCGAGTCGATGATCCTCGACGCGGTCGACGCGCACCGGCTGAAAGGTGCCGTAGCCTACGTGCAGCGTGATTTCGGCGATCTCGACGCCGTGTGCCACGAGCGCGGTCAGGAGCGCGGGGGTGAAGTGTAGTCCCGCCGTCGGGGCGGCGACGGACCCGCGCTCGCGCGCAAAGACGGTCTGGTAGCGATCGCGATCGGCCGCGCAGTCAGTGCGCTTGATGTACGGCGGCAGCGGCACGTGCCCAACGGCGTCAATGGCGTCGAACACCGCGGCGCCGTCCTCGGTCCAGAGACGAATGACCCGCCGTCCGAAGAAATGCCGCTTCAGCACCTCACCATGTAGTGTGTGCAATCCTTCAAATACAACTCGCGCCCCAGGTTTCAATTTTTGCCCGGGGTGCATCAGCGCTTCCCACTCGTCACCATTTGTGTCGAGCCCGACTTCAGCCTGACTTGAGCCTGACTTCAGCCTGACTGCAGCCTGACTCGAGTCCGACTTCAGTCGGCGGACGAGGAGGCACTCGACGGCGCCGCCGCTCGGCACACGATGACCGAGCAGCCGCGCCGGAAACACCTTGGTATTGTTGACGACGACGAGATCGCCGGCGCCCAGGAGATCGGGCAGCGCGCTGACCTGGGTATGCGTGATGGATCCGCCGTCGCAATGCAGATGCAGCAGCCGCGC
>Ga0209237_1002523_pt1 | contig 11006 bp, 7 predicted proteins | sample GraSoi013_1_40cm_2_FD_185820 | JGI IMG/M metagenome (GOLD analysis project Ga0209237, IMG submission 185820) | Grasslands soil microbial communities from the Angelo Coastal Reserve, California, USA - Sample 10_02_2013_1_40cm (SPAdes) (version 2) | ecosystem: Environmental > Terrestrial > Soil >...
CTTCCCCGCCATAGTTTCCCGTCATCCTCACGGTGGCGATCTCGCGGGCCCTCTCGTTGATGTAGAGGTCGGGAGAACGGCCCACGTCGACGCATCCGTCCGTGAGGAACACCGTACGCTCGGCGTAGTGGGGAAAGCGCGAAAGGAACTCCTCTCCCACCGGGATCACATCGTGGGGCTGTTCGCATGCGCGGGCCACTCGCCGCGCTACAACCACGTCCTGAGGGTCGCGAAATATCCCGCCGAAGGTGTAGCACGGAAGAGATCCCGGGGGAGGCCTCTGCCACGCCATGATCATCCGGGTGTCCAGTCCCCCGGTCAAAGACATCCCGATCCGCTCCCGCGCTTCGAAATACCGAGGCAGGTTCCGCGAAAAGATCTCCCGGATCTCCCGGTAGTATGGTTCTGGCTCCAGGAGAGCCTGGTCCTCCCATTCCCGAGGCTCGAAGTACGTTCCTTTCCGCTCGACGGAGCCGTTCCGAAAGACCCATGCCGCGCCGCCTGGTAGTACGTGGATGCCCTTAAAGAGCGTCCGATTCTCCAGAACGCAGCCGCAGGCGATGAACTCCCCCAGTCCCCGAGGGTCCGCCCGCCGGAGTTCAGGACGCACTGCGAGGATCGCCTTGGCTTCCGTGCCGAAATAGAAAGCTTCCTTCGACTCGTGATAGTAGATCCGGTGCATTCCGAACCGGTCATTAAACAGCGTCGCCATGCCGCGGGTCCGGTCCGTCAGGAGTCCGTGGAACCTTCCGTTCAATCCCGCTGGAAAAGAAGGGTCCTCCTCGTAAAGGTGGACGAGATAGGACGGCCCGCCGTGATCAAGCCGGTGCCCCCGCTCCTTCAGGCGGCGCGCCGTCCCCGGCTCGGGGAATTCCTCCCCGGAAAAGACGAGAACGACGTCCCCCCGTTCGTTCCAAAGCGGCATTCCGTCAGAGAAGGAATCCTTCCGCACGATCCACCCGACGTATACCCCCAGCGAATCATCAACCCACGTCCCCGTCACGTAGAAAGACTCGTGGCGAAGGGCCTCGACCATCTGGAGAAGCTCCGGTTCCGCCCGTTCGCGGGGCATTCTCGTGAGAAGACCAACAATTCCCGGCATGGCAGTTCGCCTTTAGACCAGAAGGACCAGAAGCGTAGTGCTCAGAATGCGACCGCTAAGAAGAGCTCACTGGTGATAATTGGAGCCGGCGGGAGGTTTTGAACACTCCATCAGCCGATTACGAATCGGCCGCTCTACCATTGAGCTACACCGGCTCATCGACTGCTTAAGATGGTACCATTTCGCGCGCGCACTAACGCCCATAGTTATTACGCTATGAGGGAGGATTCCGAGAAGGCCACGATGGAGCTTCAATTTCATGCAAAGTGCTCCCCATCTCGTCAAGGGGACATAGAATCTTGGCATTAATATCTCTTCAAATCCATTCCGACTCTTGAATTCCCGTAAAGTGCTTTCACGTTTATTGCCGTAATTAAACATCCCATACGTTAGGTACGAGATCCCTTTTGCTTCGCAGAGCTCAACCGCCTTTGACACCAAAGCGTTGGCAGGCCTTTTATCATATTGGCTTGCCGTTGGAAGCAATTGTAGTATTGAAGCAACTTCTCCCCTGTAGACTATCTTCAGAAACCCGATCAGTTCATTCCCTAGATACGCGCAAATGAAGTCGCTCCGATCAAGAAATGATGACTGGTCCTTCTTTACCTGATCAAAAGTCTTACCGTAGTGAACGAAGGAAACCCCCTGTCGCACTGGAGAGTCATTGTTAACCCCGACTATTCCTCTAATCAAGTCGTCATCAAGCTCCTTGACTCTAACCACAACGCCGCGTTTCTGTGATCTCCTCACGTTCTTGCGACTTTCCTGTGGCAGCTTCTCCCACCAGTCCTTAAAGCTAGTGGTGCGAACGGCGGCAACGCTATCCCACCCCGTCGGATATGGATATTTCGGCTCCATTGCTGGCAGTTTCTGCGTGAAGGTAAAGATATCGGCCCTAAAGTCGTGCGAATGGTGATCATTTAGCCTTTTGATACACTCCTCAGGATCTTCCAGTTCAGTCTCTAGCCACTCCTCAGCATTGATAGCCGCGACCTTAATCCACCGTCCACTAACAATTACTTTCTTACCATTTATATCGAGGGCGGGTACGGTGATCCACTTACCCCTCACGCTAATTTCGATATTAGTGGCTGCCATGGCTTTGTCCTCGCTCAAGAATGAAAAGTGGATATCTCCTCGGCAGCGAGAATTCTCTTCTCCGACACCTTAGCGGTACTAGCGTTTCATTCCTCCCTCTCGTCGCACCATGACCAATGAGGCAGAAATGAGGAGCTCTACAGCCCGTCTGAAATCTGCGCTCCGGTGAGGAAGCGATAGTCTTCCGAGCTACTCGTCGTCCGACGTGCAGGCTCAGCCGCCGGGGCGGGTGTCCCTGCCCCCTCTTGGGAAGTAAGCAAAGGCTGCCGGTTATGTCGGTCTTTAGTTCCCTGTCGAAAAGCCGCAGCATGAATAGATCACAGACGAGAAGTGCCGGGGGTTATGTCGGTTTATATCGGGCTCAGTGGCGCAGCTTGGCGGGCAACGGCATACGGTCCCGCGCTTGAAATTGAAAATCCACCTGCGACCCCCTCGCACCGATCTGATCGAAGATGGCGTCCATGATTCTGGCGGTTAGAAGAATTTCCCGGTATGGTATGGGCACCGGCGTGCCTTGAATGATCGAGCGGTAGAAAGACTCGATCAAATACTTCATGCCGGACTGCATGTGGAAGTCCCTTGCCAGGAAAGTCCGCACGTTCGTGATCAAGTTTCCGAGATGCTGCTCCGCAAATATCACGGGGGGGATGAACTTCTCGACGTAGCTCTTGAACCTCCCGCCTCGAAGCTTGATCAATGTCTCCTGATCCTGATCAAGAAGAAGACCGTTTTTCGGGCCATACACACGAAACTGATGGATCGAGGGACGCATCTGTGTTGAGAAGGTGAAATAGGCTGTGGTGCGCTCCTGTTCACAAATGATGACTCTAAGTTCATCCACGATCTCGCTTTCGCCCATCCTCTTGAGAAGCGGGCTTACGAAGCCGTACGCGATCACCTGAGGCGAATCGCTGGTCAGAAACTCCGCGATCCTGGCAATGCCATGGCTGATGATGTTGTGCAATAACCCTCCCGGCAATCGGCGAACCCAATGTTGCTTGTCGCCAAGAAGCGCTCGCGCGTAAGTGGGGTCCCCAAGGTCATAGCAGTAGTAACTTTCCATGTGCACCGGCCCCCCGCCCAAGTAGCCGCTTTCGACGAGAGTCCGCATACGTCTGGCCACATGGCTGAATTGATGGTCATGTCCTGCCGTCAGCTTGAGCCCCTTTTCATTGGCCAGTGCAACAAGTCCCTGGGCCTCCTCCTCATGGAGTGTGAATGGCTTCTCCACATAGACGTGGCATCCGCGTTCCAGGCAAACCCTCGCAATATCGAAATGGCTTTCCGGAGGCGTCGTGATGTGGACAACGTCTGGTCGGGCGTCACTCAGAAGATCAGTCAAGTCGCTGTAATACCGTTTGACCGGGAACCGCTCGTAGAGCTGCCTTGCCATTAGCGGCTCGCTGTCACAGACCCCGACGATCTCGCATCCTTCGACCCTCTGGATCTGCGACACGTGAGCATCTGCGATCTTGCCGCATCCCACGATGGCGACTTTAAGCATCCTGTCCTCGCTCCCGGCAGCTTTGGAAATAACGCCGGAATCCATCCGCCATCGGCACCTTTGGCGTCCAGCCTAGCCGCGCCTTCAATTTCTCGTTGGTATAACGCGTCTTCTTCCAGGAGGCGTGCCATATCCTCCGATTGAAGACGGGCGACAATTGCCCCTCTGACCAGTTCGAATACCACTCCCACAAACAACAGAGCGCATGACTGACAACGTGGGGGACGTAGATTGATCTGAAGCGCCTTACATTCTGTTTGTAGAGGCGCAAAAACTGCCTGCTGGAGGGAAGATCGTCGTCCACGACGTTGAACACCTCGCCATCGACTCCCTTCCGTAACCCAGCTAGTACAATCGCCTCCGCGCAATTATCGACGTACGTGAACGGTATGGCGTTGGAGCCGCCCAGATGCAGAAAGATCCCAAACGTACCGATCCCCACCCGGCCAGTGATGTCCTCCTTGCCTGGACCATAAACAGACCCGGGCCTTACGATGACGTACGGGATCCCGAACTTCTTCCCATACTCGGTGACGATCTCCTCCTGTTTGACCTTTGCAAAGCAATAGGCGTCTCCCCGGAGCTCAGGATGCCTTTCAACCGGGCACGACTCATCCAACAGCCTCCACCGAGGCTTCTGCGTGTTGGTATAAACCGCGAACGAACTGATGTTGACGAACCGGCGAAGACAGGTGTGCCCCAGGCTTGCTTCGAGCAGATTCCGTGTCGTAAGTACGGAGTTCGCAAAGGCATCGGGAAAGGACTTCTCACCACTGCCCGCGGCCAAGTGAAAGATGACCGCCACATCCTTGGTCGCAGTCGCGCAATCCTCGCGGGACATGAGATTGCCTTTGACCACTTCAATTCGTGCCACGTCGGAGCGGTGGCTAGCGATGGCTTCGAGCCTATCCATTTCGCTGGAGGGCCTGGCAAAACAGATTAGGTTACGGAATCCACGATCCAGCAGGCTCTCTACGAGTCTGGATCCAATGAAGCCGGTGGCCCCTGTTACCAGGATCGGATCGTCAGGTCCGATTATAAAATCGTCGCGTTCCATCTGGCCCATATCTCGCTGCTAACCCTCTCCTAGGTCAGTCCCTTCGTTCCGCGCGGCGGACTTCGACCTCAATCAACCTTCTTGGAGGACACCGCCTTTATCAGCGCCGTGGCGAGCATTCTCGCGTCTCTCTCGTTGACCCGAGGATGGGTCGGTAGGTTGATCAAATGCCGTGCTGCCTGCTCAGCGCGCGGGCAGGAACCAGGCTCGTACCCCGCGACCTCCGGCGATTCCGCCTCCTGGAGCACGGAAGTGAACCACTTGCCGAGCATGGCATGAGGGGCAAGCGTGCGAATGACCCCTGGCCGGTCTTCTACCCAGACGGGATATCGAACAAAGGATGGCTCGGCCTTCGCCGGAGCCTGAGGGAGTCGGAGTCCGCAACCTGAGAGGTAGTCTCGATAGACGTTCGCGACGAGCTCCCGATGCCCCAGGTTTTTCTCGAGGTTGCCAAGCTGGCAGAGGCCGACAGCAGCCTGACAGTTACTCAGACGCCGTTCGTAGTCCCGGGGCCGTTGACCCTTTCGCTCCTCCAAGGTCGTTGGCCCCAGCGGATTGCGGCGTCCCAATATCTCGTAGGCGATGCCCGCAAGCCGGTGGACGTGGGGCTCGGTCAGCATGTAATAGGCCACGAATTTCATCAGATATCCCGCGGTGAGCCACGTGGGGGGCCAACTGCAAGAAGCCTGAAAGGTCCGCAGACGGGAAGCCAGGTGTGGGTCGTTCGTTACCGCCATGCCTCCCATCACCGTAGAGATCGTCTTGGTCTCCTCAGTGCTAAACATGGCCCCGCGTCCGAAGGTTCCCACCGGTCTCCCATCGTGCCGGGCGCCAAGAGCATGTACACAGTCTTCGATCACCACGAGGTTGTGGCGGCGCGCAAAAGCCAAGGCGGCGTCCATGTCCACCGGAATGCCAAACGTGTGTTGCAACAAGAGAACGCGGGATCGTGAAGTGATGCGACGCTCTGCCTCCTCGAGGTCAATGTTGTAGTTCTCCAGGCGGCAGTCTACGTAGACGGGTCGTGCGCCTGTGTAGCGTATTGCATTGGCCACCACAATGTGTGTAGGGACAGAGAGCAGGACCTCCGCTCCCTCACCGACTCCGAGGGCCCGCAGAAGTCCGTAAAGACCTATCCGTCCACTGGCGAAGCTGATCGCGTACTTGACGCCCACCGTACCAGCGAAGACCTGTTCGTACTCTTCGATCTTTGCTCCCTGGACAAGCTGAGCGGGTGTCAACAAATAGCGCAGGGCCTCGACGCAATCAGACCATCGAGTCGTCCCTCCGAGCAGAGCTAAACAGCGCGGCAGATGCAAGGTCAGGTTGCCGTGAGTGGAGTTGGTCCCGAGATCAACCGGCCGAGACTTTGCGCTAAAGCCGTGCATAAATCCAGTCGCCCAGTTTTTCTGTGACGCACAGCGGCAGGCGCCATTTCCTGCCGGGTTGTATCAGTTCTGCTCTTCGATCGCGAAGGCGAGCTGGTCGTCAACAAGGGTCGCAAATGCCAGCTGGGCGCGCTCCTTGCCCCTTCCCTCGATTCGCCATCGACTTCCGTCGCAAACGACTTCCATCTGGCTTCTCTCCCGCCACCAACGATCCACCTCACGGGGAAGGGCAATCCAAATCTTCCGCTCCTCGCGCATCTGAGCGAGATGCTCCAACAGGGCTCGATAGGTCGTTCGGGCTCGTTTCTCGATGACGTAGTCCGGATGAACGAGAAAGCTGGTTAGGCCGTGTTTCTCTGTGATGAAGGCGATTTGTCGCTTCCACAAATCGATCGAGTAGTCGTTCAGGATGTGGAACAAGGCATAATCCTGGATCGCCGTGAGCGGAAGCTCTAGGGTCCTCCCGATGAAGAAAGGCATCAGGCTGCAACAGCCACCTCGTTGAGCATCCAGATGCGCTACGCTCGGGAAGGACATGTCGTAGGAAAACTCCAGGGTACCCATCCAAGCCGGGTTTCGGTAGAGCGCGCCAGAACGGAAACCTAGTGCGCGATATTTCCGTGCATATCCATTGATCCGCTCAGCGCGGCGCAGGAATTCTTCACGGCTGGAGAAGAGGTGGCCGTCATGGTTCAGGTCGTGGATGTTGATCTCGAATCCCCGATTTCGGACCTCCTCGAGGAGACCCTCGGGGACTGGGTATCGTTCCTCCGGCACGATCTGGAAGGAGGACTTGATCCCCGCCGAATCATCCAGGTCCATCATTTGCGAGCAGAAATTCCTGCCGGTCAGTTGTTCGACATCGTGGGTCATGATTGCGCAGCTTGTCGCACTATCCGGCCAAAACCAGACGAAAGGTACTCTGTGAATCCCTTGTGCCTTCATCGACAAGGCCAGCAGCCGCTCGAGGATCCGCTCCACTGTTCGATCGACCGGCCAGTGCGGAAAGGGAATTTTTCTCCAATCGCTCAGGCGCGCTCTTTGAAGGTGTTTCCGAATGGCAACCGGCAAGAACGGCCGCAGCCAATAGTAGAAGTTCCTGACCATTGCACTGTCGCCGAGCCCAGTCCGGCTTCTATCTCCGTTGTTCCGGTAGCGTTCATGACGGAGGGTCTCGATGATTTCGTGCGGATCGAGCGGAAGTCGAACGGTGCCGCCGTCGATTGTGACATCGGTTAAGGCATCATAGAGCGGGCCGATGACCTGCTTGCTCCGGAATCCAGACGAGGAGTTCCCGTAACAAATCGTCTCGGGGCCAAAGCAGAAATACCCGGGATCTGCGGAGAGCCTTCCGGCAAGCCGGAAATCTGCCAGGTTCCCGGGGCAGCGATAGTAGTCAACAATTGCTTGGTTCATGGTATCGGTCGGCTCGTTCTTGTGCGGGGTAGGAAAACGCGGCTGGGCTCTGGTTTCCGCTAACCGATATGCTTATAGAGCATCTTTCCTGCCGCAATCAGGAAGGTGTCCGGGATATGAGCAAAGATCTTCTTTGCCGCCTGCATTCGCCAACCAGCAGCAGCGGCCGGAGCCAGGCGTGCCGGATACCTCCAATAGGTAAGCTGAGATCGGGTGGCACCCCAGTGCTCCTTGAAAGCGATTAGGCCAGGGTTGTCAGTATCCGAGCGACCCATATCGAACTCGCGGGCTCCGTTTCTTTTCCCTTCCTGAATCGCATTCCAGAGCAAGAGGGGCATTCCGCCGAGATTGTGGAACCTCTCGTCGGAACATCCATACTTGTAGACGAGTACATCCTTAAAGGAGAGAGTAAGGACGCTGGCGATCGGCCGTCCATCCTTCGAGGCCATGCGGATCTTCACTTTGTCGCCCAGGCAGTCCACTAAGTTGCGGAACCAGCCGCGGGGATGGGGCGGCAGTTCTAGCCGCCGGCGCGTGCGTAGGAGAAGCTGATAGAACTTCTGCAGGAGTTCTTCGCTTCGGCCTTCTTCGCAGGTTAATCCTTGACGGTTCGCACGCCGGATCTTCCCGTGTGTGGACTCCTTGTGGAACCGGTGTGCGATCTCCTCCAGCTCCGGATTTAGGTCGACGGCGTGAAAGAAGAAAGCCTGCGCCGGCTCCAACCCCCCTGGAGGAACTGCGCAGGTTGTTCGAGGACGAATCTCCACGTATTTCCATCTTTCCTTTGTGCAATCGAGTTCCAGGGAATGGAGGAGGCCCTTCAGGTCTTCGGGCCGTTCGACCAACGGCTCGCAGTGGTCCGAGAATGGAAGCGAAACCATCCGCCGCCCGGTGATCCAGCTGTACACCTGACATAGAACGACTCCGTTGGTCAGCTCGCTACCGGGCGGAGTGGTCGTGTAAACTACCGGCTCGTATCCATACGTACGCCGAAGCGTCTCGAGCCAGCCGGATGTATGAAACACCGAGGCCCGTGGGTGTCTCTGGACAAACTCCGCCCAGCGCGGATCCTCTAGCGGATTGAACGTGTAAACCGTCAAGGTGATTCTAAGAACCCTGGAAGCAAGTTCTCCAAGTGGAGTCGAATTCAGGCAGGGAATTGTCTGGGTTACGCGACCGCCGCATTAATTGGCCACGGAACTACAGGCTGGGAGCGGAACGTCAATGCTATCCGTGAAAGGGGTATCAACATAGCTACGTGAGGTATGGTATTCCAACGGGTTATGGAGCCTTAGTCGCAGACCAGGCACTCCCTCCTGAGTAGCAAGGCACACTTTTGCCCGGATGACTTCGGGGTCCTGACCGGCTCTCTCAAAAACAACTGAGCGACGCCGTCGGAACCATGAGACAGCCTGGCGGGCAGTTGCAAACCAAGGGCCTCTGCTCCTCAGCTCACTCACCAGATCCATATAGAACCGATCCCACAACCTCTCGGGCGCGATGCTCCGATCGTGCCAATTGACTGTCACAACCCCACCGAACCGCGGCGCATTCTCGATGATCGCGCGGACCAGTTTCCCGGCCTCCTGAGCAGAAAGGTTGAGATGGGACGGGAAAAACAATGCCGTGTCCATCACATGCAACGGCAGTTCGAGCAGGCGGGTCGCTTGAGTTGTTCCTGCGCGATACCCGACGGTCTCGTTGTAGCCCATCGTCGAATCGTAGGAGAACCCTGCCTTTTCGAGAGCCAGCGGAGAGTGGTCATCAAAATAGAGCCAATGCATGCGAACCCCGATGCCCTGGACGCCCGTTATCCTGGCGATCTCATCAAGCTCTTCACGTCCTTTCGAGCTGTCGAGCCACGCGTTGATACCGTGGAGTCCTACTTCACAACCTGCCAATACAAATCTCCGGAGGTGATCCGCGATGTCGCGAGCCGCGTAGCTTGACGCTCGGATCTGTGGTGCCTGGCCTGCAGCACTCTGCCCGGGGCAATTCTTAAAGGGGATGACGAAGAACGTCGAACGTAGGCCGCTTTCTATCTCGAGATACCGATCGAACTCATACCAGAAATCCCTGGCAAGACCGAGATGGACAAAGGGTAGGCGTAAAGCTGCTCCCCAGTTGATGACGAGGTGACGAACAGGCACCCGCCCCCTGAACACCTGGATGAGCGAGCCGAGGACGGCTCGGTACAAGAACCCGAACATGGTATGGTTCCACTTATGGTGCCGGATAGCGGGATGATCCACATCGTGGGTCAAGCAAGCAATGAAGCTATAGCCGTCTGGAATGGGGGGGATCTCAACCAAGGGAACGCCGCATCCGATGATCAGATCCCGCAAGAGAGCGATGTGGATTTCTAACGCCGGCAGGCTGGCATTTTCCGGAGGCTGACCGTTGGAAAGCAACGAGTGTACTTCGCTGAAGAGATCGTAGCCGATGCGGGCCAGCGGGATGCGACCGGACTTGTTGATATAAGCCGCCGTCTGTTGGGACGCTTCGTCTATCACTATGCTGATGCCTTTGCCTTGAAAGGTGATGCTGTTGCCGTAGATCGGAAAGCGGCTTTGTTTGTAGGAGAGGATGACGTTCTTCCGCTGACCCGTGATCCCGACGGGTTCTTTTTCATCCAATGGTATCTTTTGGCCGGCATAGACCACGACCAGCTTTGCGGGTGTGTCTTGCCACTGGACATCGTCTCCGGCACACAGCAAGACGTCGTATTGCCCGTCATCGCGATAAAACTCCCACGGGGTCTTGAACAGTTCGAAGAACTCACGGATAACACCGTGATCTGTTCGATTTGCAATGACGCCTATCATCGTCAATGGCGATTATTTGAACGCTGGTGCGACCTGCTCCCTGACTGCGGGATCACGCGTCGACTCTCACATTCTCTTCATAGGAAGAGACTTCGTGAGCTCGGAGCCATTCCTCCAAGAGGAAAAGACTAAACAATATCTTATGATTGTCATTTCGACCAGAGGAATGTTGCTTGAAGAGTTCGCGCACTGGCGCCTGGCGCAGGTACTGGTATATTCTGGAGTCACTGTCCATCAGGAGTTCGGCCATTTTGCTGTCCATGGCATAGCGGAACCAATCATCAACTACATTGCAAGCAAACCCGCGCTTTGGCCGTTTGAGAAACGAGCGCGGGAGAAAGGTCTGGCACACTTGGCGATGCAACCACTTCTGGGAGCCATTCCTCACTTTGAAATTTGCCGACAATCTTTCGACATATTCGACGATCTCCTTATCCAAGTAAGGGACGCGAAGTTCGAGACCATGAGCCATCGAGAGCTTATCTGCATACATGAGGAGTTCGTCAGGGAGAGTGGATCGCAACTCCAAAAACTGGAAACCTCCAAGCTCGTCCGTCTCCGCCATGAGCTCAGCGAGGTCCTCCCAGCACTCCAGTATTCTGTCACCCGTGTTCGG
>Ga0209237_1002525_pt1 | contig 10997 bp, 14 predicted proteins | sample GraSoi013_1_40cm_2_FD_185820 | JGI IMG/M metagenome (GOLD analysis project Ga0209237, IMG submission 185820) | Grasslands soil microbial communities from the Angelo Coastal Reserve, California, USA - Sample 10_02_2013_1_40cm (SPAdes) (version 2) | ecosystem: Environmental > Terrestrial > Soil >...
GAGCGACCCTGTTGTCTCGCCGAAGACCACTTTGGAAACCGGAACCATCAAGCCCCCCGCCAACGCTGGAGGAATAACCAGAACAACAGTAGCAACTACAATCACTAAGAGTACCAAAAGGCCCTTCCTCTTCGGTTTCTTTGCTGCAGCAGCTGACATTTCTAAGAGCCGAGTCGAGGTCTCCAATAGAAGAGGATTTTAGACTTATGCAGATAGGAACACACGCGATTCCCTTGATGTCTACCAGCGCGTCCTCTTGATACCAAGCAAGTACGCTCCGTAATTCGTTCCGAGATGAATTGGCGGAGTTACCAGGACCACCAGTAGAATCGATGGCAAATTCAACGGAAAAACCAGCTGTCCAAGGAGCAAGCCCCCGAACACGAAATCTAGCTGGTCCACGATCGGAAGCGGGCTCCCTGGTTTTATCCAGAATCGTCTTTTGAAAAACGCGCCTAGGAGATCTCCGAGAACGGTTCCTAGGGCGATCATAAACCCACCGAGTAGAAGATGGCTGTTAACCGGTGACTCGGCAAGCCCTACAAGTGAACCAGCTATGATCCCCGCAAACAATCCACGAAAGGTCTTGTGCGCTCCGAGGATCCTCTGCCCATCGAAAAAGTTCTTTCCTCTATCCAGGGGAGCACCACCACCCAGCAGTAGAGGGGCGGCGTTCGCGACATACGAAGGACCAATGAACAATAGTGCATCCAGAACTATTCCCAGCACAAATCCCCTAGAGATTGAACACGCCCGGTCAAACCTGGACAGTTATGAACCAAACGCTACACATCCTCTATCCCCGCATCACCGATCCTGAAAAGCGCCCTCGGACCAGTAACCTCTCGACCATCCATCTTCTCGAGAAGGCACTCTCTCACATCTCTCCGAGGCGTCTGGCGTAGCCTCAAGATTGTGGACGACCAGTGTCTAAGCGACCTCGTTGCAACAGGCGCGATAAGCCAGCTTCCACGGCTAGGCTGACTGTGAACCTGCCCAGTCAACAAGATAGTAAGCTCGAACCTCGAAGCCAGATCTGAAAGATAAGCCAGCTGCCTGTTAAGCTCACGATTGTTTACAAAAACCATCCCAGGCTTCTCGAGATCAGCACGATAAAGACCCGTCACCGAGTCAACCACCAACAAAGCCGGAGTCTTAGACAATAGCACTTCAAGGCTCTCTGTTATCCGGATCTGTTCACGAAAGTCCTCCGGCTGAAACACCACAATATTCTCCGCAAGCTCTTTCCCTCGATCTAAGGATTCAAGCCTCTGAACCGAGAAGGAGAGATCAGCGTCAACGAAGAAAACCTTCAAGCCCCTCGCCGCAGCCCGCAGAGCGGATTGCATCGACAGAACAGTCTTCCCAGTCGACGCCTCCCCGTAGACCAAGTTGATCTTTCGAAAGGCGAAACCACCCTTCAGCAACCGGTCCAGCCCGCTAGTCCCCGTGCTCAACCGTTCCATGATCAAGGCCCTACCGACTTGTCATTAAGAGCAAAAGTCTGGCCGGGATTGAATAACTCTGTCTAGGAGGAAGACACTTCCCCCAAGTTAGGCTCCAGGCGGGCAAAACCCTCCTTGTTGACGGTCCTGCAACCATAACTCTCGAGGAAGGTCAAGCGACGGCATTGGGGGCTCCAATTCGATTCGGAGACCCTATCGTAGTCGGTGAACTGAGAAGAATTCCGATTGAGACAAATAACGAGGCCGTATTCTACCTCAAGGTGGGCCAAAACAGCGCCCACAAACAGGTCAACGGCTCGACTATTCCCCCAAGCTGGCTAGAAGCAGGCGATATCCTCGGACAATCTCGAGGACTTGCTATAGTTCTGGGAGATGTCGACGTTGGAAAATCAACACTCTGCACCTACCTGGCCAACCTCTGCTTTGGCCACGGAATTCGGACCAGTATCATCGACGGAGACGTTGGTCAAGCCAACATCGGTCCTCCTACAACCATCAGCTCCTCCACAATTTCCAACCATATCCTGGGTCTCCAGAATCTTAGACCCGAGAGATCATACTTCATCGGGGACACGAGCCCTTCTTCTGTCCCAGCCAAGCTCGTACATTCAGTCACGCATCTCAAAGACGAAATCATAGCGCGAAGCCAGGTCACAATCGTGAACACCGACGGCTGGGTGAGAGACGAGGAAGCGCTCAGCTACAAGCTTCAGCTGCTAAACGGCATACGGCCAAACCTCGTACTCGGCCTAGGCTCCAATAATGAGCTTGACCCCATCCTTGAGCAGCAGCAATACCCAACCCTGAGGCTCGAAGCTTCACCCTTCGCCCGGACAAGAACTAGGGAAGAAAGGAAGAAGACACGGGAAGAAGGATACAGGAGATTCCTTCAGAACCCCAAACATCTAGATCTTAACCTCAATTCGATCAAACTCAGAACGTTCAACAAACCTCGACAACAAAGAATCGACCAAACTTCAACACACAGAGGAACTCTCGCCGGACTACTCGACGAGAAGGAATTGTTACTCTCGATAGGAAGAATCGTCCGAATCCGGAACGGCACCGTTCGTGTCACAACGACGACCGAGAAGAGGCCGAGAATCGTCGAGCTCGGAGCAGTTATGCTATCTTCAAGATTCGCTGAGGTTGGATACGAGCCCTAGATCGAGTACGCGTCGGGAATCGAGTAGACATAGATCGTGTGCTCGTTATAGTTCTCCTTCCGCGAAGGCTTCCAACCATTGATCATAAAGTCATGACTCACGATCCTTGAACCGGGCCGCGCTTCCGATCTCAATTTAGGCTTCAACCGCTCGTTCGCGTACGTTGTAAGATATAGAGTGATTAGAGTGGCATCTTTCAAGTCCGCCTGAAAAAGGTCCTTGTTGAAGATCCGCACCCTCTCGACCAGCCTGAGCTTTTCAACCTCTCCAGAGGCCTGCTTGAACAGATCCTCCCTGATCTCGTAGCCAACAGCAGCCTTAATGCCGAAATCTTTGACAGCTGTAGTCAGGATCCGACCGTCGCCGCAGCCAAGGTCGCAGAGAACATCGTCCTTGCTTGCTCTTGCAACTTCCAACATCTTCTTGACAACATCGTGGGGTGATGATACAAATGGTGCACAGCTCATGAGAGTCACTTTGTGTTCCGAAGTAAGCGTGGAGGAACGATTCAAGCTATTTTAACTCTCTCCCTAAGTCTCCCGTCTCTGATCGTCTAGAAAGATGATCTAGGCAGATCACAACAATTGGGAGTCACCGATAATTCCGCGGCCATTAGGGTTCCAGATACAGAATCCTCATTACGTTTAGCGGGGTCGAAGGCAATAGGAATGGGGAAAGTGTGGCAAGAAGGAAAGAGCGGCTCACCACCAGGTCTCCCGAGGATGAGTTTGAAGCGCTTGACGTTCAAATTCGACAGCGGCACGATCCGCAAGAGCTCAAGATCTACATCAAACAACTCTCGAAGGCTTTGAAGTTCCTGCCGCTTGGAAGCCGGGCATACTATGCTGTAACCGGAGAACTACTGAGAGCCAGCACCCAACTGAGAGCCTTGATGCCTGCGGGTACTTCCTTGAAGGGAGACCACTAGCTCTATGGCTTCGCTTAGACTAGTCAATCCAGCAAGCACCGTCCCTCTTCACGCTTCACATGTTCTTCGCTGTTCTACGAAATGACTATAAGTCACAGAGCCCGCGCAAACCCGAAAGCGCTTCCTCATGGCTTCTCAAATGCTCAGTGACACTAGAATACATGAGCTCGCACAGGTGGCACTAAAGGAGCCGGTCTTGATTCAGGGCCTTCCCGGACTTGGCTACGTCGGAAAAGTCGCCGTGGACTATTTCATCGAGAAACTGAAGCCCGTGAAAATGGCGGAACTATACTCAAGCTATCTGCTCTTCCCCGATGGAAACCTCGGCATCAACATCTCAGAAGATGGAACCTACTCTCTTCCGAGATACGAATTCTACGGCTACGGTGAGAAAGACCCCAACGTAATCCTCCTCACTGGCGATGCACAGCCAAGTGTAACGGGACAGTACGAGGTGGCAAGCATCGTTCTCGACTTTGCGCAGCGCTTCGGCTGCAAGGCCGTTTACACCATGGGTGGATATGGCACTCGTTCAGGGAACGACGTGGGAGCAGTCTACGCCGTTGTGGGAGAGGCTCTACTGGGAGATCGTCTCAAGAAGATGGGAGCAAAACTCGCAAAGGGAGGCGCTGTAACAGGAGCAGCAGGCGTGATTCTTGGCATAGGTCGGCAGCGCAGTCTATCCTGCGCCGGCCTCTTGGGAGCGACAACAGGCGCCTACCCGGATCTTGAAGCAGCGAGAGCAGTAATCCAGATGTTGACAGGACTTGTGAACATCCCAGTAGACCTGAAGGAGTTGGATACGGAGATCGAAGATATGCGCAAGAAGATGGAGCGTTTCAGACACGCAGAAGTAGAAGAGGCCAAGGAGGGCGACGAGAAGCCTGAGGAAGGTAAAGATCGCTACATTACGTAGCCAAGAAAGTAATTCTATCTTTCCGATATTCTGCCTCGTCTGGAAATGTACTCTCCGTTTGCTATTTTATAGCAGAAGGACACAAAGAGTGGGTTGAACGCGATTTGCTCGAAGCAGATCTAGAAAGGAACGGCGTTGTCCACAAGGTAAGCTTGCTCCCGGTAGAAAACGCGGTTTTGGCGTTCTTCTACGAAGGTTCAATGAAAATTGGCACTTTGGCCGTCTCGACTCCCGGGTTACGTGAAGGGGGACTAGGAACCTCCTCCGTTCTTCTAGGTGGGAAATATCTTATCGCCGCGAGGGCTCTATCGGAGAGAGTTGCAGCAATCTACAACAAGATGAGCATCATATCGATAAACACTAAACTCTCAGAAGGCGAAGCCCTCCGCCTTTACGCCAGTCTGCTTGATAAGGCTAGGTCTGGCGCCGGCGCCGAATCTGCTTCTCCTAAAGATTGAACAGGAAACCTACCGCGATAGTGACGATCGTAGCAGCGAGAGTAATCGCTGCCACGGTGTCATCCAATCTCTCAACGCTCATCGAATCGTCATCCTACGAGTGATCATTGAGAGAATATTCTGGACGGTAGGAGAGAACGTTCGTCTATCTTTCGACATCTTACTCACTGAGAGAAGACAGTGGTTGGGCTGACGTTATCCTCTCTGTTACAATATGATCTACACATTGCTTTCCGGGACTCTTAAGTAGGAAAGAAGACGGTTTGACGTGTTGTCGGTCGCGTGCGGTCTCGCTTAGACCGTTGGCTCTAGAATTGGTGGAAAACTACCGCCAACTATTCAACTTCGCTGGGGAAGGATCCTTAACCTCTACGCCATTCAGTCCATGAATCCACTCTGGAACTATGACTGCCCTGATCAATTCCTGAATCGTTATTCCCCGACGCTTCGCGATCCTTTCGAGCTCGCGATAAATTATATCGTCGAGTGTTTGCATGAACTTTGGCAGTATAGACACCGCGGTTTCTCGGGATATCAACATCAGTTCATGGGTTGAAATAAAGTGCTGATGTAACTTATAGAATTCCAAGGAAGTGACAGGATTGAGGCGTTCGAGTCTCAGGCATCAGTGAGACATCTTTCCTGAACTCGATCCTTCTCCAAGGATGTGGCGGGCGGCGATTTCAACTCTCGAACGGTAAGGTTCCGAGGTGTAGACTCTCACTAGGTTCATGAACGTCTGAAGTACTCCAACAATCTGGGACGCATCTGACAGCGGAACTATCGCTTTCTTTCCCTTTGGCAAATGCTTGAACACGGGTATGTCCATTGGCTGCAGGTCTGCGGTACTGTGGTACGGGACCGAAGGTAAGGTAGGTGCATCGATGATCACATCTTCCACAGTAATCTTCGCCTCTCTAGCAATCTGTTTTTCAATGTCCACCCGAGCACGTTCGCTTGTGATCACCTCGGACACCTTCGCTTGAGAGGAAAAAATTGTTTGCTCATAGGCGCATTTTAGGAGTTTTCTGGTTTCGAGGTCTTGCATGATCTTTCTGGACTTCTTACACTGCTTCAGATCTGTCCACACCTTGTAGTCGTCCAGTTTGAGAAAGTCTTCTGGTCTGTCAAAGTCTAACAGGCGGAGTTCGTCTCTTGCAGCTTCCAGAGCCTTCACGATCATGATCTGAACCGCTCTAGAAGCTCTGTGAAAGTAAATTGTTCGAAATGACTCGAATCGTGCGAGTAGGAAACTTTCAAGCGTTGCCACCGCTGTTCCATCAACTGAAAGGTTGCCTTCGACAATATCCATAGTGTATAGGAGGCGATGAACGTCGATGGAGCCGTATCCTGCTCCTGTGTGAAAGGAATCTCTAACAACATAGTCCATTTTGTCGACATCGACCCCGCTGCTAATTATCTGGTCCAAGTACGGCTGCTTGCTGTCCGCCAATTTTCCAATGGCCAATCTACCCAGAATCTTGGGGTCTAGGCCCGCGGACTCGAGCCTCTGACTAATTTCCGTCTCATTCACAAGCCAGGGAACAAAATCTTCATGATTCTTGCCTAGGTATTTCGTCAGGAGCGGCTCGAAGACGTGGGAAAAGGGTCCATGCCCAATGTCATGAAGCAGCGCGGCTAGGCGTAGCTGTTCTTGTTGGTCTTGAGGGAGATCTATTGGAAGTGCTTCCGCTAGTGCCCCGGCCAGGTGCATCGCGCCGATAACGTGTTCGAACCTCGTGTGATTTGCAGCGGGGTAGACGAATTCTGAGCCCGCAAGTTGTCTTATCCGCTTGAGCCTTTGAACAGGCTCGGTATCGATTATTGATCTCTCGGTCTGGCCCATTCTGACATAGCCGTGGATTGGGTCCTTGATGAAGCCTCCAGACTTATCGGTCAAATTTCTTCCCGATGTTTTCGGGGGGACGCGCCTAGTTAACTTCTCATTCCTCCTAATCGAAAAGTCTTTTTTATCCAAGCTGACGCTATTCGTTCAATAGGGATTCGTGCCTCGCGAATGGTCCAAGATAAGATTCTCTGCTTCGTATGTTCAGTGAAGGGTATTGAGAGGACATTCGCGACCTATTACGAATTGCAAGACCATCTCTACAAGGATCACGATATGACCAAGGATCCAGCCATGGAGATTTTCATGAAATCCAAAGCCCAAATCTCAAAGGCGCCGACTGGTCAGGACTCTAGGAAATAACGACTCGGAAGTCTGCACTCGCCCTAGGTTTCCAGTGCGTTCCCTACGCACGGCCCTGGAGGAATAGTGTTGAATCTATCCGATAACTAGGAATTGGATAAGGGATTGGAGAATTGTGCCGACGAAGATGAGAGATACTGTGCTGATTATGAATGTCAACATGCTTTGCTGAGTGCTGATGCCCACCGCGTTCTTTACAGCAAACACGCTAGCTATACCTATCCAAACGGTGCTCGTCGCCCGAACAATCTCGAAAACAATAGGGATTGGTCCAGACATGAGAATGAAAAGAAGCCCTGGCGTCCATGCGAAGAAAAACGGGCGCGCGAACTTCCAGTAGCCAATTCTTCCCCGAAAGACTCTCCTGACTATCAGGAGGGATGTAACCGACCAGACCAGTGCTATCACGATGGCTACGGACGAGCCTATCAGCGCAATGGTGAGAATTTCAAGCATCGAAATTCCGGCGATGAAAAAACCGAAGAGGCCAAGTCCGGCGCCGTAGCACAGTCCGACTATGGCGACAAGAGAGACTGATTGTACGGTGGCGCTTGGGTCATCTCTCAGTTCTCTGAAGGTGTCTCCGTTGAATCTTGCCGCTTTCACCATTCGGGATCCCATTCTTCTCAGGTTGAAGTCTTGGTTGGATCCAGGGTGTCGAGTCATTGTCGTAGCTTTCCGTTTCTCTCTCTGAGGATTCCGGGTCTTATCAACTCATGGGAAAATCGCGATCGCGTCCTGTGCGTAGATGAATAATCTTGTTCGGTCACAGAAGGGACTCCTTGAGCGGTTGGAGCGAAGGCCGGCTAGATGGTCATCTGGATGAAGATGAGGGTTAGCAGTCCGACGACGGATGTCAGGAGTGCTCGTTGTGTGTTGAAGCCCATTGCACTCTTCAGTGCGACAAACTCTGCTGTGACTATCCATGCGGAGGCGATGATCGTTGTTGCTATGATAATTGGTCTGACGGGTATCGCGATAAGGATGAAGAGTATTCCTGGGGTTGCGGAGAAGAATAGTGGTCTGGCGAGTTCCCAGAAGCCTGTTTTTCCTTGGAATAGTTTTGTTCCAACTAGGAAGACTGTTGCTGACCAGATGAAGGCGGCGAAGTCGGTGAAAATCATGTTGGCTATGGTGCCCGATATTAGCTGGTTGGGTGACAGGCTGTTTGTTTGGAGCCCTGTGAAGATGCTGTAGCCAAGTCCATAGGATAGGCCCACTAGGAGTAGGACTGCGACAGCCTGTCCTGTCGCGCTCTTGTCCTCTTTGAGTTCACGGAAGGCGTCTTTGTCAAATCTTGCGATCCGGATGATTCGGGACCCTAGTTCGTGAATCTTCTGTCTTGTGATCGGGCGGGCTTGTCCCTGAGTCATATCCTACGACCAGTTTCCGATCACCCTGGCCCCACCCTTATCAACTAACGGTAGGAAAATATCATCGATTACGATGGCGTCTAAGGTGTCCCAGCCCATGTCCGCGCTGAAGGAAAAGCTTGCTGAGAAGCCGACATTCAAGGTGGTTGCCATGCCAGACTTCTACCTAGACTACATTCTCGCGTATCCGGGCAAGCTTGACGATATGGCCCAGGGCATGGTTGATGTTGCAGAAAGGGGAGGCGGGAACATTTTGGGATGGACGCACCTCGTGGGAAGGGGAGGCAATGCGTCGAACTTCTCCGCCCAGCTCTTGAAGCTCGGAGTGAACGTATCTCCGATAATTGAAACCGACGATTTCGGAAAACTTGCTCTCGCTCATTTTCTCAAAGACGCCGATCTATCCCGTGTAAGATCGACAGGCGCGCTGTCGAGGACTCTTGCCCTCGAGGCCGAATATTCAGGCAGACATGTCAACATCATGGCCAGTGATCCTGGTTCTCTATCGGGTTTCGGCCCTGAAAAATTGGCCGAGGAGGATAGGAATCTGATCCGGGAGGCCGATTTTGTCTGTGTATTCAACTGGAACCAGAACCTGAAGGGGACGGAGCTGGCGGAGGCGGTGTTTCAGACTGCGAAGACAGAGGGAAAAGGGGTGACTTTCTTTGACCCAGGCGATCCCACTTCGAGGGCGAGCGAGATTTCGAAGCTCAACGAGCGGGTCCTATCCAAAGGTCTCGTTGACATTCTCAGTGTTAACGAGAACGAGCTTACCCAACTCGCCTCCGCGGTTACAGAGGAAACTGGCGAGTTTGACGGAGATGAGACGAATCCGCTATTCCAGGCCGCCAGCGTCTTCAGCATGCTCGGAAGCAGGGTCGATCTTCACACTCCCGCCTTTTCAGCCACGTTCATTGACGGCCAGAGAGAACGAGTCCTTTGTGCAATGTCGACTCCGTTGAAGGTCACAGGGGCGGGAGATGCGTGGAATGCAGGTGACATTCTGGCTCAAGGAATCGGGCTCGACCACAGGGAACGACTGGTCTTCGCGAACGCTACGGCGGCTGCATATATGGGAAGGCCCGATCTTGATCCTTGTTCCTTGGACGAGATTCTCGAACGGATGGGAGAAATAGAGAAGCTCAACGCTCGCTAGTCTTCTCGGATCTCTCTTATCTCGATGGACTGGTGTTGTCGCGCGGTCGGTTCACCACTCTTAAATCGGGTATTGATTGATGAGACACGAAAGATGGATGGTCTGTGAGCCGAAAAGTTTCTAGAGATAAACTGCGGGCTTTGAGCCGCGGGGAAGGGGGAGCTCTGTAGCTGCGCAGGGTGGCGGAGGGAGTCTACAGGGTGCCGGCAAGAGCGGCTAACGCATACCTCGTTGAGGCTCCAAGAGGTCTTATGCTGGTAGACAGCGGATTGCCAGGTAGTGAGAGTGGAATTCTCAAGTCTATCGCCAAGCTTGGAATGAAACCCTCAGACTTGAAGCTTGTATTGTTGACGCATCGGCACCTGGATCATATTGGGAGCGCTGCTGCGCTGAAGAAACGGACCGGGGCGAAGCTTGCTTCACATCCGTTCGAGAAGCCCTATGCGGCTGGGACGCTCGTGATACAGGCTCCGAGCGCTTGGAGTCTCTATGGAAGAGTGGTGAGAAAGCTAACTACGCTTGAATATTGGACGCTAAAACTGTTTCGTATAATCAAGTTCCAAACCGCGCATGTGGATCTTGCGGCAGACGAAGAGTCAGTATTGGAGGAGGTTGGCTTGGACGGGTCGGTTATCTGGACGCCGGGGCACACCAAAGGCTCGGTTACGCTCTTTCTCAACCAGTCTAGTGTGGCTATCGTCGGTGATCTGTTGCGGGCTCGTCGGGGCCGACTTGTGGAGCCTTTGCTGATGGAGAATATTGGTCAGACTGAAGCGAGTGTAAAACGAGTCCTGGATCTCGGTCCTCAGATCATCTGTCCCGGGCATGGGAAGCCGCTGCCCGCTTCTAGGGTCAAGATTGAGAAGAGGAAGGCGAAGCCTGTGGTTGTTGCGAAGAAAAAGGAAGAGGAGGAAGACTTGGAGGAGTTAGCGTCTGGCCTTTTCTAGTCTCTTTTCCACGTCGTCCCAGTTAACGACATTCCATCACGCGTGAAAGTAGTTGCAGCGATCATTCTTCTCCAGGGGTCACACGGCGGAGAATTCTGAGATCGCATCGAATAGTTTCGTTGACCAGTACGAGAAAAGACGGCATCTTGCAAGTGGGTCCGTTCTGTACTAGGTGCAATGGAACATGCAGAAGTCAGCGATATTTAGTATCCGCGTTCGAAAGAAGAAAATTCAGGGTCAGGTAACACGAGCGCTTCCTCGCAAAGAGGACAGAGCTTGGTTGGCGGGTATCATAGAAGGCGAGGGGTCAGTTCTCTGGGCAAGTTACGGGAATGACGAGTGGCGAGCGAAGATCAGCATCATAATGAATGATGGTGC
>Ga0209237_1002526_pt1 | contig 10996 bp, 8 predicted proteins | sample GraSoi013_1_40cm_2_FD_185820 | JGI IMG/M metagenome (GOLD analysis project Ga0209237, IMG submission 185820) | Grasslands soil microbial communities from the Angelo Coastal Reserve, California, USA - Sample 10_02_2013_1_40cm (SPAdes) (version 2) | ecosystem: Environmental > Terrestrial > Soil >...
CTGCAGCCAGGCGAACGGGAAATGCTCGAGCGCATCCCGAGCAAGAGCACCGAGGCATATACTTTGTACCTCAAGGCGCGTGAGCTGCTCGACAACGGAACCAGCGAGGCGAATCGACGGGCCGAGCAGATGCTTCGCCTCGCCATCGAGCTCGACCCTCAGTTCGCGTTGGGCCACGCTGCCCTGGGCGAGTGCTATGCGGTACGCGCGCTGAAATGGTGGGGAGGTCCGGAAGTCGTCGAGCCGGCCCTGGCCTGCGCGAAGCGCGCGCTCGAGCTCGAGCCGGACCTCCTCGATGCGCACCTCGCGCGGGCGATCGCGCTTCGGGTGCGGGAGGACCCAGAGGCCCTGGAGGCGCTGGACCAGGTCATCAGGCTGGATCCGGACCACGCGGACGCGCTCACCTGGGCAGCCTTCGTCTATCTGACGCTGGGCAAACCGGAGCTGGCAGCGCCAATCCTGGAGCGCGTCCTGGAGCGGCATCCACGCCACTACCGCGCAGCGGGCTACCTGACCGGGGCATACGAGGTGCTCGGGCGCTCCGACGAACAGCGCCGCTCGCTGCACCGATGCATCGACGCGTGCGTCGAAGAACTTCGACAAAACCCGGACGACGCGCTCGCGCGGGCCTTCCTCGCGATCGTGCTCGTGCAGAGCGGCCAGGTGGAAGGAGGCATTGCTCACGCGGAGCGGGCGCTTCGCATTGCGCCGGAGGACGGCCGCATCCGCTACAACGTCGCCTGCGCCTTCGCACGAGCCGGCCTGGCCGACCGCGCGCTGGAGCAATTGCGCGAAGGCATCCGCAGGACTCCCGGGTACTTCCATAGCTGGGCGCCACGCGACCCCGATTTCGCCACCTTGCGCGGGGACCCCGAGTTCATTCGGATGTTCAGCCGATGAACCGACGAGGATGATGCGCTACTTCGAAGACTTCGCGGAGGGGCAAGTCTACGACCTGGGCGAGGTGCGCGTCAGCGAGGCGGAGATCGTCGAGTTCGCGCGCAAGTACGACCCGCAGTCGTTCCACGTCGATCCGGCGGCAGCGCAGCGCTCGATCTTCGGCGGGTTGATCGCGAGCGGCTGGCACACCGGATCCATGTACATGGGGCTGCTCGTGCGCGGTCTGCTGCAGGGATCCGCGAGCCTCGGATCCCCCGGCGTGGACGAGATGCGTTGGCTCAAGCCCGTCCGCGGGGGCGATCTCCTCCGGGGGAGGGTCACCATCACTTCCGTGAAGCCGTCCTCGAAGCACGCGGGGCGCGGCACCGTCGGTACGCTCGGCGAGCTCTTCAACGAGCAGGGCGAACGCGTCTTCTTCGTGCGCTCTTCCGGGATCTTCGCGCGGCGGCCGCGCTGATCAGGAGGAAAGCACGGCGGGGATTCCCTCAGCCGCTTCCGCTGCGGGCCAGACCAGCCGCCGCGCGGCTGGCGTCTCGCGGAGATAACCCGCCGCACCGATCGCGATCAGCCCGGCCGAGGCAGTGAATGCCCCCAGCCGGATCGGCGCGGCCAGGTCGACGTAGAGCTCCGGTCGCGAGCAGCAGCGCCCACCCCGCGCCTTGCACCCGGGCCCAGGCCCGGAGCGCTCGCAGGAGCGCGCCGTCGAGATCGGCCACCCGCTCCCAAAGGAGCTGCTCCTGCCGCCAGTCCGCATCCGGGTGGCCATCTTCTCCAGCTCTTCGTACTGGCCGGTCCACTTGAGGAAGTAGCCCTGCGGCATCTTCAACCGGCCATCGTCCAGCGCCGCCTGGACCACCTGCTTCGCCTCGCTCGCGTAGCCGCCCAGGTCGCGCTGCGACGGATCGACGTCGAGGAACACGTATCCGACCAGGAGCCCGCCTTCGTCCCGCACCATCGGGGGACCCCCGACGATGCGGATGTCCGCGACCTGGCCGAGGGAAACGAAGCCGCGCTTGGCGGCAGTGGTGACGCCCTCGCCCGTCAGCCCTTGGAGCGCGGCCGGATCGACGCTCTGCCATTGGACCGCCGACCTCCCGCCGACGGGCCGCAGCGGCGGTGTCCCGTCGGACGGGTGTTGAGCATGATCCGGCTCGCTCTGGGCGACGGCCACGGTCTCGGCGCTCGCTGGGGTGGCCGCGCCCTCCGCCGCGGCGAGGGGTACGAGCACGCCGTGGAGCCGTTCCAGATCGCTGCGCGCATCCTGCGGGTAGCGCACGTTGATGGAGAAGCGATTGCGCCCCTCGACGGTCACGCCGATGGGCGCGCCGCCGATGGCCGATTCGATGGTCCGCTCCACGTCGCCCACGGTCAGACCGTAGCGCCCCAGCGCGTCGCGAAGCGGAACGATGTCGATGTACAGCCCGCCTTGGTTGGGAACGACCGGCCAGGTCTCGACCGGATCCCACTGTCCAAGCACCGGCGGAGGCGTGAGCTGCACCGTCACGGTTGCGGTGGCGGAGATGGCCGGGTCCGCGTGGCTGGTCGCAACGACGTGGAACGTTCCGACCGTCGCCGGCGCCGTGTAGAGGCCAGTGGGATCCACGGTGCCGCCGGAATTTCCCTCGCTCACCGACCAGAGCACCGCGGTGTCCGGGTTCCCGCTCACCTGCGCAGCGAGACGCCGCGTGCCGTTCACGGCCAGCGTCACCGCCGCCGGCCGCACGACCACCTGGACCGCGCCTGGCTGCACCGTGACGGTCGCCGTCGCAGTGCGCGAGGGATCGGCATGGCTCGTCGCGATCACGTGGAAGGTCCCGGTGGTCTGGGGTGCCGCGCCTTGGCCACATGCCGCAAGCAACGCGGCGCAAACCGCCGCCCGCGCGGTTCCCCTCGAGCCCATCCCCGCCCCCCACCTCAAGCGACCAAGCGGAAGGTTGCGATAACACAGGACACGCGCGTATCCGTCGACCCCGTCACCCAGGCGGTGAACTGCTGCATCGCCTCGGGCGCGAGCGTGACCGCCTGCGGCGACAACCCCACGGAGATCGTGCTCACGGAAACGAAAGCGGTAGCGGACCGGCCGGGGTCGGCGCGGCTCCTTGCGGTGACGCTGAATGTTCCGGGCGCGTTCGGCGCGGTGTAGATGCCGCTCTGATCGATCGTCCCAGCGTCGGTGGACCAGGTCACCGCTGCGTCCGACGTGCCCGTCACTGCCGCGATGAAGCGGATGCTGCCCCCGCCCGCGATGGCCACCGCGGCAGGATCGATCGACACTTCGACGATCGCCGGCGCCGTCCCTTGCGGTCCGCCACTTCGCCCGCACACTGCCGAGATGGCGGAACATAGCGCCATCCACCCCGCTCGCCCCCTGGCGCGCATTGGCCGCCCCCAGATGTTCAAATTAGGAAGCGGTGCGTTGCTGGACAAGTAACCGTACTTGCAACGGATTCAGGCAAGCGAGCGCTTGCGGCACAGCATCGCGGCGCGGGAGCTACTCCCGTTTCGCCCCCGCTTTCGCGCGCGCCCGCAACTCGACCATCGACTGGCGGATCCCGGGCGCGTCGAGCGCCTTCGGCGTAAGCCGCAGATACTTCTCGTAGGCCTGCACCGCTTCCGCGTCGTTCCCCTGCATCGCGTAGGCCATGCCGAGGCCGCGGAACGCGACTGCGATGGTCGGCTCGTTCTCGAGCGCGGCCTTGAAGCTCGCCAGCGCTTCGTCTGCGTTTCCGTCCTCGAGGGCCGTCTCGCCGCGGCGGACCTGAGAGAGAGCAAGAGCGTGCAGCATGGCTGCGTGCGAGTTCGCGGCCGGCTGGCGTCTTGCTGGCGGCGACGCTGTGGCTGGAGTCGGTGCCGGCGCGCCGGCATCGGTGTTGGCCGCGAGACCTGCGTCGGCGTTTCCATTCTCGGCGGCAGCAACGGTTCCCGCATCCGCAGGGGCTTCTGCGGGGACCGGCCTCGCTTCAGCCGGAGGAGGCGTCGCTTCGGCCGGCGCGGGCTTCGCTTCTGCCGGCGCAGGCTTGGCTTCGGCCGGTGCGGGCTTCGCTTCCGCCGGAGCAGGCTTCGCCTCCGCCGGGGCCGGCGGGGGTTCGCTGACGGCGCGCCTGCTTCCCGATGGCGCGGGCTTCGCCTCCGCCACGGCCGCGTCCCTGGCGGCGCGCGCCATTTCGACCGGCTCCGGCGGCGGTGGCGGCGCGTTGGCCATGGGTAACGGGCCGGATCGCGGCGGGATCGCGAGCAATCCGAACGCCCAGGCTGCGGCGAAGACCGCCGCCGAGGTGAGCGCCGCGACCGCCATGGCTGGAGCGACCACCGACTGGCGGCGCCGGCCGGCCTGGTCCGCCCGCGTCTGCCCGATCTCGAACCGCTCGATCGTTTCCGAGGACTCCCGCTGGGATGCCTCGAGACGCGCCTGCGCCTTGCCGAGCTGCGCCACCTGCGTCTCCAGTTGGTGCAGTCTGTCGATCAGCTTCGCCACGGCCTCTTTCTCGAGTGACGCCTGCGAGAAGCGGTTTCGCAGGGCCGAAAGGATGTTCCGCTCTCCCTCCGAAGGCGGGCGTGGCTGGACTTCCTCCACCGCCTCGTGCAGCTGCCGGAGATCCTCGATGCGCCCGCGCCGATCGACAGCGAGGGCGCGGCGGACCACGTCGCCGAGGGAGCCGGTAAGCTCCGGGCCCGCGGCATGGTCCGGCGGCGGCGCGAGCCTGCCGGTCAGCAGCTCGTAGCCGAGCACGCCTGCGGCGTAGACCTGCACCTTCGGGTCGTTCTTGTCCGGAGCGTCCGCGGAGAGAAGCTCGGGCGCGAGGTAGGCCGGTTCGGCCTCCGGCGCCTCTTCATCGAACGCCTCGACGTGAAGCCCGCCCGCATCGTCGATCCGGACGAGCCGTCCCCGCAGCGTAGAGTCGTTGGCGGCCGCCAGCCGCACGGCGCCGGCGAAGAGGACAGCGGCCTCGTTGTACGGCAGCCGCTGGCCGGCCGCGCGCGACTTCTCCAGGATCTCGTAGGCGCTGATCATCGCGTGGACGAACTGTAACCGATCCACGCGGGCGGGTTCAGTAACCGACGCCCATCGACTCGGCCTTGGCGCGAGCCGTGCGCGAGATCTCCTCTCGGCGTGCTCGGCGTTTGCTGTGAAGCCTGGCGCCGGTGTTGACTGGGTCCGGGGGGACGTTAGGCTAGAGGGTGGCGTGAGGCATGGTGCCCACGCCTGGAGTCCCCGCCGGGAGCGACAGGCCCCGGCGAGTTGGAGGAAGCGATGCACCCAGGCATGATGTGGTGGTGGAAGAACGCGCGCCGGCAGGGCTGCGGCCGCGAAGGCGCGTACGCCGGCGAAGGCGGCTGGCAGGCAGGTCCGTGGCGCGGCGGTTCCGGGGATGACTTCGGCGGCGGCTCGTTCGGCGTCCGCCGGCCGCTCCGGTTCCTCGCGTACAAGTTGAACCTGAGCGAAGAGCAGGTCTCGGAGCTGGCGAAGATCCTCGACGAGCTGAAGACCGAGCGTGCCCAGGCGGCCGTGGACGACCGGCGCACGGTGGCCGCGTTCGCCGACGCTCTCGGACTCGACGCGTTCGACGAGGCGCGGGCGCGCGAGGGCGGCGACCTGCGCGTCAAGAGCGCGGAGCGGCTCCGCGACGCGGTGATCAAGGCGCTGGGCCGGATCCACGCGCTGCTCGACTCCGGGCAGCGGGCGCAGCTCGCCTACCTGATCCGCACCGGCGTTCTGTCGCTGTAGCGCCTCCCCGCCGGAGGCGGGGTATGACGCTATTTGGTGGCTGCGTGTCTCCGTGAAGACGGAGACACGCTCCCCGCGACTACTTCATGAAGTCGTTCTGATACCCGCCGGCCGCAACGGCAGCATCGGCCACGTGCTGGATGGCGTCGTCGTTGTTGCGGCCGGTGCTCCCGCGCAGGTTGCTGCGGATGCGCGTGCGCGCGTCCGAATAGAACGTGTACGTCATCGAGAGCTCGTTCTTCGCCTTCTCGAGCCCGCGCTTCTCGATGATCCGGGTGGTGCGCGCCAGCGCGGCGCAGAGCGCCAGCAGGTCGATGGCGATGTCCGCGATCCGCCCCACCAGCAGCTGCTGCTCGACGATGTTGCGGCCATGCTTGCGCAGGGCGCTCTCGGCGACCGCGGCCAGCGATTGCACCGCATCCTCGACGTAGATGACCTGCTCCTGCAACTCCGGGTGCGCCTTGGTGATCTGCGGCGTGCGGCCATATGGCACCGCCTGCATCGGGACGGACTGCCTCGCCTTGCGCACGGCGTAATCGCGCAGCAGGCCGAATCCCTTGATCGGATCGGTGAGCGAGCTCGCCAGCTCCTTGCCGAACCCCTTCAGGTACTCGCCGGGCTTCTGCAGGCCGGTGAGGCCGATGTACTGGCGGAGAATCTCGTTCGTGCCCTCGAAGATGCGGTTGATGCGCGCGTCCCGCACCGCCTGTTCATAGGGCTGCTCGCGCATGTACCCCATGCCGCCGGCGATCTGCAGCGCCCCGTCGCTCGCGTTCCACACCGCTTCCGAATTGAACACCTTGGTGGCGGCGCCCTCGACGGAATAGTCGAGTCCGCCGCGATCGATGGTCGAGGAAACGATGTAGCAGAGCGACTCGCTCACGTAGAGGTTCGTCGCCATCCGGCCGAGCTTCTCCTTGATCTTGCTGAAGCTCGTGAGCGGCCGTCCGAACTGCTTGCGCTCCGTCGCGTGCGCGATGGCGAGCTGCAGCAGCCTCCGCTGCCCTCCCACGGCGCCGGCGCCCAGCCCGGTCCGGCCATGGTTGAGGATGCTCATCGCCACCTTGAAACCCTTGCCAACCTCGCCCAGCACGTTGGCGGCGGGCACGCGCACGTTGTCGAAGTAGACCGCGGTCGTGTTCGAAGCGCGGATGCCCATCTTGTCCTCGTGCGGGCCGTGCGTGATGCCGCCGAGGTCGCGCGTGACGATGAACGCGGTGATCTTCCCCTTCTGCTCCGGCGTGTCCGGCGTCGTCTTGGCGAACACCGTGTAGAAGTCGGCGATGCCCCCGTTCGTGATCCACAGTTTCTGCCCGTTCAGGATGTAGAAGTCGCCGTCGCGGCGGGCGCTGGTCTTGATCGAGAACGCGTCCGAGCCGCTGCCCGGCTCCGTGAGGCAGAACGCCGCGATGGTCTCACCGGTGGCGAGCTTCGGCAGATAGCGCCGCTTCTGCGCCTCGTTGCCGAAGAGCAGCAGCCCCTTGAAGCCGATGCTGGAGTGCGCCCCGAGAGTGACCGCGATGGAGACGTCATACATCGATACCTGCTGCATCACGCGCGCGTACCCGCTGTTCGAGAGCCCGAGCCCGCCGTGCTCCTCGGGCACGATCAGCCCGAACAGGCCGATCTCCCGCAGCGACTGCAACACCTCCGGCGGAAACTCGCCCTCGCGATCCAGCTTCCGCGAGTCGATGCCGCCCATGTACCGGTCGATCGTCTCGCAAATCGGGGCTACGAGTTCGGCCTGGTCGCGCGTCATCTCGGGGTAGGGAAAGAGCTGGTCCTCGAGGATCTCGCCGAAGAACAGCGACTTGCCGAAGGAGGCATTCGGATCGAAGGGCATGCTTCGAGTCTAACGCAGCTCGTCGATCTCCGCCGGAAACCGGCCAGGCCAGGAGCGCATGTCTACCGGAGCGCGGCCGCCACGATGACCTTCGCCTCGTCCAGGATCGTCTTCAGATGCGCTTCGTCGCGGAAGCTCTCTGCATAGATCTTGTAGACGTCCTCCGTGCCGGAGGGCCGGGCGGCAAACCAGCCGTTCTCCGCCACGACCTTGAGGCCGCCGATCTCCGCTCCGTTGCCGGGCGCCCTCGTCAGCTTCGCCGTGATCCGTTCGCCGGCGAGCGTGGATGCGCGCACTGCTTCCGGCGACAGCTTCTTCAGCGCGCTCTTCTGCGCCGGAGTCGCCGGCGCGTCGATGCGCGTGTACACCGGGCGCCCCAGCTCGTCCGACAGCTCGCGATATTGCACGCCGGGATCCTTGCCCGTCCGGCCGAGCATCTCCGCCGCCAGCAGGTCCATGATGATGCCGTCCTTGTCGGTGGACCAGACCGACCCGTCGCGCCGCAGGAACGAGGCGCCCGCGCTCTCCTCGCCGCCGAAGCCGAGCGAGCCGTCGAGCAACCCGTCCACGAACCACTTGAACCCGACTGGCACCTCGCGCAGCGTCCGACCGATCTTCCGCGCCACGCGATCGATCAGCGCCGACGAGACCAACGTCTTTCCCACTTCGGCGCGCGCCGGCCAGCCGCGATTGCTGAACAGGTACTGGATGGCGACCGCCAGGTAGTGATTGGGATTCATCAGCCCCATGCTCGGCGTCACGATCCCGTGCCGGTCGGAGTCGGTGTCATTGCCGAAGGCGAGCTGGTACTGGTCCTTCAGCCCGACGAGCTTCGCCATCGCGTATGGCGACGAGCAGTCCATCCGGATCTTCCCGTCGTAATCCAGCGTCATGAACGCGAACGTCGGATCGACGGTGCGGTTCACCACCGTGATGTCGAGCCCGTACTCGGACGCGATCGGGTCCCAGTAATCGAGGTTGGCCCCGCCGAGCGGATCGACGGCGAGCCGCAGGCTACGCGCGCGCTCGAGATCGATCACGTTGCCCAGATCCCGCACGTACGGCGTGACGAAGTCGTGCTCCTCCAGCGCGCCCGGACGCACCGCGCGCCCGATCGCCTCGGGGTTGCGCAGCAGCTCGTTCGCCCGCTTCTCGATCCATCCGGTCGCGACCGTATCGGCCGGTCCGCCGTTCGGCGGGTTGTACTTGATGCCACCGTCCTCGGGCGGGTTGTGCGAGGGCGTGATGACGATGCCGTCCGCGAACCCGCGCGACAGCCCGCGGTTGTAGGTGAGGATGGCATGCGAGATCACCGGCGTCGGCGTCGCGCGGCGCGACCAAAGCACGTGCAGGTCGTTCGCCGCCAGCACCTCGAGCGCGGTCTCCTGCGCCGGATCCGAGAGCGCGTGCGTGTCCTTCCCCAGGTAGAGCGGCCCGCTGGTGCCCTGCGCCTTGCGGTACTCGCAGACTGCCTGGGCGACCGCCAGGATGTGCGCCTCGTTGAAGGCGCGCTTGAGCGAGGAGCCGCGATGGCCGCTGGTCCCGAACGCGACGCGCTGCTGCGGATCGGCGGGATCGGGCTTCTCGTCGTAGTAGAGCTTTCGGAGCTTGTCGACGTCGACGAGCACGTCGCGCGGCGCGGGCTTTCCAGCGAGTGGGTGCGGCATGCTGGGCACTCTACCGCTTCAGAACCGCCCGGTCAGCGTGAGCGCCGGTCCCTGCGCTGCAACGGACATCGAGCGGGAGGACAGTGGCCCGCCGCGCCGATGCAGGAGGGGGACCACGACGCCGCAAGTGGCGCCGATCAGCGCCCCCGCAGCGACGTCGGTCAGGTAGTGCTTCTCCGCCATCATCCGCAGGGAACCCGCGGCGATCGATGCGGCTGTGGCGCCAGCCCAGAACCAGGGCGCCGCGGGCGAGTCCTCGATGGTTGCGGTGGTGGCCAGCGCGACGCCGAGCGAGGTCGCCAACGCGGTGTGGCCGGAAGGAAAGCTGGCGTGGCTGTCCGGATCGGTGGTGTCGTAGGTGCCAGCCGTTTCGCCGTGGCCGTAACGCACGAACGGCCGCTTGCGCGCCACGGCCAGCTTGACGCCCTGTACGAGCGCCGCCGATACCAGGGCGGACTCGCCGACGATCGCGGCTGCACGCCATCCCGCCCCCTCGGTCGCATGCGGTCCGGTGGCCGTCCAGGCGCCGATCGCGGCTCCCGCCGGAACGAGCACATAGGAAACGACGCTGCTCGCAACGTCCGCGGTTCCCCGGGTGACCAGCCATCCGGTGAAGGCGTCATGCGACCAGGCGTCGATGCTGTTCAGCGATCCGCGCGACCCGGTCCCGGGGAGCCCCGTATTGTCGGGCCCGTCACAGAGCCGGCAATGCCCGGGCGCGATCTCGTTCTTGAAGAGCTCCGGGATGGCGGTCCCGAGGAGGGCGACGCTCGCGAGCGCCAGGTCGGCTTCGGGGCGGACGTCGACCTTGTCCGACGCGCCCAGCGCCAACGCCAGCGCGACGCCGATCATGCGTACGCGTCGCGGATCTTCCCGAGGTCCTGGGCCAGGTCGCGGCAGCTCTGGTACCGCTGTTTCGGATCCTTGGCGAGCAACTTCAAGATCATGGCGTTCAGCTCGGCGGGCACGTGCGGATTGCGCTGCCGCGGCGGCACCGGCTGGTTGTTCACGTGCATCATCAAGAGAGGCACGAGGTCCTCGTGGAAGAACGGAACCTGGCCGGTGAACATCTCGTACGCGCAAACCCCGAGAGCGTAGAGGTCGGTCAGGTGCGTCACCGCGCTGAAGTTTCCCACCTGCTCGGGCGACATGTACAGCGGAGTGCCTGCGATCGACCCGGCCACGGTGACCCCCGGCGTCGCGTACTGCTTGGCGATGCCGAAATCCATCACCTTGAGCACGCCGTCGTCGGTGACGAAGAAGTTGTCCGGCTTCACGTCGCGGTGCACCACGCTGGCATCGTGCGCGGCCTGAAGGCCATGGCAGGCCTGCAGGAGGTAGCCGAGCGCGGTCCGGAACTCGATCGGCGCCCGCATCCGGTCCTTCAGGCTCTTGCCGACCAGGAGCTCCATGCTGATGTACCGGTATCCCTGGTGCACGCCGATGTCGTAGAGGCGGATGATGTTCGGGTGGATGAGCTGGCGGGAGAGCTTCAGCTCCTGCTTGAATCGCGCCACCAGCACTTCCGAAGTCTGCTCGACGTTGAAGAGCTTGAGCGCGACGTTCTCCTCCAGCTCCAGATCGAAGGCGCGGAACACGGTCGCCATGCCGCCCTGGCCGATCTTCCCCTCCAGGCGATACCGCCCGGCGAGCGTCGAACCGGGCTCGAACTTCTCGGCGCGAGTGCGCGGCTCGTCCGGCAGCACTTCCGCCTCCGCGATCACCTCTTCGCCCTTCGCCGCCTGCGGGCCCGCAACATGCTTCGCGAGGGCCGGGTCGCTGCGGACCATGGTTGCCGAGTCGCCCGCCGGCAAATCCCCCATGTCGGGCAGCTCGCCCAGATCGGGCAGCGACGGGATC
>Ga0209237_1002530_pt1 | contig 10991 bp, 13 predicted proteins | sample GraSoi013_1_40cm_2_FD_185820 | JGI IMG/M metagenome (GOLD analysis project Ga0209237, IMG submission 185820) | Grasslands soil microbial communities from the Angelo Coastal Reserve, California, USA - Sample 10_02_2013_1_40cm (SPAdes) (version 2) | ecosystem: Environmental > Terrestrial > Soil >...
GCATAAATCGAAGAGAGTTCAAACCAGCTTCCGAGGCCCCAGCATTAGACCCTCTTTGAAGCCGTCCTGATCTCACCGGCCATCTTTGCTTGGAGGGGGGGAAACTTCGCGGGCTGTTTCATGTAAGACGCCAAAGACTGCCAGTGCCTGCTTCCGCTTTGAGACCGCCCCCGGGATGGACTTCAAAGCGCCCGAAATCCAAGACGTAGAGCGCTCCCTCGAGAGTGCTGAAACTGACATCGATCGGTCTGTGGAACGGGCCGTCAACGCTGTCCCGCATCGTCCAGCTTTTCGCATCTATGCGGACGACTGAGCGCCCGCAGCGAGGGCCGTCCGGTGCTGTCAGTGGTTTCTCGTCACCGAAGAGGGCAGCGTAGAGATCCTGCCCGACGAAGTCGAACTTGGTCGCGGCAGCGTGAGGCTGGAACTTGAAGAGGGGTCGCGCAGGAGGGGGTAGCTGCGAGTGGTTTGCAATCAGAAAGGCCGGCGCACCCCCGCGGTCGGGCCGATAAGCCTCGCTGGTTACCGGTTCCCCGGCAACGTAATCAGGCCAGCCGCACCACGCACCTGATCTTACCTCGAAGAGGGCGTCGGGTGCGTTACCGATAGGACGACTACCTCGATCATCTGCTCCCTGATCTATGGCCAGCAGCTTCCCGTCGGCTGTGAATCTGAGGCCATAAGCGTTCCGCAGGCCCCAAGCCACCAGCTCGAGCTGACTTCCGTCGGAATTGCACCGCATCACACTCGCGGTGCATGGTAATTGCGCCACCACTGTCTGCCCGGGTCTCGTGCGAGTGCCGAACGGGACGAAGGCCCCAGTTTGCGTTCGCGCTCCTTGCGTGTCACTCAGCGGGTCCTCGGTCTCAAAGTTCAGACCTGTGAGGACGAGGTCGAAGCCTGGAGCGTCGCACGCGTGCGGCAATTTTCCTAGCCAACCCAACTCATAGGCATCCAACCCGACGACCCCGCTGTTAGTCATCGCTCCTTGGCTGAAGTAGAGTTTTCCGTCCGGGCCGAAAGCAGTCATGTTGGTGTGGTAGTTGCCCGGACCGGGTAGATGGTCAAGGACAACCTGCCGCCGTCCGTCGAGAAAAAGCTGCGTGATCCGCCCTGGGTGTCCTCCCTCCGAGACATACAAAGCACCATCGTGGAAGGTCAGCCCATTGACTGGGGGCCGAAATGCTTCACCGAGGAGTGCGCGATCTCCGCTCCGCGAGACCTTCCACACGCGGCCTCCTGGCGAGGCACCTCCGAACGGTAGCCCGGCTTCCGCTACGTACAAGCACCCCGCCACGTCAGTCGCGACACTCGTCGGGAAGTCCAACCCCTTTGACACGAGCTTCAGTTTCACAGCGACCAGATGTCCAACATGTTTCCAGCGCCAACGACTACGAAGTCCCCGTAGATCGCTGGACCCAGCACAAAATCGCCCGTGAGACCGGAGGCAGACCAGAGACAGAGACCGGTAGCGGCGTCGAGCGCATAAAGGCCGGGCTTGCTTGTGGTGATAAAGACTACGTCGTTAACCACGGCCGGAGAGGAGAGTCCGGCTTCCGGCGTCGCGTACATCGGCGGTGGCCGGGACTGTGTATCTCCGTATCCCATCAGCCCCAACGGCAGTCACCCAGCGGTCGGCCAGCGTTGCCCAGTCGAGAGCTCGCAGGAACGGTGTTGAATTGCCATCGATGCCACCATAGCCGCCGAGACCGACATAGAGGCACCCCAGTCCGTAATGCACGGCGGGCGTGCCGAACACTCCCCACAGGTTCTCTCCAGGCCCTGGATGGCTGTCGAACGCAGCGACCGGAGTAGCTGGGTTGTCGTTAATGTAGGGAAGCAACTGACGGAACTGTATCAAGGCCATCGTGGCCGCGTCAAAGAGAAAAAAGGCACCGCTCTTGCTGCCAATCGCCACCAACCGCTGCCCACCGTTCGCAAAGAGGAGGGGACTGCCACAAACATCGACGTCAGTGTCGTTGGCTCGGTAACTTTGCGCAGCCGTCGGCTCGTAGAACCCACGGAGCTGCCCAGTTGCTGCGTCTAGTGAGAGGACCCCACTCCCGTACAACATGTCAGGCTGGGGATTCGCATCCCCTTGTGTAGAGTTGCCGGTCCCAACGTAAATCCGATCGAGAACGCTATCGTAGGCTGGAGACGACCAGACCGAACAGCCCTTAACAGGCGGCTCTGGCGCGACTGTGAATCCCGCCGCCCAAGCTGGAAGCGGGTCGCTGACCGCGGCTCCCTGGGGGATGGCATTTGGTGCGTTGTCGGCCGCCGCGTTGTACTTGTTCGTGGAAAAGAGCCACACAACGCGGCCAGTGTTTGCGTCGAGGCAATACACGAAGCCGTACGCGTCGTACTCCCCCTCGCCGCACCCTACGTAGACCCGGCCGTTCACGACCAGGGGCCCGGTCCAGCAATCCGCATAGGGGTTGCTTACTGGCTGGTTCTGAGCTTGGCTGGGCACCCGCAAGTCTGTACGCCACACTTCCGACATCGGCATCGTCGTGAGATCAACGCATTGAACAGTGCCTGGAATGTTCGTTATGTACGCCTTTCCATGAACAACCGCCGGTGAGCCTCCGATGCCAGGTGCGTAACCCGAGCCGACAGGAGTGTCGAAGTGGTCGTCGATATTCCCGGTGAAGAGATCGATCTTGTAGAGGGTTCCGATGCCGCCAGGTCCGTAGGTCGTGCCGACATAAATCTTGCCATCTACGATGGTCGGGATCGAATAGATGGTACCGTTTAGCGCTACTGGCATAGGCAGCCTGGGTCTCAGACCGCCGACGCTCGCGCTCGTGATGCTGCTACAGCCCGAACTGTGGCCGCTGTGAGCCTGGTCATGATGATACATCCACCAATTCTTCGAGACGACGAAGCAGAACCAAGGCTTCGGCCAGGGCCACGGGAATGGCCGCGGCCATGGAATGGGCCACGGGAATGGCCAGGGCCATGGGAACGGCAAGGGCCATGGGCGTGGCCCGGGCGGAACGGGCCAAGGTGGGTCGAAGTCCGCGAATAGCTCCGGGCGGAAGAACAGTGCCTCCTCAGGCAGCCCACCATGCGGGGTCCTGAGCTTGCCAAGGCGCTCGCGCAACCCCTGCAAGGTGGCATTACGAGGCAGAGGAAAGGCGTTAAGGTACCCGCCTCGCCCGATCGTGATCGGGAGCTCCGCCCGCGGCCGTAGCGTGCTTTGCACCTCAAGGACTGCAAGAGCCCGGCGAAGCCTGTCCAACTCCTCAAGCGGGGTATCAATTAGGGGGGCCAAGCAGACTGCTGTAATCTCTTCCATGTCCTTCACCGCGTTGCTGTCGACATAGCGCCGTTGTTCCGCCATCGTCCGTAGGGCCTGTTGCAGCAGCCGGTCGCGTGGCAGACCGATCGGCACGTACTCCCCTGGTCGCTCGATCTTCGCCCACACGTATCCGAGGCCCACGTTCGCGCCGGAATTCCACACAGGCTTCAGCGAGCCTGCTTGATCGTCCCACCGGAAGACTCGGAGGGCATAGGGGTCGATCCCAATCAAGGCTCGGGAATCAAAGGGTTGAACGAGTATTGTGCTCGCGAAGCTCTTCGGTCCCGTCACAAGGGTTGCGAGACCAATGTCGCAGAGTGTGGACTCCGATGCGGATAGAGGGACATCCTTCAATCGCAGGCCCTCAGGAAGCTTACCGTCGGCGGTGCCCGGCTTTAGGTAGGGGGGCGGGTGACTGATCGGCTTGCTGGCAGGCATGCTGCCTCTCTTGCTTGCGAACGCGTCTCATAGCCTACTCGGAGCGCCAGCTTTCGCGCGCTTTCACAAGGTTGCTATCCAGCGCGCACTTTCCTAGGGCGTTTTTGCGGCAAGGAAGGTCAGTATGCGACAGGTGTTGCGAAGAGACTCCGAAGCTTCGCGGCCACCCTCGGCTTCGCACTCGAGTTTCCTAGCAGCAAACACGTCGGCAAAGCGCTGCGCTTTGCTAGTCACTACAGAGGGTTAGCCGGGCGCTCCGGACTCGCAGTCCGCTGCCTGTCCAGCGGTTGCGGCCAAGGCAAATCCCACACATAAGTGATCATTCGCAAGTCGAGATCCGCCGAGCTGATCTAGCCTCTCTCGCAAGGAGGGAACGTGGAGCACTCCTTGGGACGCATACCGAGGGCTGCATTCGGAGAGCTGCCGCCGAACACATTGCTCACCGCAGATGAGATAGGTGACTGGCTGCAGGTCGCGCGCCGACAAGTGCAGAGACTAGGGATCCCGTGCATCGATCTCGGTCGCAAGACGCCTCGCTACAAGGTCAAGGACGTTCTCGCATGGCTCGAGACCCGCCGGCGAGACACTGGACGGCGGCGGCCATCAGGTAGCTGAACGCATCGTCCCCCGACCAGCGGCTCGGCTATCAGTGATCCTCTCGCGATTCAGCAGTCTGGAGAGGGATCGCGGGATCAGGTTGCCCCTCGAGGATTCGAACCTCGATTACCTAATCCAGAGGGGCCCTTCTAACTCGCTGAAGTCCAGCAACTTGTCATCAACAATGCGAGCTCGTGTCACCCGCTGCTGGATTTCGACTCACTTCGCGAGAGGAGTTGCTGGGGTTCAATCGTAGATCTGCTCAGTCTTGCCACCTCTTCCTCTCTCGACGAGACCGATTGCCATTCGTTAGCGATCCGCTTCGCACCCAACCTTGCGGGCCGCTGTCAGGTATGCATATTCGCGCTTAACTCAGATGCTATGAACCCCGAGGCGCGATGTCGTGTGGGTCGCCTATGCTTCGAGGGGAGCAAATCGCGAAACCGGCTGAGCGAGACACTCGCTTAGCCGGTTTTTTTAGCTCGCTGGATCCAGAAGGATTCCGGAGGAGGAGCGGTATGCAAGGCGACAAGATCGCTGAAACATCGGGCAAGGTGACCTCTCAAAGAGTGCTGCCGAACCCGGGTGGCGGCCCGAAGATGGAATCGTCTTTCGCGGCCAGTGGCAAGCTGCTGGGTGTGGACGAAACAGAGACGGGCACGTATTGGGCAGCGGTTCGGCCGGACGGCACCCTGTACGGAGAGGGCCAAGGCATCATCATGGGCAAGGAGGGGGATGTGGCGACGTGGGTAGGCCAGGGTGTGGGCACGATCAAGAAGGGCGGTGCTGTGAGTTATCGGGGCGCCGTGTACTACCAGAGTTCGTCCTCGCGATGGTCACGCCTGAACAGCGTTGCCGGGGTCTTCGAATACGAAGTGGATGCTCAAGGGAACACCCGCTCGCAAATCTGGGAGTGGAAGTAACGCCGGCCGGTTCTCTTGAGCACCGCACCTGGGTTCGGGACGGAAAGCTTTGCGGCTTCGCCCAGGTGACGCCTTCGGGGGGGGCTATGTCCGAGGTCAGGACTAGGGCAGAGGTGCACGAGTGGATTCTCACGCAAGTCCGGCAGCGCCCCGGATGCCAGGACTTCTCCCAGGAGTTCCGTTTGCTCGGCAACGGCCCCAATTGGGAGTGCATCCCCACGAACTGCTCCGACTGGGACCGCGCCTCCTTGGAGGCGTTCGACCAAGTCGTGGGCGACGCTAGACGGAGATTCGAGCTCCTAGGCTAACCCAATGGCCCGCATTCCTGCCCTTTCCTTCTTGACTCTGCTTGCCGTTCCTCTGGCAGGACGAGCCCAAAACCAGGCCGGGACGCCTGCGGTTTCCTTCGCACTCGCCCACGTCACCGTCATCGACATGACCGGCGCTCCACCCCAGTCGGACATGACCGTCGTGGTGACCGGGAATCGCATCGCGACGCTCGGACCGAGTCGCGCCGTCCGGATACCGAAGGGCGGACTTACACTCGACGCGACCGGCAAGTTTCTCATCCCTGGCTTGTGGGACATGCACGTCCATGCGGCGTGGTCGAGTGAGCTTCCGACGTTCGGACCCTTGTTCCTCGTCAACGGCGTGACGGGTGTGCGGGAGATGTGGGGCAGCCTCGACCTCGTGGCGAGTGCCCGCATTCGCCTCGCCCAGCACCGGCTGACCGAGCCGCGCTTCATAGCGTCCGGACAAGTTCTCGACGGCTCGCCGCCGATCTGGGAGGGCAGCATCGCGCTCTCGAGCGCGGAGCAAGCACGGCGCGTGGTCGACTCCCTGCACGCCGTGGGCGCCGATTTCATCAAGGTGTACAACCTGCTGCCCCGCGAGGTCTACACGGCAATCGTGGCGGAAGCGAAGCGGCTCCACATGCCCGTCGTCGGGCATGTGCCGGTCGCCGTTGGGGCGCTCGCCGCTTCCACGGCCGGTCAGCGGAGCATCGAGCACTTGACCGATATCCTGCTCAGCTGTTCGACGCATGAGACCGCATTGCGAGCGGCGCTCGTCGCGGCGTTTGACAAGCCCCGTGACTCGTTGCGGGCCCTGGGGCGCAGGCAGCAGCCGGAGCTGCTCGACACCTACAACTCGGACAAGTGCCAGGCTTTGGCCGCTCAGTTCCTGCATGACAGTACCTGGCAGGTGCCGACGCTGACCGTACTCCGCGCGTTCGCGCACTTGGATGACAGCGTCTTCACCTCGGATCCCCGGCTCCAATACATGTCGCGTGAGACGCGAGATGGCTGGCATCCGCGGAACGACTTCCGGTTCAAGACCATGACGGCGGCGGATTTTGCGCGGACGAAGCGGATCTACGCGAAGCAAGTCGAGCTGGTAGGGCTGCTCCATCGAGCCGGCGTGCCAATTCTGGCCGGGACCGACGTGTTGAACCCGTATTGCTTTCCCGGCTTCAGTCTGCACGACGAGCTTGGCTTGTTGGTGGAAGCGGGATTGACGCCGATGGAGGCGCTGCAAGCTGCAACCAGGAATCCCGCCATTTTCCTGAAAGCCACCGACTCACTCGGCACCATCGCGGCCGGGAAACTCGCAGACCTCGTGCTCCTGGACGCGGATCCCATCGCGGACATTCACAACACGACGAAAATCAATGCGGTTATCCTCGATGGTCAGTTGCTGGACCAAGCCGCTCGGCAGCGACTCCTGGATTTCGTGAGGCTGCAGGTAGCGCTACCGCCTCCGGACTCGGCGCGGCACTGATCTGCGCGCCCGTATGGTGAGAGGGATCGTCCGAACGTCGAGTGTTTCGCCCGCCCTACGGTCGCCTGGACGTACCCAACGTCAAGGAACACATTGACTGTCATGCTCGCCCGAGCGGCTTGCAGGAAATGTTTGCCTCAGCCTACCCGCCTCATCGTCACCAGAGCTTTACTGATCCAGAGCTCACGCGTGGGGGCTTGTTTGGAGGGCACCATGTCCGTAAGTGGTGATCTGCCAAGCATCGGCGCCCCCACGGTCGGAGAGAAACGTCCTGATCGGTCCGGAGAAACGCTTGTAAAATGCTTGCACGGCTCTGCGCATCCCCTCTTGACGGATGAGTCAGTAGGGTGTCGGTCCCTGCAAGCACTTTCCAAGTGTTTTGCAAGCGTTGGCTGGCGGTGACCATCTAGCACTGTTAGTGGCGGCGCCGCGCCGCGCCGCGGGCACCAGGCGAAGTGGCGCGCCCCGCACCCGCTCCTGAACACGCCGTTCCAAGAGCTCTCACCGTCCAGGCGCGCGACCTGAGATCACCATCGACCACGCGAGCAGCAGCGCGATCAGAATGTCGGGCACCAGCGGCACCAGAAAAAAGTATCGCATCACAAGGATCGCATGCGCGACGTTCGCGACGAGGAACAGGGCTATGATCGGTCGCACTATCGCCGGGGTGGTGCCGGCGATGGTCGCCAATTGCCAGAACAAGATGGCTTCGACGAGGCAGATGAACGCGGCCTCGAGGCCGTAGCCGAAGTACATGTCCCAGTAACTGCGCATCGAACCGCCGAAGTTGAACCGATGCGCTTTCATCGCGGCTACCACGGTCACCTCGGCGTCGCCGTGAGTCGGTCGGGCACGGACGAACAGCGCCGCATGGCCGAAGAACTGAAGCAGCGCGATTACCGCGGTGACGCGGAGCAGTGTGGGCGTGGTCATGGGAACCGTCTCTTGAGGGAGTCAGCGGTCGCTCACTTCGCGCCGCTGGTGCGCCGCGTCAATTCGGCGAGCGCCGCCGGCCAGTGTTCCTTGTGGAAGATCAACCGCGACGTCCGGATCAGTCCTGCATCGACCGTGATCCACTCGATCGTCGGCACCGTCCCCGCCGGGGTGTCGGTGACGAAATCATAAAGCACCGCGACATCGTTGCCGTCCACGATCGCGGCATGGACGTCGTTCCGTACGATAATCGGCGCGAGTCGGCGAAGCGCGTCGACGTACGCCGGAACGCCGCGGATCGACCGAGCCGATGTCAGGAACTCGACATCCGGGTGGAGCAAGTCGGCGACGCGATCGAACTGTTTCTGGCCGACGGCTTCGATGTAGGCAACGGCGAGCGCGCGAGGACCGTTCTGGATGTCCATGATCGGCTCCCGTTTGATGTACTTGATAAAATCAACCAGTCACTTGATATTGTCAAGCCAGCGGCTTACCATTCGCCATGCGCTCCTACGGACAGTTTTGCGGGCTCGCCAAAAGCCTCGACGTCATTGGCGATCGCTGGACGCTGCTCATCGTCCGCGAGCTGCTCATTCGTGGGCCGTCTCGCTACACGGATCTGCGGATTGGCCTTCCTGGCATCCCCACCAACCTGCTCGCGGAACGGCTACGCGACATGGAGGAGGCGGGGCTGCTTCGCCGAGACATGTCGCCAGCCCCTGCGGCCGCAGCCGTGTATGGGCTCACGCAGCGCGGCGAAGCGCTCGAGACGGTCATCGCCGCGCTCGGCCGGTGGGCCGCGCCGCTGCTCGAGGCGCCGGCGAAGGACGACGTCTTTCTTCCCCACTGGCTCGTGCTACCGGCGCGACTCTATCTCACCGACCGCGCCCCGCGGAAGCCGCCCGTAAGCATCGAAGTCCGCGATCGAGACGAACGCGTCACGCTTGAGGCGGCGAACGGTAGGGTGACCGCGCGCGTTGGGCCGGCGGACAAGCCGGACGCCGTGATCATTGGGCCGACGCCGCTAGCCTGGCAGCTGCTCCTGGCGAAGATCGACCTCGCGCATGCGCGCAAGGCGGGGCTTGCGGTCGAGGGAAAGCCAGCGGCGCTCAAGCGATTTGGACCCCTCCCGAGACAACAGGAACGAGAAGCGCAACGCTCGCCGGTCGGACGGGAGCTCGCGTCCGCTCCTCGCGTGAGCGCATTTGCGACCGCGCGTCAAGAAGCGCACGGTCGTTGATCACCGCCCTTCCGGCGGGCCCACGGCGCGTGGTGGGTGTTGTTGCCGCTCCCTTCGACCTTTGGCTCAAATGCCGTCCCAGTCTTGCTGACGGATCCGAGCACTGTTGTGAGTTGTGGTGTGAGTTTCTCACGACACTCGGTTGATCTTCGGGCGTGCTGGTAGGACACCGATGCCCAGAACACCGGGTGATTGCCACTTGGTGTCGTAACTCGGTCCCCTAACGAGTCGCGTGGGATTCAGGGGGTCCCAGCGAACCCGGGTGCGGCGACTGCGCGGACGGTGAGTTGCCCCTCCAGGATTCGAACCTGGATTACCGGATCCAAAGCGCCGGCCCCAGGGCAACATAAACAGACAAAATGACCGGACGTGGCGTCCCGACGAGCATCGGCGCCCTGTCGGTCTGACACCGGTGCCCCCTAGTGGCCGGAGAAACGCTTGTAAAATGCTTGCAGAGAGTTCTGCTCGACTCCCCCTGAGGTAAGCCGTCAGGAGAGTCCTGTTGATCAGGCAGGCGTGAGCTTCTTGCGCGAAGCAAGAGCGCGAACTACTTCGGTGGGCGAACCATATGCGCAAGTGGCGTTACCTCGAGGCCGCCTGGACTCGTGGGAAGGGGGCTTGCGGCCGAATAGTCTCATATGGTACTATATTAGTACCATAGCGTACTAATATCATGCGCCCGACCCGCGACAATCTGGGCTTCCTGTTGGCCAAGGCCGTACAGCGCTGGAACGAGCTGCTTGCCGCCGGCTTCCGGCGCGGTGGCTTCGCCGAGGTGCGGCCGGCTTACGGCTCCGTCCTGCTCCCCCTATTCGAGGAGGACGGGCTACGGCTGAGCGAGCTCGCCGCCCGCTCCCGCCTGAGCAAGCAGGCCATGACGACGCTCGTCCGGACGCTTGAGGCCCGGCGGCTGATCGTGCGACGTCCCGATCCGGACGACGGCCGGGCCGCGCGCGTGTACCTGGCGCCCCGCGCCCGGCGGTTCCAGGCGACGGCCGAGCATGTCCTCGCGACCCTCGATCGGCGCGTCGAGCAGCGGCTCTCGCGCGATCGGCTGGACGCGTTGCGGGACGCGGTCAAGACCCTGATGACGCTGGGCGACGAGCCACCCGGCAGCAAAGGAGATGGGTTATGAGAGCCGATACGCAGACTATTACGATCGACGCAAATCTGTCCAAGGTCTTTCGCTTCGTGTCCAACCCGGAGAACCTCCCGCACTGGGCACGAGCCTTCTGCCAGGCCATCCGACCTGATGGGGACGCGTGGCTGGTGAGCTCACCACAGGGAGAGATTCGCGTGCGGTACCGGACCGACGAGGCGCTCGGGGTTATCGATTTCCACCTGAGCCCGGCGCCGGGGCTGGAGGCGCTGGCAGCATCGCGGGTCCTGCCGAACGGCGACGGCGCAGAATACGTCTTTACACAGTTCCAGACTCCGGGCATGCCGGAGGACGTGTTCACCGGCCAAGTTCACGCCCTGCGGGAGGAACTGGTGATTCTGAAGGCGCTCCTTGAAGGACGAACGGTGGAGGCCGCGCCCTCATGCGCCCCAGTCGCGTAGAGCGGCGGGTCTCTTCCCGACGCCGCGCCGTCGGCCGCTCACATCATGTACGGCACGTCCGACCCGCTGGTTGGGTACGCGTACAGGAGGTGCTTCAGATCCGTCGCCGGTACGCCGGACCGGATCGCCAAGGCAAAGAGGTTGATCACCTCCTCGGCGTGCGGGCCAAGCAGGTGCGCGCCGACGATCCGGTCCGCCTTATGGTCGACGATCACCT
>Ga0209237_1002536_pt1 | contig 10982 bp, 10 predicted proteins | sample GraSoi013_1_40cm_2_FD_185820 | JGI IMG/M metagenome (GOLD analysis project Ga0209237, IMG submission 185820) | Grasslands soil microbial communities from the Angelo Coastal Reserve, California, USA - Sample 10_02_2013_1_40cm (SPAdes) (version 2) | ecosystem: Environmental > Terrestrial > Soil >...
GATCCGCGGGAATTCGGCTGAGCAGGTCGGCCCCTTTCGGGCGCTGCCGGATCGCCGCGGTCATCTCTTCGAGGCTCCGCCCCGAGCTCCCCGCCAGGATGAAACACACGCGTTTTCGACGACCTTCTGGCGGTTCCAGATGCCGCAGGAGCAGTTCGTAGGGCCAACTTTCTTCCGCCTTCGAGTCGGCTTCATCAACGAGGCACAAGGTGTGTTGTGGAGTGGATTCGAGGATGTCCAACGAGGCGCGGAACCTGCCTTCGTTGGATTCGGCGAGGTTTAGCTCGACGTAGGCCGGCGCACCCATGGAACGAGCGAGCTCTTGAACGAGGAATGTCTTCCCGGATCCCGGAGGACCCCAGATAAGGTAGTTCTCCTTGCTGCCGAGAGGGCCGTCGAGCCCAGCCATGACTTTCCTCCGAAAGTCCTTAAGCGCATGCCGCGTCTTCTCGTCAAACCTGACGTAGTTGCCGACGACCTCGAACCTTGCGAGGTCGATGTGGTCCAGGTTCAACAGGACGGGGTCGGCCAAGTCTTCTTCACCCATTCGCTAACTTCGGAAAGCGCCGGTCTTTGGGATGCACGATCGGAAACCATCCTGGATTTTCGGCTTTCATGCAATCTTGCCAGATGTTTTATCCGTTATTTGAGGAGATGCCAGCGGTCCCCGTTGCTTGAGGCGGCACATTCCATTCGAGTGCCTTCCGTCCACGATAGCTCATTCCTTCAATTACTCGGGAGAAGTAGCGGACCCGGAGGGATTCGAACCCTCGACAGCCGGATTAGAAATCCGGTGCCCTATCCGTGCTAGGCGACGGGTCCGGCTCGGGCACAGAGCGGCGTCCTAATAAACCATCGACGTGAGCCTTCCGAGAACCGCCCCGATCGATCGAATCCGCGAGCTGTCAGCGTTCCGCGAATCCTGGAATGCCTCCGAGCGTCCCGGCGGCTCGCACGCCGTTCACGGCGGCCCGCGCCACTTCTCTCACCGTGACATGATGCAGGACGTCGAATGCCCTGTGATCAATGGTCGTTCCTTTCTTCGATCGCGTTGCGAACCCGAGGATCGTGTCCCCGTCGGTGGACATGTGCGCCGGCCGCACTGCGAGGGCGATTCCGTCGTGGGCCAGTTCGACCAGTCGGGCGAGCTGCTCGTGATCCAGCGGCGCATCCGTTCCCACCACGCCGATCGTCGTCCCAGATCGCGTCTTCGAACGTTTCAGGTATTCATTGGCGAGATCGTCCATCTCCCAAAATCCGGTCCCATCTCCGCGAAGGGTCCCGCCGATCGTGCGGTTCTCAAATGGGTCGTAGACATTCCCCACGCAATTCGTCACCACGATCGCGCCCACCGTCCACGGGCCGATTCGGGCTGCGCTGCTCCCGACTCCCCCTTTCGTCCCGCCCGACGGCCCGAAGAACGGCCCGACAGTGGCGCCGGTCCCCGCGCCGACGTTTCCCTGGGCAATCGTCTTAGTCGAGGCATCGACGCATGCTTCGTATCCGAGGTCCGAGTAGTCGAACCCTTCCGTTTCCGCGAACTCGAGGTCGTAGATGTTGGTCCCCATGATGGCGGGCATCGTCCCGCCGCCCTTGCGGGAAGCGAGTCGGTGCTCGAGAAGAAACCGGCGGATTCCCCGCACCGCGTCGAAGCCGTACACGTCGCCCCCGGTGAGGAGCAGCGCGTGGCGGTCGATGAACGTCTTTCCGAGGTCCGAGGCCGCTGTGTCGTAGGTCCCGGGCCAGCCGCCGCGGGCGTCGGCGAAGGCCATGGCGGGTGGCTCGAGGAGGACCACCGTCGTGCCAGTCCGCCGCTCGAGATTTTGCGCGTGGCCGACGCGCACGCCTCGGATCGCGGTGAGCGTCGAGTTCGCGGCGATAGCCTCCACCCGGAACTTCGAAGGGACTGCCGGGGGCATATTTAACGGATATGCGAGGCTTGGGCGGACCCTACCCGGGGAAGTCTGCAACCGAGAACGAAACCTCGTGTGCCGCGAGCTCCGGCACGACTAGATCCGGGGAGAGTTCCTCCGGGGCGAGGACCCCGGCGCGCGGGAGTCGTTTCGTGTGGATCATCATGACGGCCGCTGCCGACGCGGCGGCGGTCAGGAAACGCTCTGCGGTCGTACCTCGGCGGCGGTTCGCCTCTCGATGTTCCATCGTGAGCGACGCCCGCACGGCGGCATTCGTGCCGTCGCCTTTGGTGCCGTGCACCTCGACCACGATTCCCAGGGCTCCGGGAAGCGGGCCAATCAGCGTCGACGGTTCGGGGATCGCGGCCATGAACGCATCGCGGAAGGGGATTTGCGTCACGCCGACCTTCACCTTGTGGTCCGGCCTCAGGAGGCCCAGCGCGTCGAATGCGTGGATCGCGCGCTCGAGTTCCGGGTTGATGTCGTGCTTGTAGTCGACCCATCCGACGGGCTTGCCGAGGTGGGCGGGCAAGGTCAGGACCTCCTCGTGCCAGAACCAGTGGACGCGTCGCTTCCCGATCGGCGGCGGGAACTCGTAGTCCTCCTCGCCGCTGGCGGGTTCCTCTTCGCGGATGTCCTTCCCGTCCCAGACGATCGGATTCGACAGGGCTGCGCTGATGAACACTTCTCGCGAGTAGAGCGGGAACCCGTCCGTCGCCTTCTCGCCCGTGGCCGCTTTGCGAATCAAAATCCGATCGATCTTGCTGAAACGGTCCGCGGCGACCCGCGCCATGACGTTGGAAATCCCGGGGTCCGACCCCATCGAAACAATCGCGCTGATTCCGCGATCCCGCCAACGCGAGTCCAAGCCGAGCTGCTCCAGGACGCCGCGCTTCTCTCCGGCCACGGGAGGGCTGTACCCCGCGCTATCGACGTAGCCGCATCCCGCCGCGAAGCACGCGTCCATCACGCGGAGATTGTGCTCCGGTAACGTCGCATTCACGGCGACGTCCACGCCCCCGAGGATCCGGCGCAAGGCGTTCCCGTCCGTCACGTCCGCCTCGAGCGCAGTCAACGATGCGGTCTTGCCGAGGGATTGCAGGGCCCGGGAGCGGTCCCCGCGCTTGTCGACGATGACGATCTCATCCACGCGGCGGTCGGCCGCGAGTTCGAGGGTGATGATCCTGCCGAGTCCGCCCGTCCCGAGGACCGCGGCCTTCACGCGCGCGTCGAAGCGGCTGGAGCGCCTTAGAGGTTTCGACGCGATTTCTCGCCGGTTACCTTCCGTCCCCCTTGGCTCACTTCGGGGTCGTCGGCGGTGCGGGTGCGATTCGCTCGCGGCCGGCGTAGACGTTGAATCGTTCCCCGCGGGCGAAGCCCACCAGGGTCATGCCGAATTCGTCCGCCAGGGTCACCGCGAGACTGGACGGAGCGCCCACCGCCACGACTATTGGAATGCCGGCCACCGCCGCTTTCTGCATGATCTCGAAACTCGACCGTCCGCTCACCCCGAGGATGTGATTGGAGAGAGGCACCCGGCCCGCGAGAAAGGCCTCTCCGATGACCTTGTCGGCCGCGTTGTGTCTCCCGACGTCCTCGCGCAGACTCTGGAGGTTCCCGCGGGCATCGAAGAGGCCGGCGGCATGCAGGCCTCCCGTCTCGGAGAAGAGCGCTTGTTCTTCCCGAAGCCGCTCCGGAATCGACCGAACTACGTCGGAATTGATTCGCGGACGTTCCTTCGGGATCGAATGCCGGGCCGCGACGCGAACCGCCTCGAGGGATGTCTTCCCGCACACCCCGCACGAGGACGTCATGTAGAAATGGCGGCTCAAGCGGTCCGCGCGAAACGCAACCTCCGGGCGCAAGACCGCGCTCACGATGTTGTACTCTTGGACGACTCCCGGGTCGGTGCAATACTCGATTCGAACGATGTCGCGCTTGCGGGCCACGATTCCCTCCGTGAGGAGGAACCCCGCCGCGAGTTCGAAATCGTGACCGGGGGTTCGCATCGTGACCGACAGGGACGTCGTCGCGCGATCACCGGTCGCTCCCGTCTCGACTCGGATTTCCATCGGCTCCTCCGCTGCGAGAACGTCGGTCTCGTCCGAGGAGCCCTCGCCTCGAACCTTCCAAACCGTCGCGCGTGTCGTCGGACCCGGGCGCTTCACGCACTCACCCGCGCTGCCGGTGCCGCTTCGATTCGCACGAGGGCGTTGTAGTCGGGCATCTCGCACTGCGGATCGACGATCCCGCGACGGATCAAGACGTTGCCTTCCGGCCAGTACATCTGCACGTTCCGCGGCCGGATCGGCGCGATGTGCACGTGCCCCCGATACGAGCCAAGGTCGTTCGAGATGAGGACCTCGTCGTCGTCGGTCACGCCCAACGCCTTCGCGTCCTCTGCGGACATGAGGACGTCGCTGCGACGCGCGCCGAGCAGGAAGTCGACCTCCCCATGGATCATCGAGTTGAACTGCTTCCCGCGGCGCGTGCTGAGCAGGAATTGTCCGGGCGGGATGTCCGCGTCGGGCAAGTTGACGATTGAGAAGCGCGCTCGTCCGTCGGGCATCGGGAAGGTCCCGCCCTCGCAGAGTCGCGGACCGCCATACTGGAACGCATCTCCTTTTGCCCGGAGCTTCTCGATTCCTTCGTACGTCGGGATGGCCTTCGCGATTTCCTTGCGGATCGCCGGGGCGTCTTCGAAGTGGATCAGATGCGCGGAGTCGGGGAGCGCTCGCTCGGCGAGGTCCATGAAGATTTCCCACTCCGCCCGGCTCTCGCCGATCCGACGACCCGGGATCTCCGGGGAGAAGTAGACCCGTCGTTCCGTCGACGTCTCCGTGCCCCCGCCGCGCTGCTCGTACCGAGTCTGGGCGGGGAACAGCAGGACCGTTTCGGCCGGATCGACGAGCATCTGACTCGTGAGGACGAGATCCTGGTGGATCCGCAGCGGGATGCGTCCGAGGGCGGCGCGCACATAGTCCGGTTCCGGGAGCGTCTCGAGGAAGTTGCCGCCCGCGAGATAGAGGACGTCGAGGCGGCGTTCGTGGGCCGCGTCGATCATCCCGACCGCCGTCATGCCGGCCATCGTCGGAGGTCGGAAGCCCCACAGCTTCGCGAAGCGATCCGCGCTCTCATCGTCAACGGGGAAGCCGAGGCCGTACGCCGCGGGCTGCGCTCCCATCTCGGAGCCCCCCTGGACGCCGCTATGGCCTCGGATCGGCATCAGGCCGCACTTCGCTCGTCCGACGATTCCGCGCGCGAGCCCGAGGTTCACGATCGCCTTGACGTTGTCGACCCCGAACCGATGGTGGGTGATGCCCATGCTCCAGACGAAGATCGCGGTTTTGGCCTCGTGGTACGTCCGAGCGAAGTCGAGCATCCGATCCTTCGAGACGCCCGCTTGCCGTTCGAGCTCCTCCCAGGTTTGCGACAAGACCTCCACGCGGACCGGATAGAAGCCCGTCGTGTGTTTCTCGATGAAGTCTTCGTCGATCCAGCGGTTTTCGATGAGGTGCCTCAGGACGCCATTGATGAATGCGATGTCGCCTCCCGTGTGGATGGTGAAGAACTCGTCCGCGAAGCGGGTGCCGAACAGCGCGCTTCCCGGTACAGAGGGGACCCAGTACCGTTCAAGCCCAGGCTCGCGCATCGGATTCACGACGGCGACCTTCGTGCCCTGTTTCTTCGCGTAATACAGATACTTCGTCGTCACGGGCTGGTTGTTCGGGACGTCGGATCCGAAGAACACGATCAGGTCGCTCCCGATCCAATCGGAGTACGAACAGGTGGAGGCCGCGACGCCGATAGTTTCCTTCAGACCCGTCGTACTCGGCGAATGACACGGCCGGCTGGAATTGTCGATGTGGTTCGTGCCGAGGAAGCGCGCCGCTTTGTTGGCGACGTAGTACGATTCGTTCGTCATCCCGCGGGATGTGATGAAGAACGCGAGCCGGTCCGGGCTCGTGGCTCGGATCTGTTGAGCCGCAAATTGAAACGCGTCGTCCCAGGAGATCCGACGGAACCCGCGGTCCCCTCGATGACGGATCATCGGGTACGGCAGCCGGCCGAGCTCCCGAAGCTCCCTCGAGGATTTCGAACGTAACTCCTTCACATCCTCGAGACGCCGGACGCGCAGGGGTCCCATCGTGTTCAGCGGGAGGAGATCGAGTCGAACGGTGCACAGATGGATGCCCTCCATCGTGAAGTCGCGGAGGCCCGTGGTCCCGAGCGCACACCCATCACAGACGCCGTCCCGGAGGATCCGCCAGGTGAAGACGGGTCGGCGCTTATTGTTCCAGGCGGACCGTAGGACTTCGCGGTAGTTGTGGGGCTTCGCGAAGCCCAGGCCAAAGGGAACTGCGCTGACGCGCCGGACCCCTTTCCGTCGCGGCTTCGCGACCACGTCTTGCGGAATCCCAAAGCGACTTATCTTTCTTCCTCCGGAGGCACGTGCTTTAGGGGCACTGAGTCATCTCGCGGCGTGGAGACCGCGCTCGTGCTCGCTGGAGGAGAGTCGAGGCGCTTTGGTCGGCCGAAGGCCTTGGTCGACGTAGGCGGCAAACCGATGGTTCGCCGCGTGGCCGATGCGATCGGTCCGCTCGCCGGAGAACTGGTGGTCTCCGTCGCGACCTCCGAAATGGTCTCCGCTCTGCAGCCGATTCTGCCGGAGGCCGCGTTCTCGATCGATCGTCGTTCCGACCGAGGGCCGATCGAAGGCTTTCGCGGTGGATTCGACGTCGCGATCGGCGACCGAGTCCTCGTCGCGCCCTGTGATGCCCCCCTCCTCCGGCCCGAGCTATATCGGCTTTTCCTGCGGTCGTTGGGCCGCCACGAGTGCGTCGTGTCCAAGTTCGACGTCTTCGATCCGTTGCGGGCGATTTATCGGCGCCGGGTGGTCACGCGGATCCTGCGGTCCGACGAGTCGATTGCCTCTCCATCGGCGCTCGTCGATCGTCTCCGGTGTCGCTTCGTCGATCCGGATCGGATTCGGGCGGTCGATCCCGATTTGTCCTCCTTCTTGGACGTTAACACTCAAGGGGACTTGGATGAAGTTCTCGCAAGGCTAGAACGGCAGAGCAGAGAGGGCAAACGCCGTGATTGGCGGATCGATGCGTCAGGGTCTCCGTAAACCGCGGAACAAACTGCGAATCGCCTGACGGTGCTCATCCTCCCGGATTTCCTTGGCCTTCTGAAGCTGTTCGATCTTCTCCGGGGTGAACTTGCGGAACTCGGCCGGGTCCATCGCCGCGAGGCGTTCCAGTTCGCCGGCATCAAGCCAGACGCCTTTGCAGTCCAGGCAGACGTCCACGCGCACGTTGCCCGCGTCCTCGATTTCCATGAGGCCGCCGCAGTTGGGGCAGACGAGCTGGCTGTCTGACTCGAGCCCAACGTACTTGGTCAGGAGCTTGTTCAGACTCCAGTCCCCGGTAAGTTTCCGAATCTCCTTCTTGTCCAAGAAGATCCCCTTGCATTTCGGGCAAACGTCGGCCTCGACCGCACGAAGGTGGGTGTGACGAATCTCCTTACTCAGAGGCGACCAGTCTCTCGGACATTCGCGGGCGTCTCGGATCTTCCGAGGCACAAACGGGTCAGGCGTAACGGGGCTAAGAGATTGTCGCCCCAGCTTGGCGTCCGGACTCAGTTCAACTTGACATGCCGCGAGATCGGCGCGACGGTCTGCACGTATCCTTTCGGCTCCGTATGTGCTAGGATGTCTCGAAGGAGTTGGTCCCGCTCTTTTGCCGGGACCCCATCGAGGAACTTCCGTTTCTTGCCCGTCTTCTCCCATTCCCGGAATTCCTCTTGCTTCGACACGTAGAGGGACTTGACGGTGTTCTGAACGAACTGCGTCCCGCCTACGCCGAGCGTGTCGGCGTCGTAGTCGCGCTGCACGAACTCGATGAAGAACCATTCATCGTCGAAGAGCTCGCGAGTGAAGGACTGGAGCAGAGGCCCGAACGAGTCCTTGTCCTTGTAGATCGGCGTCAGGAACTCGGCACCCTTCGATTCGAGATACGACTTCAGCTTCTCGATGTCGGTCGTCCGGAGGGCGAGATGCTGCATGTACGTCTGCGCGTCCTTCTGCGGCTTCCCCGCGAACCCATACGCGAACGGCGCCTGCGCATGGGAGACTTCGTTCGGCGCGCTCATGCCCAGCACCACCGCGAGCCGCTCGCCGGTCAGGGGATTCAGGCATGCGAACGTCGCCATGGCGGTCTTCTCTTCGCCCACCCGTTCCGTCTCATAGACGGGCGAGTATCCGCTGTTCAGCAGGAAGTCCCGAAGCGCTCGGTACGTATTGGTATCTCGACACAGGACCGTCTTGTGGTCCACCTTGAGTTTCAGGAACGCGGGAAGTGCTGCGATGCGCTCACCGTCTGTGAATCGAAACCGGGGACGATAACCCTTTCGGAGCCGGATGCAAGACTTACCGAGGCGGAACCGCCTCACTCGAACGGAGACGAAACCCTTCCATCTTAGTGGGCGAACTCGCGGGTCAGCATCTTGTTCTCAGGGTGCTGGCGGACAAGCGAAACATCTCGGGCGGGAGATTGTCACTCAACCGAATGTCCGGGATCTTGACGACGTCCAGGAGCCTGCTCGGAAGGACGTCGGCTTGCTCCTCTCACACGTCCTTCCACGTTGGTGTGTCGTACCAGTCACGCATGGCCTCTCCCTCCGCTTGCATACAGATCCCGGATCGGCGAATTTGGGGGAGGAGCGCGGACGGGTGCAGTCCAGACTTGAACGTGTCACTTTTCGGCCAATTGGACTCGACAATGACATTAAAATCTTGAACCGCGATTACTGATCTTCCGTGGGAGGGTCCGCGCGGACTTCGAGAACGCGAATCGCGCTCTCGTCGTTGCATCCGGAGAGTGGAAAGGGTGGCGCTAGAGCAGGGATTGAGCACGAGTTCGGGGATGCGGGCAAAGCCCTTTGCCGTCTGGGTCATCGCGGGCGGACTCGTCTTCGCGGCGATCGTGACGTTTGCCGGTGCCGTTCTGTACCTCATTCAGAATGGGGCGGGCGACGGGGTATTCTACTCCTACCTAATCTTCGCGATCGTTCCCTTGGTCTTCGCGGTCTTCGCGTGGCGGGAGAAGCGCTGGGCGTACATCGCGGCCGCGGTCGTTTGCATCCTGTTCCTGATCCTGTATGTCGCATTCTCTTTCAATTCTCTCTTGAATCCGGCCGATAACGCTTTTGCCCTTTTGGCAGCCCTCGTCCCGACCTTCGCCCTCGTGACCGTGTTTGGCATCCTGGCCTTCCGGTCCGCGAAATTAGGCCTCCGCCAGAAGACGTACCTCGCGTCCGTGCGGTCGACGGGCGGGCTCCTGACATTGGCCGTCGTCGGTTTCGTGATTGGAATGCTCGTCGCAGGAACGATCGGCTCCAGCGTCATCCTGAGAAACACGGCGGGCACCGCCGCGGACATCAGCATCGTCCCGAACGCCATGAGCGCCGCGATCCCTTACAGCCCCGCGACGTTCACCGTCGCCGTCGGCCGCATGGTCACGTGGATCAACCTGGACAGGACTGCCCACACAGTGACCAGCACCGTCGCAGGTCAATTCGACTCCGGCTCTGTCAGCACAGGACAAACGTGGACCGGGACCTTTACCCAAACGGGGACGTATCACTACTACTGCACGTATCATCCCATGATGACGGGCACAATCATCGTGCAGTAGGGCCGACGCCAACGGGGGCCCCGAACAGGATGCGACTTTCCGGATCTCGGAGATGGCACCGCGCTTACGCAGGAACTCGCAACTCCAATGAACCCAGCTAACGCTAGCAGCAATCCGCTTGCGAGAGTCCCAAAGTACGCTTGGGGGCTTGCCGTTGTGGGCGGGCTGATTTGGGTATTGCTCGGTCTTCTGATTTTGTTCCTTCCCGGGGACCCGGGAAATCGAATCTTCTTCACGGGTGACCCCTCCAGCTATTCCACTGAGGCTTCAAACGATTTGATTTATTCCGCGCGCGTCGTAGGTGTCGCTTTCCTGACGGCCGGGCTTCTGCTGTCGGCCATCGGCCTCACCGCCTTCAAAGGAGGAGAGAAGTGGGCGTGGTATGGTACCGCAACACCCCTGATCACGTTGTTATTCAGCGTCTACCTTGCAGCGACGGGAGAGAGGGGCTCCGCAGTCAACGTATTCGTTCAGTTCCTCACTTTATGGGTCGTGCAAGCCTTGGCGCTGCTGCTCTCAATCCGGAGTTTCTTCCCCGCGAAACCCGTCGCCGTTATCGTAGCCCAGTAGCTTCGACGCTCAAGTAGACCGTAAAGGCGCGGGCAAGTCTCGTCCTCACGGATGGTTGCTGAGAGCATGAATCGATCTTCTGAACCCACTCGGCCGCGGATCGACCCGAATTCCTCACACGGAGTGGGGTCAGCTCCATGAATGGGTCCGTCCGGAGTCGACCCACGAAAGGGGCCATCTCAGGCAGTCGCAATAGAGTTCTCGAGGACCCCGATTCCCTCGATCTCGATTTCGATGCGATCCCCGGGCTTGAGGTAGCGAGCGCGGTCGCCTCGCTCCAGCTCGCATCCTCCGGGAATCGTCCCGCTGCCCCACACTTCACCCGCGTGGATCGGCTGGAATCGGGAGAGGAACTCGAGCATCTCCGGGAACGACCAGAGGGCTCGCTGGCCTTCGCGGACCCACGGGTTCTCGTGGACGAGAGTGCGGTATCGATCGCGCAGCCGTTCCTCGTTGTTCACGCGCACGACGATCGCTTGGTCCCGCAGTTCTCCGAACTCGTCGCGGGTCACGATGCACGGCCCGAGGGCGTTCGCCCAATCCTTCCCCGGAGCCGGCCCCATGCCGGTGCGGCTCGCCGTCGCCTGGAGGTCCCGGGCCGAGAAATCGTTGAAGATCGTGACGCCGAAGAGATGGGCATTGGCCTTCGCCGCGTCGATGTCCCGCCCGCCCTGACCGAGGACGAAGCCGATCTCCGCCTCGTAATCCATCTTCGCCGAAGGCACGAGCCGCGGCGTCCGTCCCTCGAACGTCTCGAAGCGCATCGGAGGGATGGCCTCTTTCGTCCCCACGACGTTCAATG
>Ga0209237_1002537_pt1 | contig 10978 bp, 10 predicted proteins | sample GraSoi013_1_40cm_2_FD_185820 | JGI IMG/M metagenome (GOLD analysis project Ga0209237, IMG submission 185820) | Grasslands soil microbial communities from the Angelo Coastal Reserve, California, USA - Sample 10_02_2013_1_40cm (SPAdes) (version 2) | ecosystem: Environmental > Terrestrial > Soil >...
CGAGGTCACGCCGCTCGACTGGGACTCCGGTGCGTGCGCGCATCGGTGGGAGCGTGGCGTGCCGATCCTGGCCGAAGCCACGCCACCACTCGACGCAGAGACCGTCGAGCCACTGCTGGGTCCGGTCCTCGACATCGTCGGCGGCCTCCGTGGCGACGCGTTCGACGGACTCCGCGCGTTCGCCGACGCGTGGGACGCCGGACACCTGACCGTGACGTCGCTGTTCCCCGCGCGCGGGCGACTGGGGACCGTCGATCACCGCATCGGCCTCGATGCCGCGCTGGTCGCGTTCATCAGCGCCGCGACGCTGCGGCCTCTCCTCGAGCAGTACTTTTTGGTGGCCCGCGAACACCTGGCGGACGGCGTGTGGCAGCTCGGGGTGTGCCCGTTCTGCGGGGCACCGCCCGGTTTCAGTGACGTCGTCGAGGATGGCCGGCGCCGGCTCGCCTGCCACGTGTGTGGGGGCAGCTGGACCGCGTCGCGGGTCTGGTGCTCTTTCTGCGGGAACACTGACACCGAGGATCTTCGTCGTCTGGAGCCGGAGTCCGGCGACGAGGGGTATTTCATCTCCGCGTGTATCAAGTGCCGAGGATATTTGAAGGAACTCGATCGCCGGGTGAGGTGGAACGGTGGCCCCGCCCTGGTGGAAGACTGGGGGTCGCCGCATCTCGACCTGGTCGCGCAGCGGAGCGGCTACTGGCGGGCGCTGCCCACCATCGTCGACCTCGGTAAGAAGGGGAATTCATAGCGCTTCGCCGGCCGTAACCCATCGGGAATGTGGTAAAATTTCGTGAGGCGTTCACGTGATAAGCTCGACATTCTTCACTCTGGCGGTTATTGGCTACGTCTGTGCCACCGGTCTTGCGCTCGCCTACCTCGTTCAACGTCATGACCTGATCCACCGTCTCGGCTCCGTGGCAACGCTCGGAGGCTGGGTCTGTCACTCGCTGGCCCTCGTCATACGCGGAGTCGAGATGGGGCGTCCGCCTCTCGCCAGCCTGCCCGAAGCGGTGTCGGTCGCCGTCTGGGTCGTCGTGCTCCTCGAGATGTGGGCCGAGCGGCATTACGGCGTGAGGGTGCTCGGAGCGTTCGTGCTCCCGGTGGCCGTCATGCTCAGCATGTCGGCCGTCGGGCGGCCGCTCGAGGGGCCCGACATCGACCGCGCGCTGTCCGGCGCGTGGCTCTGGGTCCACATCGGGCTGGCCTTGATCGGCATCGCGGCCTTCGTCCTCAACTTCGCCGGCGCGGTCATGTATCTGCTGCAGGAGCGGGCGCTGAAGGCGAAGCGTCCGGGGACGTTCTACTATCGCCTGCCGTCGCTGGAGACGCTCGACCGCCTGACCTATCGGACACTCGCACTCGGCTTTCCGTTCCTCACCACTGGTCTTCTCCTTGGAGCGTTGTGGGCGCGGCGCGTGTGGGGGAGCATCTTCGCCTTCGATCCACTGGCGCTCTTCTCGTTCGTCGCGTGGGCGATCTACGCGGCGACCCTCGCCGGCCGTGCGGCCGCGGGCTGGCACGGACGGCGCGCCGCCTACTTCGCGATCATCGGCTTCGCGGCGCTCGTGCTCACGCTCGGCGCCGGGTTCCTGCTCCCCGGACGGCACGGTTCCTGATGGGCCTCTTCGTCGCCGGCATGAACCATCGGACGGCCGCGGTTGCCGTTCGCGAGCAGCTCGCCCTCGAAGAGGACAAGCTCCGCGAAATCCTGCGCGAGGTGCTGGTCGAAGGTGGGATGGCCGAAGCGGTGATCGTCTCGACCTGCAATCGCGTGGAGGTCTACGGCGTCGCCGAGGTCCCGGGCGAAGCGCGCGCCACCGTGTTCCGGCACCTGTGTCACCAGCGCGGCCTGGATCCGGCCGCGGTCGACGCGTGCCTCTACACGCACGTCGATCGGGATGCGGTCAGCCACACCTTCCGCGTGGCCGCCAGTCTCGATTCGATGATGATCGGCGAGCCGCAGATCCTCGGTCAGGTGAAGGACGCCTTCGCGCTGGCCCAAGCGTGCGAGGCCGTCGGGCCGGCGCTGCACTCGCTGTTCACGCACGCGTTCGCGGTCGCCAAGAAGGTCCGCACGGAGACCGACGTCGGCCGCTACGCCGTGTCGGTCTCGTTCGCCGCGGTCGAGCTGGCCAAGAAGATCTTCGACGGCTTGTCGGGTCGCACCGTGCTCCTGGTCGGCGCGGGCAAGATGGGTGAGCTCGCGGCGCGCCACCTGGTCGAGCAGGGCGCGTTCCCGATCTACGTCGCCAACCGGACGTGGAGCCGGGCGCTCGAGATGGCCCGCGCGCTCTCCGGCACGGCCGTGCCCTTCGACGAATTGACCACGGCGCTCGCGTCCGCCGACATCGTGATCACCTCGACGGGCGCGCACGAGCCCGTGATCCGGCGCGACATGGTGGCGGAGGTCCTCCACGGGCGCCGCGGCCGGCCGCTGTTCTTCATCGACATCGCGGTGCCGCGCAACGTCGAGGAGAGCGTGGAGACGCTCGAGGACGTCTACTGTTACGACATCGACGACCTCAAGCAGGTCGTCGACGCCAACCTGCGCGAGCGGCGGCGCGAGGCCCAGCGCGCCGAGACGCTGGTCGAGCGCGAGGTCGGGAAGTTCCTCGCCCGGCTGGCCGACGCCGACGTGATCCCGACCATCGTGTCCCTCCGCGAGCGCCTCGAGTCGATCCGGCTCGGCGAGGTGAAGAAGACGATGGCTCGTCTGGGGGACGCCCTCTCCTCCGCGATCGTGAACAAGATCCTCCACACACCGATCACCAAGCTGCGGGAGTCGTCACGCGCGGGCCACGGCCGCTCGTGGACCGAGCTGGTCCACGAGCTGTTCGGGCTGGGGCGACAGGGATGATGCGGCTCGGGACGCGGTCGAGCCCCCTCGCGCTCGCCCAGGCTCGGGCGGTGGCCGATGACCTTCACCGCGCCGGCGCCGACGTCGAGCTGGTGCCGATGAGGACGGAAGGTGATCGGCTGCTGGGCCGGCTGGCCGACAGCGGCGGCAAAGGGCTCTTCGTCCGCGAGATCGAGGAAGCGCTCGCGACCGGGACGATCGATCTCGCCGTGCACAGCCTGAAGGACCTGCCTGCCGAGCTTCCCGAGGGCCTCGAGCTGGCCGCGTTTCCCGAGCGTGCCGATCCCCGCGACGTGCTCGTCTCGCGGATGGGAGGAGGCCTGGAGGCGCTCAGGCCAGGTGCGCTCGTGGGAAGTGCTAGCCTGCGCCGCCGCGCCATGGTGCTCGCTGCCCGGCCCGACGTGAGGGTCGAGCCGGTTCGGGGCAACGTGAATACGCGCCTCCACAAGCTCGAGTCCGGCGACTGGGACGCGATTCTCCTGGCCGCGGCCGGGCTCGCTCGCCTCGGACTTCGCCCGACGAACGTCACGTTTCTGTCGCCCGACGTGTTCGTGCCGGCTGTGGGCCAGGCGATCATCGGCGTTGAGATCCGGCGCGACGATCGGCGCACTCGTGCGGCGGTGGAGCGTCTCGACCATCGGGCCACGCGCGTCTGCGCGCTCGCCGAGCGCGCGTACCTGCGGCGCCTGGGAGCGTCGTGCACGACGCCGATGGCGGCTCACGCCGTGCTCGACGGCGCCACGCGGCTCCGGATGGCGGCGGTCGTGGCGAGCGAGGATGGCCGGAAGGTTCTGCGCGCCGAGGCGGCTGGACCTGTGGAAGACGCCGAGACCCTCGGCCGCGGCCTCGCCGAATCGCTGCTGGCCCAGGGGGCCGCCGAGGTCGCGGGGCTCGACCCCGGGCGGTGGTCCTCGTGAAGAACGGCGGCCCGCTGAACGGACGGACGATCGTGGTCACTCGGGCCGCCGAGCAGGCCGCCCGCTTCGTGACCCTGCTCGAGGCCGCCGGTGCGTCCGTGCTCGAGGCGCCGACGATCGCCATCGAGCCCCCGATCTCCTGGGACCCGCTCGACCGCGCCCTCGACGAGCTCAGCACGTTCACGTGGGTCATGTTCACGAGCGTGAACGGCGTGGCCATGGTCGATCGCCGGCTGCGCGAGCGCGGCCTCGAGTGGGCCGGCATTGCCGGCAAGCGCGTCGCGGCGATCGGTCCGGCGACCGCGGATGCCCTCGGTGAGCACGACGTGCGCCCCGAGATCGTCCCCGGCGAGTACCGGGCCGAGGCGCTGGTGGAGCACCTGCGCGGCGTGCTGCGCAGGGGTGAGCGCGTGCTCCTGCCTCGCGCCGCCCAGACGCGCGACGTCCTGGTCAAAGAGCTCATCCGTCTGGGCGCCGAGGTGTGCGAGGTTCCGGCGTACGTCACGAAGCGGGTCGAGGCGAGTGCCCAACGACTGCGCGAGGCGCTGGCGGCCGGTGGCGTGGACGCGGTGACGTTCACCAGCTCCTCGACGGCCCGGAATTTCGCGGAGCTGTTCACCGAGGACGAGCGGCAAACGTGGTTCGCCGACGTCGTCGTCGCCTCCATCGGCCCGATCACGGCGGCGACCGCCGCCGAATACGGCCTCACCACGCACGTGATGCCCATCGAGTACACCATTCCCGCCCTCGCGCGCGCGCTCAGCGAGCACTTCGCCCGACTGGGAGCGCGGCAGGGCCGGGTCGAGTCGCGCATGACGAGAAGGAGCGAGTGATGCCACATGCGATGTTCCGTCCCCGCCGGCTGCGCGAGAAGGGTCTGCTCCGCCGGCTCGTCCGTGAGACCGCGCTCAGCGTGAACGACCTCGTGTATCCCATGTTCGCCGTGCACGGTCGCGGCGTGCGCGAGCCGATCGGCTCGATGCCGGGACAGTTCCGGCTCTCCATCGACGAGCTGATGCGAGAGGCCAAGGACGTCGCGGGCCACGGCATCCCCGCGGTGCTGATGTTCGGCCTGCCCGACGACAAGGACGCCCGCGGGTCGGAAGCCTACGCCGACGACGGCATCGTCCAGCAGGCGGTCCGCGCCGTGAAGGACACCGTGCCGGATCTGCTCGTCATCACCGACGTGTGCCTCTGCCAGTACACCAGCCACGGTCACTGCGGCGTCGTCGAGGACGGGACCGTGAAGAACGATCCGTCGCTCGAATTGATCGCACGCGTCGCCGTCTCCCAGGCCGAGGCGGGCGCGGACATGGTGGCGCCGTCGGACATGATGGACGGACGCGTCGGCGCGATTCGCGAGGCCCTCGACGAGTCGAGCCTGGTCGAGGTGCCGATCATGGCGTACTCGGCAAAGTACGCGTCGAGCTTCTACGGCCCATTCCGGGACGCCGCCGATTCGACCCCGCAATTCGGGGACCGGCGCTCGTACCAGATGGATCCGGCGAATGCGACCGAGGCCATGCGCGAGATCGCGCTCGACCTCGACGAGGGCGCGGACATCGTCATGGTCAAGCCGGCCCTGCCGTACCTCGACGTCATCTCGCGGGCCAAGAGCGAGTTCGGCGTGCCGCTGGCGGCGTACTCGGTGTCGGGGGAGTACGCCATGATCAAGGCCGCCGGACAGCTCGGTTGGCTCGACGAGCGCCGGGCGATGATGGAGGCGCTCACCGCCATCCGGCGCGCGGGCGCCGACATCGTGATCACCTACTTTGCCCGGGAGGCCGCGCGCCTGCTTGCCGACGGACGCGAGGTGTGACGTCCGCTGGCGGCATGAGGATCTCGGCCAAGGGCGAGTACGCGATCAAGGCGGTGCTCGACCTGGCCTTGCACGACGGACGTGGTCTCATCCCCATCCAGGAGATCGCGGCGCGGCAGGCCATCCCCCAGCGCTACCTGGAACAGGTGCTGCTCGCGCTCAAGCGCGCGGGGCTGCTCACCTCGAAACGGGGGGCCACCGGGGGTTACCATCTGACTCGTGCGGCGGAAGCGATCACCGTGGGCGCCGTCCTTCGTGCCGTCGAGGGCACCGGTGGCCCGTTCGAAGCCCGAGGTGATGGCCGGGGCCGCCGTGATGGTCAGGACCTGATGGAGTTGTGGGACGAGATCTCCGAGGCCGTGTCGCGCGTGATCGACCGGCTCACGTTCAGCGAGCTGGCCGAACGCGTGCGCGAGCGCGAGAGCGCCGCCCGTCCGATGTACCACATCTGAGGAGGCTCCCGCCGTGGGCCGACCGCCGATCGCCGCCAACGTCCTCGAGCTCATCGGGCACACGCCCATGGTGCGCCTCAATCGCCTGCCACAGCCGGGTGGCGCCACCGTGATCGCGAAAGTCGAGTCGTTGAATCCCGGGGGCAGCGTCAAGGACCGCATCGCCGTGGCCATGGTGGAAGAGGCCGAGCGTGGTGGCGCGCTGAAGCCCGGTGGCACGCTCGTCGAGCCGACCAGCGGCAATACGGGCATCGGGCTCGCCATCGCCGCCGCCGTCAAAGGCTACCGGCTGATCCTGACGATGCCCGACGACATGAGCGTCGAGCGCCAGCGCCTGTTGCAGCGGCTCGGAGCCGAGATCCATCTCACGCCCGCGATCGAGGGCATGACCGGCGCCGTCTTCGCGGCCGAGGAGTTGCTGCGCGAGCATCCCGATTTCTTCATGCCGCAACAGTTTCAAAATCCGGCCAACCCTGAGGTCCATCGCCGGACGACGGTGGTAGAGATCCTCGATGCGCTCGGCGATCAGCGCCTCGCCGCGTTCGTGGCCGGCGTCGGCACGGGCGGGACGCTGACCGGTGTGGGTGAGGTCCTCAAGGAGAAGATGTCCGGTGTGCAGGTGGTCGCCGTGGAGCCGGCGCGCTCGCCCGTGCTGTCCGGCGGCAAGGCGCGCCCCCACGCCATCCAGGGCATCGGCGCGTCGTTCGTTCCGGGCGTGCTCAACCGCAAGATCATCGACCGGGTCATCCAGGTCCGTGACGAGGACGCGCTGGCGTGGTCACGACGGCTGGCCCGCGAGGAGGGGCTCCTGGTCGGAATCTCGGCGGGGGCCGCCGCCTTCGCGGCCTGCGCGGTCGCGGCCGAGCTCCCGGCGGGCCAGCTCGTGGCCACGGTGCTTCCCGATACGGGCGAACGTTACCTCAGCGTAGGATAGGCGCCGGAGGAAAGACTCAATCATGGCCGTCACTGTGTACATTCCCACTCCGTTCCGGCGCGCGACGGGTAACCGCGACCGCGTGGCCGTCTCCGCCGATGATGTGGGCAGCCTGCTCGACTCGCTCGAGCAGTCCTACACGGCGCTGCGTGGGCTGGTCCGCAACGAGCAGGGCGAGGTTCATCACCACGTGAACATCTTCGTCAACAGCGAAGGGATCGACGCGCTCCAGGGTTTGAAGACCCCGCTCCGCGACGGCGACGAGGTGACGATCATCCCGGCGCTCGCCGGCGGCGGGACGTGATCCTCACCCCCGCCGAGCTCGCCTCGATCGAGCGCCAGGCCGTCCAGGAGTATCCCCGGGAGTGCTGCGGCGTCATTCTGCAACGGGCCGGCGAGCGCCGGCTGCTGCCCTGCCGGAACGATCAGGACGCGCTCCACGCCCGCGATCCCCAGCGTCACCCCCGTGACGCGCGCACGGCCTATCACATCGCCGACGCCGATCGGTTGCAGATGGTGCGTCTCGAGGACGAGGGATTCACGCCGGCGGTGATCTATCACTCGCACATCGACGCGGGCGCGTATTTCTCGCCGACCGACCGCCGTCAAGCGTTGATGAACGACGAGCCGATGTACCCCGAGACGACGTACGTCGTGGTGTCCGTCGTGGAGAGCCGCGTGGCCGCGGTGGGTGCGTTCCGCTGGAGCCCCGACGCGAGAGACTTCGTACCGATCGACGTCAAGCCCGAGGAGGCCCGGACCTGATGGATTCGGCGAACCTGTTCAAGGCCGCGAGCCGTGTGATCCCCGGCGGCGTCAACAGTCCCGTCCGCGCATTCCGCGGGGTCGGGGGCGAGCCGTTCTTCGTGGCCAGCGCGGAGGGCGCGCGCCTCACCGACGTCGACGGCCGGAGCTATCTCGACTTCGTCGGCTCGTGGGGGCCGCTGATCCTCGGTCACGCCGCGCGGCCCGTCGTGGAGGCGGTGACGGCGGCGGTGTCCCGCGGCACCAGCTACGGCGCGCCCACGCCGGGCGAGGTGGACCTGGCCGAGATGATCACGGCCGCGTATCCGTCGATGGAGATGGTGCGCCTCGTCAGCTCTGGCACCGAGGCGACGATGAGCGCCATCCGCGTGGCGCGGGGCGCGACGGGCCGCGACGTTCTCCTCAAGTTCGATGGCTGCTATCACGGCCATGCCGACAGCCTGCTGGTGAAGGCGGGATCGGGCGGCGCGACGTTCGGCATCCCCGACAGCGCGGGAGTTCCCGAGAGCCTGGCGCGCTTGACCGTGACCGCGTCGTTCAACGACATCGCCGGCGTCCGGGCGATCTTCGAGGCGCGCGGCCGCGATATCGCCGCCGTCATCGTGGAGCCGGTGGCCGGGAACATGGGCGTCGTGCCGCCGGCGCCCGGCTTCCTGGAGGCGTTGCGCGATCTCTGCACGCGCCACGGCGCGGTGCTGATTTTCGACGAGGTCATCACCGGCTTCCGCCTCGCGTTCGGCGGCGCTCAGATGAAGTACGGCATACGTCCGGATCTCACGTGTCTCGGCAAGATCATCGGCGGCGGCCTGCCCGTCGGCGCGTACGGGGGGAGCCGCGACCTCATGAGCCGAGTCTCGCCACTCGGCCCTGTCTACCAGGCCGGCACACTCTCGGGGAACCCGCTGGCCGTCGCCGCCGGGCTCGCGACGCTCCGCGCACTCCGGGAAGGGGACGTCTATCGGCGGCTCGACAGCCTGGGCGCCGAGCTCGAGCGCGGGCTCGTCGCCGCGGCGGGCAAGGCTGGCGTCCCGCTCACCGTCAACCGCGTCGGGTCGATGCTGACGGGCTTCTTCACCGACAAGCCGGTGACCGATTACGCCACCGCGAAGCGGTCGGACGCCGCGCGATACGGCCGCTTCTTCCACGCCATGCTCGCCCGGGGCGTCTTCCTGGCGCCCTCGCAGTTCGAGGCCGCGTTCGTCTCGCTCGCCCATCGCGATGCCGACATCGTGGCCGCCGCCGAGGCCGCGGCACAGTCGATAGCCGCCGCGCGCTAACGTTGACTTCTGTTCGAAGCTGGTGATACGTTGCACACGCTTCGTTCAAACGCTCGGAGGGAATTCGACTGTCGATGAGTGCGAGGGCGGGTGTTGGAGCGCTCGGAGCCGCGTTCCTCGCCGTTCTGGTCTTCCTGGGAGTGTCGTCGTGGAGTCGTCAGCCCGCCATCGCCACGCCGTCCGCGCAGCCGATCAACTTCCCGCACAGCACGCACGTCCAGCAATACAAGATCGACTGCCAGTACTGTCACGCTGACGCGCGCCGCTCCGAGTACGCGGGCCTGCCCTCCGTCACGCGCTGCATGGGCTGTCACAAGATCACCGCGGCCGACAAGCCCGAGATCAAGAAGCTCGCCGAGTACGCGGGTAAGGGCGAGCCGGTGCCGTGGGTGCGTGTCTACAAGCTGCCGGAGTTCACGCATTTTCCCCACAAGGCGCACATCCGTGCCGGGCTCCGCTGCCAGACGTGTCATGGCCCGGTGGAGACCATGACGACGGTGGGGGCGCGAACCGGTCAGCAGCTCGGCAACGACCTCCTGAACCTGGTCGGCCTGCGCCCGGCGCCGCCTCCACTCACCATGGGCTGGTGTGTGGAGTGCCACCGACGGGAGAACGCGTCGCGCGGGACGCATGCCCCGCTCGACTGCATCACGTGCCACCATTGACACGGGATCATTCGTGCTGAACCCAGACGAACCCCGCCCCGCGCACGTCTCGTTCGTCGTTTCCGACGAGCGCAGCCGCGCCTACCCATCGCTCACTGCGTTCTGCGGGCGAAGCCCCGCGTACGTTGCTCGCCATTTCCGACGAGCGCAGCCGCGCCTACCCATCGCTCGCTGCGTTCTGCGGGCGAAGCCCCGCGTACGTTGCTCGCCATTTCCGATGAGCGCAGCCGCGCGTACCGATCACTCTCACCCACGACTCGAGCCGTGCTGGAGCTCCGTTTAAATGAAACGACGCGACTTCTTCAAGATCGTCACGACGTCGGGCGCCGCCGCAGCCGTGGCCGGCTGCCAGCAGTCGGCCGAGCGGATCCTGCCGCTCGTGGTGCCGAACGAGCAGATCGTGCCCGGCGTCGCGACGTATTTCGCGACCGTGTGCCGTGAGTGCCCAGCCGGCTGCGGCGTGCTCGCGCGCAACCGCGACGGCCGCGTCGTGAAGCTCGAGGGGAATCCCGACCATCCGGTCAATCAGGGCGCGCTCTGCGTGCGCGGCCAGGCGGCGCTGCAGCAGGTCTATCATCCGGACCGTTTCACCGGCCCTCAGCGGCGTGACGGCGACGCGTTGAAGGCGATGCCGTGGGACGAGGCGCTCAAGCTCGTGGCCGACAAGGCCGGTGAGCTGCGCAAGGCCGGGAAGGGACGCGCCATCGCGATCGTGACTCAGCTCGAGAATGGTAGCCAGGCCGTCCTCCTCGATCGGTGGGTGCAGAGCGTGGGCGCGCGCCCGCGCGTCACCTTCGAGCCATTCGGCTACGAGGCCATCCGTGCGGCGAATCGCCAGGTGTTCGGCCGCGACGTCGTGCCGTACTACGCCTTCGAGGACGCCGAGGTCGTGCTGTCCTTCGGCGCCGATTTCATCGAGACGTGGCTGTCGAACGTCGGCTACGCGCGGAGCTTCGCGAGATCGCACGGCTTCGCCGGGGGCCGGGCCGGCACGTTCATTCACGTCGAGCCTCGGCAATCGGTGACCGCATCGAATGCCGACCACTGGGTCCGCAATGCTCCGGGAACCGAGGGGCTCGTCGCGCTGGCCGTGCTGAAGTCGATGGTCGATCAGGGACTGGTCGACCGGCGCTTCGCTGACGCCGTGGCCGCGGTCAACGTCGAGCAGACCGCCGAGGCGAGCGGCGTTTCCGCCGAGGCGATCAAGCAGATGGCCCAGATGTTCGGCCACGCCAAGCCGGGATTGGCCGTTGGCGGCGGCGCCGCGGTGACGGGCACGAACGCGACCGCCA
>Ga0209237_1002538_pt1 | contig 10977 bp, 10 predicted proteins | sample GraSoi013_1_40cm_2_FD_185820 | JGI IMG/M metagenome (GOLD analysis project Ga0209237, IMG submission 185820) | Grasslands soil microbial communities from the Angelo Coastal Reserve, California, USA - Sample 10_02_2013_1_40cm (SPAdes) (version 2) | ecosystem: Environmental > Terrestrial > Soil >...
CCCACCAGGCGTCGACCACCACGGGATCACCTGACCGACCCACGGGTACAGCACGTCACTCCGATGGAGGATGTCGCTCGCCAGCCCTGCGCGTCGCTCACGAGGCTCAGGTCGAACGATGAGCCCGATCCCCCGCCAGGAGTCCGGCAGCGAGTTGTACGGGGGCGAGGTCGGCCTTACGCCGCTTCACGAGGAGGGCCGCCAACGCGGCATAGGTACCTGCTTGACCGGATAATCGGCGTGATGGCCGCGCCAATGGACAAGCTCGTTCGAGTCCGTCATCGCTTTGATCACGGTAGGGTGCCGATGCAGTTGGCGTAAGGGCCATGGAGGTGGCGGGCCGAGCACTCCAGAGAACCGGATATGTGGACGGCGCTTGGTCTCGCATTGACCGAACCTCATCAGCATTGGGCACACGAATAGCCGGACCGTCACGCCGGTCTGCCAACGTCGTCCGACGAGGCACCCCCGCCCAGCTGTCGGAAGCATGGCGAGAGGCCAGGACGCGATGTCCTGGCCTCTCGCGGCTCCAGGGAAAGACTTACTGGCAGCTGCTCGGCGCAGGCGCCGGCGCGCCAGGAACGGAAAATCCCCGAAGTTGCGTGGAATGAGAGGCAACCCGGGTATGAGGGTCATCGGGAAGATATACGTGCCGACAGGCGCGCGGTACTGCCCCGCGATAAGCCCGTTCGCGGCCGGCGTCGTGCCTTGCCGCATCTTGACGGTGATCTCTCGCATCACCGGGAGGAAGCTCCCTATCGCCGGAGGCTCGAAGGTGAACTTCTGTTCGAAAGGGGTCGGGAACGCGGTGCCCAGGAGCCGCTGCGTTTCAACACCCGTGCAGGGATTGACGTCGATCGCGTACACGTCGACAGGCCGCGTGGGGTCGGTCGTGAAACCCACCACTTTGACGATCCGAGTGAAGTCGACGGCGATACCGGGAAACGTAGGACCAGCACCGACGCCGAGCAGCGAAACCTCTTGGGTAACGTACGCCGGCAGCGTCCCAGGGGCCGTGGAAATCCCCACCCACGAGTTGATGTGGCTGGCAGACACGTAAGCACCCTTCGCATCCGACGCCTGAATGCCTGAATAGATGATGAAGTCACCGACCATCAAGGGCGCTTGCTTCGTCGGGTCGGTCAGCGCGCCCGGGGTTCCAGGAGCCGCCATCGTGAACTTCTTGAGCGGGGTTCCCGTGACAGGGTCGAGGGGCCGATTACCCTTCGGGCACTGTGGATCATCCTGCGTGGCCGGGTTGGACCGCGGCACGCACATCGGGTAGCCCGTCTGCGCATGAATCGTAGGATTATCGCTGTCGGCGGTAAAACGGGCATCAGCCGAGATCATCCGACCGTAACGCCCGACGGGGTCATTGAGCTGGATTCTCGAGCGCATCGGCCTCCCTATGGCACCGGCCACCCACAGGTCACCCGTCGCGTAATCAATCGCAGTGATCGTGCCCGCCAGGGCCTGCGCGAAGGACTGGGCAATTTGCACCAGGCCGGCGATGTACGTTCCGTTGACGATGTTGCCAGTGACGGTGATCTCGTAGGGGGACTGCGGCGGCAGCGCGTCGCTCGTGGCCAGGCCGGACTGCGGCGCTCCATTGAAGAGTTCGCCGAGGCTGAGGAACGTCCCCGGCATGGTGATGATCGTGTTACGCGGGATGACGATGCTGATGTTGTTCACGACGACCGTCCCGCCAGAAAGCACGTCGGCGGGATTGTTCAACGTCAAACTCTGGATCCTGCCAATGATCTCGAAGCCCGTTCCCCCCGACGTCTGCGACCACGCCGTCGCGGCGGGAAGAAACGCAGCGAGAACCGCAAGCGCGAGCGCCAATGGCGCCCAAGCGCGAGATAACTTCCGAAGCCGGTGACCCGAGCAAACCCTCTTCATAACGCCTCCTAAAAATCAGTTTGGTGCTGCCCACGCCGGCTCTCGCAACTTGTGTGCCTATGTCAAAAGTTAGTGAAAAGTCTGCCGATACTTTTTGGCGGGATTCTGGACTGTCTCTTCGACCGACACCTTCTCGTTAGGGGCCGTAGATCTGGCGTCGGAGTGGTTGCAGAGCTTTTCAATCGCCCGGCTCGCCCTCGGATCTCGGCAGTCGGAAAGCCTGACGGAACGTCGACACTCGAGCGGCGCCGGGCAGCGCAACCGCGATGGAGCGCCTGATATCAAGCCGACTTCCGGGTGCGGCAGACGTCTTGCACCCATTCGCCGCGCGAAGCACGTGGGACTCAGGCCCGACGCGCTTGAAAGCGTGTTCGGAGCCGAAAAATTAAGGGGCCGATCTATGCTGAGCCGACGCCGTATCCGTTGGATACCGGGGCGCTTACTCGTCGTGAACTCGATGCTGGCCGCGCTGTCGGTATTCCTTACCGCTTACATAGTTTGGGAGGTGCAGCGGCCGTTCCCGGAGCATGTACCATCCCGGGCTGGCCAACCGCCGGCCTCCGCACCGGTGGAGGCGAGTCTGTCGCCCACGGTCATCTCCGCACCGATCATTGCGCATCGGAATCTCTTCAGCCCGAGTCGGACGGAATTGCCGGTGACGCAAGCAGATGCCGCCGTCACGCTGCCGAACCCCAGCCTCCACGGTGTGGTCCTCGGCACCGCCAACAATCCCGTCGCGTACCTCCAAGATCCGGCAACGAAGCGCGTGGCCGGCTATCAGATCGGGGATCCAGTCGCGGGTGGCATCGTACGGGCCATTGACGCCGACCGAGTCGTCATAGAGCGATACGGCAATCGTGTGGATATTCGTCTCCGTGACCCCTTGCGACCTCGGGCAGCCGTCGCCGTGGCAGCGGACAGTTCGGATGTACGTGAGGCAGCAGTTGCCTCCGTCGAGGCGCCACCGCAGGGCCTGACGCCACAACCTTCCGCGTTTGTGCCGAGAACGTTGATGCCCCCATCTCGAAATTACCGGTCGCCGTTCCAGAGGCTGGTGCCCGCGGGCGGTCTCCCCGCAATAGCGCCCCGGGAGCCCACGGTTCCCGCTCGAGCAGCGACTGCCGGCTGATTGATTCGGGTCAGGAGGGTGTCGGCCCAGATTACGAATGCGAAGAGGTGCTGTCTTCGCGCCTAATGATTCTGGGCAGTTGAGACGAGGCACGGGACTTGCCGCAGTCCCGGTTCGGTCTTGATTCGCCGGATGTCGCAGTCCGCCGGTTCTCGGTTCCCGAGCGCCGGGAGCCCGGGCCGCGGCATCCGGTGAAACATCTCGGCCGCAAAGGGGGCGAGCATGAAGTCACTCACTGGCGTCTTCGGTTTACTGATGCTCGGTTCGATTCTGTCTCCTGTTTTCGTAAGCGCGGAAGTCTCGCGTGCGCAAAACGGTTCGGCCCAGCCGCTGGCCGCGGCTGTACGCGCCGCCTTCCACAAAGGGAGCGCTTCGTACCTCCACGGTGCGATGGCCTCCGCGCTCGGCATGAACCCCGGAGTTGGCGACGGCATCAGCGTATATCAGCGGGAGACTAATGCTGGTGATGACAGTGGCCGGCTGATGGCGGTGACCCTCCTCGAGATAGACGGACGACACCAGGTCATTTTCGCCTGGTGGACCAAGACTGAAATTCGCGCTTACTTGACGTCCGAAACAGGCGTACTGAAAAAAGCTGTCCGAGGAACTAAGGAACGCGGCTGGGAGCCGGTGCCGGCGGGCGCAGCGCAAACGGGATTTACCACAGAGAAGAACTACTGGGTTAACGCGGCGCCTCTGGCTCCCCAGCCCGGATCGCCGATACCTCCGGCCAATTAAAGGGACCGAAGGACCGGCCTGACATGGAAGGACCGGCCATTACACACGTGGCGCTCGGCTGAACTGCCGTCTTGACGCCGGGTTTTCCATATCAGCGCAGGAAGGCGCGCAGTCCGGTGAGCGAGATGAGATCCCGGTAGCGACCTCGGAAGTGCTCCCAGAACCGGTGCATGCTCTTGTACTCCTGCAGCCGGTCGAAGAGCAGCAGGTCGATGGCGGCCGAGTCGATCCAGTCCACGTCCTTGCGGTAGCCCACGACCATCGACACCCGGGTGGCGGCGATGAAGCGCGAGATCCGCACCTGCTCGATGTTGAGCGTGGCGCACGATCCGAAGTGAACGACCCAGGTCGCGAAGCCGTCCCCCATGAACTGTCCGAGCTTCTCGATCTCGACCGTGTCCTTGTCGAAGACCAGCTCGCCGGGCCGGCCGTGGCAGGACAGGTACAGGATGCCGTAGCCGCGGCGGTTCCGCAGCTTGCCGAGGTTGTACCGGAGCTCTTCCTCGGTGTTGCAGGTGAGGTAGGCCCAGCCCACGTCCTTGACCCGCTCGGTCAGCTCCAGCATCGGCACCACGCTGAGACGATGCTCGATGTTGCCGTCCCACAGCGACTCGATGCAGGCGATCTTCTTCTTGTGGCTGTTGGCCCTTCCCATCAGCCCCGTCGCGGAGCGACGGCCACCCCGATCTCGTCGAGACTCGCCGCGAAGGCATCCACGACCGCCTTCATGTCCAGCGGCGTCAGCGTCCCCATGTTCGACACGCGAAACGCGTACGTGCGGATGTCGCCCTGGCCGGCGTAGATGATGTAACCGCGGCGCTTCATGGCGTCGTGCAGGGCGTCGTAGGTCACGCCGGCCGTTAAGCGGAACGTGGTCAGGATGTTGGAGCGCGCACCCGCGGGCACCAGGATCTCGAAGCCAAGCTCCGCCATGCCGTCGCGCAGCACCCGGCACGCCTCCGCGTATCGGGCCACGCGGTTGGCCACGCCCTCCGTCTCGAGCTCGCGCAAGGCCTGCTCCATCGCGTGCAGCACTTGCACGGCCGGGGTGAACGGCGTGTTGTCGGCCTCCTGCTGGACGTAGTGGTTGTAGAGGTCGAGGTAGACGCTGCGCGGGGCCCGACCTCTCAGGGCCTCGACGGCGCTCCGCCGGGCGATCACGAACGACACGCCCGGGATTCCCTGCAGGCACTTGTTCGCGCTCGCCATCACGAAATCGATGCCTTCCCGGGTGACGTCCAGAGGCTCGCCGTAGAGCGAGCTCATCGCGTCGACCACGACCCGCCGGCCTTCCGCCGCGGCGACGTCCGCGACCTCGGCGACCGGGTTCAGCACTCCCGTCGTCGTCTCGTGGTGGACCACCGCCACGTGGGTCAGCCTCCGGTGCTCCCGGAGGACTCGCGCCATCTCGGCCGGAGCGACCGGCGTGACGTTGTCATAGGAAATCGCGTGATGACGAATGTTGTGCGCACGGCAGATCCTGATCATCCGATCGCCGTACACCCCGTTGTTGAGGACGAGGACCCCACCGTCGGGCGGCACCACCGAGGCGAGCGCCGCCTCCACGGCGGCCGTGCCCGAGCCCGTGAAGAGCACGGCCGTCCAGTCCGACGAGCCCCCGGCCAGCCGGACCAGCCGCTCGCGGCACGACCTCATGATCTGGAAGAATTCGGGCTCGCGATGACAGAGATCAGGCATGACCAGCGCCCGGCGCACCGTCGGCGTCGTGTTGGCCGGCCCAGGGTTCAGCAGGATCCACTCAGCGTCTGCCATCGTCATTCCTTGCGAAGTTCGCTCGTTATCATACGCTTGGCACCGTGGTTGCTCGACGTATTCAGTCAGTGACACCCCTGCCTGTCGGTCGCCGCGCCGTGTCGAAGTCTGCGGACCCCTGGGGGATCGCGCCTGGCTATGTGAGCGCCCTCGGCGATTGGCGCAAAACATCGGCGGAGACTCGTCGAGCGCTGCTCGAGGCGATGGGCGCCGATGCTTCCGAATCCGGGCCACCCACGGCTCCCGTCCGGGTGCTCCGCGCGGGCTCGCGCGCCAGGCTGGGGCTCGAGGGTGAGTTGCAGCTCGAGGACGGGCGTGTAAAACCGGTCCGCGGCACGGTGCCCGCAGCCACCGCGCCTGGCTACCACACGCTCCGGACTCGCACGGGTGAGACCAGCGTGATCGTCACGCCGGCGGCGTGCCCGCAGCCACCGGGGCGCACCTGGGGCTGGGCCGCCCAGCTCTACGCGACGCGATCGGCGGCGAGCTGGGGCATCGGTGACCTGGGAGATCTTCGCCGGCTCGGCGCGTGGTCGTTCAGGCTGGGCGCTCGCATCCTTCTGGTGAACCCGCTCTCGGCGCCGATTCCGGGCGTGCCACAGCAGCCGAGTCCCTACTACCCGTCGAGCCGGCGCTTCCGCAACCCTCTGTACCTGAACATCGCGGACATGCCGGGCGCACGCGAGGCAGGGCTCGACCTGGAGCCGCTCGCGCGGGCCGGCCAGGATCTGAACGTTGGCCGGCGCATCGACCGTGACGCGGTGTTTCGACTCAAATCTCGGGCGCTCGATCTCCTGTGGTCCCGCTTCGCCGGCGATGCGGAGCTCGACGAGTACCGCCGACGCGAGGGCCGCGCTCTCGAGGAGTACGCGACGTTCTGCGTGCTGGCCGAGCATCACGGTGGTGGCTTCACGCGGTGGCCCGCCGAGTACCGCCGCCCGGACTCGCCGGCCGTCGCCGAGTTCCGTCGAGCGCAGGGCGATCGAGTGGACTTTCACGCGTGGCTCCAGTGGCAGCTCGACCGACAGCTCGCCGGCGCCGCCGCGGCGTGCCCGCTGATGCAGGACCTGCCGATCGGCGTCGATCCGGAAGGAGCGGACGCCTGGGCCTGGCACGACACGCTCGCGCTGGGCGCGACGGTTGGCGCGCCTCCGGATCGCTACGTGGCCGCAGGGCAGAACTGGCTCCTGCCCCCGTTCGCCCCGCATCGCCTGCGTGCGGCCGGGTATCGACCGTTCATCGAGACGATCCGAGCTGCGCTCCGCCACGCCCGAGGGCTCCGCATCGACCACGTCATGGGACTGTTCCGGCTCTTCTGGATCCCGAGCGGACTCGCCCCGGCCGCCGGTGGGTACGTCCGCTATCCCGCCGACGACCTGCTCGGCATCGTGGCGCTCGAATGCATGCGGGCCGGCGCCTTCGTCGTCGGCGAGGACCTGGGCACCGTCGAAGACGGCGTGCGGGAGACGCTGGCGCAACGGCGCGTCCTCTCGTACCGCTGTCTCTGGTTCGAAGCCGGATTGCCGAAGGCGTTCCCGCGGATGTCGCTGGGCGCGATCACCACGCACGACCTCCCGACGATCGCCGGCCTGTGGAACGGCAGCGACCTCGACGCCCAGCGCAAGCTCGGGCTCAACCCGAACGAGGAGGCGCTGGGCGATATACGCCATCGGCTGCGACGGATGACGCGTGTCCGCGCCGACGCGCCGGCCGAGCGCGTCCTCGAGCGCGCCCACGACCTGTTGGCCGATGCGAGATCCGTCGTGGTGACCGCGACCCTCGACGATGCGCTCGCCGTGAGCGAGCGCCCCAACATGCCCGGGACAGTGAACGAGTGGCCGAACTGGTCGCTCGCCCTGCCCGTACCACTCGAAGACCTCGAGCGCCGACCGCTGGCGCTGTCCATTGCCCGGCGGCTCGCGGCCCGTCGTCCCGCCCGCGCCGTCAAGAAGGAGTCATCGTCATGACGCCGCCCCGCTTGCGACCCGGCCACTCGTATCCGCTCGGCGCCACCTGGGATGGCGCCGGCGTGAACTTCGCGCTGTTCTCAGAGAACGCGACCGGCGTCGAGCTCTGTCTCTTCGACGAGCAATGTCGCGAGACGCGCATTCCGATCCGCGAGCAGACCGAGCACGTCTGGCACATCTACCTGCCAGAGGCGCGCCCCGGAATCCGGTATGGCTATCGAGTCAAGGGGCCGTGGGAGCCCCATCAGGGCCACCGGTTCAACCCGGCCAAGCTGCTCCTCGATCCGTACGCGCGAGCGATCGAAGGCGAGATCACCTGGAGCGACGAGCTGTTCGGGTACAAGGTTGGCGATCCCCTAGACCTCGCCTGCGACGACCTCGACAGCGCACCCTTCATGCCGAAGTCGGTGGTCATCGACACCGCGTTCACGTGGGGCGCCGATCGAGCGCCGAGGATCCCGTGGCGCGAGACCATCATCTACGAGGCGCACGTGAAGGGCCTGACCATGCGCCATCCCGATGTGCCGGAGAACCTGCGCGGCACGTATGCCGGTCTCGCCTCGGCGCCCATCATCGAGTATCTGAAGTCCCTCGGCATCACCGCCATCGAGCTGATGCCCGTCCACGCCTTCGTTCAGGACCAGCGCCTGCTCGACCGCGAGCTCCACAACTACTGGGGCTACAACTCCATTGGTTTTTTCGCGCCGGAAGGCCGCTATGCGGCCGCCGGACGGCCGGGCCGTCAGGTCAGCGAGTTCAAGACAATGGTGCGGGCGCTCCACGAGGCCGGCATCGAGGTGATCCTCGACGTCGTCTACAACCACACAGCCGAGGGCAACCAGCTCGGCCCGACGCTGTCGTTCCGCGGCATCGACAACACCTCCTATTACCGCCTGACCGCCGATCGCCGCTATTACATGGACTTCACCGGGACGGGCAACACGCTGAACATGCTCCACCCGCGCACGCTGCAGCTCATCATGGACAGCCTCCGCTACTGGATCCAGGAGATGCACGTGGACGGCTTTCGCTTCGATCTCGCGTCGACGCTCGCGCGCGAGCTGCACGAGGTGGACCGCCTCGGCTCCTTCTTCGACATCATCCACCAGGACCCGCTGATCTCTCAGGTGAAGCTGATCGCCGAGCCGTGGGACCTCGGCGACGGCGGCTATCAGGTCGGCAAGTTCCCCGTGCTGTGGGCCGAGTGGAACGGGATCTACCGGGATACGGTGCGGTCGTTCTGGAAGAGCGACGAGAACCAGGCAAGTTCCCTGGCCTACCGGTTGACCGGCTCCAGCGATCTGTACGGCCGTGGCGGCCGCCGGCCGTGGGCGTCCGTCAACTTCGTCACCGCCCACGACGGGTTCACGCTGAACGATCTGGTCTCGTACAACGAGAAGCACAACGAGGCCAACGGCGAGGACAATCGCGACGGCAACGACCACAATCTCTCGTGGAACCGCGGCGCCGAAGGGCCCACCGACGACCCTGGGATCCTCGATCAGCGGGAGCGGGCCAAACGCACCTTCCTCGCCACGCTGATGTTCTCGCTCGGCGTGCCCATGCTGCTCCACGGCGACGAGCTGAGACGCACGCAGCAAGGCAACAACAATGCGTACTGCCAGGACAACGAGCTGTCCTGGGTGGATTGGAGCCTCCAACCGGCCGCGCGAAACATGCTCGAGTTCACGAAGGAGGTCATCCGGCTTCGCAAGCATCATCCGGTGTTCCGCCGCGGCAAGTTCTTCTACGGCCGCCGCGTTCGCGGCGCGGAAGTGAAGGACCTCACCTGGTTTCGCCCGGACGGCAAGGAGATGACCGAGGAGGACTGGACCAATCCACTGACGCGGAGTTTCGGCCTTCGTCTGGGCGGTGACGCGCTCGACGAGGTCGACGCTCATGGTCAGCCCCTGACCGACGACACCCTGCTGCTCCTGATCAACGCCTACTGGGAGCCGCTGAGCTTCGTCCTACCCGCGCACAAGCAGGGACTCACGTGGGAGACGCAGCTCGACACGCGCGAGGCCACGGGCAAATCGACCCGACCGGCCCTGCCGGGTGGGGACACCTGCGAGATCGCGGGCCGTTCGCTCGTGCTGCTCAGGCTGGGCGAGGTGTGAACTGACACGGCGCACGGGAGTCGCCGTTCTTCACGCAGAGCGATGAGGGCGCGACGGGTGCGGTCACTCGCGGGGCGGTGTCGGCGAAGTCGACGACTTCATCACCTGGCGATACCGCGCCACGCCGCACAGGCCGCGGACGCTCACAATTTCAGGTGCGGCACGGTCCTTGCGTGGGATTCAAGCACGATGCGCCGCACTCTCGCACTCATCGTCGTCCTCCTCGGCCTCCTCGTCGTGCTGCCGTTCGCGTGGGCGAGCACGTACGAGGCCTGGACGGACGGTTTCTACGACGCCGAACTCAACGGCGAGATTCTTGCGCTCCTGAGCCTCCTGGCCATCATCAGCTACGTCGCCCTCACCGAGGGCCTGGGTATCGAGATCGTTGCCGTCGTGCTGCTCGCCGACGACATGGGTGGCGATCTCGCCAATCCTTCCGCACGAAGCGCCCGAGCCCCGCCCGCATCGTAGTTTTCCTCGACTGAAGTCGCCTGCGGTTCCCCGGCATCGGTGTGCTGGCCGCGGCCAGCTCACCAGGTCTCTCGAATCCGCGCCGGCCTGTCGAAGTCCGGCTCCGGTTTGCGAGACGCGACGTCACCGATGCGATGACGTATCAACCACCCGCGCCCTCGGGCGAGGCGGAGAAAGGAGGAAAGGAACGTCTATGTACCGTGCGACGCGCGCGCGTCGTCCTCTCAATCTCGACGTGACAACGGCGACCACCCAGAGCTTCGCATTCATCCATTCATACCTCGAGGTCCTGGTGATGATCGCGACCGGCGCGACGCCCGTTTTGATCGGCAGGTGGCCGCACTCATTCATCCCATCGAACGAACGCACTCATCGTTCATACCCTCATCGTTCTTACATGGAGAAAGACGCATGGACTTTTACACATTGAAGCGCTGGATGTATCTGGCAGTAATCGTGTCTGTCGTACTCGTCGGGTGCTGGGCCTCCGTCCGGCCCACTCAGGCCGAGGATGGTCACGGCCGAGATCGGGAGCATGAGCGGCATCCGGTAACACCCGCGCGTGACCCTGGCGTGCGCGGTGGAATGCCGGGCGGTGGTGGTCCTATCGTCGGGCTGACCGCCCGGGAACTCGAGTTCTTCGCAGACGCAAAGACGGAGTTCGAAGGTGCCGAGGGCGTGGCCGATGGACTCGGGCCGCGCATGAACCTCGACAGCTGTGTCGGCTGCCATAGCCAGCCGGCCACCGGGGGCACCAGCCCGTTCGTGAATCCGCAAGTGGCCTTCGCCTCGAAGGACGGCGGCACCGACCGTGTCCCCTTCTTCCTCAGGCTGAACGGACCGGTGCAACAAGCCCATTTCAAGTTCAAGCCAGACG
>Ga0209237_1002539_pt1 | contig 10973 bp, 10 predicted proteins | sample GraSoi013_1_40cm_2_FD_185820 | JGI IMG/M metagenome (GOLD analysis project Ga0209237, IMG submission 185820) | Grasslands soil microbial communities from the Angelo Coastal Reserve, California, USA - Sample 10_02_2013_1_40cm (SPAdes) (version 2) | ecosystem: Environmental > Terrestrial > Soil >...
CGAAGCCGGCCCCGGGCCAGCCGGCCCTGCTGCGCTTCGACGACGTCAAGACGATGTTCCACGAGTTCGGGCACGCGCTGCACGCGCTGCTCACGCGGGTCGAATACCCGCGGCTCGCCGGCACCAATGTGCCGACGGACTTCGTAGAGTTCCCGTCGCAGTTCAACGAGCATTGGGCGCTCGAGCCCACCGTCTTAGCGCACTACGCGAAGCACTATCAAACGGGGCGACCGATGCCGCGGACGCTGGCCGACAAGGTCCGGCGGGCGCGCACGTTCGACCAGGGGTTCGCCACCACCGAGTACGTCGCCGCCGCCCTGCTCGACATGGCGTGGCACACCCTGCCGGTGGGTCCGGCGCAACCGGATATCAACGCCTTCGAGGCCCAGGCGCTCAAGCAGTTCGGCGTGGACGTGCCCGAGGTGCCGCCGCGGTATCGCACCACCTACTTCGCGCACATCTGGAACGGGGGGTACTACGCCGGCTACTACGCGTACCTGTGGAGCGAGGTGCTCGATGACGACGCCTACGCCTGGTTCATGGAGCACGGGGGCATGACGCGGGCCAACGGCCAGCGGTTCCGCGATATGATTCTGTCGCGCGGCGGGACCGGCGACATGGGCGCCCTGTACCGCGACTTCCGGGGGCGGGATCCGGAGGTGGGGTCGTTGCTCGAGGAGCGGGGACTACAGGCGGATAAAAAGTGATGTTCGACCTAAGGAGGTCTTGATGACACCGCTCGTCTCGCTGTGGCTGCCCATCCTGCTGTCGGCGGTAGGCGTCTTCGTCGTGAGCTCCCTCATTCACATGTTCACCGGCTGGCACAAGAGCGACTACCCCAAGGTGCCGAACGAAGACAGGGTGATGGACACCCTCCGGCCGCTCGGCATCCCGCCGGGTGACTACATGATGCCCCGACCCGGCAGCCAGGCGGAGATGCGCTCGCCCGCGTTCGTCGAAAAGTTCAAAAAGGGCCCCGTCATGATGTTCACGGTGATGCCGGGCGGCTCGATGGCGATGGGGAAGCAACTCACCATGTGGTTCCTCTACGCGGTCGTCGTCGGGATCTTCGCGGCATACGTCGCGGGACGCGCGCTGCCCCCCGTCGCGAGCTCCCGCGCCGTGTTCCGGTTCGTGGGCGTCACTGCGTTCATCGGCTACACGCTCGCGTTGTGGCAGATGTCCATCTGGTACCGTCGCGCCTGGCTCACCACCGTCAAGGCCACCGTGGACGGACTGATTTACGCGCTCCTCACGGCCGGCGCTTTCGCATGGTTGTGGCCCCACTGACCCGCGCCTGATGCCTGAGGAGTTGCAGGAGGGCCGCCGGCGGGCATCTTTATCCGCCACGGCTCGACCGGGAGGAGTCATGGCGCAGAGCGGGAGGTACGCCCTCATCACCGGAAGCTCGCGCGGCATCGGCCGCGGCATCGCGCTCAAGCTCGCCGGGCAAGGCGTCAAGGTCGCGATCAACTACCGCAAGAATGAAACGGCCGCGAAGGACACGCTCGCCAAGGTGAAGCAACGCGGCTCCGATGGCTTCGTCGTCCAAGCCGACGTGTGCCGTCCGGACGACATCGCCCGCATGTTCACACGGGTGAAGGCCGAGTTCGGCAAGCTCGACATCTTCGTGAGCAACGCGCGACCCGATGTCCCCGAGTTCTACGAGGGGCCCATGAACATCACGCTGGAGCAATGGGACGCGGCCATGAACTCCCAGGCGCGGGCGTTCCTAGTGGCGGTGCGCGCGGCGTGCCCGCTCATGGGGGAGGGCGGGCGAATCGTCGCGATCACGTATGCGCCGGGCGGTCGCACCGGCAGCTGGCAGCCGTGGGTGGGCATGGGCGCGGCCAAGAGCGCCATGGAATCGCTGTGCCGCTACTTCGCCGTGGCGCTCGCCAAGCGGGGCATCACGGTGAACGCCGTCAGCCCCGGGTGGATCGAGGACAGTGTGCTCAACACGCTCCCCGACGTGGCACAAGACATGATTCGCAGCTGGCACGTGGGCGAGAGGGGATGGACCCCCATGGGTCGGCTCGGCACGCCGGAGGACGTCGGCAACGCGGTCTCGCTCCTGTGCTCGCCGGATGCGGGCTGGATCACGGGGCAGGTCATCGCGGTGGACGGCGAGCACAGGAGCGAGACCGCGTGGCTGCCGCTCGACATCCAGCGAGGCTAGCGAGCCGCGGGCACGACGTCGTTCACGATCACGCCGAGCACCTGGGCGGCGAGCTCCGTGGGCGTGATCTCGGTGAGCTGCACCCAATCGGTGGTGGTCACCACGACGAGGTCGCGGTTCGGCACGACGTAGACGAACTGGCCGCCGTAACCCCAGGCGAAAAAGGCGGCCGGGTCGGCGTCTGACACCCACCAGAGCATGCCGTAGGTGACCCGCTCGAGCGGGCCGACGACCGTGCGCCAGGCGAACTGCGGCCGGGTGACCGAGTCCACCCAGCCCTCGGGCACCACGCTCGCGTCGCCTGACCAACCGCGTTGCAGGAACAGCTGCCCGAATTTCAACAAGTCGCGCGCGCGCAGCGCGATCCCCGAGCCGCCGTTCACGGTGCCGCGGTCGAGCGGTTCCCACGTGACCGTGTCGACCCCGAGTGCTCGGAACACATGGGCGGCGGCGTACCGGGGCAGGGGCGTCGCGGCGGCGTGCTCGAGCACCACGCCGAGCGTGTGCACCGCCGCGGAGTTGTAGCTGAATGTGGCGCCGGGCGGAGCCGTGTGGGCGCGGTCGAGCAGGTACTGCACGTGGTCGTCCGCGACGATCCACGCGTTGTAATCGGGGCCGGTCGTCTCATCCCACGCGTACCCCGACGTCATCGTCAGGAGCTGGCGCACGGTCACGGCACTGTCGGCCGAATCGAGCGTGTCCGCCGGGGCGAGAAAGCGGGCGATCGGCGCCGCCGTCCCCGCGACCACGCCGTCGCGTAACGCGACGCCGGTGAGGGCGCACACGACGCTCTTCGTCACCGAGCGCACGTCGAACAGGGTGCTCGAGTCGGTGCCGCCGAAGTAGTACTCCGCCACGAGCCGGCCGTGGCGCGCCACGAGCAGGCTCTGGAAGCGGGGGATCCGTGACGCGTCGTCCGCCGCGCCGAGTAGGGCGGACGCGCGCATCCCCACCTCCCCGGGACTGGCGCGCAGCCAGCCGCTCGACAGACCGACCCGGGCGGGCGCGACCGGGGCGGTGGGCGCGTCGCCGCACGCGGCCGCGAGCGCCAGTGCAGCGAGCCCCAGCCTGACGCGCACCTCAGTTGCTCCCGCCCGCCGGCGGCGCCGGCAGCTGGCTCACCGTCAGCGGCACCGTGGCCTTCTTGTCTCCGTCGATCGTGATGTCGAAGCGGTAGGCGCCGGAGTGCGGAAACGGCACGTCGAACACGAGAATCGCCCCCGCCTCGATATCGGTCACCCCCGCGGGCGGCTCGGCGAAGGTGACGTTGCCGTTGCCGCCGAGGATCTCGGTGTCCTGCTCGTCCAGAAGGCGGATCTGCACCTGGTGCTCACCGATCTCGGTGCGCTTTCCTTTGAGACGGAGCACCAGGTGCAGGCGCGGGTGCATCGCAGGAAACTGCTGCACCCAGATGTGCTGGAAGATGCCCAGTACGGACAGCTTGCCCGCCTGATCGACGATCGCGTAGTCGGCGACGACGGCGAAATCGAGATGCAAGCTACTTGGCGGAGAGCGGGATCGACGCGCGCGTCTTCTCCCATTCCAGCTTCAGCACGCCCCCCGTGCCGGTCGGCTCGACGGCGATCGTGAACTGCTCCACCGGCTGCCGCAGCGGCTCCACCTTCATGTCGAGCCGGGCGAGGTCGTACTGCGCGTCGTACTCGGTGCCCCACTGCCCGGTGTTCTTGTTGATGATGAGCGTCCAGCGCGCCGGCGAGGGGATGGTCCAGAGGCTGTACTTGCCCGCCGGAACGGCGGTCCCGGCGACGGTCAAGTCGGCGCTCGTCTCGAGCACCGTCGCTGCGTTGGCACCCGTGCGCCACACTTTGTCCCAGGGGACCACGTTCCCGAAGATGACGCGGCCGCGCACGGAAGGACGACTGTAGCGCACCGACAGCGCGGCTCCTCCAAGACGCGCCCGCACCGAATCGGGCGGCGACAACGTGCCGAGCGAGCGCGCCGCGAACGACTTCCCCAAGGCGGCGAAGTCGAGCCCCTGCACACGCTCGACCGTGACCTGCATGTTGCTGCCGATGCCGGAGACACCCAGCAGCGTCCCGTGGCCGTCCACCCGCGCGTGCATCGGACCGAGCTCGCCGAGCACGATCGTCATGGAATCCGGTCCCTGGGGCGTGGCCGTGACGTCGAGGGGCTCGGTCGCGCCCAGCCGTACCATGCCGACGGCGTAGCGCGCGCTCCCGGCGTTGCGGGCGCGGCGCGCCACCTCCTCGACGAGCCCCCATCCCTGGTCGACGAACGGCACCGTGCCAGGGGTCGTCTTGACGCGGATCGTCGCGCTCGAATCACCCCGCGGCACGATCATGACGGCCGAGTCGTCGGTGAACGTCGCGGTGGCCCGGCGCTCCAGCGGGCCCGGTCCGCCGGTGACGTTGTGGGTGATGAGCTCGAAGCGTTGCACCGCACCCCCGCGACCGAAGGTCGCCGTGTAGATGCGGTGCACGGTGCGGGGCGAGCGGATGACCTGCTCGGCCTCGAGCCGGTCGGCGGTGCGCGTGTATTGCTCGATCGCGAGCGTGTCCCGTCCCAGGCGGACGAGGAACTGTCCCGTCTGGGCGGAGAGCACCGCCGGAACGGCGAGCGCCGCAATCGGGAGCGTCGACAGGATGCCGCTCATGGCTGTTTCCTCGTGAAGGGAATCGTGCTCATTTCACTCGAATCGATTTCACTTCGTCGTTCTGCGCAATCTTGTTGACCACGTCGAGCCCCTTCGTGACCTGTCCGAGAACGGTGTGGACTCCGTCCAGGTGCGGCTGGGGGGAATGACAGATGAAGAACTGGCTGCCGCCGGTGTCCTTTCCGGCGTGGGCCATGGACAGCGTCCCCGCCACGTGCTTGTGGACGTTCTTGTGGGTCTCGCACTTGATGGTGTAGCCTGGCCCACCTGTGCCGACGCGCCCCTTCCCGGTCTTCGAATAGGGGTCGCCTCCCTGAATCATGAAGTTGGGGATCACGCGGTGGAACTTGGTGCCGTCGTAGAACGCCGAGTTCGCGAGCTTCTCAAAATTGGCGACGGTGGCCGGCACTTCGTCGGCAAACAGCTCGACCTCGATAGCGCCCTTCGCGGTCTCGAAAACGGCCTGTTTGTTCGGCATCATCACTCCAGGGTGAGGTTCTCCTCCACCTGAGCCACGGTCTTCATGCCCACAATCACGACCGACACCGCCTCGTTGTCCAGCACGAAGCGCAGGGCCAGCTGTGCCGGCGTCACGCCCGCTTGGCCGGCCAGGTCTTTCACGCGCTCCGCCACGGCCGCGAGCTGCGCCACGTGGGGGCGCGGCATGCGGGCACGGATGTCGCCCTGTGTCCACACGCTGTCCCGCCCATACCTCCCGGTGAGCAGGCCGTTGGCAAGGGGCTCGCGCGCGATCACCCCCACGTTGGAAGCGCGGGCGAGGGGGAAGAAGCGATCTTCCGCCTCGCGCCGCACGATGTTGTACACGATCTGCACCGTATCGGGTCGCGTCACTTCCACGGCGGCGAGTCCCTCTTCGGGCGGGTGCACCGACACGCCGTAGAACCGGATCTTCCCCTCCCGCTTCAGGTCCTCGAGCACCAGGTACGTGTCCGGGTCGGCGATGAGGCCGAGCGCGGGGTTATGGAGCTGCAGCAGGTCGATGTAGTCGGTGGCGAGGCGCCGCAACGACTGCTCGACGGCGAACCGGACGTAGTCGGGGGAGAAATTGGCGTCGTGGGTCACCGGGAGCGGCACGTCCGGCGCGAGCTCCGTCACCGGCCGGCCGACCGCCTCGGCGATGCGGCCCAGGAGGAGCGGGTTCACCGCCCGGTTGTAGAAATTGCCGCCGACCTTGGTGGCGACGAGCACGCGCTGGCGGATCCCCGCGAGGGCCTCGCCCAGGACCTCCTCCGAATGCCCGTGCCCGTACACGTCCGCGGTATCGAAGAAGTTGCACCCCAGCTCGTAGGCGCGGCGCACGGCCCGCAGCGACTCGGTGTCGTCGGTGGGACCGTAGGAGTTGCCGAACCGGTCGCCGCCGATGGCCCACGCGCCGAACCCAACCGGGCTGACCGCGAGGCCGGTGCGGCCGAGCACCCGCCGCCTCACCGCAACAGGTCCCCGAGCGCCTCGGGCGTCGTCACAGGCAACGAACAGGTCGTGCCGACACATACGGTCGCGGCCGGCCGCTCGGCGGTCTTGCGAACCACCACCTTGCGGGGCTTGTACGTCTGGAGGGCCAGCAGATGCATGTCACAGGCCGCGCCCTGACCCCTGGCACCCGACACCTCGATTCGGGTGACGGGATTGAGCGCCCAGTCAACGGCGCGCACCAGCGTCGCGCCGTACAGGGAGAGCTGGGACGCCGCACCGCCGAACGTAGCGAGCTGGCGATCGAGCAGGCGACGCCAGTCCTTGTCGTCGGTGAGCGCCCAGAGGCGGGCGAGGACCAGCGCGGCGACCCCGTTCGCCGAGGGCGTCGGCGAGTCTTGCACCGGCTTGGCGGGCGTCGCGAGGTACGCGGCGCCGGACCGATCGCGGGCCACGTCGAAGAAGCCGCCCCTGTGGTCGTCCCAATGGGCGCGGCCACAGTAGTGCATCACGGCGATCGCCCGGGTGAGCCAGGTGTCGTCACCCGTGGCCTCGTAGGCGTCGAGGAATGCTGCCGCCGCGTGGACGTTGTCTTCGAGCAGGCCGCGCGGCTCGGCCCGCCCGATCACGTGGCTCATCCCCTGGTTCTCATCCCACGCCTCCGCCCAGATGCGCTCGAGCACCTTGAGCGCCAGGGCATTGCACTCCGGCCGATCGAGCACCGCGCCGGCGCGCAGGAAGGCCGATGCCATCATGGCGTTCCAGTTGACGTACGGTGTCGTGTCGACATATGGTGCCGTGCGCTTGTCGCGGGCCGCCTTGAGCCGCCCGAGCGCCTCCCTGAGAGTCGGCCACTGGTCGTCACCTGCCGGATCATGCTTCCACCACAGCACGTTCTTGCGGGGGTTGTGGTGCATTTCACCGGCTTCTTCCACATCGAACGTGCGACGTGCAACCAGGAACGCCTCATCGGGCAACGCCTCTCGCACCTCGTCGAGCGTCCACGTCCAATAGTCACCATCGTCGCCGAACCGCACGTCCGCGTCCTGAGAAGTGTAGAAGACGCCCTTCTCCCGGTCCGACAGCACCTCCAGTACCCAGCTCACGATGCCCTGGGCCACCTCCTTGAAGAGGGGGGGGCCGAGCCCCGCGGCGCCGTCCAGGTATGCGTGCAGCAGCTCGGAGTTGTCGTACGACATCTTCTCGAAGTGCGGCACGATCCAGCGCTCGTCCACCGCATAGCGGTGGAATCCGCCACCCACGTGGTCACGGATCCCCCCCTTCGCCATCCCGGTGAGCGTCTTTTCCGCCACCTCGCGCATCCAGTGCTCGCGCGTGTCGTGCCAGCGCGCGAGCAGGAATTGCACGGCCGCGGGGTGGGGAAACTTGGGCGCGGTGCCGAACCCGCCGTAGCGGATGTCGAACAGTCGGGCCATCTCGCTCGCGGCGCGCTCCAGCGTCGCGGGGCTCACCTCGCCGTTCTTCGCTTCGTCGAGCGACTCGACCACGTGGCGGCGGATCTCCTTCGCGTTCTCCGCCACCTGGTCGCGCTGCTGGCGAAAGATCCCCGCCACCTGGTTGAGCACGGAGCGGAAGCCCGGCCGGCCGTAGTGGTTCTCCTCCGGCGGGAAGTAGGTGCCGCCGAAGAACACTTCGCCCTCGGGCGTGAGGAATGCCGTGAGTGGCCAGCCCCCTTGACCGGTGAGCGCCTGCACGGCGCGCTGGTAGCGGGCATCCACGTCGGGCCGCTCGTCGCGGTCCACCTTGATGCACACGAAGTCGCGATTGAGGGTCTCGGCGATCTTCGGGTCCTCGTACGACTCGCCGTCCATCACGTGGCACCAGTGGCACCACACGGCGCCGATGTCCAGCAGGATGGGCTTGTCCTCGGCGCGCGCGCGCGCGAACGCCGGCTCACTCCACGGATGCCAGTGCACCGGCTGGTGGGCGGCGGACTTCAGGTATGCGGAGCGTTCGGAGGCGAGGAGGTTCGGCATCGAGCGAAATCTACCCACTAACCCCGGGCGCGAGCCCGGAGTCAGGTATTCTGCTCCAGGTACCGTACCACCGTCCGCGTCACCAGCTCCGCCCCGATCACCAGGCTCTCCTCGTCGATGTCGAAGGTGGGGCTGTGGTGCGGCGAGCCTTTCTTGTCGGGGGGCGCCGAGCCGACGAACGCGAACGCACCCGGCACCCTGGCGAGAAAGAACGACATGTCCTCTCCCCCCATGGTGCGGATGCCGGCGATCACGCGTTCTCGCCCGACGATCTCCCGCGCCACGCCCGTCATCAGCTCCGTCATGCGCCCGTCGTTCACCAGCGGCCTGGAGAGCCGCCGATACCGCACCTCGGCCTCGGCCCCGAAGGCACGGGCGATTCCCCGCGCTGTCTCCTCGACGAGCTGCGGCGCTTCGTCGAAGAATTTCCCACCGAACGTCCGCACGGTCCCTCGCAGGTCGGCGCGAGCGGGGATGACGTTGAAGGCGTGGCCCGCATGGACCTGGGTAACCGAGACGACACCCTCCTCGAGCGGATTGCGGCGGCGCGAGACGAGGCTCTGGAGGGCGGTGACGACATGCGCCGCAATCAGCACGGGGTCGATTGCTTGGTGCGGCGCCGCCGCGTGCCCGCCCCGTCCCAGGATCGTGATCTCGAACTCGTCCACGGAGGCCATCACCGGGCCGGGCATGAGCGCGACGGTACCCACGGGGAGGTCGTTCCAGAGATGGATGCCGAACGCCGCGTCCACCGCAGGCGAGTCCAGCACGCCGTCCCGGATCATCGCCTCCGCACCGTTCGAGATCTCCTCCGCGGGCTGGAACGCGAACTTCACGCCGCCCGGCAGGAACGCCGCGTGCAGCCGGCGCGCCACTTCCAGCCCGATGGCGACGTGGCCGTCGTGCCCGCAGGCGTGCATCTTGCCCGGATGCCTGGAGCGGTAGGGCACGTCGTTCGCCTCTTCGACCGGGAGCGCATCCATGTCGGCGCGGATCAGCACGCAGCGGCTATTGCCATCGGGTGCGCCGTCGCGCAGCGCGACCACGCCCGTCTTGCCGACGCCGGTCCGCACCGCGTAGCCCAGCCGCTCGAGCCGCTCCGCGACGAGCCCGCTGGTACGCTGTTCCTCGAACCCCAGTTCGGGGTGCTGGTGGAGGTCGCGGCGGGTGGCGACGAGCTGGGCGCGGTCGACCGGAGGGAGGCTACTCATGATCGGGTTCCGTTGACCCCGGGCTCGCGCCCGGGGATGGCGAGAGGCGCGCTCACACTCTTGAGCTCGGACACAACCGATTCACCACGCAGATCTCACACTTCGGCCGCCGCGCGACGCATACCCGACGGCCATGCAGGATCAGGGTGTGCGAGAACCACGTCCACGTGTCGCGCGGCACGAGCGCCATCAAGTCGCGCTCGATCTTCACCGGGTCCTTCTCGTTCGTCAGGCCGAGCAGGGTCGCGAGCCGCTGGACGTGGGTGTCGACCACGATGCCTTCGTTCTTTCCGAACCAGGTGCCGAGCACCACATTCGCGGTCTTGCGACCGACCCCGGGGAGCTGCACCAGCTGGTCCATCGTGTCGGGCACCTGACCGCCGTGGCGCTCGACCAGCGCCTGCGCCATCCCGATGATCGACTTGGTCTTGTTCCGAAAGAATCCCGTGCTGTGGATCTCCTGCTCGAGAACCTTCGGGTCGGCGCCGGCGTAGTCCCGCGCGGCACGATACTTGGCGAACAGGGCCGGGGTGACCATGTTGACCCGTGCATCGGTCGATTGGGCGGAGAGAATCGTGGCGACGAGCAGCTCGAGTGCGCGCCGCTCGGCCTGGCTTTCGCGGCCCGAGCGTCTTCTCGGTGGGGCTTTCGTTTTGGTGGGCATCAGCCGGCCGTGACGAGGGCCTGTTTGTCCATGCGTGTCCGATCAACCTAACCGCTCAATGGGGAGGCAGGAACCCATCCAGCGCTCGCGCGAACTCCTCCGTCGCCTCCACGTGCGGTGCATGTCCCGTGGCGAGCTCGATCACGCCCGTGGAGAGCAGCGCCGCCGTCTCGCGGGCGGCTTCGAGGGGCATGGGGTCGTACACGCCATGAACGAGCAGGGAGCGGGGAGCGGTCCCATTCGGAAAGGTCCGGGGGATCCGATGGCGCAGGTCGTAATCCCCCAGACTGTCCCAGACGGCTTTCCGGGTGCGCTCGGTGACGCGAAACGGCGTCATCTCCCTCGCGCGGCTCGGGTCGCGAAAGTAGCCCGCGACGGATAGCGCGAACGCGATGCGGCGATACTTTTCGGGATCGGTCCGGGAGAGGCCGGACGCCACGAGCTCGGCGCGGCTGCGCGCGATCCACGGCTGGGCCATCCGGGCCGCGAGGCGGCGCTCGAATTCGTCGCGCCACGCCGCCGTTACGGGCGCCGATGAGACGAGTGCGAGCCGGGCGATCCGGTCGGGATGCTCGAGCGCGTAGAGCAGGGCGAGCAGGCCCCCCCAGGAATAGCCGATCACGGTGAGGCGGTCGAGCTCCCAGTGGCCGCGCAGGGCCTCGAGGTCGGCTACGTGCTCCCGCCAGCCCACCGGGACGTCGCGTGGGACCGGTGACCGGCCGCCGCCGCGCTGGTCGTAATAGAGGAGCGCGCGGCCTCCTTCCGTGAGGTGGTCGTACTGCGGGAGGAGGTAGTCGTGGTGGGCGCCGGGGCCGCCGTGCAGCACGACCACGGGCGGACCATGTCCCACGCGTCG
>Ga0209237_1002541_pt1 | contig 10970 bp, 8 predicted proteins | sample GraSoi013_1_40cm_2_FD_185820 | JGI IMG/M metagenome (GOLD analysis project Ga0209237, IMG submission 185820) | Grasslands soil microbial communities from the Angelo Coastal Reserve, California, USA - Sample 10_02_2013_1_40cm (SPAdes) (version 2) | ecosystem: Environmental > Terrestrial > Soil >...
GTCAGCGAGGCGGCTCACACGTTCCCATGAGCCTTGGGTTCCATCCGGAGCCCTGCCTTTTACGACTCGCACAAGATAATCAGTCGTAGTGATCGAGTGGCGGACTGTGATCCAGGAATTTCCAGAGCCGTTTGCGGATGGGATTTCGGGCAATTCCCACATTCCCGGCATTAGCGAAGAATGTTGCGTTCTGTGTATCAGAAACACCGAGCCATTGCGGCGATCCAGTAGATAACTTATTTCTTTTTTCTTCTGGCGAGCTTTGGTTGCGATCCTGGGCAATTCACCCCTGGTGGCGCACAAATCGGATACGGGACAAAGGAAACACCTTGGCTGTCGCGGCACACAAACCGTAGCGCCCAATTCCATCATGGCTTGGTTGAAATCACCGGGGCGGTTTGGGTTAAGGAATCTCTGTGCGAATTGCCACGCCTCGGCGCGTGACAAATTTCTACCCATGACACGTCCGAGAACGCGTTCGACATTTCCGTCCACAACCGCGATCGGCTCGCCGAAGCAAATGCTGGCAATCGCCGCCGAGGTGTAGGGTCCGATGCCGGGAAGGTCGCGCAGCTTCGCGGCAGTGTCAGGAAATTGTCCGCGGTGTTTCGAAGCTATTTCTGTGGCCGCGCGGCGCAACATTCTGGCGCGGCGGTAGTAACCTAGCCCGCTCCAAGCAGCCAAAACGGAGGACTCGCGTGCCCTCGCCAGACGCTGTACCGAGGGAAACCTCTTCACAAACTCGCGATAGTGCTCCAGCACTGCCGCCACTCGCGTTTGCTGCAACATTATTTCCGACAGCCATACGCGATAGGCGTCGCGGTCCTGGCGCCATGGCAAATCGCGCTTGTGCCGGTCGTACCAGTGCAACAGGCGACGGCGGAATTGCAGGATGTCTCCGCGCGTGATTGGAAGTCGCCGATGATTCATATCAAAATTGCTGAAGCGGCATTGTACGTGCGTGCGCACGCCACGTTCAATTTTGTCGGGCTTATCTGGATGTAGAAGATATAGTTCATATTGCAACGTACTTACAACGGGGTGGGGGAACAGCAGCATCGAACCCCGTATACCCCACTCGGAGCAGGCGCCTTGAAATCCAAATCCCGGCGTGGCCTTGTTCTTCCGCTCGGCTCCATAGTGCTGATTTGTTTCTGGCTGACCTCGTGCGGAGGCGGAAGCAGCCACTCTTCATCGAGTGTATCGACGGCAGTGCATGTGTCGCCCTCCACGGCGATCGTTGCGACGAGCACCACTCAGCAATTCACGGTAACGGTAACTGGCATCACCAATACGACCGTAAATTGGAGCGTAAACGGGACTGCCGGCGGGAATAGCACTGTAGGAACGATTTCTGCTAGTGGCCTCTACACAGCGCCTTCATCAATCCCGAATCCTGCGACTGTTCAAGTGACAGCCGCTGACCAGGCTAGCCCCAGTCTGACGGGAAGCGCCAGCGTCACAGTGATTAACCCGCCGGATAATCAGAAAGCGCAACCCTTTCCTATCAAGCTCGGCACAACGGGAGGGAATGTCAACGACTTCACGATAAAGGGAAGCATTATTACCTGCTGCTCGGGAACGCTAGGGTCGCTGGTTTCGCGCGGAGGCGCGGAATTCATCCTGAGCAATAATCACGTGCTAGCACGGTCAGATCAGGCAAAGCCAGGCGAGGCGATTTCACAGCCCGGCCTGGTGGACAATAATTGTCGTCCGGGAAACACCGTCGCACATCTCACGCAATTCGCACCGCTGAAAACCAGCGGCGTGGATGCGGCGATCGCCGCAGTAGTGTCGGGCGCTGTAGATTCAAGCGGATCAATTCTGGATTTAGGCACAAACCCCGGTGATCCTGAGCCGCCAGCCGGAACACTGGCAACGGCCGCGATGGGGATGGCAGTGGCTAAGAGCGGCCGCTCCAGTGGGCTCACATGCTCCTCGGTGCAGACGATTAACACTTCGGTTCGAATCGACTATCAAACCAGTTGCAATGGCGGAACGACATTTACCGTCACCTTTAACAACCAGGTGGTCGTTGGCGGAGGAAGTTTTAGCGCCGCTGGAGATTCCGGGTCGCTGATCGTCGATTCGCAGACGGCGCAGCCGGTGGCACTCCTTTATGGCGGGAATAGTACAGGCACAGTAGGAAATCCGATTCAGGCCGTGCTGACGGCCTTGAAAGACCCCAGCTCCGGCGCTGTGCCGGCGGTCGTTGGGGGGCCGCAGCATTCGGTGGCTTGCCCAGCCAGCAGCGCGGCACAGGCGAACTCTGTCATGCTTTCAGAACAAGAAGTACAGCGCGCGACGGCGGTAAAGTTGAGGCACGAAGTCAGGCTCATGAGCGACCCGGCGGTTGTCGGGGTGGGCGTCGGAGCCAGCGATGATAATCCGGGCGAGGCGGCACTTGTGTTGTATGTAGATCGGGAAAAAACTCACGCTCCGATTCCTGTGCAGATTGATGGCGTGCGAACGAAGATAATTGCTACAGATAGATTCCATGCAACTTCGACTCAGGAGCAGGTAGCCAACATGAGCCCGCCAGAAGAAGCACTGTCCGATGCTGAGGTGGCCCGCGCGACCGGGGTTAAGGAAAAGCACGCCAGCCGCTTGATGTCTGATCCAGCGATTCTCGGCGTCGGCGTCGGCAGGAGCACCGATGATCGCTCGCAGGCAGCGCTCGTGATCTACGTGGATAAGGACGTTTCTTCCAACCCCATTCCCGCACAAATCGACGGCGTGCGCACCAAAGTGATTCGCACCGACCGCTTCCGCGCGTACGGGTGGGGCAAGCAATCCGAAGAACGACCGGTGTGTTCTCGTGGTCCGGAATCCAAACGCTGAAAATTCCCTGGGGGGTGTAATCCGCGATGCTCCCAGGTTGACCCTTGGCCGCTTACACGAAATAATGTCCGAGCCTGGCGTCCGCAAACATTGCGTGACGTTTTTTGCATCGAGAAACTTAGAGGATCAGCATGACCGACTTCAACCGCAAGGTCGAAGAAGCCTCGGCACGGGTGAACAAGTCCGTCGGCGAGGCCGCAGAGCGCGTGGAGAAAGAGACCGCGGAGTTCATCAAATATCTAAACAACGAGGTGGTGCCAGCCGTCCGCCAGCACTCGACCAAAGCTTTGAGGATTGCATCCGAGAAGCTCGCGCAGATGGCGAAATACCTCGAAGAACACCAAAAGCAGCAAAAATAGCTGCGCGGCTTACTGCGTTTCTCTCCCTCACTCTCCTGCTTACCGCGTGTGGCGGGCACAAGCAAGCGCGAGTGAAGGTGCCATCGCCGCCCTCGGTCGCCCGATCACGCTCAGAAGCCCCTCCTGCGCCACCACCTTTAGAACCTTCAGCCAAAACGCCTCAAATTCCAGCCGGGCCTGCTCCTGAGATCGGACCTCCACCCCTAGCTCCGGACGCTCGGCCCGTGGCGGCGGAAACGGGGCTTGCCAGTTGGTACGGAGCGCCCTATCACAACCGACGCGGCTCGAATGGCCAAGTTTATGACATGAACGCCATGACCGCGGCGCATCGCACGCTGCCGCTTGGCTCGATTGTGCGGGTGACTAACGTCAAGACCGGACACGCGGCGGTCGTGCGTATTACGGATCGCGGGCCGTTTGTGCCGGGGCGCATTGTCGATCTTTCCTTGGCGGCCGCAAAGAAGACCGACGTCTGGCAACCCGGCATCGCCCGAGTCCGAGTTGAAGTGCTGCAAACGCCTACGCTGCTTGAGACCAGTGGGCGATGGGCGGTGCAGATTGGCGCGTTCGACCAGGAGAACGCCGCACGCACGCTGGCTGGCCGTCTTTCGCAGCGATACCGCACTGCCAAGGTGCTATGTTTCAACAGCCCGGTCGGCGACTGGTGGGTACGGGTGCGGGTTCGAGGTGACGACAAGAAACGAGCGGAGGAGCTGGCGCACGAGACCCAGACTCCGCAAGGATCAATTTTTTTGGTGCGGTTGGACTAAACTGCGACCAAACGTTCTGAGTGGTTAATGGACTAACCACGGAGGACACAGAGGATCACAGAAAACCTGGGGGGAACTCGCCCTCAATTTATGAACGTCAGTCGACGTTTTCCCTCTCCTGCTTATATGTACCGAACTTTTTTGCGATCGGCTTCAACGTCGGATAGAACTGAGTGAAGCTGTGCTCAACCGCCGCATGATCTTCATGGCATTGGAAGCAAGCGGCCTTGGGATTGGCCTGGGCTGATTTTGTGGTTTCGTCAAAATTGAAATAAGCCCATTTCTCTGGAAAATGCGTTTCGTCTTTTACTTCCACGCCGTAGCCCATCAAATCCGTTTGGAAATGACCAGCCTTGTTAATCGAGCCTTTGGTTTGCGAGCTGCGCTCTTCGACGACGAACATGGTCTGGTCCGGCCATTTGCCGTTCTTGAGGAATTCTGAGTAGGCCCAATGCGGCACGAAGACATTCGTGAACATCTGGTGGTCGGCGCCCTGCGGGCTATAACTCATGCCCAGGCCGGAAGAGAGAAAGATCCATTCGCGGAAGTTTTTTGGTGGCAAGAGTTTGTTATCGCTGGTGTACTGCGGCTTGTCCGAGGATTGATCGGGCGCAGCTTGCAACGCGCTGAAACAAACAACGATTGCGGTGACTATCGACGCCACTCTCTTCATGGTTGCTCCCCACAAAATGTTGCCAAAACGATACGCAAGCTGGCGGTCGGGCGTTCCGTAAGAGCTTAGACCAGCGTCTTGAGAAAAGGAAAGCAAAAGGGCTCTTGCAGGCGGCGGAGAAAATACGGATTGAGGCGATTCGCCGCCTCAGGGGCTAAAGCCCTCACGGATTTTGGGCTACTTACGCGGCGCTAAAGCGCCGCTCTACCACAATGCCACAGAGTTCGTAAGTTTTTCTAGGATGCTAGGTTGTTCGCAGCAGTCGTTGCGTAGCTGAAAGCAGGGAACAGATAACTGACACCTCGTATCCCCCAAAGCTGGAGGGGCAGCATTCGATCCAGCCCCGCCCCTCTCTTGATTCTCAGCCGTCGTGATTCAATTCACTTCGCCACGTTTGCGGAGAAAGGCAGGCACATCAAGATCCTGCTTCTCGAAATTGGCGACCACGGCGTTTCGCACCGCGTCAACCGCGACCACATCAGCCGGAGCGGCTTGAGTTGCAGCCTGCTCCATTACCATCCGCGGCGGAGTGGGTTCAGACTCGGTTTCCGGCTCGAAAAAATCCCGCGAGGCTGCAAATCCAGCCCGGCTTTCCTGCTGGCGCCGGCGAATATCGGAATCCTTGAAGCCGGTGGCAATCACGGTGATTTTGACTGTGTCCTTAGACTTGTCATCGAGCACCGCGCCAAAGATGATGTTGGCATCTTCATGGGCAGCGCCCTGAATGATGCTGCACGCCTCCTGAACCTCGGCCAACTTCAGAGAGCTTGATCCAGTGATGTTGATGAGGATTCCACGCGCACCATCGATTGCACCAGCCTCCAGCAAAGGCGAAGCGATGGCTTTCTGCGCCGCATCGGTTGCGCGGCGCGCTCCGTTGGCCGTGGCTGTGCCCATCACCGCATATCCCATACCGGCCATGATCGCCTTCACGTCGGCAAAGTCACGATTGATGATGCCGGGGATCGTGATGATGTCTGAAATGCCCTGCACGCCTTGTCGCAGGATGTCATCAGCCACGCGGAAAGACTCGAAGAAACCGGCGTCCTGCGCGACGGCCAGCAGCTTTTCGTTGGGGATGACGATGGTTGTGTCCACGGAGTCCATCAGTTCGGAGATGCCCCGCTCCGCCTGCTGCATCCGCCGCTTGCCTTCAAAAGCAAACGGCTTGGTGACGACTGCAACCGTGAGAGCGCCCATCTCGCTTGCCAGTGAAGCGATGATCGGGGCGGCGCCGGTCCCCGTACCTCCGCCGAGACCAGCGGTGACGAAGACCATGTCTGAGCCCTCGAGCGCTTCGATGATCTTGTCGGAATCTTCGAGCGCGGCTTTGCGCCCGACTTCGGGGTTTGCTCCCGCACCTAAGCCGTTCGTCAACTTGACTCCAAGCTGAATTTTCAACGGCGCATGCGACATGCGCAGCGCCTGCAGGTCTGTGTTGGCCACTACGAACTCGATGCCCTCCATGCCGGCATCAATCATGCGATTGACCGCGTTGTTGCCGCCTCCACCCACACCGATAACCTTGATCTTGGCGTCGTTGCGGGCCTCTTCGTTAAAGCTGATGCGAATGTCGTTTTCTTTTTTCATCTCCGCCGCCCTTCTTTGAAATTTGGTTTCTCTTTCTTTTCCTCCGCGTCCCTTGCGCTGCCTTGGCGCATTCTGCGGTTGAAGACTCTTAACCGCAAAGTTCGCAAAGGACTCGCAAAGTTCGCCGAGAAATCTGACCGTTACCCATGGCCCTTCTTCTCTGCGCTCTTTGCGCTGCCTTGGCGCACTCTGCGGTTGAAGACTCTTAACCGCAAAGTTCGCAAAGGACTCGCAAAGTTAGCCGAGACCTGTTCTACCTATGCTCCCTTTCCCACTAACATTGCTTTCAGTTTCGAACTCCAACCATCTCCGTGCATTCCTCGCGCCATGCGAGCTCGATGTCCGTAGAAAATCATCCCGATCACGGTTGCGTACTCCGGCTCGGCAAGGACGGCTGGCATTTTTGCCAGAGGCGTTGGCCATGACAGGCGCACCGGACAGCGCAACGTCGATTCGGCGATATCGAGAAGCCCTGGCAAACGAGACGCGCCACCACTTAGCACCGTACCCGCCAGGCATAGTTCAAGCATTCCCGAATGACGCAAATTGTCACGCAGCATTTCGAACAGCTCGCGCGCTCTCGGTTCCAGAATCTCGCCGACCATCCGCTGTGAAATCATGCGCGAGGGGCGATCGCCGACGGACGGCACTTCAACTTCGTTTCCTTCCGGAATCAGCGTCACAATCGCATTGCCATACAGCTTTTTGATTTTTTCTGCCTCCGCAACCGGCGTACACAACCCAACAGCGAGGTCGCTAGTGAAATGATCGCCGCCGATCGGGACCACCGCGGTGTGCGCAACCGCACCTTCCAGAAACACAATCAAGCTGGTCGAGCCCGCGCCCACGTCGGCTAGGCAAACACCCATTTCTCGCTCGTCGGCACGCAGCACGGAATCCGCGCAGGCCAGCGGCTCGAAGATCGTGTCATCCACATGAACGCCGGCGCGATTCACGGCGGTTACGACATTCTGAGTAGCGCCTGAGGCCGCGGTCACCATGTGGACTCGAACTTCCAGTCGTGAGCCCATCATGCCGAGAGGATCGTGTACTCCAGCTTGATCATCGAGAATGAACTCTTGCGGAAGCAGGTGGAGAATCTCGCGGTCGGAGGGAAGAGGGATTGCCCGCGCCTTTTCCACCGCTGAGCGGATTTCATCCCGCCCAATCTCACGGGCCCGGTTTCCAAAGCTGAGGCCGCCATGACTGTTCACTCCACGGACGTGCCCGCCGGAAACGCCAAGCAGAGCATGTTCGATTGGGACTCCGGCAATATCCTCTGCCTGCTCAACTGCTTTCTGAATCGCGCCAACGGCTTTATCAAGCTCGACGATCACACCTTTCCGCGATCCGCGAGATTCGGCGACACCGTGTCCTCGATAGCGTAAGCCGCTATCGGTGATCTCAGCTACCAGCGCGCAAGTCTTGGCACTGCCTACATCGATTGCAGTCAGAAGATGCTGATATTGATTCGCCATCCTTAAATTAATGCCCCTGGTCTTTCATGAATGTCCCTGCTTTGGGAATCGCCGGACTCGGCTTCTTTCCGCCTATCGCAGGCACAGCCGGAGCCGGAGTGGTTTTCCCCGCAGGCGCAATGAGCACGGTTTTCTGCACGACTGGGCTCACCGCTTTCGCTTTTGCTTTCGCTTTCGCTTTCGTTTTCCTGACCACATGCTTGCGTCGCTGTTTCGGCGCTTTAGACTTTGTGGCCTTCGCGGGCGTCTTCGCCTGAGTTGCCGCGACAGGCAGGTGAGGCGCTGGCCCCAGGTGGCTGATTAAGGCTGCTGGCTTCACTCCGGCCGCCATGGCCTTTTTCGCCGCCCACGGAGTTAGCGGTACTTGCTTCGCGGTTCCTTGTAGATCGGGATTTACGATGATCTGCCGGTCATAGCGCAAGTCCACCGATTCCAGCTTGGAAAACTGCTGCCGCCACTCCCGCACGTGCGCCACGTAAATTTTGTATCGCTCGAGGTAATTTGAAGACCCGAGATGCACCAGCACTTCGCCGTCACGATTATTCGCGAGCACTTTTACATCGTCGGGATCGGAGAGATCGACTTCGCTGAGATCTTGCGAATAATGCGCGCCACCTGAGTCGAGCTGGCTAACGACATCGTTGTAAATTTTCATCCGCGCGGAGCGCGTGGAGGGTGGTTCGCCGGGATTCATTCCGATGATCACGGGAAATGAATACTTCTTTCTCGTGGGGAGCTCCATCAACGTGCCGGCTGAGTCCGTGAGCAGTATCTTTGAACCGACCCGCGCGAACGCGATTGGAGTCCGCTCGTGAATTTCGATTCGCAAGCGATTGGGAGCAAACCGCATAACACTGGCCGACTCCACCCACGGAACCTGCTCCAGTTGCTTCTTGCGTTGATCCAGCGGCACGAAGAAGATGTTTCGGCCAATGTCACCGCCCATTACTTCCATCACCTGCGCGCGGCTGACATTCTGAGTGCCATCAATTTCGATGTCATCGCTCGATTCCACTCGAAAGCGCCAGGAGCGTTCGCCGTAGTGGTAGAGGGAAGCGACGGCAATTCCGGAGAGAAAAACGACTGCGATTCCGAGGACAGCCCAAGTGAGACGGGCAGCGGTTTTCTTGGGCAACGAGCCACGGCGGACGGAGACGCGCTTTTGTCCGCGCAGGAATGGCGATTCCTCTTCCGCATCCAAGTCGAGCAGCCGCGCGTCATCTAGTTCTTCGCGGACCGGCTCGTCGGGTTGCAGATACAACTCTTCCTGCGAGATGGTAGGAGTTTTCCTGGCCATCAACCCAGGTCAGTTGTCGTCAGGGAATCGCGAGCGAAACCACTATAACTTCTTTTCGCGAATTGAGATAGAAAAATTTGCGGATCTTTTGCACAGGAAGGCAGCAGTTCCACACCACAGAATCGAGACACGCACTGCTGGTTATTGGAGGTCTTCGACGTCCCAATCTCCATCTTCGGGTGAAGACAATACGGCGGTGACCTGACGCCGAGTGCCTATCGCACACCATGAATGCACCCTGGTCGACACAGCCCGTTTCGCATCGATCTTCGCTTGCACAAGCGCCTGGCGGGTTTGGGCACGAGCAATAGTAGCCTGAGCATGAGCCCAACTGGGTTCGCCTCGGCCGGACATTAGTTGGGCAACTGCGAATGCCCGCATCGCTTCGGCGGACAGATTGTCTGCTACCGCCACGCCACGATCAAGGAAGCCTCGAACCGAGTCGCTGATTGATAAGTTGCCAATCGATGAGTTGCTGATTCCAAGTGCAAGCACGCCCACTGCCACCAGGTACCATCCTCTATCGGAATTCACGATATTGCTCCTTGCCGTTACTCAAAATTTAGACGGGGGAGGTGAAAATTCGTTATCGCGGGCGAGCATGCGGGTATTTACGCGTTTGTAAGCGAAATAGTTCCCCTGAACATCGTCGGAAAGGAGGGTAAAGAACTCTGGATAGATCGAAGTCAGACTTGGCTGACCGGCTGTGTGATGACTGTATTTTCAGATCCTTGCAGCTTCTCCAGGATCATAGGTCCCAGTTGGGAAACGCTTCCTGCGCCAAGGGTTAGAATCATGTCTCCTTCAGTCGCTACCTCGTAAACCAATTTGGCGGCATCTGCAAAGGAACTGGCGTATGTAGCGTTTCTTTTCCCCGTTTCGATGATTTTCCGTGCCAACGCCTCGCCCGTCACGCCCTCGATGGGCTGTTCGCTCGCTTGGTAGACATCCAGAATGATTAGGTTGTCCGCGTCTTGAAAGGCAGTCGCAAATTCGTCCATCAAATCGCGGGTTCGGGTATAGCGATGAGGCTGGAAGATCACATGAATCTTGCGAAAGCCGCATTGCCGGGCGGCGGCAAGCGTGGCGCGAATTTCCGTGGGATGGTGGCCGTAGTCATCGATTACGCTGATCCCGGCAACCTTGCCCCGCAATTGGAAGCGGCGGTCCACGCCGTGGAAGGTTTCGAGAGCCGCGCGAATCTGGCCGACTTGGAGATCCAGGCCAATCCCAACGGCAATGGCCGCCGTCGCGTTGAAGATGTTGTGGGCTCCGGGAACGCGCAGCCGGAACTCTCCCAGGTTGGTTCCACGGTAGATCACGTCGAAACGGCTGATCGGGTGGTTCTGCTGGTTATCGAATCCGCACTCCTGCACCTTGATGCGAAAATCCGAGCCTCGCCGCGTACCGTACGTCACGACCCGGCGAGGAATCTGAGGCAGCATGCGACGCAGAATTGGATCGTCGTTGCAGAGCACGACCATCCCGTAAAACGGCACTCGATCCATGAAGTCCAAAAAAGCCCGCTTCACGTCTCGCATGTTGCGATAGCAATCCATGTGTTCGCGGTCGATGTTGGTCACAACCGCCAAGATAGGCGAGAGCTTCAGAAAAGACCGGTCACTCTCGTCGGCCTCCGCGACCATGTACTGTGAGTTGCCGAGCCGCGCGTTGGAGCCCATGGCATCCACGCGTCCGCCGACCACAACTGTGGGATCGAGGCCGCTCGCAGCCAATACAGCCGCGACCATTGAAGTTGTGGTGGTCTTGCCGTGCATGCCGGCTACGGCGATTCCGTATTTCAGGCGCATCAGCTCTGCCAGCATCTCCGCCCGCTGGATCACGGGAATGTGCTGCGCCCGCGCTTCTGCAAGCTCGGGATTATTGTGAGGGACGGCTGAGCTTGCCACCACGACCTCGGCGCCGCCGACATTCTCCGGGCGATGATCCTCGAAAATAGTG
>Ga0209237_1002546_pt1 | contig 10958 bp, 10 predicted proteins | sample GraSoi013_1_40cm_2_FD_185820 | JGI IMG/M metagenome (GOLD analysis project Ga0209237, IMG submission 185820) | Grasslands soil microbial communities from the Angelo Coastal Reserve, California, USA - Sample 10_02_2013_1_40cm (SPAdes) (version 2) | ecosystem: Environmental > Terrestrial > Soil >...
CGCCGACACGTTATGGGAGGCCGTCGATCCGAGCACCGGACTGCTGAAGATTCAACCGTATAGACCACTCGATCTGATCGTGCAGGCGGCGCTTGTTCAATTGAACGCACTGCTTGCCTTGAGTCCCAGCGACTACCATCTGCTCGCCTGACGCCATATCGGCGGGCGCTATTTAGGGCAGGCATCTTTCCACATCCCTGGGATACTGTCGGCCGAAGTGCTGCCCCCGGTCGAGATCATCCCTAAGACGTTCAGCTACGTATTCAGCCCATATCGGGAGCCGATAGCGCGGGTGGCGCAGGGTCAACGGGTCATCATCCGGTGCGAGGACGCCTTCGAAAGCCGGATTCTGTCGACCGAGGACCTGCCAAGCCATTCACTCGCGAACGCCAAGTTCTTGAACCCTCAGACTGGCCCGATCTATATCGAGGGCGCCGAACCAGGGGACGTCCTGGCGGTGCGCATCGAGGAGATCCAGCCCACACGAGATTTCGCTGTTAGCTGTCTGATTCCCTACTTTGGCGGCCTCACGTCCACCACACTCACCCGCACACTGCAGCCTTCGCTCGCCGAAAAAGTCTGGGTCTGGCGCCTCGTGAAGGGTCACTTGGTTAACGACGAGCTTGGGCTTTCTCTCCCGTGGCAACCTTTCATGGGGACGCTCGCCGTGGCGCCTGACCTGGAAGCGATCACAGCCCTGTCGCCTGGCCCGTTCGGCGGAAACATGGACGTCCCAGACGTCTGTCCTGGAAACACGATCTACCTTCCGGTCTGGAATCAAGGTGCGCTGTTCTATACAGGTGACACTCACGCCCGCCAAGGGCAGGGGGAGCTGTGCGGCGTGGCGCTCGAAATCACCTCCAAGGTTACCGTCGTCTTCAGCGTGCTAAAGGGACGCCACATCTCATGGCCCAGGATCGAATCACCGGATCGGATCATGACCGTCGGAAGCGCACGACCGATGGAGGATGCCGCTCGCATCGCCTACGCAGAGCTGGTCGGGTGGTTGGTCGACGACTACGGATGGCAGACTGCGGACGCTTACCAGCTACTCACTCAAGCAGGCGGGCTGTACGTAGGCAATATGGTTGACACCACCTATTCGCTTGTGGCCTCGATCGAAAAGCGCTACTTGGGACGGGAAGCACAGGCGTAAGTGCCCGACCTCAGTGGCCGAGCACGAAAACAAGCCCTCGGGAAGCCCCAGTCATTGGCCGCCACCGCCACCGCCGTCGGGATTGGCCTGGCCCTTCACAACACCCTGGCTACCCGGTCTTCTCCCAAACCGAAATGTGGCTCCTGCTGTCGCTGGTGAAGGGCTCACGCTCCCAGCTACTCCAGCGTTCGCGCAAGGTCATTCCAGCCAGTTGCGCCATTAGATCCAACTCGGACGGCCATACGTAGCGAAACGGCGCCGAGAAAGTCTCGAGGCGGCCATCCACCACCCAATAGTGGTGGGAGAAGGCGATTTGCGTCGCGACGTCATATTCCTCGAACCCGAGATGCGTCGGGGTAACGGTGAATGCGTGAATGGTCTCGCCGGGAGGGAGACGTTGAAGCTCCGGGACGTATACCTCGATTACGAAGCAGCCGCCAGGTTCCAGGTGAGCGGCGACATTGCGGAAACACTGAACCTGTGCGTCTTGCGTGGTCAGGTTCGTGATCGTGTTGCGCACCAGGTACGCGAGCTTGAACGATCCGTCCACCCTGGCAGTCGCGAAGTCCCCGATCGTCACGGCGATGTCTTCCGTGCCCGGCTTCGCCCGCAGCTGGGCGACCATCGCCGGCGACAGTTCAATCCCATGCACGGTAATGCCCCGCTGGTTGAGCGGCAGGGCGATGCGACCGGTACCGATGCCGAGTTCAAGAGCAGCGCCTGAACCAGCCAAATCAGCGAGGAAGCTGACCGCAGGGTCTACAACCGCTGGCTCAAAGGACTCCGGCCACTTGGCCTCGTATCCCTTCGCTATCCGTTCGTCGAAGTAGTTCTTTGGCACCGAGCAATTGTGCCAGCAGCTTCGCAGCGCCGCGCCATCCCCGTGAGGTTCGAAAATGACAGGTTCCAGATGTCTGAAGCGGTGACCAAACGTCGGATTGTCATTGTCGGGGCCGGCCTCGCGGGAGGTACGGCCGCCAAGACCCTACGAGAGGATGGATGGCGCGATCGGCTGACGCTGATAGGCGAGGAGCCAGGTGTGCCGTTCGGTAGGCCACCTCTATCGAAGACATATCTGCGCGGAGAGGAAGACCTGTCGGGATGGCTGGTCAAACCGGACGACTGGTACGAACAGCATGAGATCGAGCGGATCAATGCAAGAGTCGCGAGCATTGACGCTGCGAGGCGGCAGGTGAGATTGCAATCGGGCGGGGTCCTCGATTACGGGAAGCTGCTGATCGCGACTGGAGGGCGCAACAGGCGCCTGGGCGTGCCCGGCGCCGATCTCGAGGGTGTCCATCAGCTCCGGACCGTGGCCGAATGTGAGGCGATCAAGCGAGCCGCGAGGCGAGGCAGCCGGGCTGTGGTGGTGGGAATGGGCTTCATCGGTTCGGAGGTCGCGGCTTCGTTGCGGCAACTGGGCCTCCAAGTAACGGCGGTCCTTCGGGGCAAAGCGCCGTTGGATGCCGTTCTCGGCGTAGAGATGGGTGAGGTCATGGCCGGCATCCACCGCGACGCGGGCGTCGAATTAATTGCCGAAGATGACGTTGTCCGCTTCGAGGGTTCGAGAAGGATCGAACGCGCTACGACTAAAAAGGGGAGGCGAATCGAGTGCGACCTCGCGATTGTGGCCGTCGGGATCGAGCCGAGCGTAGAAACGATTGAAGGAACCAAGGTTGCAGTCGACAACGGCGTTCTGGTCGATTCGAGGTGCCGGACCAATGTCCCCGGCATATTTGCAGCGGGCGACGTGGCCAATCACCTACACCCAGTATTTGGGCGGATAAGAGTCGAGCACTACAACAACGCTGAGAAACAAGCCGCGGCCGCCGCCCGCTCTATGCTCGGCTCTCGCGCCATCTACAGATACATTCACACGTTCTGGTCGGACCAGTTCGAACACAAGCTCGAATACGTCGGCCACGTTCGCAAATGGGACCGCTTCGTGTACCGAGGCTCCCTCGGTGAGCGCAAGTTCGTCGGGTTCTACTTGCACGCCGGCCGGTTGGAAGCGGCGGTCGGCCTCAATCGGGGCGGCGATCCTGAACAGGACGACGACGGCGAGATGGCAAAGGCCGGAAGGCTGATCGCCAAGGGCGCGCGGCCGGGCTGGCGAGCGCTTGCGGACGAAGACCAGGACCTCGGACTCCTGTAGTCCCGGGGCTCGCCCTAAGCCGATGCGTCTATGCTCGGAGTCTGGCACGCCCTAGATTGTTTGCCGCGGCGCGCCGGCGAGAGTCTAGGTCACGTCTGAACGTTATTGGGTTGAATCAGACCACGGAAGTAGCCGTTCAGTAACCGCTCGCCTGCGTCTTCCTCGTCGCGAATTGCAACGAAACGGTCCCAATCCTTTCCAAGTGTCTGTTGCACAAGCTCTCTTGTAAGGTGCTTGGTTTGGTTCAGGAGGGGCCGTCCGCCAAAACCAGCGGCCAGGATGTTGAACCGCCGGTTCAGCTCATCCCAAAGCTGGTCGTTCGGCCGCGTGTCCACCGGGTCCATAGTGAAAACGTCCTCGTCTACCGAGGGTGACAGCAGCGAGTTGCGATCCTGCGCCATCCAGTAGACCTCCGATGGGAGTGACGACCTGAACCCGGTCTCACGGCGGAAGTCTTCACAGAATCTCCTGTACGTTGGTGCGAACTGCGCCCACCTGCTCGCTGGGATGGCCCAGAAGCTGAAGTCGAAAAACGAGCGCCGCTTGAAATTGAAGTCGATCGTCGAGTCGTAGCGGCGGCCTCGGTAACCCCCCAGCCCTCGCAGTACCTGCAGCTGGTAAGCAAGGCTGTGATCCTGTGCGTTATACAGCCAGTTGAAGGGAAGTAGCGTTGGCAGGGTGCTGACTCCGGACTCCCAGGTCTTGTCGCGGACCCGTCGCTTCAATCGCGAGAACCGTGAGGGCACGACTTCGCCGTTGCCAACGACAAATCTTCGCTCAACAATGATCCGGTTGGCATACGGCTGCGCGAATGACAGCATTCCGTCCGCACCACCCAGCAGTTCCGCACGCGTCGGAGGCGGATCGAGCCGAAAGTTGCGGTAGTCGTAGGCCAGCGTGACTGCGGGCTGAGTCCGGAAAGTCACTTCGAATATGACACCCAGAAGGCCATAACTAGAGCGGATCTCAAAGAGCCGGTCGGGGTTTTCATCGGCCGTGATCGACTCCACCTCGCCGATAGGATTGACCATTTTCACCCCCACCACTGTCGAGGCAACCTGGCCGAGTCCATTCCGGATCGATGCGTCTTTGGTTCCCCCGCACGCGACCGAACCCGCCGTCGCGTTGCCGATCTCCGGGGTCACCTCCGTCTGCATGCCATGCGGTCGCAGCGCATCACGTATCTTCACCATCGACACCGCGGCGCCCACCGTAATCGTCTGCGACGCGCGGTCAACTTCGATCTTGTCGAAGCTCTTCATGAGGACCTGCGTTCCAGTGGTTTCGAAGCATGCGGTCAGCGAGTGGAAGCTTCCCGCCGCCCGCACCGGTGAGGGGTAGCGGTCATGGTTCGTCAAAACTTCCTGGAGCTCGTCGAGGTTGCGCGGAACGGCCACCACCTGAGGTTTGCTGACAGCGGTTCCGCTCCAGTTGGTGAACAGCGCGGATCCCATCGCCGAGCAACCATATCAGTCGCCCGGCGAAGCCACCCTCACCTCAGCTCAAGGTGAGCCCGCCAACCGCCAAATTCGCTCGCAACATGCACTGCTGAGGTTCCGAAACGCAGCACTAACGTCATCACTTTGCCACCGGGCAAGGGCACCCGACTCTCTTCCGTTGCGCCGAATGCGCGTTGATACCACTCCGAGGCTGTGCGGCGTCGGAAACGACGATGTGGGCGGTGATGTCCATGACTGCCCTCCGTTGCGAGAATCATTCGGTCCTTTCAAAGCGAGCCGAGTCGCGTTCATATTGAAGTTGAGAGAGTTCGATTAGGGTCGTCTTGACGGCTTGCCCGATCGCGTTTAGGGTCAAGGAAGTTTTGCTCGAGGAGGTGATGGTCGCCAACCCCTGACCAATCTGACTGTTTGTTGAGGAGTTAGGAAAAGTGGAACGATCATCAGAACGCCCCGCGGGTCGACCGCCTCGGTCAGCGCTCCTCGGCTTAAGACGTCGTACCTGGTCGGTATTTGCTCTAGTCGCCGGCGCGCTGCCCCTCAGCATCCTCGCCGGTTCGACGCCGGCAATTTCGGATTCGTCGCCGCAACCGTTCTGCGCCCGTCTCGGCCACAGCATCCAGGCCTCCACCGGCGCTCACCTTTTCTGCGACGCCCAGACCGGAACGCGGCCGATGGGACGCCCCGGAGCCGGTGGACAAGCCAGTTCGTCGGCGACCGCACCCCCAGTAGGCGCGGGCCCCAATCCCGTGTTTGACAACAACGCGGACGCGGCCAACCCGGCTGAGGATGTGACACCAGCACAAGCCCAGCTCTACGGCCAGTCCGAGACCTCGATCGCGGCTCTCGGTTCGTTTGCAGTCGAAGCCTGGAACGACTCCACCGGTTTCGCCGCCACGTGCCCGGCGCCCCAATCGAAGGAGGAGCTGACCGGGTTCGGTTTCTCCTCAGACGGTGGGGTCACGTTTACCGATCAGGGTGGAGTGCCAAATCCGGCCTGCGGCACAACTGGGTATCTATTGTTTGGCGATCCCAGCGTCGAGGTGTGGCGTCACGGAAACAAGACTTACTTCTACATCAGCAGCCTTTACGACAACTTCACCGATCCCACCGCTCCCTTCGAGCTGGCAATCAACGCCTGCGTGGTCAACGGGACGACCATCAGCTGCAACGCGCCCGTCGTCGCTGCGCTGGGCGGATGCACAGTGACGCCGAAGGGAACCTTCTGTGCCGACTTCCTGGACAAGGAGTTCCTGGCCATCGATCCGGACAGGGCCCGACTGTACATGAGCTACACGGATTTCCGAGGCTCAACCGGCAGCGGCACCGGAGAGATTGACCTCGTCAGCTGCGACATCAGCAAGCCTCTCGCGCCTGCATGCAGTCCTTCACCGGTCGTGATTGCGCCGGAGGATCCCCTTTGTGAAAGCGAGGGCGCGTACCCGGCGGTAGACCCACAGTCGGGAGACGTGTACGTGGCGTGGGAGTTCAATTGGTTCACCAACATTTTCTTTCCGCTCTGCTTCAACACCCCAACCGTGAACAAGCTCGCCCGGGTTCCCTATAAGGCGACAGCACCCAGCATCACGATTTCCGCACCCGTCGTATCCATGACTGCTGCCTTCGTGCCCGGCTACAACCGGTTCCCCGCGAGCGACTTTCCACGCATCGCCGTCAGCGATGCATCCAGCACCGTCAGCATCGTGTGGAACGATGCCCGGCGGGTTCCGACCGGGGACATCCTGCTCCAGAGCTACGAGCTCAAACTTTTGAAAGCCGTGCAGAGTGCGCCGGTTCGGCTCAACAGCGATACCAGCTTCACGTGGAGGTTCTTGCCGGCGCTGCGCAACGCCACCTCGGCGGGTCGACTGAATGTCTCGTGGTACGACCGCCGGGGCCAGTCGGGCGCTGCCACCAACGTGTGGGCTGCCCGCAATGTTGACCCGCGGACGACGTCAACACCGGCCACCAACGTCAAGGTGACCAATACGGCCACCGACTGGAATGCAGTGTCCTCGGACATCATTCCGAACTTCGGGGACTACACCGACAATTACGTCGACGGGACAACGTTGTACGTCGCCTGGTCCGACGGGCGGATGGGCCTCCCGCAACCTTTCGCATCGAAGCAGCCGTAGTCGATACATCACGGGCTCGATTGAGAGGAGGAGCCGGTTGCTCCTCCTCTTGTGTCTCTATCTAGTCCGCCGAGGCAATTTCGGGGGTTGATGCGGCTGACAGATGATCTTGCTCTGCGGCTGCTCGGTGATCGGCGGGCAAGAGGCGGGTGGCCCGGGCTGACAGTTGAGCGCGTTTTGCGGCGCTTCGGTGACCGGTAGGCATGGCGGCTTGAAGGCGGGCTGTGGAGCTGTGAGGCCAGTTGTGGAGTGCTCGGAGCCGTTCGGCGCGCTCTGTGTCACGTCTTGGAATGGTGCTCGGGCGCTCGGCGCAGCAAACTGGACGGCGGCGGGAGCAGTCTGCCGCACTGGGATTGCGGGTGGATTGATGACATGGGCGCTGTCGGCGCTGGTGCTGCAACCCACGAGCATCAAGCTCGCCACAGCGAGGAACTCTTTCGGGCGCATGTCTATGCCGATACTAGTTATCGAGAGGCTGTTCGGCAACTGTGATGACTGGGGTGCAACAGGCCGTAAATCTTGCCCGATTTCCGCGGTCGTTGAACTGTCAACGTCGATGAAGGGTTAAGGTCCTGGCATGGAGTTTCGCGACGCGATACGCCACCGACGTATGGTTCGAAAGTTTGAGCAAAGGCCGATACGTGATGACGTGCTCAGTCGAGTGTTGGAGGTTGCGCGGCACGCGCCATCCGGGGGTTTCAGCCAGGGCTTTGACTTCATCGTGCTCGCAAAGCCTGAAGAGCTCGAGTGGTTCTACCGCACCACGGATGATCCGACCGACCCTGAACCGTTTCCGGGACGGGAGCCCAACTTTGCCCCGGCTTGCATTGTTCTCCCTTTTGCCAACAAGCGCCTATACCTGGACCGCTACGCTCAGCCGGACAAGCTCCAGTTCGGAATGGACAAAGAGGAAAACTGGCCAGTCCCCTTCTGGACGGTGGACACCTCGATGGCCATCATGCTGATCCTGTTGGCCGCCGTGAATGAGGGCCTTGGAGCTTGGTATTTCGGGATTACGCGCGGTGAGCACGACGTAGTGAATGAACTTGGGGTTCCCCCATCCTGCACCATGCTGGGCGTCATCGCGCTCGGATATCCGTCCTCAGAGGACAAGCCTCGCGGCTCGGTTTTCGCAAGACGTCGACGGCCATTCGAGGAGATGTTCCACCTCGGGCGCTGGTGAGCGAGCCAAGTATTCGGTGACTCACAGCGCACGCAAATCGACCACGAGCACGTCGGCGCGATCGCGTGTCGCGGCGATCAGTTTGGCGTTGGCCTCGTCGCTCCGACGCACCCACTCTTCAGCTTCGGCCTGCGTCTTCCCGTAGCGGACGTGACGGTAGGTCAGTCGCTCGATTCGGCTCGCGGGCTCGAGATCGACGCACCAACACTCGTCGATGAGATCGCCTCCTCAACCTCGCGTCGAAACGCCGGAGCATAGACGACATCGTCTTCGGCGGCCTTGATGCGGCTCAGCATGGCGACTCCCCGCCGTGGCAAGGGCCCGCGCGCGAACGATCAGCTCGTCGAACGACATCACCTGCTATACCAAATTAGCGACTGAGCCATCCGCATGATCTCCTCCACGGCGCAAACGCGTGGGCTACCTTAGTGCGAATCATGAAAGCCTTGGTCTGGCAGGCACCACGTCGGATGACGATTGAAGAGCTGCCGGAGCCGCGCCCCAATCAAGGCGAGGTCGTAGTGCGCAGCGAGGCTGCTGGGATCTGCGGGTCCGAGGTCGAAGGCTACCTCGGAATGATGGCGAACCGCGTGCCTCCGCTGATCATGGGCCACGAGTTCGCCGGTACGGTCGAAGCAATCGGCGAAGGCGTCGACGAGTCGTGGTTGGGCAAGCGAGTGGCGGTCAATCCGATCATCGGCTGCGGAAAATGCCCTTATTGCACGAGTGGGCGTCGCAATCAATGCCCTGATCGCCGGCTTGTCGGGGTGGCGGTGCCAGGTGGGTTCGCCGGCTACGTAGCCGTGCCTGAGAGATGCTTGTACGAGATGCCCGCCGGCATGGACGCTCGTCTGGGCGCTCTTGTCGAGCCCCTCGCCAATGGAATCCACGCCATCCGCAAGGGCTCGCCCGAGTGGGCTTCGAGCGCTGTTGTCATCGGCGCCGGAACGATTGGCCTGGCGTGTATGCAGGCGGCATTGCTCCGCGGAATTGAGAAGGTCACGGTCATCGAGCGCCATCCGGCGCGGCGAGATCACGCCCTTCGCCTCGGCTCGCATGAGGCTTTTGGGGACGCGGAGCAGATAAGGTCCGGAGTCGACGTGGTCATCGATGCTGCAGGCACGGAGGCCACTCGTCTCCTCGCCGTGGACTTGCTGAGTCCCGCCGGCACCGCCGTGTTCATCGGCATGCACAGTGACGAGACTGTTTTGCCATGGCGCCGGGTGATCCGCGGCAACCACACCATCAGAGGGGTGTTCGCCTACGAGGACGCGGACTTCCAGCGCTCCCTCGACTTGCTCGCGGAGGGGCGGGTAGGCATCGGTGAGCTGAAAGAGGTCCTTCCGCTGACATCAAGGTCTTCCTGGGTGCCTGAGTCACTCGAAGGCAAGGTCGCCATCGTCACCGGTGGCAGCAGCGGTATTGGCGCGGCTATCGTCCAGCGCCTGGAGGGTGCCGGGGCGGTTTGTCATGCCGTTTCGCGGCACGGCCCGGTCAAGATCGATGTTACTGATCAGTCCGCGGTGCAGCGTTTTGTCTCCTCGCTCGAGCGTGTGGACATTCTGGTCTGCGCCGCCGGGGACAACGTGAAGAAGCGACGCCTTGACGAGATCACGCCTGAGGTTTGGGATCGCATGCTCGCGGTCAACCTGAGCGGCGCCTTCTACTTCATCGGCGCCTGCCTGGCCAAGCTTCGCCAGGCGCGCGGCGACGTCGTTCTGATCAGCAGTGTTTCCGCGCAGTGGCCGGACGGAAGTGGACCCGCATATCAAGCGAGCAAGGCCGGGCTGACCGCCCTGGGCCGTGCCGCCGGCCTCGACGAGCACAGCCACGGCGTCAGATTCTCTGTGATCAATCCGGGCTTGGTCGATACCCCGATACTCTTGAAGCGGCCCTCGCCCCCTCCGCCAGAAGTTACCGCTGCGATGCTGCGCCCTGAAGACGTTGCCGAAGCGTGCCTCTTCCTCCTCAGCCTGCCCCGGCGAGCGCACATCCCTGACCTGACGATTCTTCCAACGCGGCTGCAGGCACTGGGCAAGACCTCGATCCCGAATCCGCAGCCAGCTCCAGACAAATAGAGGAGCTCAGGCAGCCGGGGCGATGGCCCCCCGCGCCGCCGGCGCCGGCAGCCCCCGCACGTTGCGGAAGAGCAAGGTCCAGTACACGGATGAGTACGCCGAGTAGGCGCCGGCTGCAACAAGAAGGATGCCGAGTAAGAAGACAGCCGCAAACGACCCCGCCACGATCGCACCGGTCATTCCGCCCATCGCCCAGCCTCCGAAGCCGAGCGCGGCAGCCGGGATTGCAACCACAACAGCAAGGATGGCGAAGGCGATACCGACCGCAATGGAGAGGGCGATCAAGATCAGCCAGCCAAAGGCGACCTCTTTGAAGTGCCAGCGAATCAACCTGAAGCCTGTGCTCAAGCTCTGGGCCACATGGCCATCTTCGAGCACCACGAGCCGCTGGGCGAACTGGAAAGCTACGCCAAGCGCGAGCCAGAACGCCGTTGAGACGAGGATGGCCACAGCTGCAAGGAGCCCAAAGCCCACCGCAGCCGCGGCTGAGCTCATGGCCCCGACGACGGCCCCCAGGACCAGTGCGCCGATCAGGAATCCGGGCACGATGGCTAGTAGGAAGGTGAGCAGCTTGAGGCCGGCGATCCGCCACCCGGTGACGTAGCCCGCGCGCCACGCGGTGCCCAGCTTGTATTCGCGGTCCATATCGTGCTCGACAGCGGCGCGAATGATCCCGCCGGTGGCGATGCAGCTGAGGACGAACAGCACGAAGCCGAGGACCACGACACAGGCCAGAATGCCAACGACCCATTCCCAGTTGGCATTCCAGACGTTCTGGAGTACGGTCCAGC
>Ga0209237_1002549_pt1 | contig 10955 bp, 13 predicted proteins | sample GraSoi013_1_40cm_2_FD_185820 | JGI IMG/M metagenome (GOLD analysis project Ga0209237, IMG submission 185820) | Grasslands soil microbial communities from the Angelo Coastal Reserve, California, USA - Sample 10_02_2013_1_40cm (SPAdes) (version 2) | ecosystem: Environmental > Terrestrial > Soil >...
CGTTCAAGATGAGCGTGCTCCGCGCCGGCAAGGTCATCGAGCTCACGGGCACGACCCAGTAACGGTGGCGGACTTTAAACTGGGTTCCAATTGTGGGCGGGCCTGCTCTTCGCAGGCTGCACCACACACGGAGGTCCGCGTGCATGATCACCGGCGCCCGCCGCTACTGTCCCCTTGGAAACAGGAGCATGATCTGCGTGCGGATCATCCATTGGGCTGCGTCTTGCGGACGCTGGACGTAGTCGTACGCGCCGAGCTGGACGCTGATGGCCCGCGAGCCGATCTTGAACACCTTGCCGACATCCATACCGACGGGGACCGTCCACGCGTTCCGCCCGTTAGCCGACCAGTCGTACGTGCTGACTGGATCGAACTGTATGTACGATCCGTTGGCAAAGTTGTAGCTCAGCAACACCTCAAACGACGTCTGGTTCACTTCGCTGCGAGCGCGGTCACCTGCAAACGACCACAGATGGCTTGCGAGCACGCCGTTGAACCATGGGCCGTCCGAGTACACGAGCGCCCCGGTCGGGCCGGCCGCCCACTTGCCCGCGCCCAGGTCACTGCTGCTCGCCGTCGGAAACTGGAATATCGGCCCGGCACCCCAGATCCACCTCTCGGCCCCGGCCGGGGTGAGGAATAGGGAGAGCTGGACGTCCGCCAGGCCGAACTCATCGATCGGTTCAGGAACATAGGTCAGGGGAATCAGAGGCCGCGCAATCAAGTTCCAGTCTGAGGTCAGGGCAAATGGAATGACCGGCTGGATGTTCAAGTTCTCGCCGGTGTTGTGGTTCGGGCCAATCCGGAATCCCGTTGTGAATTCGAACGGCACCTTGAACGCATCGGCCAGGGGATTCTTCTTGTCCTTGGCGAGCTCTTGAAGTCCGGGTTCTTCCGTCCGTGGCTGAGCGGTTGGCGTCTGAGCCGACGCCGGCGTGGAGATCACACTGAGCATCAGACCAGCAGCGGTTGCCGCGACGGCCGGCTTCATGGTCGATCGACCGAGTGTCCCACGGTGCTGGCGACGCAGTCATATTGGACTTTGGTCCTACGGGGGAGGGCTGCTGGGACCAAAGTCCGATGTTCGACGGCTACGCCGGCTGATCTAATCCGTGGGCGATGGCGTCTCGATCGGATTCTCCAGAAGATGCAGCAGCGGGGCAGTGGAGGGAGGGGAAGTGACCTTCGCATCGTCGCCTTCCCGGCTCGGCGCGCTTCTGCGGCTGGTGTTGCGTGTCGCGGGCGTCCTTGTCGCGGGGCTCGTCGTCGCCGGCATGGCGGCCTGGAGCGCCGGAGCGCTCTACTATTCGCGTCCGGGCGGCTCGCGTGCGGGTGCCGTCCTTGCGATCGGTTTCGTGGTGGCCACCGCGCTGGCGTTCCTGCTCCTTCCACGCCGTCGGCGCACGTTGCTGGGCTTCCTCGTCGTCTTCGGTGTGGTGCTGGTATGGTGGCTGCGCGTGCCGGCCTCGAACGATCGCGACTGGCAGCCCGAGGTCGCCATCGCGCCCTGGGCGAGCCGCGACGGAGACGTCGTCACCATCCACGGCGTTCGGAACTTCGACTATCGCAGCGAGACGGACTTCACCCCGCGCTGGGAGGACCGCACCTACGACCTGCGCGCCCTCGACTCCGGAGATCTCATCGCGGTGTACTGGGCTGGCAAGGCCATCGCCCACATCATGGTGAGCTTCGGGTTCGGGGGCCGCGATTACGTCGCCGTGTCCATCGAGACCCGCAAGGCGCTCGGCGAGAGCTACTCCACCGTCGCGGGCTTCTTCAAGCAATACGAGCTCGTCTACGTCGTCGGCGACGAGCGGGACCTGATCCGCGTGCGGACGACGTACCGACAGCCGCAGGAGGACGTGTACGTCTACCGCCTCCGCGTGCCGCCGGACAACATTCGCCGGGTCTTCCAGGACTACCTGCGCGCGATGAACGAGATGCGCGAGCGTCCCCGGTTCTACAACACCCTCACCACCAACTGCACGACTGGCGTGCTGCTGCACTCGCGCGTGAATCCCGGCTCCCCGCCGTGGTCGTGGAAGATCTTATTGTCCGGGTACGTGCCGCAGTACGTGTACGACATCGGACGGCTGGACGGGACGATCCCGTTTGCCGAGCTGGAGCGCCGGGCGCGGGTCAACGAGCGCGCGCATGCCGCCGAGCGTGATCCCGCGTTTTCGCAGCGCATCCGCGAGGGGGAACGATGAAGAAGAGGCGCTTCCGATGGCAGGCGCCCTCGGCCCGGAGCACTGGAAGGACGAGTTCCCCGCGTGCGGGGGCAAGAGTCAGTCCCCTGAGGCTTGCCGTCCTCTTCAGGGAAGGCCGAAGCCACCCACTTCTCGAAAAGGTCTGGGCGCATTTGCCCGTCGTGATGGGTCCGGAGCGCGCGATTCCCGGGCTCAGCGTGATCAACGCCGTGGGCATGCGGGTGAGCCCGGCGCACCTTCTCGTTCCTCATGATCGTGTTCAGCCTGGCCGATACGGGAGGCAAGGAATCTCCCTCCCGGGAGACGGCGACCCGGTGTTGGACCAAGGTCCAATGGGCAGGTGCACGACGGTTTGATAGGTTCTTCCGCGCGGACGTAGCGGAGGCGGCGCGCAAACATACCGATGCAGAGCGGGGGAGGACGGAATGTCGACAACGATGAAGGGATTGACGACCGCGATCGTGCTGGTGCTGGTGATGTGGACGGGCGTGCCCGCGGCGCTTGCGCAAACGCAGGCCGCAGCGCCCGTTCAAGACAGCGCGCCCGGGGATCTCGAGGCCGCCCTGACCGGTGACATCGAGCTGACGCGCGCGGTGATCCAGGTGAGGCGGCAGGCGTTGGTCACGGCGGCCATGGACCTCGAGTCCAAAGAGGCCGACGCGTTCTGGCCGCTCTATCGCGAGTACCGCATGGCGATGGCGACGGTCAACGACCGCTTCGTGAAGCTTCTCGTCGTCTACCTGGACAGCTACGAGAACCTGACCGACGAGGCTGCCACGAAGATGCTGGACGAGTATCTCAGCATCGAGAGGGCCCGAAACAGCGTGAAGACGACGTACGTGCCCCGCTTCGGCAAGCTGCTTCCACCCAGGAAGGTGGCGCGCTTCTTCCAGGTGGACAACAAGCTCGACGCCGTCATCAACGCGGACCTGGCTTACCTCATCCCGCTGGCGCGCTGACCACGGCAAGGAGAAAGAGATGACGAAGGGACGAGCAGCCGTGATGGCCGGCGCGGGGATCTGCCTCCTCGCCGCCGTCGCCCAGGCGGAAGTCTTCGTGTACCCCAAGCAGGGCCAGGGCCAGGAGCAGTTTCAGCGCGACCAGTTCGAGTGCCACAACTGGTCGCAGGGACAGACGGGCGTGAATCCGATGCAGCCGGCCGTTGCCGCGGCGCCGATGCCTCAGCAGGGCGGCGCCATTCGCGGCGCCGCCGGAGGCGCCGCGCTCGGGGCCGTCGGGGGCGCCATCGGTGGAAATGCCGGCAAGGGCGCCGCGATCGGAGCCGGGGTCGGGGCCGCGGCCGGCTTGATGCGGCAGGCATCGAGGAACCAGCAAGCCGCGCAGGCCGCGCAGCAAGCGCAAGCCAGTCAGCAGGCCAATCTCCAGCGGTACGAGCAAGCCTACGCCGCCTGCATGGGTGGGCGCGGGTACCAGGTCAGGTAGTGAGCGAGAACAGATAGCTGGAGTCCGCGATGCTCAAATTCTCGAGACCAGCACGCCGGACGTCATCACCACGGATATCGCGATGGCGAACGGCGAGGGATTCTGGTTGCTCCGCGAAGCGAGAAGGCGGATTCAATCGGTCCCAGTGATCGCCATTTCTGGCCATGTGGATGCCTGTGTCCGAGAGCAGCTCCCACGTCTCGGTGACCTGCCCATCGCCGGCCATCTCTGCGATCGCCGCCAGGAGCCTCGCCCTCGTCTGGTTCTTGCTCTCCATTTCCTTGTCCTCCTAGAGATTTGAAGATGCGAACGGCGTGCTCCAGAAGCGGCGCGTAAGTCGAGACGTGGACGGTCGTCGTGACGACGCGAGTGGGAATCGGGCATCCAGCCGTACACCGAGACTCGGACGCTCGGGAATTCTGCGGCACCGACGGCACGGTCGATTCCGCGCCGGATCTCGGTGAAATGGTGACGATCCTGCGCTCTCGCCAACGCAGGGCCTCCCCTTCGCGCGGATCTGCGCTAGCGCCACCTCGGCATTCTCCACGCCGAGCGCCACCAGCCGGCGCCGATCCTCCAGCACTGCGCACTCCTGGCCACGGAGCTCAGTGAAATGATGGCGATCCTGCCATCGGCTGCGCGGGGCCCCGTACTCTTCGTCGGCGTCGCCACCGCGTCCTCCTACTCGAAGTACACGACCGTCCCCACGCAGCACGCACTCGGCGCCGGCGTCACGACCCGCCCTTCACTCGACAGCTCAAGCGTCGCCTCGACCTTCGTCCCATCGTCCAGGTCGATCGTCACCCACAGGCCATCACGCTCGACGCGGGCCGCCGAGACGACACCAACGCGCTTCATGCCTGCCCCTCCGCGAGGAGGGCGCGGCGCGATCGGCAGGTCCCGCGGCCGCGCGAGCTGGGCGTCGCGGAGGGCGACAGCCTCACGCATCCGAGTCACCCAGCCACAAGATGCCGCAGGACCATACAGCCGATTCCGAGCGCTGCGGCCCAGTCGGTATTGCGGTCAGAGCGCGCGCCACCGCACTGAGAGGTGTGATGTCTCCATAGCCGAGGGTCGCAAGCGTTGCAAAGCTGTAGTATTGGAGCAATGGCGTGAAGGCCGAGATCGGCGTGGAGACGCTGTCAGGGGAAATCCACCGCAGCGTGCCCGATCGCAGGTATTCCCTCATTGTCTCTGTACAGCGCCGTCCAGCGCTCGCACCGCGGAACTGGTTCAAGTCGCCCAGGTGGTTCTTGCCGAATTGGCCGGTCGCGTAGCCCATCGCCTTCAGCGCGGTGGCAATGGTCGGCGCTGTCGCTGGCATGCCGACCGTGGCGCCGGCCTGACCGACCGTGGTCAGCCCCGTGCGGATCGGCAACTCGCCGGTGATGAAGTTGGCGCGGCCCGCCGTGCAGCTCGGCTCGGCGTAATAGTCGGTGAATCGTATGCCTTCTGACGCCAGCCGATCCAGGTTTGGTGTCCGACCGGCCATCATGCCCTGGTGGTAGGCGCCGATGTTGAACCAGCCGACGTCGTCGCCCATGATCATGATGATGTTCGGTCTCTGCTGCGCGGAGGCCGGCGCGGCCGTGAGCGCCGCGGCGGTGAACAGTCCGGCCAGAACGAACCAAACTCTTCGCGTGTACCGCATTCCCTGCCTCCTTTGACTGGCGAGGCACCAATGATCTCGGCCCCCTGAGCCCGCAACTCGCGCAGCACGCCCACCCCTTGTCGATCGGCGGACCGCAAATCGGTCAGATCGAGGAGCCCATCACGCGGACCCTTTCAGGCGACATTTGACCTTCCGCGACATCGTCCACGCCTGCCGGACGCGAGTCCATTGGGTCTTAGTCCTACAGCAGTGGGTCCCCGATGGTCAGCCTGCGCTACGCTGGGACGGCCCTACCGGCGGCCGGGATGTGCATCTCGCCCTGGGTGGATCTCACCTGCAGCGGGCTGAGCTACCAGACGAGGGTTGCCCCGCGGCATAGGACTTTGGGCTTATGTTCAATATTTTTGCTTAGCGTACGATCCGGGGTTATGGCTACCTCTCGCGAGATGCTCCTGACGGCCGGCGGCGGTCCTCGGAATCGCCGTCCAGGACACCGGGATAGGGGGTCAACGAGCCGGACTGACCCGGATCTTCGATCGCTTAGTCACCGGCAAGCCGGGCGGTCTCGGCATTGGATTATCGATCAGCCGCTTGATCATCCAGGCGCACCGCGGACGGATCTAGATGACACGCAACAAGGATCGGGCCTGACGATCCACATCGAGTTACCGTGACTGGAAAGATGAACCAAGCCGCAAGGGACACCGCTGTCGTGTACGTCGTCGACGACAACGACTCCGTCCGCAAGTCGCTCGCTCGACTGATCGGCTCCGTCGGCCTCGACGTGGAGACGTTCTCCTCGGCCAGCGCGTTCATGGAGCGGCGGCTGCCGGGGCGGCCCGGATGCCTCGTCCTCGACGTGAGACTGTCGGGATCGAGCGGGCTGGATCTCCAGTCGACTCTCGGCGAGGCCCAACGTGACCTGCCGATCATCTTCATCACCGGCTACGGCGACGTGCCGATGACTGTGCGTGCCATGAAGGGCGGTGCCCTGGACTTCCTGCAGAAACCGTACAATGATCAGGACCTCCTCGACGCCATCCAACGTGCGCTGGTCCAGAGCCGCGAGGCCCTCGCTGAAAGCGCGGAACGTAAAGAGATCCAACACCGTGTCGACAGTCTGACTTCGCGCGAGCGCGAGGTGCTGATGCTCGTCGTCACTGGCATGCTGAACAAGCAGATAGCGGCGGAGCTGGGCGCCGCCGAGAAGACGATCAAGGTCCACCGCGGACGCATGATGAAGAAGATGCAGGCAAATTCCGTGGCCGAGCTGGTCAGGATGGCCGAGAAGGTCGGTGTCCGGGCCTTGTAGGCAATCCGGCCCGCTAGCATCGGCACAACATCCCATAGACGCCCTCCGCACCAACCTTTAACCTGTAGCCGAGATCGAAAGTGGAGTCGTGCGCGCTTCGCGCTGACGGTTCGAGGAAGCGACATCGAGTCTTGCTGGGAGAAGGCAAAGATGCCTCCGCCGAAACGACAGGCGAGCCTGAAGCTGAAGAACTGCGAACCCAATGGGGTTCACGCTTCCCTCGCGGCAACTTGAGGGACGCTACCGCGCCAATGATGATCTGTGTGGTCGACGACGACGCCTATCTGCTGCGGGCGCTGCGACGGCTGCTTCTGGCGGTCGGTTTTGTCGTCCAGACCTTCGGATCTGCCGAGGAATTCCTGCTGGCGACGCGGTCGGCGCAGCCTGATTGCCTCGTGCTCGACGTCCACCTCGGTACGCTCAGCGGCTTCGACCTGCACGACCGCCTGCTCGCGTCCGGGGTGTCGATCCCGACCGTCTTCATCACTGGCCACGACGACGCCGCGACCCGCGAGCGGGCGCGGAGCGCGGGCGCGGCCGCCTACCTGGCCAAGCCGATCGAGGAACACTCGCTGATCTCGGCGATCGAGGCGGCGCTCAACGCGGGCTGATCGTTGCCGCTCGAACCCGGGCCGCAGCGTCGACGCTGCCCACAACGGAGGTGGAAGATGAAGATCTTTGCGTTCCCCGTCCTTGCCGTCCTTGTCGCATTCCTCGCCGGCTGTGCCGGCCCCGCCAGCACGACGAGCCCGGCCGCAGGCCCTCCGGCGAACGTCGCGGGTTCATGGTACGGGTCGACGATAGGGGGGGCCGGGAGCACCAGCGTCTCGCTTACGCTGACTCAGGCGGGCTCGGCGGTGACCGGCCAAATAGAGGTAGGTGGGAGACCCGACATGAGCGGTCCGCTCACGGGCAGCGTCAGCGGCGACTATGTGCGCTTCAGTCTGACCGATGGGTTCGGCAGAACAAGTGAGTTGCACGTGGTCCAGAACAGCATCACAGGCATGGTCGGCGATCAGCACGTGACTCTTCGCCGGAATTAATTCGAGGATCGACCGAGCGCCCCGCGCCTAAGGGACTGGCGCTCGCGGAGCGCCAGTCCCTGCCGTACGGCCGCCGCCTTTTAGAGGCTGCGACTTTCCTTGGGTTCCTCGGGCATGCTGGCGCCCGGCTTGAGCCGCACGCCCTGTCGGGCGAGCTGCCACGCCATCCGCGTCGACCAGTAGGTGACCGCGGCCTGGACATCCCCCCATTTCGTGTACGCGCGTCCGGCGAACAGCGCCTTGGTGCCTGCGCGGTCGTCGACGGCCGCCGCCAGCCGCTCACCCGTGAGAGAGTCCAGCGCCTCCATCTCGCCGGTGGCCGTGCCCACCGTGCCGGCAGTGTCGGTCGCCAGCCCTCCGACAGTCGACAGCGTGCGCAGCTGCGGGATCACCGTCGTCACGACCCGCGCCGCGACCTTCGCGCCCTGCACCTGGGTGAGCGCCACCCGTAGGCGAATGGTGTTCGGCCCGGGCCCGGAGGCGAGGACGAAGTACTTGTCGAGCTCGTCGCTCAATGTGTTGTACAGCATCCCGGCCAGGCGCTCCTGGTCTTCCGGGCTCAGCTTGCCGTCGCGATCGGCGAGATAGAGCCCTGCCGAATCCAGCTGGATCGTGTTGTACCGTGCCCACTGCACTCCCGGCCTCACGTAAACGAGTGCCGCAGCATTGTTGGGGTTCTTCTGGAGGTTCGAGTAGTCGCCGAGGAAGCCCGACTCCTCGGGCGCCCCCCGTCGGGCGCGCGTCGCTGTGCATGCGGTGACGATCATGGCGGCTACCAGGAGTCCCGCCAGAATAACGAATCGCCCACTTCTCATCGGTCCCATCTCGCTTTCCCCTCTTTCCCGCGCGCGCCAACGCGCTTCTTGAACGTCGGATCCTCCGGGTAGTCGTCGGCGGGCCCGCCCGTGAACGGGCGCGTCGCCGACCTCTGGTCCCCCTCAACCACACCCCTTGCCATCCGAAACTCCCCATCACAACCGGCTCGATGCGCCCAGGAGTCTACCGGGGGAGGGAGCCGGTCGCCTATAGGTCGTTAGTCCAATGTTGGTAGGCCGCAGGTCCGTGAGTCTGCAACGAAGTTTCGCCACGGGCTACGTGACCAGCTCTCCAGGGTTCGGGGTCGCCACATACCCGGTGAAAGTCGTGGATCGGAAATCACGGTAGCAATCAGCTAGCAACCTGAGCCGTTCGCGTTGCTCGAGGTCTTCTTCATGTGGAGGGCGGTCACGTGAGCGGTCGCTGGTGCTCGTCGTGGTGATCGCCGAGACATGGAGCGCCAGTGCAATGGCAGTCAGTTGGGTCGCGTTCGCATGCGTCTTCGGAGGTGCGCTGCTCGGCCTGGTTCTTCGCGCCCTTCTGCCCGAACATTCATCTGAGTCCCGATTCGAAGGACTTCGTGAAGCTCGGGATGGGACTGATCGCGACGATGGCGGCCCTTGTGCGGTTCCGAAGCCGTTCCTGCTCGTGCTGATTTTCTGGCTCGCCATCATATTCATCAGCTTCGGCCTCTTTGCGCCCGCCAACACAACCGTTATCGTTACCAGGTTCGTCTGTGCGTTATCGATCTCAGGGGCGATCTTTCTGATTCTGGAGCTGGACGGTGTTCTTCTTGGTCGAGTGCCGCCGTGCTCGGCTCGGCGACGGACAGGCACGAGCCGCGGCTAGTCCCGTGACCGAGACCGGGACCACTCCGGGCCACGGGTCGCGCGGTCATCGTCAGTGCGGGGACGCTGCGCTCTTTCCCCGATTGCCTGGCTGACGGCGTCGAGCAGCGTCCGCTCGTCGAACGGCTTGGGAAGGAAGTCCACGGCGCCAGCCTTCATCGCGCGCACGGCGACGGAGACCTCGCCGTAACCGCTGATGAAGATCGCCGGGATGTTGTAGCCTCCGTGGACCAGCGCCTCGAACAGCTCGATCCCGCTCTGGCCCGGCATCCGGACGTCGATCATGAGGCAGGCTGCCCGCCTGCAGTCACCACCGCGTTCGAGGAACTCGCGCGCCGACGCGAACGTCTCAACCGAGTAGCCGGCCGACCGGAGCAGTCGTTCCAGGCCGCGGCGGACCGACAGATCGTCGTCGATGAGGAAGATGGTCGCGTCGCGCTCGATCACACCGACCTCGCGCTGGCGAGCGGCAGGGCGAAGTGGAAGGTGGCTCCGTAGTCTGGGTTGTTCGTGGCCCAGATGAGTCCGGCGTGCGCGACGACGTTCGATCGCGCGATCGAAAGCCCCATGCCCATCCCCGTGGGCTTCGTCGTGTAGAACGGCTCGAAGACCAGGTCCTGGATGCCGTCGCGCAGGCCCGGCCCGGCGTCCTGCACCGACACGTGGACGGTCTGCGCCTCGGTGTTCTCCGCACGCACGACGATGGTGCGGTCTTCGCGCGTGCTCTCGGCCATCGCCTCCATCGCGTTGAGCAGTAGGTTGAGGACGACCTGCTGGAGCTGGACGCTGTCGCCGTTCACGACCAGCGGCTCCGGGCCCAAATCGAGCGTGACCGTGACGTTGCGGATGACGGCATCGCTCCTCAGGAGCTTCGTCATGTCGCGGATCAGGGCGTTGAGATCGAGAGGGCGGAACTTCGACTCGTCCTTCCTGAGCAGGTCGCGCACCCGCCGGATTACCTCGCCGGCGCGCTTGTCGTCCTCGACGATGTCGGACAGGATGCTTTGGACCTCGCCGAGGTCGGGCGGCGTCGCCTCGAGGAGCCGCCGCGCCGCCTGGGCGTTGGTCAGGATCCCGGTCAGCGGCTGGTTCAGTTCGTGAGCTAGCGACGCAGTCAGCTCGCCCATCGTCGAGACCCGGGTGAAGTGCGCCAGCTCCCAGCGGCTCCGCTCGGCCTCCAGCTCCGCGCGCCTCTGCTCGGTGACCTCGGTGTGCGAGACGACTGCGCCGCCCTCTGGCCGGCTTAACGGCACCACCGACATCGCGAACCAGCGACGGGCGACCGCAGCGCCATACACGTACTCCAGCGCGAAACTCGTCCTCGACCGTTCCAGGACCGCCTGGACCCCGGCCAGCGCGTCCTCTGCGTGAGGCACGCCCTCGCGCGCTGCCTGCCGGCAGGCGTCGAGGTAGTTCTCGCTCACTCCGCTCCGGATATCGCGGGCCCCCTTCTCGAACGCGAACTGCGTCCAGGCCTCGTTGACGGTGATGACCTGCCCCTCGCGGTCCAGGACGGCGACGGCGGTGCTCAGTGAGGCGAGGATGGCGGACTTCATCAGCTCGCTGGTGCGCAGGGCGTCTTCCGCCTCCATGTAGGCCAGGGCGTCGGCGAAAACCTCGGCGACAAGGCGCAGCCGCTGTACCAGCTCGTCCGGCCAGGCCCGCTCGGCG
>Ga0209237_1002551_pt1 | contig 10953 bp, 12 predicted proteins | sample GraSoi013_1_40cm_2_FD_185820 | JGI IMG/M metagenome (GOLD analysis project Ga0209237, IMG submission 185820) | Grasslands soil microbial communities from the Angelo Coastal Reserve, California, USA - Sample 10_02_2013_1_40cm (SPAdes) (version 2) | ecosystem: Environmental > Terrestrial > Soil >...
TCCGCAAGCCGGTGAACTATTCTTGCCACCGGCCCTTGTAGGGATAGGTTGCCATAGAAGGAGAGAACATATGTCGCTGCCCATTCCGTCGTTTCGACCTCCAGGTCTTGAATGACCTTTAGATCGGTCGCCTTCTTGAACTTCAGCTGACCGAGCTGCATGATAGACATCTTATCGAACGAAGTAAAGCCCCGGGAATTCAACAAGGCGACAAGCTCTTTGCACTCACTTTGAACTGAAAAAATCGGAGGTCTTCCAGCAGCTTCGAATTTCGTTTCTATCTTCACAACGTCGTCCAGTCCACTGGTGCAATCGACAAAGCCCGCTCTGTTGAAGAAGTACTCGTCAAAGTCGGGGGAGATCATGACATATGACTTTTCCCCGGTCCACTGCAAGTCCGACCAGTGGGACCACCAACCCGCTTCGTTGAGCTCCAGGTCTTTGCCGCTAGCCAAGCCCAAAATCGACACCCAGTATGCTGGTTGCCAAGCGTATTGAAGCGAGCTTCCGAGCCGCTGCCGTGGCACTCCTCGTGTTAGAAGTTGATACGAGGCCTTCGCCCAGGGCTCTGAGGGCTAGCGGTGTGTCGAAGTCGTCATTCATTGCGTCGCAGAAATGCTGTAAGAATTCCTCATCGTATTCTTTGGATGCGGCCCCTACTGCTCGCCTGCACTTCTCCGCCATTCCCCTGAGACGGTTGTAGGTTTTCGCGGCGGAGTCGATTCCCCGAATGTCCATGTCCATTCTGTAATGGCGGCTCAAGAGGAACATCCTGAGCTGGTTCACTGAGTAGGTGCGCAGGGCATCCCTGACGGTGTAAACATTTCCACTGGACTTGGACATCTTCTCGCCTTTGATGTTGACAAGTCTGGTGTGGACCCAGTACTTTACGAAAGGTCTGAGGCTTGTTAGAGACTCCGCCTCGGCGATTTCCGCTTCGTGGTGTGGATAAATCAGCTCGTAAGCGCCGCCGTGCAGGTCATATTGGGGGCCCAGGAGCGAGGCCGTGACCGCGATGTCTTGGATATGCCAACTAGGCGATCCCATCCCCCAAGGGCTGTGCCACTTGCCCTCGACCAAGGTTCTCGGATGCCAAAGGGAGAAGTCAAGCAGGTTCCTTTTCCATATAGAGAGTTCGATGGGCCTGAGGGAAAGTTCACGGGAGGATTGGTGAGAGAGCTTCCCGAAGTTCGGGAAGGTTGAGATGTCGAAGTAGACCCAGCCATCGACCACATATGCGTGCCCCTTCCTAATCAGGAGAGAGACCTGCTCAATCATCTTGTCTACGTATTTGGAGACCGGCTCGAACCTGCATATGGTGTCGGCCTTGAGCCTCGCCATGTCTTCCACGAAGGCCCTCGAGTATTTTCTTGCGAGGGCGAAAGGAGTTATGCCTGTCCTCTTGGCTTCGTCCGTTATCCTCTCATCTACATCGGTGATATTCAGGACGAACCGGACCTTGTATCCGAGATGGGTCAGGTAGCGCGCGACGACATCGTAGAAGATGTACGTACGGGCGTGGCCCAAGTGTATGTAGTCCTGAACTGTCGGTCCGCAGACGAACATCCGTACCTTGCCACGGCGCAGACTTACGAACGGCTCCTTCTCCCGGGAGAGCGTGTTAAAAACGACGAGTCGGCTTCGCAAGAGAAGTGAGACGCCTGATGGAGCGCGGGTATTAATCTTCTTGACCCCGGTTGGATCGGTTTAGATGCGAGCATCGTTCTACGAAAAGAGAATTCGGTCCTTCGACAAACTCATGTCGGAACTACGACGCCTTGACTCCGACTCAGGAGTTAGGGTCGTCGGGTCCTACTTCAAGAGGGAATGCTTCGCTTTCCTTACACGATCTGGAGGCGTGTACACGGTCATGATCTACGAAAGGAAGGACCGCAGGGCCCCTGCGCTAGGTGCGAGAATCCTTTCGAGGGAATTCAAGTCCGTGGACTACCTAGTGAAGTTCCTGAGGAAAATTGCCCGGAAAGAAGTGAAGGCGTACATCTACTGACCGGAGCGTTCGATGGAAAAAAGTTCGAGCTTAAGAAGAGGTCTCAGGGCCGTGGAAGGACATGGATGCACTGAACAGTCTACGCACTAAGGTTGCGAAGAAAGTGCTGCAGAAAACTCTCTCCGTCAAGAAGGGGGAAACAGTGACTGTGGAGTCCTGGAACAACGGGCTCGAGTTCGCGAGGATCTTGTTGGCGGAGGCGAGAGCCATGGGCACTACCGCGGTTCTGGTTCTCGAGGACGAAGGAGCGTATATCGAAGGAGTCAAGCGATCGCCGAAGAACACTCTTGGGAAGATGGGGCGCAACGAGTATGGAATGTTGAAGGGTACAGATGCGTACGTGTTCATTCCTGGACCACTGCTCGCTGCGTATCAGACAAAAATCAACCCTCGGCTAATGTCAGATTCAACTAGATACAATTCGTCGTGGTACGATGCAGCAAAGAAGGCCAAGCTCAAGGGTGCACGTTTGACATTCGGCTACATCGGTGAAGAGATGGCGAGGATAATGGGCCGCACAGTACAGCAGGTAGCCGAGCGACAATTGAGCGCAGCTTTGGTCAACTTTGAGGGGATTTCTAGGAGAGCACGAAGGCTATCTTCAAGCCTCACTGATGGTTCGAAGGTTTCGGTGCGTGCAGGAGGCGCGCGCCTCGAATTCATCTTGAAGGGAGAAACCACTATCGAAGACGGGGTGGTGAGTCCGCAGGACATGAGGGCGGGCAACAACATGACGTATGTTCCGCCCGGATTCGTGTCGAAAGGGGTCGAATCCACATCAGCTTCAGGGACGCTGAAAGTCTCGAAGTCCGTGACAAGGCTAGGCCTACTCAGCGATGCGACGCTGACATTCAAGGAGGGAAGGTTGGTCCAGTGGAAGAGCAAAGAAAGCATGCCGATGCTCACGAAACTCGTAACGACTGTGCCAGAGCAGAAACGAAGGCTGACTATCCTGAATGTGGGAATCAATCCTAGGATGGAATACTTGTTCGGACAGGATAGGATGGTGGCTGGCTCAGTGACCGCTGGCGGGTTCGGAATCACGGCGGTTGTTAGAGGCGCTGACCTGACGGTCAGCGGACGAGCGCTGGTGACTGCAGGGAATCTGTAGCTGGGTGTCGGGCCAAAGTCCCCGTTAAGAGTTCGACGAACCTCTCGGGTCTTCCCTACACACGTCCGGACCCAGCATTTGTTAAGTCATGTTGTTAAGTCACATTTTTTCGCGTTCCAATGTCTTCCTCCTAGTTCGGAGCTTGGCCAGCATTTCGTCCCATTCTTTGCGTCCCAGCATATCATCCAAACTTTCGTTCAAGGGCCTTCTGGTTACAGTTGCAGATTGCATAACCTCCGACAATTCAATCGAGTTCTGTATGCTCTCCCGAATCGTTAGGGTCTGTCCGCAGGCCACGCACTTCCACAGTCCCTGATTTTTTACCTGCTCGTAGTGTCCGCATCTAGTACTCCGTTTTTGGTTTTTTGTTGACGACACGGATCTTACTCTTCTTGAAAGTTTCATTCAACCGGGCTCTGGTGTTGGCTGAAAGAATTCGCCTAATCGTCCTTTCTAAGCCCTTTACGTCTTAACAAAGACATAGGTCGAGAAAGAGTAGTTTAGAGCTAAATTTGTCGTTTCGAACGGTTGATTACGACTCTAGAATAATTCGAAGTATCCGTCGCAGCCGCGAGAGTCTGCCTTGCGATTGTTGGATGATCTCCTTCAGACTAACGACCTCACCATCCAAGTCAACGATTACTGCTTTCTCGTCCAAAAACAGAACTTCAACATCCTTGAACAAATTCCGAACTTCCGAAATTTTGTCTCTATTTTCTATTCCATAAACTAAAGTGGTGTAGATTTGCGAATAGGTATTTTCTGTGTCGCTCAAAGAATATGCGTACTTTTTCACTCTTTGAATGTCGGTCGAAATGTCCTCCGAGCCGGATTTCATGTCAAAAAGGAATACTCTGCTCCAATCCCAAACGATGACATCGACATATCCCAAGTTTCTATCGTCCAGTCGGATGGGATGTTCTGTAGCATAGTTGTCTATTCCAGCCTTATCCAGCAATCCTACAAATTCATGGATCATTCTGTCATGTTCTGCTTTAGTCATGGGATTTGGTTTACACTATTCCTTCAGCCGTATAAGCCGCTTCCCGATAGCAGGACCATGATGAATTCATGACCGTGGTTTTCCCGGCTTGGGATTCATCGATGGTCGTAACCTTCCTCTTCTCATCGGACTTCAACGTTTCAGGCTTCAGATCAACAACTTTCCTTTTTCCATTATCTCGGCTCCGTTGATCGTGACAGTTGCATTGATCACGGATGCCCACCATTGCTCAGTTGCCTCGTTCTTGCCTCCCATGGTCTTGTTGCTTCCGAAGCCGAGGGTCACCCCTCCAAGGACTTTATCGTCCTGCGTGAAACCATGTTGGAGCTTTGGGTTCAGACCGAAACCAAAGAAGGCAAAGCGCCCTGCGTCTCTACCACCTTTGTGCAAATATTGGCCGAATAATTCGGTTCCCCGAGCTGCGCGATAATGTTTGATACGACCGTCCTTCAACCGCAATTCTAGACCCTTGAGCATATTGATGCCCATGCGGACGGGAGCATCATAAACCACCCTACCTTCAACACTCTCTTCGTCAACCGAAACCTCAATGGCTCCGGCTGGTAGAAATGTGATCAAACCTTTCCTCGCCTTATCTTTGGTGGCCATCCCATCAGATATTCCCACAGGCCTCTGATCGAGGATTAGACTCAACTCCGTCCCCGAGGGTGTCGCGATCCGGACCCTGCCGTTGCCCGACAAAAGCCTGGACAATGCCCTGCTTCTCCTCACAATCTCTCTGTGGTTGGCGAGGCAACCCTGGAACATAATGTTCCTCCATTCCGTATGATCCAATCCAAGGGGTTTTGCTCTTTCGGGAGTTGCAAGCGTAGCCTCTATGGCCAACATTCGCACTTCATGGGATTGGGATATCTTGGCCCATTGTCTTGCGTAGGGGGATTTGTCGTAGCGGGCGTCAAGCCACACCGAAACTAGTTTCTGCTTCGTCTTAGGAATAGAATGCCAAGGAATAGGTTTGCGGGGTCCCATGGTGAAGATATAGAAATCGGTCTCCGTCAAGGCAGCCCTCATCTGCGGAGGCACAACTCTCAGCTGCTGGTTTGAAAGTTCCGAGATCGAACGGAACCAGGCGTCTTCATACTTGACTGTCATCAGGTGAGGGCAACCTCTTCTGACGCATTCAGACTCCATGGATGCTGCGAGGTCGAGAGTATGATCCCAACTGCTTACCCAGACCGTGTCACCATGTTTAACACGAAGGCAATTATTGAAGACCTCGGAAACAAGCGATGAGTAGTCCATAGGGAATTGCTAATTTACAGATGGCCATTCTCGGTTCTTAACGCTTGCAGGAGTCAGCAGTTTCATTTCTGGTCCGGCCCGTCTCCGACCTACCGACATTTACAGACTCATCAGCCTCTGCAAGCTTGCAAAAGTGTCGAAGTCAGGAACTGTTTCAGTTGCGAGAACCCTTGACTTCTACAATGGCATTCCTTTCTGTAGTTGGATGTATTCGGATTCTATTCTTCCTCCAGACCTAAGATACAACAGGGCTCCTGGTGCCAAGGCGTCCAAGTATGAAAAAGTGTACACTGCCATCCTCTGTTGCTGAAGCTCCTTGGACTTCTCGATAATTTGATGCATAAGGTCTAATCCGAGACCTTTTCCTCTCTGCCCGGGCGCTATGTAGGCACCGCGAAACCTTGCCTCTCCCTTCCCATAGAAATCTGGAATCAGACCAGCTAATCCCACAGGGTCATTTCTTGCATAGGCTAGGAACCACTGTTCTCCCTTCTTTATGCCCTCAATAAGCGAATCCTCAAAGGCGGAAGGGCCTCCTAGCTCCTCTGTTCTCCAGTCCCAGTAGGGAGTCAGCGACCTTAGAAAAAGGTCAGATGCCTCCTTCGCTATTGTATCAGATACTTTTTCCAGTCTGAGGTTGTCACTGCGATTGCTCGAAATTTCCGTTAGGTTCCACGCTATCCGAAAGTCTCTCCTAACAGGACTGAAGCCTATGAGTTTGTAGACGTGAACGTAGGGCCCGATGGCGGGCGTGGTCGACCGCAAATATTTCGGTTGTCTTGATTGCACGTAGCCTAGGGCTTCCCTGAGCAATTTTTCGGCAACGTTTTCTCTAGATGAAGTCTTGTGGTTCACTGCGAGATATCTGAGGACATACCAGTCCGGATGGGGTAGACTCGTTATTGCGATACATCCACGAGGGAGATAATTTTCTTCCGCAATCAGGAAATGTTGAGGATGGGTTTTTTTCAGAAGCTATGATCTTGTCTAAAGGTCGAGGATCTAGGAAGTTCCCATGGGACTCCCGAAGAATGTCAGCGACTGTGGCTTCTTCCCCTTTCTCTATTTTCCTGATCGAGATTCCTGACATAAGGCAGGTTTCACTAGCTTCCGCAGAGTATTCGTTGCCTCGGTCAATGCTAGGTCCGCTTTTCTGTAATCCTTGACCTTTGAAGCCTCTACGAGAACTTGTATTCTCTTTGTCGACTCCTTGAGGCTGAATTTCAGGCCGGGCAGCTTCTCTTTGACAGCGTCTACTGCATCGGGTCTGAAGCTAGCCTTTGGTAGAGAGATTCTTTTCATGGTCCGGAGATACTTGTAGGTGATTGAAATCAATCTCTCCGCCGTATCCTTGTCTTCCTCTGATTTGATTGGAAGTCTTACCCAACCATACCCGCCATATTCTGGATGAGGAATTACTCCGGGCACATCTCTCACAACCTCGTTTACATTACCCCATACGAAAGTCTCGAGGAAGAAATAATCCTTGGAAGGATGGAAATGGCAGAAGAACCTCTTTCTGAAGAAGAAAGCTTCACCACCGAACCGCCTACCCGTGGTTACGCCGGACAGCCCCAGCAATTGGCTCCTAATCTTGGATTGGAAGGCCTGAGTTGCAGTCAACTTACTCCAATCCATTAGGACATGTGAAGTATTTGGAGGTAGCTAGTCGGGCGTTTAGGCTTTGGTAAACTCGGGCGTCCGCCCCCGACACCATGGCTAGTACGAGACCAGGGGTCTAACAGAAAGGAGTCAAAAACGCCTGACTGCACACGGGAACGCACATCAAATAAAGAGACCTTCATGTCATCACCCTTTGCAATCGTAGGATCTATTCTTTCCGATTGCTGCTTGCTTGTAGGCCATTATCGACAGAACTCTCGGATATGCGAGGCCAACGCGACCAATGCTCTCACCGTATCGTTTCCACAAGGAACCAAAGTCGATAACCTTCCCGAACGGTTTGGCATCTACAATGTCCAACAATTCGACCTTGGCTTCTTTCTCGTCCAAATGGATTTTCGGGTCGTACTCCTCTTCTAGTAAACCAGTCATGCCTCTTTCGCGGAGAAGGTTGAGCACGACGCTCTTGCTTGGAAGACCTGCATGGAATTCTTTCGATTGAATAGTCCAGTAGAGTTTCTGCGCCTCAGTACGGGCACATTCTGGAAACATGTTGTCAGCAAACAGAAGCCTTCCACCATCCTTGAGGAGCCGACAAGATTCCTGAACTACCATCTGTAGAGCATCATTGCCACCAATCATGTGAATGTCTTCCAACGCCAAGAAAGAAACGACCGCATCGAAAGAGCTGTCTCGAAAGGGGCATGTTCTTCCATCTCCTACGATCCAAGAAACTCTTTCATTGACTCCGGCGGCTCTGGCTCCTCTCACGGAGTCTTCAAGCTGTTCACCGGCTAGAACATCCAGGGCAGTAATTCTAGACTTGGTTCGCGATGCGAGTTCATAGGTCAGAAAACCGTGGCCCGAGCCCATGTCAAGAACGTCCATACTTCCTTGCAGATCCATTTGATCAACCAACCATCTTCGCCCTTCTCCAAAAACGACATATCGTTCTGTAGCGCCTTCCCTTCCAACTGGAGTGGAATCAAACCATCTTTTCCGAGCTATCGCCGTTGCACGTGTGATTCCTTGTCCTGTTTCATGACGTGCCAAGGTTTCGACCGATCAAGCATCTCTCCAAGCAAGTACCCTCGATGATCCCGTCATGGGAGTAAGCTCAAGACTTCTCTCAAGGACTTTATTCGTGCGTCGGCGACGACATCCATGTCACCTTCTCCTGGAGCTCGTGTCAGGGCGAAAAGCGACGCCGATCGCTCATTGAAGCCTGATGGAACGACATAGTCGAACAGTACGGCCTTCATGCCTGCTTGTTTGGCTCCGCGAACATCTGTTTGGGGGTTGTCGCCAACGTGGAGGATTTCGTTGATTGGAAGTCCCAATTCTTTGGCTGCTGCGACGAATATTCTTCTGTCAGGTTTCCCGTGCCCAACTTCATCCGAGAAGAGGGTTGAGTCGAAATAATCGAGAATTCCGGAGCTGGTAAGCAGTTGACGCATGATTCGCCCTGGACCACGACCCGTGTTGCAAATCAGACCTATCTTGTAACCTCTGGTTCGAAGTTTCAGAAGCACTGGACCCGCGTCAACATTGACCGCAGGCGGGGTCACCAAGCCAGGGGAGACATAGGCTTCTTCGAGTTCCTTCATCGCTTCTAGCGGAACTGTGTACCTCTGCTTCGTCGCACATGCAATGATGTAACGAATCTGCTCTTGAGTTGGGACTTGTTCGCCTGTTCTCCAAATGTTCACAAGCCAAGTCGAGCTTTCATCGAACCCTCTCGTAAGCTCGTCAAACGGGACATCGATTTCATATTTCCTGAGAACGTTCTGGAGCCCCTTGCACCTTAGCATATCACGGTGTCGGTCGAGTTCCGGAATATCGAGGAATAATGTTTCCCATAGATCGAAAGTGACCCCCGACAGTCCTGAACTCGGCAATGTGTCCAGTAATGCTACGAGAGGGAGGTAATAGTTGTGCCTTGTCCAAGGATTTATCGGACAACCGATACCGGATGTTTTCAGTCAGATATGGCGGTTCCAGGTGTACTTTTTGCAGCCATAGCCGGGTTCGTAGCTGCCATTCTAATGACTCTTTTCGAGTTCCCGTTTTGGAGGCGATGGGGGTTAGACGGCGTTGCTGAATGGCAAATGAACTCGGTAATTGTTTCTAAGATTGTTAGAAGATCTAGCCGCGCACAACAATTGCCCATTTCGTGGGCAGTCAGCGGTCACCTTTTTCACGGAACTGTTGCTGGCATAGTGTTCGGCCTCTTTCTTCCAGTCATTCGCCTACTACTAACCTCTACTATCGTGATTCTATTGTCTGCTGTCCTGTACAGTACTGTCCTTTGGATCATTTTCTCGATCATGCTCCGAGCGACATTTGAAGCCGCCGGAAACATGCGAATCTCAAATCGTGGCGCACTAATAGCTCTAATTTCTCACTTTGTATATGGTTTCTTCCTAGGCCTCTTTGTCTTGTGGGCATGAAAGCCGAGCGGCATACGACTCGTGGGCCGTGACTTCTTCATCGGACCAAGGGCGCTCGCATGCAATAAATAGTGAAGCTCGGAAAGGAAAGGTTGGAATCCAGCGTGGGCAAAAGTCATCTCTAACTGTTGGATTCAAAATCGCATGTAATGGTGAGCGAACGTGGACGTCTATCTTCTTGATGGGACGTACGAACTCTTTCGCCATTTCTACGCGGTTCCTTCTCACGTGAATGACGCGGGCGAAGAAGTCGCCGCGACTCGTGGCGTCCTTGCGAGCGTCATCGGAATGCTCGAATCTGGCATCACACACATCGGGGTGGCCACAGATCATGTGATCGAATCTTTTCGCAATGACATGTGGCCCGGCTACAAGACTGGTGACGGAGTAGATCCACGACTTCTTGCACAGTTCATTCCGCTTGAAGAGGCACTGGAATCCATGGGAATTGCGATATGGCCCATGGTAGAGTTGGAGGCTGACGACGCGATCGCCGCAGCTGCATTGTCTCTAACGAAATTGCCCACCGTCGACCATGTCATTATTTGCTCCCCGGACAAAGATTTTGCTCAATGCGTCAGAGATGACAGAATCGTGCAACTGAATCGTAGAACCGGAGAAAAGAGGAACGAAGCTGGTGTCCACGCTCGTTTTGGCGTTTCTCCAAGCTCGATTCCTGATTATCTAGCACTCGTAGGTGATACAGCTGACGGCTACCCTGGTTTGGACGGCTGGGGGGAGAAGGCGTCAGCTACCCTGTTGGATGCGTACGGTCACCTAGAAAGGATTCCTTCAATCGCGGGAGACTGGAAGGTTCAAGTGCGTCGGGCGGACTTGTTAGCCTCTACTCTCCGAGAGAACTTCAAGCTAGCTCTGCTCTTCCGTGACTTGGCGACGCTCAGAACGAGAAAGCCTAAGCTCTCGTCCAGTAGCAAGGTTCACTGGAAGGGCCCGAGACCGTCTTTTCCTGCGTTCTGCAAACGGCTTGATGCTCCAGAGCTAAAGGACCGTATCGACGTTCTAGTGTCCCAGAGGGGTTGAGCTCATTGAATCTTCAGCAAAGTGAAATTGTTGTCCACTACAACGCTAATGCTCCCATTGGGTGTTGGCGTGGTAATTAACGTGTAGACCTCGCTGGGGGTCAAGGTTTCATACCTCGCTAATATCTGGATGGGCTTGGTCCCACCAATTGGAGTTATTCCAATTATCCATTGAGCGTTCCCTCCTTTATCGAACGGTCCATACCTGTAAGTCAGAGTACCATTGATCGTCAACTGCGTCCCCGTCGCAATTCCCATGCTGTTTATTGCTTTCGTAGTTGCACCTGCCACTTCACTGCTCAAGTTCGGATTGTCGATAAAGTCGACGCCAACCTGCTTGGTTTCAGCGTTCACGACTGCAACCATTACTGGAACTGTCAGGTTGCCCACTGTCCCGTAGTACGGGATCACATAGATCAACCTACCATCTATCAAGTAGAGCAGGATGTTGCCTA
>Ga0209237_1002552_pt1 | contig 10951 bp, 7 predicted proteins | sample GraSoi013_1_40cm_2_FD_185820 | JGI IMG/M metagenome (GOLD analysis project Ga0209237, IMG submission 185820) | Grasslands soil microbial communities from the Angelo Coastal Reserve, California, USA - Sample 10_02_2013_1_40cm (SPAdes) (version 2) | ecosystem: Environmental > Terrestrial > Soil >...
CATCTACACCAGCTCGATCCTGGTCGCGCAGACCACCACGGTCAAAGCGATGGCCGTGGCCGGCGGGATGGCCGACAGCGCGGTGGCGAGCGCCATGTACACGATCCGCGTGCCCACGCCGACGTTTAGCCCGGCTGCCGGGACATACACCTCCTCGGTGACGGTGACGATCTCGGACAGCGCGGCGGGGGCGACGATCTACTACACCACCGACGGGAGTACGCCGACGGCCGCGTCGCCCATCTACGCCAGCCCGATCCTGGTTACGCAGACCACGACGATCAAGGCGATGGCCGCGAAGAGCGGGATGACCAACAGTGGCGTGGCCAGCGCCACGTATACGATCCAGCAGAGCTTCACCCTCACGGTGAGCGTGCAGAACGGCCTAGTCGGCAGTGGCCACGTGACGTCCAGTCCTGGGGGGATGTACTGCACGGGCGGCATGTGTTCGGCTACCTTCGCCGGCGGTACAGCGGTGAACCTGTCGGCGATACCGGATGGACTCGGCTCCGTGTTTGTGAGCTGGGGGGGCGACTGTTCGGGCATCCTTGACCCCTCCTGCACGGTGACCATGACACAGAACATGAATGTCACCGCCACATTCGGGCCCTAGCGCGTGTCCTGAGCCGCCATGCTATTCAACAGCCTGCAGTTTCTGTATGCGTTCCTACCGATCACTTATCTGGTGTTTTGGCGCCTTACAGGAAAGATGCCGAGGTACGTGTGGCTGGCGATCAGCGGGTATGTCTTCTATTCGTTCTGGAATTACAAGTTTTGCGCCTTGATGCTGTTTTCGACAGCGGTCAGCTACCTGGCCGGGCGTGCATTGCTCCGCTGGCACGATCCCGGGCGGCGGCGGCTGTGCGTGATCGTTCCGGTCGTCATGGATCTGGCGCTTTTGGGGTTCTTCAAATATGGGAACTTTGCGGTGACCAACATCAACACGGTGGTGTCTTGGGTTGGCGGCACCTCCACACTGCCGATCCTCAATATTATCCTGCCGGTCGGCATTTCGTTCTACACGTTTCACACCATCACCTATATCATCGACTCGTACCGCGGTGTGATCACTCCCACGCGGAACTTTTTCAAGTTCGCGGCATACGTCTCGCTGTTTTCGCAGCTGGTCGCCGGCCCGATTGTCAGATTCCGGCAGATCGACCAGGATTTCGAAAATATCGATCGGGCCGACCGCACGGCGGATTTGCACACCGGCTGGTCATTTTTCGTGATCGGATTCTTGGAGAAGGTGCTCATCGCCGATACCATCGCCGCGGTGATCGATCCGGCGCTGGTGAGGTACGCGGAGCTGTCCACGGTGAGCGCGTGGTTGTGTGTGCTAGGCTTCGCCTATCAGGTGTACTTCGACTTCGCGGGGTATAGCGACATGGCCGTCGGCCTGGGTTATATGTTCGGGTTCCGCCTGCCGCAGAACTTTAACTCGCCTTACAAGGCGACGGACATCGCCGATCTATGGCGGCGCTGGCACATCTCGCTGTCCTCATTTTTCCGGGACTACGTGTACTTTTCCCTGGGGGGGAGCCGGGCCTCGAGGCTGCTGACGGCACGGAACCTGATGATCACGATGATGCTCGTGGGGCTGTGGCACGGCGCGAACTGGCTCTACATCGTGTTTGGCGCCTATCAGGGACTGCTGCTCATCCTGCACCGGATGGTCGGGGGAAAGTGGGAGGGCCTGCCACAGTGGACCCGCAGAATTGCGACGTTCGGTCTCTGGCTGGTCGGGTTGGCGATCTTTCGGGCCTCGGGGTTTGAGATGGCCTTTGCGCTTCTGGATAAAATGTTCACGTGGCAGGCAGGGACCAGCTTCATCGGCGCAGGCGTCCTCATCGTCATGCTCGTGATTGCCGCCGTCATCGCGCATTGGGCTCCCAACACGTTTGAAATTCGTCACCGCTGGTCCCCCTCGTGGGTGGCGAGCTTTGCGGTGCTCTTCGGGATTGGTCTGTTTGTGCTCTACGGGTCCCGGCCGGCGCCGTACATCTACTTCCAGTTCTAGGCGTATGGCGAGTCACGTTGGTCCGGGACCAGGACGCGCGTTGAATACCGTGAAGGCGCGCCACCCCGCAGGGCAGCTGGGATTCGTGATCCCATGCCTCCTCGCCGTGATGTTCCTGGTCGATGTCGGACTGCGGCTCATGTCCATCGATCCACTCACGTTTCGGGCCTGGGAGGCGTTACTGCGCAACCGCCCGCCGGGTGCGGCGTTCGAGCCCAGCCGGCGTTATGACAACCCGCGGTCGTATGGCGACCTGGCGGCCCTGGGGAACTTCCCCGAACTACGCCAGTACCGGCCCGAGCGCTTCACAACAGATGCGCTTGGGTTTCGGAATGTCCCCGAGATCTTGAATGAGGAGGTCGGCGCGATTCTGGCCGGAGACTCCTTCGTTGTCGGATCCGGGGTGAGCGATGACGAGACCCTCTCCTCGCGGCTGAGCACGCTGCTGGGCTGTGTGGTCTACAATGCGGGCAGCGATGCCGGCCGTGTCGTGCCCGATGAGATTCTCGCTCTGGCGCGCCGCCTCAACATGCGGAATCGTCTGGTGATTCGCCTGTACACGGAAGGCGCCGAGGTGCCGGCCCGCCCGACGCGCGGAGAGGTGCTGGCCAGCAGGCTCTCGGCGCGAACACCGGAAAGCGTCCGCACCCTGGCGGGGAAAGTGAGAGGGCTCCTCACGGTATCGCCGCTTCAAAGTCTGAGCGGGCACGCCTGGAAAGCGGTGGCCAACGACAGAATCCTGCCTAACAGGTATGCCGCCAACGTGGTCAGAGCAGCCCTGGCCAACGGGGATACAATGCTGTTTCAGGCCGCGCAGGTGAACAACTTCTCCCGCCGGCGCAACCTCTCCCTCGACTACTGGAAGTGGCTCCGCGATGACCTGAGGCAGGCGCGGTTCGACCTGATCGCCATCCTCGTCCCCAGTAAGTACAGGGTGTACCGGCCGTTCCTAGTCGATCAAAGTCCCCCCAGCCAACCGGCGGCGGATGATCTCGGTCGCCTCGAAGGTGCGCTGCGAGCCATGGGAATACCCGTCCTCAACCTTACACCGGCCATCTCGGCCGAAGCGGCGCGCCACCTGGTGCACGGCGAGTACCTGTACTGGCTGGACGATAACCACTGGAACGCGCTTGGCACCGCGCTGGCGGCCGCGGCGATCCGAGCGCAGTGGCCGCTGCCCGGCCCGGTTTGCGACACTCGCGTTTCTCCGGCGGCGAAGACGCCATAGGACGGATGGAGCGCTGATGCCTGACCGGACAAGCAGTCTCTCGGAGCCCATGCTCGGCCTGCCTCAGGAGATTGAGGCATCGCGCGTCTCCACCGCGCCCGTGGTCGAATCCCTTGACACCGCTCTGCTGGACACCGAGTCACGTTTCTATCGCGGGTACTCCTGGTGCCTCAACGCGTACCCCACACTCCGCGAGGTGGTGTCACAGCTCCGCCAGCACCTGAGCACACTGGATGACTTCGACGAGAAGTGGCAGCGCGCCGAGGTCATGACGAATGTCTATCTCCTCTCCTGCGCGATCGCGGACACCGTTGACGACTACCTGCTCGGGGAGCGGTTCGATTTCTCTCCGGTGGCCGTTGTGCCAGGGATTGGTCCGTTCCTGCGGGCGGCCCAACTGCCGCTCAAGGCCCTGCAGCGGGGGCGGGAGTGGCGCCTCCGCGGCGTGCATAGGTGGCGGCAGGCCTGGGGGGCGGGCGTCCTGGATTTTCTGAAAGTGTTTGTGGCCCCCGCAGACCCCGACACGGATGCGCTCCGGCTGGCCAGCACTCGCCTAACTTCCCTGCTGGGCACCGATCTGCCGGTCTCCCTGCAGCGACGTCGGGCCAGAATCGTCGCTGCATTCCGTAACCAGGATCTCACGCATTTCGACATCCTCACCCTGGGACGCCGATTCACCGCGGCGTTCCCGGACCGCGGGCAACCGGTGCTTGCCATCGGGCTGCGCACGGCTGGTTCATACTTTGCTCCGCTCCTGTGCGCCGCGCTGGCCGTGGAGGGATACCAGCATGCGGAGTCTGTGACCATTCGCCCGATCAAAGGCGTATCAGACGTGAGCCTGGGCCGGTGGGAACGTGAGACACTGGCGCGCAGTGCGAAGAAAGGGGCGCTCGCCGTGATCGTAGACGAGCCGCTCAACACGGGGGGCACGCTCGCCAAGAGCGTGGACCTCCTTCGCCGGATCGGTTTCCCCGCGGGTCGGGTGGTCGCGCTGCTCCCGGTTCACCCCACTCGGCGCGAATGGGCTGCAGGTCAGGAGTTCCTGTCCCGGTCCGGCATTCGCGCGATATTCCTCGAACCCGAGGACTATTACAAATACCAGTTGCTCGAGCCCCAGGCGGTCGAGGCACTCGTGGCGGAGTATTTTGGGCGGCGGAGTTGGTCGAGCGTGCGGGTGCTGGCCAGCCCCACGGCGGAGCGGATGAATCTTGCCCTGCAGGAGCGCTCCGATGAGAAATTTCACACACGGCTCAAGCGGGTGTATGAGGTCCACCTCGCTGACGCCCACGGGGGGGCCGCCGCGCGTTACGTCCTGGCGAAAAGCGTGGGTTGGGGATGGCTGGGCTATCACGCGTTGATCGCCGGACAGCGACTGGCTCCGTTCGTGCCGCCCGTGTTAGGCCTGCGCGAGGGAATTCTCTACACCGAGTGGCTGCCCCAGGACGGGCCCGATTCTGGCCGAGACCGTGGACGGTGGATGGAGGTTGCCGCGTCGTACCTGGCCGCGCGCGTCCGTTACCTGAACCTGCCTGAGGATCCCTCTCGCGATGTTGCTCGCGCCAACCAGCACCGGGGGCTCGACCAGCTTGCCAGCGTGCTGGCCCGGGCCTACGGCGGGAAGGCGGTGGCCTTCTTGAAGCGTGCTCGCCTCCGGCACGAGCTGGTGAGCCAAACCTGTCCGCTGCCCACCCTCACCGATGCGAAAATGCGGCCGCAGGAATGGATCGCCGGACCTCGGTCGCCGCTGAAAACAGATTTCGAGCACCACGGGCAGGGGAAAAATGAGCTCAACGTCACAGATCCCGCCTACGATCTGGCAGAGGCAATTCTCTATTTGGGCCTTTCCGAAACGGCAGAGGGCCGGTTCGTCAATCGCTACATCAGGGAATCCGGAGATGCCGGGGTGAACGATCGGCTCTTCCTCAATAAACTCTTGGCGGGCACGGTGGCGATGGACGCGGCGCTGACGAACCTCGCCGACGGGCGCCTCGCCCATCGCGCCCAGGAGTTCAACCGCCTCTACATCGATGCCTGGAACTTCCTGACCGTGCACACAGCCCGGGTCTGCGGGGGTCTCTGCGGGCGGCCGGCTGCGCTCCGCTGGCATTCGCCGCTTGTCGTGCTCGACATCGACGGGGTGCTGGACAAGCAGATCTTCGGTTTCCCATCGACCAGCGCGGCTGGCTTGCGCGCGCTTTCATTGCTGCATGCCCATGATGTCGCCGTCGCGGTCGACACCGCGCGGACCCTCGGTGAGGTGAAAGAATATTGCCGTGCCTACGGCTTCGTCGGAGGCGTGGCCGAATACGGCGCCGTGGCGTGGGATGCCGTAGATGGCCGGGAGCAGGTTCTGGTAAGTTCCGAGTCGTTACGCCAGCTGGAGATGGTCACTCACGCCCTGCGACAGCTACCGGGGGTATTCCTGAACGAGGACTACCAGTACTCCATCCGCGCCTACACCTACGAGCGCGGCGCGACAGTGCCGCTGCCGACGTTCCTCATCCGAGATTTGATGGCTCGGCTCGGAGCCGATCGGCTGGGCTTTCACCAGACCTATTTGGACACCGCTGTCCTCGCCAAAGACGTCGACAAGGGGAGAGGGCTCCTGGCCCTGCTCGAGCTCGTCGGGCAGCGCGACAGTGAGACGATCGCCGTTGGGGATTCAGAGCCCGACCTCGCCATGTTCCGAGTGGCGAACCGGTCATTTGCGCCCTCCCATATCTCGTGCCGGTCGGTGGCGCGGTTGCTGGGGTGCCGGATCGCCGACCGTCCATACCAGGGGGGGCTGCTCAGTAGTGTGTACGCCATGCTTCATCCGGATGGCCGCCGATGCGACCGCTGCCGGGCCGGCGGCCGGGTGAGGCTCAAGGAAGCGGGGTCCCTCTTTGGGGAGCTCTTGGAAGTGGCGGATCAAGGACGCCTGCGCCTCCTGCTGCATGCGCTGCTCGACCCCATGACGCTTCGGACGTTCGCAAAGTGATGCTGAAACTTCCCGAAACCGGTCTGGGGATCGACGCCTACGTCGCGGCCCGAGAGGCTGCCGGGCTGCCGGTGATCCTCGATCTCGGTTGCGGCGCGAGGAAGGTGGATGGGGCGTTTGGGATCGACATTGCCGCCTTGCCGGGCGTGGACGTGGTGCATGACCTGGAAAGGACGCCGTACCCACTGCCGGAGAGCTGCGCCGATGCGATCTACCTCAATCACGTGCTCGAGCACTTCGAGGACCCCCTGCCGATCTTGGAAGAGGTCTGGCGCCTGGCGCGGCCTGGGGGCCGGGCCTACATCCAAACCCCCCACTACTCGGGAATCTACGCCTGGCGGGATCCGACGCACCGCCGCACGTTTTCTGCGGCGTCATTTCATTATTTTGGGGAGAACAGCTACTCCTTCTATACCAGCGCGCGTTTCCATGTTGTGCGGGTTCGGCTCAAGTATTTCATGGAAGAAGAGTTCTGGCCGTGGCCGTTTCGGGCGTGGAGCCGCGCCGTGCAGTGGTTCCTCGATCGGCACCCGACCTTTGGGGAACGGTTCCTCTGCTATCTGATCGGCGGCATCGATGAGCTACAGGTCACCCTGGCGGCTGTGAAGCCAGAACAGATGCGATGAGACGCGTGAGGGCCCTCGAGGACTATAACATTCAGCGTATCGAGGATCCGGCGGACTTTGCGAACCTCCGGGAGGAATGGAATGGCCTCCTGGCCGCGAGCCAGGCCGACTGCCTCTTCCTGACGTGGGAGTGGCTCTACACCTGGTGGAAGCACCTCGGCGGACGCCGGCGGCTCCATCTCCTGCTCGCGCGCGACGGTCGGGAGCTCGCGGCCATCGCTCCGCTGGCCCAGCGGCCGCCGGTGCTGCGTCGGCTGCTCCTGTTTCCGGCGCTCGAGTTCCTCGGGACGGGAATTGTCGGCTCCGACTATTTGGACGTCATCGTCCGCCGCGGGACAGAGCAGGAGGTATGCGATGCGCTGGCCATGGCATGGGAAGGCGCGCCGCTCGCGCTCGAGTTCGCCTATGTGCAGCGGGAATCGTTCAGCGCGGCACTTGCCAGGCAGCTCGGGCAGCGAGGCTGGACCATGCAAGATACCTCGATCAACGTCTGTCCCGTCATCGACCTGGCGGGGCATTCCTGGGAGTCGTACCTCGCCAGCCTCGGCTCAGCGCACCGCTACAACTTCCAGCGGCGGCTGAGAAATCTTCACAAGCGCTTTGACGTCAGGCTGGATTTGGTTCGGACCGAAGCGGAACGGCGCGAGGCCCTGCAGGCGCTCGTCGCACTCCACACCCGCCGCTGGGACGAGCGGGGCGGCTCTGAGGCCTTTGGAAGCCCCCGGCTCCTGTCGTTCTATGATGAGGCAAGCCAGCTCGCGCTCCGGCGGGGCTGGCTCCGGCTCTTTGTCCTCCGGCTGAACGGCGAGCCTGCTGCGGTCCTCCATGGCTACCGGTACGGCCGCACGTTCTATTTTTACCAGTCGGGATTCGACCCGGCTTTTGCGAAGGAGAGCGTCGGCCTGATCACCATGGGTCTGACGATCCGGCACGCGCTCGAGGAGGGCGCGGCGGAGTACGACATGCTGCGCGGCGCCGAACCGTACAAATTCCTGTGGGCGCGTCGCGCCTGCGAACTGGGCCGCCTGGAACTGTTTGCTCCGGGCGTGCGCGGGGCCATCTACCGGCGCCTCGGGTTGGGGGGCGCGCAGGTCAAGAAAACCGCACGGCGGCTCCTCGGCGAAGCGTTCGCCGGGTGGTTCGGGAGCCGAGGGTGGGTCAAAGCGCCGGAGACGTTCGGCGCGGCACCGGGTGGGGATGGCCGGGATGGCACGGCGGTGCGAGAGCGATAAGATGGCATCTGCTCCGGCGACGCAGACTGAGTTGAGCTTCCGACCGGTGGTCTTCTTGAGCGCAGGTCGAGCCATGGCGCTTGTGATGACATTTGCGACTCCGCTTGTGCTGGCGCGGATCTTCGACCAGGCGGGGTTCGGCACATACAAGCAGCTCTTCCTGTTCAGCGGGACGCTTGCCGTGATCGCCCAGTTGGGGATGGCCGAAAGTCTGCTGTACTTCCTGCCTTCTGCGCCCCGCCGCGGCGGGCGGTATGTGCTGAACGCGCTGCTGGTGCTGGGGGGCAGCGGGCTGGCGTGTCTGGGACTCTTCGTGCTGTCCGGTCCGCTGCTTTCGCGCTGGCTCGGAAATGCCTCTTTCCTCGGGCTGTCAAGATTGCTCGGCGTCTACGTGCTGCTGACGCTGCCCTCGGCCGTGTTGGAGATTGTGATGACGGCTCGCAAGCGCTTCACCGACGCGGGAGTCGCCTACGGGCTCTCCGACCTGTTCCGGGCCACCGCGGTCGTGACTGCGGCCGTGGTCACGGGAAGGCTGGAGTGGTTGCTCGCGGGCGCGGCGGCATTCGCCGCGGTCCGGCTGGGTGCGACGCTCGTGTACCTCAGACGAGAGTTCGGGGCTGAGATGAGACCCGACAGAGCCCTGCTGCGGGAACAGCTCGCCTATGCGCTCCCGTTCCAGCTCGGCGGCGCTCTGTGGATTCTCGTGCTCAATCTCCACTACTATCTAGTCGCTTCGTTCGTGAACGCGGCGACCTTCGCCATCTACGCGGTCGGCTGCACTCAGATTCCCGTTGTGGAACTGCTGTTTACGCCGGCGAAGAACGTGATGATGGTGCGGATGCGCGAGGCGATCATGGCTAGTCGACCGCACGCTGCGGTCGCGATCTGGCGTGACACCGCCCGCAAGCTCGCCATGGTGTTCTTCCCGCTGGCCGGACTCCTCATCGTGATAGCGCAGGAACTGATCCCGTTCCTCTTCACGGCACGCTACCTGGCGAGCGTCCCGGTCTTTATGATCTGGTGCACGATCGTACTGATTGTGCCGTTGCAGGCAGATGGCGTCTTGGGAGTCTATGCTGACACCCGCTCCCTCGCCGTGCTGTACGGGATCCAACTCCTGCTGAATGCTGGACTGGTCGTGTTGCTCATGCGGCCTTTCGGCCTGATCGGCGCCGTGGTGGCGACCGGGCTGGCGATGGGCGTCGGGAAGAGCGTTGTGCTCCTCCGCGCCAAGCGGCTCATGGGTGCGACATTCGCAGAACTCCTGCCCTGGCGGAGTCTGGCAGAGGTGCTGGGTGCCTCCGCCACGTCTCTTCTGGTGGCCCTCGAGGTCAAGGGGCGCCTGGCCGCCCCGCCGCTGCCGCTCATGCTGATGACAGCGGGAATCTTTGCGACGACGTACCTCGGAATCCTGGCGGTGCGTGGGCTATTCGACACCGAGACGATGCTGGCCACGACGAAGCGGATCCGGCTCTTGTTAGGGTGGTCCGCGAAAGCGCCCTGAGGCAGGTGGATAACGCCGCGATGCGGACGCTGAAAGAGATCGCGTACTGGGTCTTCGTTCTCTCGGGCCTGTCGTGGATCGCCGCGAGAGTCAACCGGCGGAAGTCCCTGGTACTCCTCTACCACGGCGTCGGCGCCGACACGCAGGATCCGGTGCTGAACTTCGACGGCCTGCACGTGCGACGCGAGCGTTTCGAGCGGCAGATGCGCTACCTTGCGGCGCACTATCGCGTTGTGTCTCTGGAAGAACTCCTGGACGGCGCACCTGCTGCGAAAGTGGGGAAACCGCTGGCCGCCATCACCTCGGATGACGGCTACCAGAACCTGTACACCTACGCCTATCCCGTCCTGAGGAGGCTTGCGCTTCCGGCGACGCTGTTTGTCATCACGGACTATCTCCAGTACGGCCGGGCCCGATGGTGGGACCGAATGCGGACCATGGTGGCTGCGACCCATCGCACGGCCGTCCGCGTCTCGATTCGGGGCACTGAGCAATGGCTTCAACTCATCACGGTGGCGGACAAGCGTGCCGCCCTGCGCGCGGTGGCGCGCGAGCTGCAGCGGCTCCGCCCACAGCAGCGCGAGGCGCTGCTCGGCAGGCTCGCCGTGGACCTCGGGGTGGAGGAGCACGCGCTCAAGACCTCGAAGCCACTCGGCGCCAGCCAGCTTCGCGAGATGGCCAGTGAAGCGATCTCGGTAGGAAGCCACGGGCAGTCCCACAACTCGTTTCTCCACCTGAACCGAGAGCAGCTCCTGGCGGAGCTGACTCACTCCAAACAGTTGCTGGAGTCGGTGTTGAGCCGGCCGGTGCACTGGCTCGCCTACCCGTACGGGGACTTTTCCTCCGAAGTCGTTGAGGCCGCGATCGAAGCCGGCTACCAGGGGGCCCTGACGACGATCGAGGGGCTGAACGATGGGATACCCGACCCATTTGTAATTCGGCGGATCGGGGTGGACGATAACATGACGTTGGTCCATTTTATCGTTGCGACATCCGGCCTGCGGGATTCTTTGAAGCGGGTGCTGGGAGCCTGTCGGTTCTGGAGGTCACCGTTCGCCTTCAAGGCGCGCGACTGGCCGGAGCGGAGGCACGCGGCGTATGTGCGGAATCGCGGGCAAGTATAGTCTCGACGGCGCCCCCGTCGACGAGGCGTTGCTGAACCGGATGGCGCAGGCCATGTTCCACAGGGGCCCGGATGAGGGCGGGCTCTACGCGGACGGCCCGTTCGGGATGGTAACCCGCCGGCTCTCCATCATCGACCTGGAGAGTGGCCGCCAGCCGCTTTCCAATGAGGACGGGTCGGTCTGGGTCGCCCTCAACGGTGAGATTTACAATTACGTGGAGCTTCGCGATGAGCTGCG
>Ga0209237_1002555_pt1 | contig 10944 bp, 10 predicted proteins | sample GraSoi013_1_40cm_2_FD_185820 | JGI IMG/M metagenome (GOLD analysis project Ga0209237, IMG submission 185820) | Grasslands soil microbial communities from the Angelo Coastal Reserve, California, USA - Sample 10_02_2013_1_40cm (SPAdes) (version 2) | ecosystem: Environmental > Terrestrial > Soil >...
CGAAAGAACGGCGTGCCGTACAGCGCGAACGCGGTGCTCACGGAATATCTCACGACGCTGACCGACGAAGGCGCCGACTATCTCGTTGTGACGAACTTTCTCGAGGACCCGCAGTACCTCGCGCAGCCGTACGTGCGAAGCGTGCAGTTCAAGAAGCAAGCAGACGCGAAAGGCTGGAATCCGACGGCGTGCTCGTCGCGGTGACGTGCGGGACGGTCTTCAGACCGTCCCTGGGGATGAATCCGATGGCGTATATCTTCCACCAGGATCAGTTGCCGCGATTGGTTTCAGTGGTGCCGGGACGAGAGCGGACCTTCTTCGTCAACAAAGAGCTGACGAAGATCGACGACATGCTCGCGGGCGTGATGCGGTATATGCCGGGCGGATCGTCGCCGTACCACTACCACGAGATCTGCGAGCACTTTTACTTCATCATGGAAGGCAAAGGCACGGTCGAGACGCCGGAAGGGATCGAGCCGGTCGGTCCGGGCTCGATGGTGTTCATTCCCGCCGAGACGCGGCATCGCCTGCGCGCGAACCCGGACAACGAGCTGTTCTATTTCGAATTCCAGGCGCCCAATCGATTCAAGACGCACATTCTCGACGGCACCCCAGACGAGCTGCGCTGGGAGCGCATCGACGGCAGCGTGTGGGTACAGAGCTGATGGCGAACACATACATCGACAGCAACCAGATTCCGCGCACGACGATCGCCGGCGCAGGTGAAGTCGCCGAGATTCTCAACAATCAGCTCGCGGGTGCGAGGAACGTCGTCGCCACCGTCCACTGGCTGAACCGCGGCGATCGCTTGAACGCGGGCGCGCCCAATTTCCATCACCTCGTCTATCTGATGGACGGCGAGGCGACGATCAATCTCAACGGCGCGGATCATCAGGTGGCCAAGGGCGCGGGCGTGTACCTCGGTCCGTCGGAAACCGCCAGCATCTCGCACGCCGGTCCGGGACCGTTGAAGCTGTTTCATCTCACCGTGCCAAAGCTCTAAGATCTGGTTGCGAATTACTGCCCCAACCTCTCCACCACAGAGGACGCGGAGGACAGGAGGCTCAAACCTGAAGAAAACGTAATGGCCTCTGTGTCCCCCGTGTCCTCCGTGGTGGCGAGTCGTAATTCTGCAACGCGCTCTAAGACACGGCGCACTATCGCCCCGACGGCTTGGCCGGCGGCATCGTCTTCAGCTTCAGCTGATACTCGGGATACATCGTTTCGGCGCCGCCGCGCGCCGCTTCGGCCGGAACGCCGAACTTCGCCGGGAACTCGACGAGAAACGGGTTCTGGCCTGGAAGATGATGCGGCACGACGCCTTGCGGGCGATCGATTTCCTCGACGATCTGACACGGGTACGGCGCGATTTGTTGATGCGGATCCCAGACGAAGTTCGTCGTGCGGATGAACGGTTCGGTGAGATAGGCCGGATCGTCGATGACGATGATCCAGGTGAGGTATTCGCCGTGGCGGATCATGTGCTCGGTGACAACGGCCTTGTCGCTGCGCGGGATGCCGTTGCGGCGTATCCATCCCATCTTCAGATGAGTGGTCGTGATCGTCAGCATGTCGCCGTCCCACTTGCCGGTGGAGAAGCCCTGCCACGTGTGGGCCGCGTAGTCGGGCGGATGCGGGCGGCCGTCCATCCAGATCGTCCGCTCAGGCGCCTGCCACGAGATGTGCGTGTGGTACGCGATCAGCTGCTGCGAGGCCGTATCGATCTCTTTCCAGATTCGCAGGTTTGCCGGACCGCGCGGTGAGTAGTCGGACGGATGCGGCTTGCACTGATGCTCGGGCAGCGTCAGCAGCGACGCGTCCCAGCTGTCGGCATGAAGGCGCGCGGCTTCGTTGATTGGAAGGCCGAGATAATCGCCGATCTCCGGTCCCGGGATCCGCTCCGGCTGATCCTCGTGGAAGCGCGGAGCCCACTCGCCGGCGAGATCGTAACCGCCGGACAGCTGCTGTGCGAAGGCGGGGATGACGGCCAGCGTGATCGCCACCAGCAACGTCACGCCTGCCGTCGCGGCCCGATCGGAGCGGTGCATAGTGGCCGCCCTCCTGCGGAGGCCGCATTCTACTGAATTCACGGCTGCTGCTGCATGAAGCTCTTCATGATCACGCTGACGTCGGTCGGGTCGATCAAGTCGGGGACGGTCCAGCCGTTCAGGTCGTACTCGGCCATGCACGTCTCGGCGAAGCCCTTGTAGCGTGCGGTCGCGCCCGACATGTCCGCCGCCATCAGGACTTCGAAGCGGATGCTCTCATGGTTGCCGAAGTAGTTGCGCTCGTAGAGCTCGTGCCGGCCGCCGAATTCGGTCCCAATCGAGTCCCACAGGAGTTTGATCAGCTTCACACGCTGTTCCGCCGTGTAGCCGCCGGACCCGCGCACGAACTGATCGAGGTACGGGCGCAACGCCGGCACCTTGAAATCGAGCGCGCTCGACGGCAGGTAAATGAGGGCGCTCGCCAGGGTGTTCTCGATGATCTCCTTGATCTTCGGGTAGGCGAGGCTCGCCATCACGCGGTATGCCAGGCCGGCGTCGATGTTCGGCAGCACGTAGCCTTCGGTCCACTCCATCGGGTTGCGCGACATCGCGTCGGTGAGCGCCCAGAACAAGTTGCGCCACGCCAGCACTTCGCCGACCTGCGCCTGCACGCCGCGGAAGTCCTTGGCGCCGGTCGCTTCCACCGCCTTCAGCAGCAGCCCCGCGAGGAAGTCCATCTTGACCGCGAGGCGCGTGCATCCCTGGAACATGAAACGCGGCAGAAACCCCGACCGCGGGAAAAAGTTGTTCACCTTGTCGAGGTCGCCGTACGCGAACACGTTCTCCCACGGCACCAGCACCCTGTCGAACACGAGGATCGAGTCGTTCTCGTCCATGCGGCTCGAGAGCGGATAGTCGAACGGCGTCCCCATCACCGCGGCCGTCATCTCGTAGGACGGCCGGCAGAACAGCTTCACGCCGGGCGCAGCGGTCGGCACGATGCACACGAACGCAAACGGCTTGGTTTTGATCGGCAACGCGCCGTTGTTCGCGATGAAGTTCAAGTGCGTCAGGCTCGACGTCGTCGCCACGACTTTCGCGCCGCTGACGATCAGGCCGGCATCGGTCTCTTCCTCGACGTGCATGTACACGTCCTTGACCTCGTCGAGCGGTCTGTCGCGATCGACCGGCGGGTTGACGATCGCGTGGTTGACGAACGCGACCTCCTCCTGCGCTTGCGTGTACCAGCGCTTCGCGTTGGCTTCGTACGGCGCGTAGAAGCCCGAGTTCGCGCCGAGCGTCGCCATGAACGCCGCTTTGTAATCGGGGCTTCGGCCGATCCATCCGTACGAGATGCGCGCCCATTCGGCGATGGCGTCGCGCGCGGCGACGAGCTCCTCGGCGTTGCGCGATCCCTGGTAGAAGCGGTGCGTGTAGCCGCCGCTGCCCGTGTCGGTTTCCTTCGTCAGGATCGGCTTGCGTGCGGGATCGTGGAGCGCGTCGTACAGCCGCGCGATCATTCGCGCCGTGTTCCGAAACGCCGGGTGGGTGGTCACGTCTTTGACGCGCTCGCCGTAGATCCAGATTTCACGGCCGTCGCGCAGGCTCTCGAGGTATTCCGCGCCGGTGAAGGGCCGCGTCCGCGCCGCAGTGTGACCCGTCATGATCAGTGTCCTTCCAGCTCTTGGGCTCGTTGTTCCCATTCCGCGGCGAAGCGGAAGACGTTCTCCGCCGGCGGCTGGGGCGAGAACGTCTCCAGCCACCGTACCGGCTCCTTGCCGACGTTCGCGAACGCGTGGACGCAGCCGACGCCCGTCCAGAGCACGTTGCCCGGTTTCGCCAGATACGTGCGGTCGTCCAGCGTCGCTTCGACTTCGCCGGACAGGATGAAGTACGACTCCTCGAACGTGTGGTCGTGCAGGCCGATGCTCACGCCCGGCTGGTACTCGATGAACAGCATGCGATGGTGCCGGGCTCCCAACTTCTCGTCGATCATCCACTTGAGAAACACGCCTTGGAGTCCGCCAGTCATCCGTCCCTCGTCTCCGCGAGGAATCTGGCCGACGTCGAAGTGGCCCAGGAGATGACCCTGAACGTTCGCAGGGTCGAGCGGCGTCGCGTCGGTCGGGATCGATCCATCCTTCAGAAAAAACGTATCGCGCCCTTGGCCGGCTGGTTTCGGCTGCGGCGCCGCCATCTGGAGCCACCGCACCGGTTCGCCGCCCGCGTTGCGCCACGCGTGCGGCGTTCCGACTTTCAGCGCGCCGAAGTCGCCGGGACCCAGGAGATAGCTCCGATTCTCGATGCTCACGATCGCGCGGCCCGCCAGAATGTAGAAGCCTTCCTCGTACGAGTGCACGTGCGGCGACAACGTGCCGTTCGGCGCGAGCTCGCTCATGCTCAGCCCGGTGTGCACCGAGCCGCTGGTGTCGTTCACCAAAGCCGCCTCGGTGTACCTGTCGCCATGCCCGGCATACCGTGGGGGCGCCGCGAGAGCGCCGGCGTCGAATGTGCCGAAGTAATGCAATGTGTCCGGCCTTGTTACCGCCCGGTGGCGGCCAGCGTTCATCCGTCCGCCGAATGCGGGGAGTGTTATACACCACTTCGGCAGATGTACCGGCGCCCGGTTCAGGCTCGCGGCTTCAGGACGAAATCGAAATCCACCGTGTAGAACGGTGGTTCGATCGCGAGCCGCTGCGAGGCGTCGTCTCGTGCGTCGTGCCGCACGAAGTGGCAGATCAACGAATCCTTCACGGCGAACACGGTGTCCGACTCGAGATACGGATCGGTGTCGTCGAAAATGTGCGTCGTCACCGGCTCGAATCCGTCTGCCGAGACGACGAAGTGGACGTGGGCGGGGCGCCACGGATGCCGGTTCGTCGCGCGCAGCATCTGTCCGACCGGGCCGTCGTTCGGGATCGCGTAGTGCACCGGACGCACGGTCCGCACCAGATATCGTCCATCGCTGTCGGTGCGAAACAGCCCGCGCATGTGCAGCTCGTCGCGGTCGGCGTATTGCGAGTCGTACAGCCCGCTCGAATCCGCCTGCCACACGTCCAGCCGCGCGCCGGCGATTGGACGGCCGCTCAGATCGAGCACGCGCCCGCTGATCATCATCGGACTGCCGCCGTCGTCGCGCGGCGCGATGTTGCCGCCCGGCGGCATCTCGCGCGCGCCCTCGCGGTGAAACGGACCGAACACCGTCGACTCGGTCGCGCCCTCCGGCTTGCGATGGTTCATCAGGTCGACGACCATCGACACGCCGAGCGTGTCGGAGAGCAGGATGAATTCCTGCCGTTTGTCGTCGCAGAGCTGACCCGTGCCGGTGAGAAACTGAATGGCGCTGAACCATTCGGCCTCGGTCAGATTCACATCCTTGACGAAGCCGTGCAGGTGGCGGACGAGCGCGAACACGATCTCGCGCAGGCGCACGTCCGGCGTGCCTTCGAACCGCCGCAGCACTTCGGCGGTGATGTCGTCTTCGGTCGTGCTGCGACCTTTGACCGTTGTGTGCATGATCGCTCCCGTGGAGGTTCGCTCGCCGTGATTCTAAGTTAGAATCGGCCCCCCGCGGCCGCGTCGACCGCGATGCGATCATTGTGAGTAGTACTCAATCAGCTCAGACGGTCCACTAGATGGCGAGTCTCGGTTACATCGGCCTTGGCGTCATGGGCGGCCGGATGGCCGACCGCCTGTTGACGAAAGGGCACGCCGTCACCGGCTACAATCGCACGCGCGAGAAGGCGCAGTGGCTGGTCAACAGGGGCCTGACGCTCGCCGACTCGCCGCGCGCGGTGAGCGCCGCCGCCGACGTCACGTTCGTGATGGTCGCGAATTCCGCGGCGCTCGAATCGGTCGCCAATGGGCCCGACGGGTTCATTGCCGGCCTTGCGCCCGGCAAGATCGTCGTCGACATGAGCACCGTCAGCCCCGCGCTGAGCCGCGCGGTTGCGGCGAAGGTGCGCGAGCAAGGCGCGCGTATGGTGGACGCGCCGGTGTCGGGCAGCGTTGCGACGCTGGAGCAGGGGAAGCTAGCGATCATGGTCGGCGGCGATCGCGCGACGTTCGACAAGGTGAAGCCAATCTTGGACGACATCGGGCCGAAGGTCACCTACGTGGGCGGCAACGGCCTCGCCGTGTCGATGAAGATCGCGACGAACATCAGCGTGGCGGTCCAGATCCTCGCGTTCGCCGAAGGCGTGCTGCTGGCGGAGAAGAGCGGCATCGCCCGCGAGGTGGCCGTCGACGTGCTGACGCACAGCGTGGTCGGATCGCCGTTGCTGCAGTACCGCGGACCGTTCGTGCTGCAGATGCCGGATGAGGCGTGGTTCAATGTGAACATGATGCAGAAAGACGTGCAGCTCGCGCTCGAGATGGGACGGCAGCTCGGCGTGCCGCTGCCGACGACCGCCGCGACCAACGAATGGCTCACGGCCGCGCGCGCGATGGGCCTGGCCGAGAAAGATTTTGCCGCGGTGTTTCAGGCGCTGGCACGCGTGTCGGGAGTCCAGCCATGACCGATCGCATGCTGCACATGTACCGGCAGATGCTCGCGATCCGGCTCTTCGAGGAGCGCGTGAACGATCTCTATACGCGCGCGCTCATGCCCGGCCTCGCACATTTATATATAGGCGAGGAGGCGGTGGCCGTCGGCATCTGTGAGGCGCTGCGAAGAGATGACTACATCACGAGCACGCATCGCGGCCACGGACACTGCCTCGCGAAAGGCGCGGTACCCGATCTCATGTTCGCCGAGCTGCTCGGCAAGAAGGCCGGCTACTGCAAAGGCAAGGGCGGATCGATGCACATCGCCGATCCGGACACCGGCAATCTGGGCGCGAACGCGATCGTCGGCGGCAGCGCGGCGCTGGCGGCCGGCGCGGCGTTCTCTTCGAAATATCTGAAGCTCGATCGCGTCGTCGCCTGCTTCTTCGGCGAGGGCGCGCTCGGACAGGGCGTGTTGTACGAATCGATGAACCTCGCGCAGCTCTGGAAGCTGCCGATCGTCTACGTCTGCGAGAACAATCAGTACAACGAGTACACGCATTTCTCGGAGACGACCGCCGGCGACATCATCGCGCGTCCATCGGCGTTCGGCCTCGCGGTCGCGAGCGTCGACGGCCAGGATGTCCGCGCCGTCTACGACACGACGGCGCCGCTCGTCGAGCGGGCGAGGAAGGGCGACGGTCCCGCGTTCCTGCTGTGCAACACGTACCGCTTCCGTGGCCACCACGTCGGCGACATCAGCCGCGACTACTACCGCGCCAAGCACGAAGAGCAGCGCTGGACGTCGGAGCGCGATCCGCTCGCCATCCTTGGTGCGCATCTCCTCGAACAGCAGGCCGCCGATCGCGCGGCGCTCGATCGGATGGCGGCCGAGCTCACGGCGCAGATGGACGCCGCGATGCAATGGGCGATCGACGCGCCGTATCCGAGTCCCGACGAAGTGACCGAGGATGTCTATGCCTGATACCGCGCACAAAACGATCAACGCAGAAACCGCTGAAACCGCAGAACCAACAGGATTCTCTGCGCGTTCTGCGAGTTCTGCGTTGAATGTTCGTGAACTGACTTTCGGCGAAGCGGTGAAGGAAGCGATCGCCGAGGAGATGCGCCGCGACGACCGCGTCGTGGTGTTCGGCGAGGACGTCGCCGAGGCGGGCACGGCGTTCAAGGTGCTGGCGGGGCTCGTCCAGGAATTCGGGACGCAGCGCATCATCGACACGCCGATCTCCGAAGCTGGGTTCACCGGCCTCGGCGTCGGCGCCGCGATGACCGGCATGCGGCCGATCGTCGACATCATGTTCGGCGACTTCCTGACGCTGGTGATGGATCAGCTCGCCAATCAGGCGGCAAAAATCCACTACATGTCCGGCGGCAAGTGGAAGGTACCGCTCGTGGTCCGCGCGACGCTCGGCGCGTCACGCCGCTCGGCCGCGCAGCACTCGCAGTCGCTGCACGCGTGGCCGAGCCACATTCCGGGACTGAAGGTCGTCGTCCCGTCGACGCCGTACGACGCGAAAGGGCTGATGAAGACGGCGATTCGTGACGACAACCCCGTGGTCTTCTTCGAAGACAAGATGCAGTACAAGCTGAAGGGACCGGTGCCGTCCGGGGAGTACACGATTCCGCTCGGCGTCGCCGACATCAAGCGCGAGGGCCGCGACATCACGCTGGTCGCGACGAGCAGCATGGTGCAGGTCGCGCTCGGCGCGGCGAAGCTCCTCGAGGAGATCGGCGTCAGCGCGGAGGTGGTCGATCCGCGGACGACGTGGCCGCTCGATGAGCAGACGATCGTCGAATCGGTGAAGAAGACCTCGCGGGCGATCGTAATGGACGAGGGCTACGGCCGCTACGGCGTCGCCGCCGAGTTGGCCGCCGTCATCGCGCAAGGCGCGTTCTACAACCTCGACGCGCCGGTCACGCGCATAGGCGCGATGCACGTCCCGATTCCGTTCTCGCCCCCGCTCGAAGATGCAACCGTCCCAACCGAGCGCGCGGTGTTCGACACGGCGCGGAAGTTGTGCGGGAGATAAGCGACAGCAGGCACACAAAAACACAAAAACACGAAAACACGAAAACACGAAAACACGAAAACACGAAACCACGAAACCACGAAACCACGAAAACACGAAAACGCGAAAACGCGAGACACGAGAGTAAGAAGGTTCTGTTTCGTGGTTTCGTGGATTTCGTGGTTCGTGGTCGAGGATCGGGAGGGGCTCGTGGCGATCAGAACGTTCGGTTCGATGGGCGTCGATTGGGAGCAGCGGATCGATTTCGATCGGCTGCGCCGCGAGCGGCTCGCGCGCGTGAAGGCGCTCGTCGAGAAGTCGGACATCGGCGCGCTCCTCTGCTTCGACATGAACAATGTGCGCTACATCACCGCCACGCACATTGGCACCTGGGCGCAGGACAAGATCAGCCGGTTCACGCTGCTGCCGCAGGGCGGCGAGCCGATCCTGTGGGACTTTGGATCGGCGGCGAAGCATCATCAGCTCAACTGCCCGTGGCTCGGCGATCGATCGCGCGCCGGCATCTCGCTGCTGCGCGGCGCGATGACGCCCGAGATGGGCCGCGCCGAGGACGTGGCGCGCAAGATCCGCGTCGAGCTCGACCAGCGCGGGTTGATGAAGGACCCCATAGGCGTCGACGTCGTCGAGCCGCCGATCCTGTTCGCCTTGCAGCGCGAAGGCATCACCGTCGTCGACGGCCAGCAGGTGATGAGCGACGCGCGTGAGATCAAGACGCAGGACGAGATCTCGCTGCTCACGCACTCCGCGATGATGGTCGACGCCGCGTACCACGAGCTGTACGTGGCGATGAAGCCGGGCATGCGCGAGAACGAGGCGGTCGGTCTCGTGAGCAAGGTGCTCTACGACCTCGGGTCCGAGTACGTCGAAGGCGTCAACGCGATCTCCGGCGAGCGCTGCAGTCCGCATCCGCACGTGTTTTCCGACCGCGTGCTCCGGCCCGGCGATCCGGTCTACTACGACATCCTCCACTCGTACATGGGCTATCGCACGTGTTACTACCGATGCTTCGCGATCGGCCACGCGTCGCACGCACTCGTCGACGCGTACAAACGATGCCGCGACTATCTCGACGCGTCAATCGAGCTGATTCGTCCCGGACGCTCCACAGCTGAAGTCGCGGCGGTGTGGCCGAAGGCGGGCGATTTCGGGTTCCCGAACGAGGAAGCGGCGTTCGCCTTGCAGTTCGGACACGGCATCGGTCTCGCGATTTGGGAAAGGCCGGTGATCAGCCGTCTCGTCTCGCTCGATCACCCGCACGAGATCAAGCCGGGCATGGTCTTCGCGCTCGAAACGTTCTGGCCCTCGACCGACGGCTGGAGCGCGGCACGCATCGAGGAAGAGATCGTCGTCACGCCGACGGGCCACGAAGTCATCACCAGATTTCCTGCCGAAGAGCTGCTCGTCGCCGGCGCGCAGTACATGACCATCAAGGGACCGCTGTCGACAACGCGCGAGACCGAAGCGCCGCCCAATCGCGAGGTCGTCGATCTGATCGCGGCTGGAGCGCAAGACGTGAGAACGTAGAACTTAGAATCAGGTTGAGAATTACGCTCTCCATCACAGAGGACACGCGGGACACGGAGCGAAAACCGGATTGGTACAGGATTTGAGCCCTGTCCTCCGTGTCAACCGTGGTGGCGATTGAGAACCTGGAAACTCCGACTTCAGACTTCGTACTTCAGACTTCAAACTTCATGGCCGTCAGTATCGTGATGCCTGCGCTCGAGATGGCGCAGGAGACCGGCAAACTGCTCGCGTGGCGGAAGCGGCAAGGCGAGCGTGTCACGAAGGGCGAGCCGCTCCTCGAGATCGAGACCGACAAAGCGGTCGTCGAGATCGAAGCGCCGGGCGACGGCGTGCTCGCCGGCGTCACCGCGCACGAAGGGGCGGTCGTTCCGGTCGGTCAAACCATCGCGTGGCTCGTGGCGCCTGGCGAGGCGGTGCCGACCGACGAGGCGAGCGTGCCGGCGCAAACCGGCCGGCGCGGCGGGACCGAGTCCGCGGCCGCCGCGTCAGCGATCGCGGGCGCGCTCCAATCGACAATCACCAATCAATCCGCAGTCCGCAATCCGCAATCCGCAATGTCGATTTCTCCCAAGGCCCGGCGCCTCGCGCAGGAACGCGGCGTCGATCTCGCCACGATCAAAGGGTCAGGACCAGGCGGAGAAATCCTGGCCGACGACATCCAATCACTAATCGCCAATAAATCCGCAATCCGCAATCCTCAATCCGCAATGTCATCGGCGGCGCGCTTGATGGCCGAGCGCACGACGCAGAGCTGGACCACTGTTCCGCATTTCTTCCTCACGCGCGACGTCGACGCGAGCGCGCTCGTGGCTGCGCGCGAGACGTCTCCCGACATCACGCACACCGATCGGCTGGTCGCGCTGGTGGCCCGCGCGCTGAAGAAGCACTCGGGG
>Ga0209237_1002558_pt1 | contig 10941 bp, 9 predicted proteins | sample GraSoi013_1_40cm_2_FD_185820 | JGI IMG/M metagenome (GOLD analysis project Ga0209237, IMG submission 185820) | Grasslands soil microbial communities from the Angelo Coastal Reserve, California, USA - Sample 10_02_2013_1_40cm (SPAdes) (version 2) | ecosystem: Environmental > Terrestrial > Soil >...
AGCCGAAGACTTCTCCCCACATGGGGAGCTTTTGATGGAACACGAAGGTGCCCAAAAGCCAAGTCACGGTCCCGAAGCTGAACAGCACCGACTGCAGGTAGTAGGGGGCGTAAAAGCAGAACTCGAGCTTCTCCTTGAAGCTCAGATTGGGCGAGCTGATCACCTGGAAGAAGTACTTCTTGACGTTGTAGGTGTGGCCCTCGGCCCAGCGCATGCGCTGCTTGACCAGGCGGCGCACCGTCGAGACGCACTCCGCGGGGGCCTGGATGTAGGGGGTGTAGAGCACCTTGTACCCCGCCAGGTACAGGCGGATGGTGAGCTCCCAGTCCTCGGTGATGGAGGTCGACCAGCCCAGCTTGCGCAGCACGTCGGCGCGGATCATGTAGACGGAGCCACTGATCATCTTCATCGCGCCGAAGAGCTCCTGTCCGGTGCGCTCGAGCACGTAGCTGCCCGCGAACTCCGCCCGCACGCCCTTGGTGATCCAGTTCTCGCTGGCGTTGAGCATGTGCCACTGGTAGCCCTGCACCGCGGCCAGGCGGTCGCCGTTCTGCGGCACGCCATTCGCGCTTGCCGCGTGGTGCTCGGCCTTCTTGGCGCCGAGCCGGCCGAAGTAGTCGAGGAAATGCCAGATCGCATCGGCCGGCGGCACGAAGTCCGCGTCGAAGATGAGCACGTACTCGGTCCGTGGGTTCATCCGACGAAGCGCCTCTTGCAGGGCGCCGCCCTTGAAGCCCTTGCGACTTGATCGGTGGATCACCCGGACCTGGGAGCTCTTCCAGCGCTCCAGGAGCGCGGTCGTCTCGTCGGTGGAGTCGTCCACCACGATGACCTCGTAGCTCTTGTAGTCGAAGGAGGTGCATGCGGCGAGCAGCCGGTCGACGACGCGGGCCTCGTTGTACAAAGCGACGTGCACGGAGACGAAGGGCTGCTGCTCGGCCGGCAGGCGCAGCTCGCCCATCCTGAGCCAGGGATCGCTCACCACGACGGACCCGATGGCGTCGAGAGGCTCTCCGCGCAGCGTCCGGTAGCCCTCTTTGTGTGCGCCACGCGCGGCGTCGGCGCCGTTGCTCTCGTCCGGCGCGAGGTTTCCGCCGCCGCTCTCGCCGTGTTCCGTCACCCGTCGCGCGAGCGTCGAGAGGGGGTTGCCGAAGAGCGAGAGCAGGATCACGGCGGCGGAGGTCACGTAGTACTTGAGCGCGTACAGGAAGAAGAAGAGCCCGCAGCAGAGCGCGAGGACCGAGAAGAGGTACTGAGGCGCGAGCGCGGCACGCAGCGCGAAGGCCAACGCCGCGAAAAGCCCCGCGGAGATGGCCCCGAACACGGCGGCCGACCGGAGCGACGGATCCGGGATGGCGAGCACCGGTCGGGTCCCGGGGCCCGTCCACGCCCGAAGAAGGGCGTCCTGGACGTGCTCGACGGGCGCTGCGACACGGAAGAGCCGCAGCTGCGTGCGTCGTTCGGCCTCGGCGAGGGCGCCTTCATCGAGCGGGTCGGCCATCGCGACGACGCCTTCCTCGCCGCTCGTCGCGATGATCACCACGCCGAGCGAACGACCCAGCTCGATAGGCAGACGGCGCGCGGCGATCGGGTCGACCGGGTCGACGAGGTGCGCCGAGGAAAGCCGCGCCTCCGTCGGCGCGATCGCAGCGCCGAGCTCGGGATAGGGACTCAGCGACAAGAGCGGAGCGACTCTCGCACGCTCGAGACTTTCGGTGAGCTCGCGCTGCGTCGTGAGACCGCCGCTGATGAACGTGTCCGCCAGAGACTCCTCGCGGCAGTACTCGGCGAGGGCGGCGTCGACCTGGTCCTCGGCGATCGTGCCGCTTTCGAGAAGGATCTCGATCGGACGACGCCACGCCGCGGGGATCCAGCCGAAGCGCTGGCGCGTCGCGGTCGCCGAGACCGCGGTCCGAATGGCGTGCAGGAGCTCGTCGGACGTCGCGTCCTTGGCCACGCGCCCCGCGGGCGCGCCGAGCCACGCCTCGTGCGGCGCCGGGTCCGGCGGGAGGAAGACGATTCCGGTCTCGGGAAGCTCCGAAGAAAGCGCCCCCGCATCGAGCCCGCCCATACCCGGCACCGAGCCGTCGACGAAGAGCAGATCGGGATGCAGCTTCCGCGCGAGCTCGAGGGTCGAGCGACCATCAAGTGTCTCTCCGACCACCTGGACCTCGCGATCGAGGGCGAGCACCGCGCGCAGGTCTTCGCGGCTCGCGGGGTGACCCTCGGCGACGAGGACTCGGATCATGCGTCGGCCTCTTTGCGTGCCCACGCTTCCATCTCGCCGACGTCGAGGTAGAAGCCGAACGGGCCGACGCGGAACGTGCGTCCAAGCCATTCGAGCGCGCCGAAGAGACGTGGCGCGTAATAGCGCAACCGATTGAAGATGTAGGTGACCGTGAGATACGAAGGGGAGCGCGCCCAGCCATCCCACCGCAATCCGGCGCGTTCTGTCGCGGCGCGCAACGTCGCGGGCGTGAAGTAAAAGAGGTGCTCGCGCGGCTTGTAGTGATACCAGCGGCGTCCGAGGACCTTCGCCTGGAGCCCGGAGGCGTTCGGCGTGACGACGTGGACGAGACCGCCCGGCCGAAGCAGCCGGCGCGCTTCAGCGAGCACGGCGATCGGGTCGGTGAGGTGTTCGAGCGTGTCGTAGAGCGTGACGACATCGAAGGTCGCGGGCGGGAGTCCCAGCGATGCCAGCGGCCTCGCATGCACGACCGCCCCCCGTTTCCGGGCCTGAGCGGCGGCGTAGGCGGACAGCTCGACGCCTTCCGCATCCCATCCGGCCATCGTGGCTTCGAGCACGAGGTCGCCGAGCGCGGCACCGATGTCGAGGAGCCGGCCGCGCGTACCGTAACGCCGCTCGAGCGAAAGGACCCGGCGGCGGAAGGTGCGCCGGTTCACCGCGGCGTCGAGGAAGTAATTCGCGTAGCCCCCTTTGGGGTCGTCCGTCGTGTAGTAGGTACTGCCGTACACGGCTTCGGTCGCCGCTGGACGCGTGTCCTGCCGTACCAGACCGCAGCCCAGACACGCCACGATCAGCGCTCCATCGACGCGGAAGAGCGCTCGCCTCAGGTGCTCGTCGCAAAGCGCGCACGGATTCGGGACGTCGGCCACGCGCGGCGCGTCCTCGGTGTGGATCGCTCCCACGACCGCGCTCACGGGCCCGTGCGCTCGAGGACCATGTTGTAGGCGAACACCCAGAACGCCATGAGGAATGCCACGGTCGCGATGACGCTGCCGTAGTCGTGCACCACGATCGCGGACACCTGGCCGAAGGCGAACGCCACGAGCGCGACGACCGTGATCCGGACGACGTTCAGGCTCAGGATGCCGGCGATCCCGAGCAGCGCCGTTTCGATCCGCGACCGCACGGTGTACTCACCCTGGAGCCCGGTGAGCAACGACGCCCCGAGAAAGAACACGGTCTGCCAGCCGACGCAGTTCCAGGAGATGTACAGCGCGAGGCTGCCGGGTCCGCTGCCGACGTACAGAAGCGACCCCGCCGCCGCGGACGGGATGCCGAGCAGCGCGAGGGCACCGTGCACGAGGCGGCCCTCGACCGGCGCGATCCACTGACCGAGCCACTCGTCGAAGCCCGCGGCCATGGCGGCCCGCGTGAGCAGCTCGCCGAACGTCGAGAAGAACGGCAGGATGAGGAGCGCGATCGATGCCGCGGCGACGAGCGTGCCGATCGGTCGCAAAGGACCCACGAGATGCGGGCGCGCGACGCTCCCGGCCGCGCTCGCGGCTCGCCCTCCCGCTCGACCACCCACGGCGCGACGCTCCTCTCCTTATTCGGAGCCCGTCACCCCCACCGCCGCCGGGAGCATCCGCCGCGGGTTATGCCCGCCGTGTCACAGCCACGGAGCAACGGCCGGTAAATGTTGGTACTAGGTCTGCGGTACCGAGGTGACCCCCCGACCCCGTCGGGCCGACCTACCGGCGGCGCCGCTTGCGCCTGCGCTCCGGTTTGGGGAAGTACGCGCGCCGGCGCTGCTCGCGCTCCCAGGCCGCCTCCTGCGGCGGTAGGTAGAAGAGGTACATGTACGCGAGCGCGGCGATGTTGACGACGACCGAGAGCGTGAAGATCCAGAACGGCGTCTTCGCGATGAGCAGCACGAGGAGCCAGATGAGGAAGACGACGTTGATCCAGAACGCCCACGGCTTGAGCGCGTTCTCCGCGGGCGCGAGCCGGACGCGCCAGTTGTACCAGAGGATGTTCGCGACGAGCGCGACCCCGACGGCCACCACCGCCGGCCAGTAGAAGCGCGATTCGCTGTTGAAGGGCGAGAAGAAACGCTCAACGAAATGCGCGGGATCGAAGGGCATGGGCTGGCTATACTAAATGGCGCTGCGGGCTCTCCTCTCCGTCTCTGACCGCACTGGTCTCCACGTGTTCGCGCGCGGCTTGCGCGACCTCGGCTGGGAGCTCATCGCCACCGACGGAACGCGCGCCGCGCTGGCCGCGGAGGGCATCAGCGCGCGCTCGATCGAGGACGTCACCGGCACGCCCTCGCTCCTCGGCGGTCGCGTGAAGACGCTGCACCCGAAGATCCACGCGGCGCTTCTCGCGCGCCGCGACGACCCCTCGCACCTCGATGAGCTCAAGCAGGCGGGCATCGAGCCGATCGACCTCGTCGCGGTCAACCTCTACCCATTCGGAGAATCCGCGGCGGCCGGGACGCACGGGGCCGAGCTCCTCGAGCACATCGACATCGGCGGGTCGACGCTCCTTCGGGCAGCGGCGAAGAACTACGAGCACGTCGTCGTCGTGGCGCGGAGCGAGCGCTACGGCGCCGTCCTCGACGAGCTCGCGCAGCGCGGGTCGGTCTCGCTCGAGACGCGGCGGACGCTCGCGGCGGAGGCGTTCTCGCACACCGCCGCATACGACGCGACGATCGCGTCGAAGTTCGCGGTCGAGGCCGGCGTGACCTTCCCCGACGAGCTGACGCTCTCGCTGCGGAAGATCCGCGACCTCCGGTACGGCGAGAACCCCCACCAGCAGGCCGCCTTCTATGGCGTCCGTGGCGAGAGCGGCGCGATGACCTCGGTTCAGCAGCTCCACGGAAAGGCGACGAGCTTCAACAACATGCTGGACATCAACGCCGCCTGGCGCGTCGCGTCGGACTTCACGCAGCCGACGGCCGCGATCGTCAAGCATCAGAACCCGTGCGGCATCGCCTCCGATAACGAGATCACGAAGGCCTACCGCCGCGCGTTCATGTGCGACTCGGTGTCCGCGTTCGGCGGCATAGTCGGCGCCAACCGCATCGTCACGCGCGAGCTCGCCGAGGCGATGGAGGGCACGTTCTACGAGGCGATCATCGCGCCCGGGTTCGAGGACGACGCGCTCCCGACCCTGCGACAGCGGAAGAACCTCGAGATCCTCGCCGTGCCGAATTTCGCGATCGTCGGCTCGCGGCACCGCAAGATCGAGCCGGGCGTTCACGACTACAAGCGCGTCGCCGGTGGGATGCTCGTGCAGACGCCGGACGACTCCGCGGTGGACGAGGGCAACTTCAAGGTCGTGACGGACCGCAGCCCGACGCTCGAGGAGCTGACCGACCTGCTCTTCGGCTGGCGCTGCGTGAAGCACGTCACGTCGAACGCGATCGTGCTCGCGAAGGGACTCGTCACGGTCGGCATCGGACCGGGGCAGGTCTCCCGCGTCGTCGCGGTCGAGACCGCGGTCCGCAAGGCCGGAGAGAACGCGCGGCTCGCGGTGATGGCGTCGGACGCGTACTTCGCGTTCCCCGACGGGATCGAGGTCGCGGCGCGCGCCGGCGTGACCGCGATCATCCAGCCAGGCGGCTCGCTCCGCGACGCGATGATGATCGAGACCGCGAACAAGTACCGCATGGCGATGCTGTTCACGGGACGGCGCCACTTCAAGCACTGATGGACCTCGCGCGGTCCCTCCTGTTCGTGCCGGGACACCGCCGGAACATGGTGGACAAAGCGCTGGGCCTCGCCCGTCTCGACGTCGCCATCCTCGACCTCGAGGACGGCGTCCCGCCGGCCGAGAAGAACGCCGCTCGCGAGATCGTGGCCGAGGCCCTCGCGCGCCCGCACCCGGCGCGCCCGGCCCGCTTCGTTCGGGTAAACCCCGTGCGGAGCGACGATTTCGCGGCCGACATCGCCCGGGTCGTGCGTGCCGGTGCCGCGGGGATCGTCCTCCCGAAGATCGAGTCGGCGGAGGACGTCCTCGCGGCCGACCGGCTCGTCGCGGCCCGCGCCCCGGGCGTGTCGCTCGTCGCGTCGATCGAGTCGGCGAAGGGCCTGCTGAACGCGCCGGCGATCGCGGCCACGAGCGCGCACGTGAGCGGGCTCATGTTCGGCGCCGAGGACTGGGCGAGCGACCTCGGCCTTCCCGCCGGGCGCGAGGGCGAGGGCCGAGAGCTCCTCTACCCGCGCTCGGCCGTCGTCGTCGCGGCGACCGCCGCGGGCATCCTCGCGTTCGACAGCGTGTGGCCGGACATCCGCGACCTGGCGGGGCTGCGAGACGACAGCGTGCTGGCGCGCCGCCTCGGGTTCAGCGGAAAGACCTGCGTCCACCCGGACCAGATCGCGGCGATCAACGAGGCGTTCACGCCGTCCGACGCCGAGGCCGCGCGCGCACGCGGGATCGTCGCGGCGTTCGAGGAGGCGACGCGCCGTGGCGCGGGGGTCACCGAGTTCGAGGGCCAGCTCGTCGACCGGCCCGTGGTCGAGCGCGCGCTGCGCGCGCTGCGCGCGTGGGAGCTCGCTCGGTCACAATCGGTCTGACACGCGAGGGGAGCAGCCACTGACCGTCCGCTTCGGCATCAACTTCTTCTCGACCGTCCGTCAGGAGCAGAAGCCCGGCGAGCGCTACTTCGACGAAGCCCTCCGCCTCTCGGTCCTCGCCGACGAGCTCGGCTTCAGCCATGTCCGCACGGTCGAGCACTACTTCCGGCCCTATGGCGGCATGACGCCGAGCCCGATCGTGTTCCTCACCGCGGTCGCGGCGCGCACGACCCGGGTGCGCCTCGTCACGGGCGCGGTCCTTCCGATCTTCAACCACCCGATCAAGGTGGCCGGCGAGACCGCGATGCTCGACTGCATTTCGCGCGGCAGGCTCGACGTCGGGTTCGGCCGTGCGTTCCTGCCCGAGGAGTTCGACGCCTTCCAGCGGAGCATGGACGAGAGCCGCGCGCGCTTCGAGGGCGGCATCGCGGCGGTGAAGCGTCTCTGGACCGAGACCGACGTCGTCTACGAGGACGACTTCTACCGCTTCGGTCCGATCACCTCGAGCCCGCGGCCGATGCAGAAGCCGCATCCGCCGATCGTCGTCGCCGCGGTAGGTACGCCCGCGAGCTTCGAGTGGACCGGGCGTCAGGGCTACCGGCTCATGGTCGTGCCCTACCTCTCGAGCTTCGAGGCGCTCCGCAGGAACCTCGCGCTCTACCGCGAGGCGTTCGCCGGTTCGCAGGGTCGCGCGGCGCCGCCGGTCCAGCTCTCGTTCCACATGCACGTCGCCGAGACGGACGCCCGCGCCGTCGCCGAGGCGACGCCGCAGATGGACCAGTACGTCGCGCTCTTCAAGGCGAGCGCGTCCGCCTGGCAGACCCGCTCGTCGAGCGCCTATCCCGGGTACGCGGAAGTGATCAAGGAGCTCGACACGATGACGATGGAGCGCGTGCTGCGGGAGCAGCGCGCGTTCGTGGGCGCGCCCGACAGCGTCGCCGAGCTCGTACGGGGTGCCCTCGGCCTCTTCGGCGACGTCGAGCCGAGCCTCTCCCTCCTCTGGGGCAACTTCCCGTACGAGCAAGCCGAGCGGAGCCTGCGCCTCTTCGCGTCTGACGTCATGCCGCGTTTCGTGACGGAGGAGATGCCGTCCCGGGGGCTGGGGGGCGGAGCCCCCCAATCTGCGGGGGGCGGAGCACCCCAACCGGCGGGGGGCGGAGCTCCTCGGGGGGTGCCAGGCCGGGGGCTGGGGGGCTCGGCGTCGTCAGCATGGACGAACGGTCGATCGTCGACGTCACGGACCTGGTCCCCTTCTACGATCCGGATCCGCTCTCGGGATGGTGGCGCCGTCTCTGCCGTGACTTCGCCGAGATCGCACCGCGGTTCGGTGACGCGCACGGGCCGGCGCGGCCGCTCGCCGAGGTGCGCCTTCAGGCGCCGGTCCTGAATCCGAGCAAGGTCATCGCCTGCGCCGTCAACTACCGCGAGCACGCCGAGGAGATGCGGAGCCGGATCCTCGAGCGCACCGGCACGGACCAATCCGCCTGGATCCTGCAGTTCGACGTCTTCCTGAAGGCGCCGTCGTCGATCGTCGGTCCTGCCGACGCGATCCTGCTCCCGGAACGGCCGCTGCGCGAAGGACGGGAGATCCATCACGAGAGCGAGCTCACGCTCGTCATCGCGCGTGGCGGGGCGCAGATCGCGGAGGCCGACGCGCTATCGCACGTCCTCGGCTACACGATCGGGCTCGACATCACCGAACGCGGCTCCGGTGATCGGTCGCGGCGCAAGAGCTGGGACACGTTCACGCCGCTCGGGCCCTGGGTCACCACGGCGGACGAGATCGCCGATCCCGGCGCGCTTACCATCCACCTCGCGATCGGGGGGGAGACCAAGCAGCACGCGAGCACCCGCGATCTCATCGTCGGGGTGCCCGGCATCGTCGCGTACGCCTCGAGCGTCATGCGCCTCGAGCCGGGCGACGTCATCCTCACCGGGGCGCCGCAGGGCGTGGGCGAGATCCACGACGGCGACGTGGTCGAGGCCACGATCACCGGGCTCGGCCGCCTGCGCGTGCCGGTCCGCGCCGCCGGGCGCGTCCATGCCTGACCGCCTCGGCGGCCGCGTCGCCATCGTGACCGGCGGAGGCCACGGCATCGGGAAGGCGTATTCCCGCGCCCTCGCCGCCGCGGGCGCGAGCGTGGTCGTGGCCGACGTCGACGAGGCTGCCGCGGCGACGGTCGCCTCCGAGCTCGGCGCGCGCGGTCACAGCGTGCGCGCCGACGTCGCCGACGAGGCGAGCACGAAGGCGATGGCGGAGTCCGCGCTGGCGCGCTTGGGGCGCATCGACATCCTCGTGAACAACGCGGCGATCTTCGCCACCATCCCGATCACGCGCGGCACGATCGAGGAGATCACGGTCGAGGAATGGGACCGCGTCATGGCGGTGAACCTCCGTGGCGTGTTCCTCGCGTGTCGCGCCGTGCTCCCGGCGATGAAGCACCAGCGGTACGGCAAGATCGTGAACATCTCGTCGGGCACGGCGCTCTCGGGATCGCCGACGCGGATCCACTACGTCGCGTCGAAGGGCGCGGTCCTGTCGTTCACACGCACGCTGGCGCGAGAGGTCGGCGCGGCCGGCATCACCGTGAACGCGATCGCCCCCGGGAGCACGCTTTCGGAGGAAGCGCCCACGCCCGAGATCCTCGCGATCCGCAACGCGCGCGTCGCCGACCGCGCGATCCCGCGCGTGCAGGTGCCGGAGGACATCGTCGGCGCGGTCGTGTTCTTCGCCTCGCCGGAGAGCGACTTCATCACCGGCCAGACGCTCGTCGTCGACGGAGGCGCAGTGCTGCACTGATACCGGCAAGGCGCGGGCGGCATGAACGCAGGACGTCTTGTCGAGCGCACCGACACGCGCGCGGCGCGTGGACACGTCGACGCGCGCCCGCTCGGCGCGACCGGCGGACAGGCGCGTACTAGGACCTTTCTCCACGCCCGCGGAGACCGTTGCGCGATGGCGGTACGCGGGGCGCCGCGTCAGGGTGACGGGCGCGAGAGGACGGCCTCCCGCGAAGGGGAGTGTCGGGTTGCGCGCAGGCAGCAAGTACGCGCATGTGAGCTTGAAGCCGGTGCCGAGCGCTGGTATCCCGCGGGATCGGCGCGAAGACGCTCGCACCGCGTTCCGCTCGATCCTCGTGAGCGCCTTGATCGTTCTCCTTCTTCTGCTCTTCCTCAAGATGCCGCTGCACGTCCTCCTCGACGAGGCGTTCCGCGCGCCCGGTGAGCTCGTGACGCTCGTCTCGACGGCCGTGACCGCCGCGCGGACCGACCCCGCGGCCACGCCGTCCGCGGCGACGGCCGGCCTGCCCGCCGGGCCCGCGGCCGTCGCCGCCACTCCCGCCGGCGCCGTCTTCGTGGTCCAGCCACCCGGCGCTCGCGCGCCGACGACGCCACAGCCGACACAGGCCGCGGCGCCCGGCGCTGTGCCGCGTCCTCCTGACGCGAGTCAGCAGCCGGTGTCGACGTCGCCTTCGAGTCCGAGCACTCCGGCGGTCCCCACCTCGCCGTCGACCGCGGCGCCGTCGTCGGGGGGCGGTGCGGCCGACGGTCCGGGTCCGACACCGGGCGCGCCGGGCGGAGCCATCCAGGCGCCCGCCACACCGTCGCCGGTGCCGGCGCCCGCGCCGGCGCCGACGGCAGCACCGACACCGGCACCCACCGCCGCACCGACCCCGCTGCCGACCGTCGCACCGACGGCTGCGGCGACTCCGAGCCCAACGCCTGCGCCGACCCCGAGCCCAACGCCTGTGCCGACCGCGACCCCGGCGCCGACACCCACACCGACCCCGGCGCCGACACCCACACCGACCCCGGCGCCGACACCCACACCGACCCCGGCGCCGACACCCACACCGATCCCGGTCCCCACGGATCTGCTCGCGAATCGTGGCTTCGAGTCCGGGACCGCTGGTTGGACGCTGGATCCGCACGCAAGCCTCGATGCGAATCCGGCGGATGCGCACTCAGGAAGTGGTGCGCTGAAGCTCGTCGCCACGGCCGCGTGGCAACCGACCGCACAGTACGTTCCCGTCGTCGCCGGACAGAGCTACGCGATCAGCGGGTGGATCCGCTCGGCGTCGGGAGTCGGCTTTGTGACGCTCATCAGCTCCAACGTCAACTGGGTCGAGTTCGGCCCGCACTTGGACCTGACCGCGGCCGGGACCGGCGGTT
>Ga0209237_1002559_pt1 | contig 10941 bp, 8 predicted proteins | sample GraSoi013_1_40cm_2_FD_185820 | JGI IMG/M metagenome (GOLD analysis project Ga0209237, IMG submission 185820) | Grasslands soil microbial communities from the Angelo Coastal Reserve, California, USA - Sample 10_02_2013_1_40cm (SPAdes) (version 2) | ecosystem: Environmental > Terrestrial > Soil >...
TGGCGCTCAGCTGCTCCATGTCTCGCGCGCGGGCGAGCGCGCGTTCGACCATTTCCTCGCGCGCGCGCGCAAGCTGGGCGGCGCTTTCGCCGATCTGCCGGGTGATGATCAGCACGTATTTGGTGTGCCACGCTCCACCCGTGGCAAGCCCCAGGAGAAGGATCATCCAGTACGCCGGGTGGGGCACCGCAGGGCCGAACCAATGCTGGGGCAGGATCGCCATCGCCAGCAGCCCGGCTGCGATGCCCGCAAGTACCGTCTTCGATGCGCGCGACCAACCGCTCGCGACCACCAGGCCGGAGAATGGGATGAGAACGGCGGGGACCATCGGGCTGCGAATTCCACCGGTGAACGCGTCGGCCAACAGCAACAACACGATCCGCGGCGTCATGCACCAGATGTCATTGGTCCACTGTTGCCGTGGAGTGGAAGCGATCGTTTGCGCGTCTGTGCGCAGTTGCCACCGGTAGAATCCGAGAGTCACGGAAAAGGTCGCGGCGAGCGCCAGAACGCGCCAGGTCGGGTAGCCGGCGACCGCGAGCGCTGCGACGACGAACACGGCAACGCTGGCCAACCACGCCTGTCTACCGCGTGCCGCGACGAGATGGGCCGACAGGGCGCGCGCCCGATACCATTGGCCGCGATCGGCAGCTTCGAGGGACCGCACGTCTTCGCTACTCGCAAGATCCGCGCCGGGCCGCTGGGAGGGCTCAACCACGGCGCCAGTATAGGCCCAGACCTTCAGTCTCCCGATACTGCCGGGTCTTGCTCCAGGGGGTTGTGTGACTCCCCGCCAGCGGGGACGATCGTCAAAAGCTGAAACCGGAGAGCGCGAGGAACGAGGTGCCATCCCCCGTCTGGACCACCGCCAGCTTCAGCGAAGCCGCGAGATCGAGGCCGGGCGACGCCACGGCCAGCGTGAACCAGAGGCCCCCACCCGCCGCGGTGTGCCACTTGGACGAGCTCTCGCCGTCGACGAACACGCGGCCGACGTCGAACAGCCCCCAAACGCCATAGCGTAAGGGAAGGAATGCGCTGTACCTGCCCAACTCGATTGCCAGGTCGGTGTTCGACACGATCGCGGCGTCCCCTGCGAATCTGTTGAGGTCGTAGCCGCGGAGGAGGTTCCCGCTCGTCGCTCCGGTCACGTCGAGAGGCGACTGCGACGGCGTGCCGCCGAGAGAGGCCGCTTCGAAGAAGGGATACGCTCCCCAGTTGCGCTCGCCCGAGACGTGGTCGGTCAGCTGGAAGTTGGTGAGCAAGCGCCAGCCGTACAGGGCCGTCATCTCGCCGCGAAGCTTCGTGAACGCCGAGGGATTGTCGAAGATCGCCGGCGCTTCGCGCACCATCAGGCGAGCCGAAAAGGCTCGCTGCGACGGGTACGTTCCGCTGCTCTCGTCGAACGCGAGACCGGCCTGCACGCTCCCGATCGCCATCCCGCCCGCTCCCTCCGGCTGAATCTGGCCCACCAGCCGCCCATTCCTTTGCACGCTCGAGGCGTACTCGAGCTCGAAGCCGGCGCGCGCTCGCAACCCCCCGATCAGGGCAAGCTCGGCAACGGGGTTGACGATGAACTGATGCTGTCCGGCGTCGTAGAAATTGTTCGAGGCGAGCACCGGATTGCGAGTGGTGTCGTTGCCGAAGCCGAAGAACCTCGCCTGCTCGATCCCCGAGTACGCGACGTAGAGGAGGGCGCTCAGCGGCGAGCGCGTGCGGAAATCGGCTCCGTACTCGACTCGCCCCCGGTTCAGGGATGTCGCATATGCGGCTCCGAAGTTCATTCGCGACTCGTACGGATCGAGGCCGAAACCGTACGATGTCCGCTGCAGATACGCGCCGAGCAGGAGGCCGCGGGTGGAGTCGTACGACAGTTGCGGGAACACGAGCGAGTCGTGGCCCCAGTCGCGGAATGGCTCGTATCGGGCGTGCCTCTCCGCTTGCGGGTCGAGCTCTAGTGCTCGCGCGAGCTGCTCCTTGGAAATTTGCGGTGGTGGCGCCGTGTCGTACAGCTTGGCCGCAGACGCCTGGTTGCTGCGGTCGACGAGCTCGCTCGTTCCCGGCGGCGAGATCACGCGCAGCAGGATCGCATCCGTTCCGTTCCCCTGCTCGACGACGCGATCGTCTCCGCCCACCGTGTACACGCGGATCTCCGACGTCTCCTCGGGCAGGAAGGTCCTGCGGAAGTACGGATCCGGCGTCGCCCCATCGCTCTTCGCGTCACGGGCGTAGATGGCCACTTTCACCGAGCCGTCCCCCGAACAGTCGATCTCGAACTCCTCGGCGCCCGTCGTCGCACGCACGTCGACGTCGCGCGCGAGCAGCCGGTAGAACTCCCTCGACGCCTCCATCAACCGATCGCGCCGCGAGCGCAGCGCCCGCTCGAGCCGTTCGCCCGCCTGTGCGTACATCGGAGGAGGGAGCTTGTGGACGGCTTCCGAGATCACCGCGTCAGTGATCCTGGACACGGCCTCGGCGGTGACCGCCTCCCACTCGGCGCGCTCGAGCGGGACACGGCCTCGGCGGTGACCGCCTCCCACTCGGCGCGCTCGAGCGGGACGAGGAAGCGGCGATCGGTGTAGCGGGCGGCGAACGTGATCTTGTCGATCGGCGGGATCATGGGCGTATGCGGCTGCAAGGCGAATGCCGGCTTGCGATTCAGCACGCAACGTCGATAACAACTTCAAAAGTGTGGATAACGGATCGCAAATGGAATCCGCAAGCATCAGCCGAACTCCACGCTCGCGCGACCAGTGCACGGGCGGTACTTCCGCTGTTGTCAGGAGAAGCCGGTCGACCAGCTATGGTTCTCCCTGCGTACCCTCGACCATCGTCTCCGCGGCCGGCTGTCGGCGTGCAAGACGATGCGTCAGGCGTTCGACGACCACGAACAGCATGGGGATGACGAAGATTGCGATGGCGGTCGCCGCCAGCGTTCCGGTGATAACCGCAGTCCCCAGGATCCTTCTCGACACCGAGCCGGCGCCGGAGGCTACCCAGAGAGGCAACAGACCGAAGATGAATGCGAACGAAGTCATCAGCACCGGCCGGAAGCGTAGCCTCGCTCCCTCGAGCGCGGACTCCATCAGCGGCCGGCCCTTTTCGAGCTCTCCCTTGGCGAATTCCACGATCAAGATCGCGTTCTTCGCGGAGAGACCGACGAGCATCACGAGCCCGATCTGGCTGTACACGTTGAGCTCGTATTTGCGCAAGAGCAGGCCCGCCAGAGCACCGAAGACGGCGACGGGCAGCGAAAGCAGCACGCTCCACGGCAGCGACCAGCTTTCGTACAGCGCGGCGAGGATGAGGAAGACGCAGACCAAGGAGAGCACCAGCGTCTGTGTTCCGGTACCCGCCGCCTTCTTCTGCTGGTACGAAACCTCGGTCCACTCGAAACCCATCTCGCGGGGGAGCACTTCGTTCGCGACCTGCTCGAGCGCGCGCATCACCTCATCCGAGCTGTACCCAGGCGCCGGCGAACCGATGACGTGCACGGCGCGGTACAGGTTGTAACGGTTCGTGAACTCCGGACCGTGGATCCGTCTGGTGGAAACGAACGCCGACAGCGGGACCATCTGGCCCGCGTTGTTCCGCACGTAGTAATCGCCGATGTCGCTGACCGTTTCGCGCTGATCGCCCTCCGCCTGGAGGTAGACCTTCCACTGGCGGCCGAATCGGTTGAACTGGTTGACGAATGCGCCGCCGAGGAACGCCTGCATGGTCTGGTAGACGCTGCGCAGGTCGACGCCCTGCTTGAGGACCTTGTCGCGATCGACGTCGGCGTAGATCTGCGGTACCGAGGCGCGCCAGACGGTGTTGATCGACGCGACCTCCGGGCGCTTTCGCGCGGCAGCCATGAACTCGTTCAAATGCTTCTCCAGGAATGGGACGTCAGCCCCGCTGCGGTCCTGGATCCACATCGAAAAGCCGCCTGCGTACCCGAGGCCGGGGATCGCGGGCGGCGCAAAGGCAAAAGCGACCGCCTCATGGACGGTACTGGACAGCCGCTGGTTGAGCCGGCGGATGACCGCCTCTGCGGTGTGCTGTGAACCGGGACGCTCCGACCAGTTCTTGAGCGCGACGAAATAGAAGCCGCTGTTCGTCGCCGCGCTGTTGCTCAAGAGGGAGAAGCCCGCGATGGTGTTGTAGGAGTTGACTTCGGGGGTGGCTGCGAGGAGCGCGTCGATCTTGCGGGACACCGCGTCCGTACGCTCCAGCGACGAAGCGTCCTGGAGCGTGACGTTCAGGAAGAAGTAGCCCTGGTCTTCCTCGGGAACGAAACCCGTCTGGACCGTCTTGCCCGTCGCGATCGACAGGATGCTGAATGCGACAAGGATGACGGCGCCCACGATCGCTTTGCGGGCCAGGAAACCCGACCCCTTGACGTAGCCGTTGGTCGCGCGGCCGAACCAGCCGTTGAACACGGCGAAGAATCGGGCAAGCACGCCTCTCGCCTCCGTGCGCGGCCGCAGGAGCAGCGCGGACAGGGCAGGAGACAACGTCAACGCATTGAAGGCGGAGAAGAGCACGGAGACCGCGATGGTGAGGGCGAATTGCTTGTTGAGCAGGCCGGTGATGCCGCGCATGAACGCCATGGGGATGAACACTGCCGCGAGGATGACGGCGACGCTGACCACCGGCGCCGTGACTTCCTTCATCGCCGCGAGCGTAGCCTCCCTGGGCGACTCCCCCTCCTCGATGTGACGCTCGACCGCCTCCACCACCACGATGGCGTCGTCGACCACGAGACCGATGGCGAGGACGAGACCGAACAGCGAGAGCGTATTCACCGAGAAGCCGAGCATCGGGAACAGCGCGAACGTTCCGATCAACGAGACCGGCACCGCGATCAGTGGAATCAGGGTCGCGCGCCAGCTTTGCAAGAACAGGAAGACCACCAGCGCTACCAGCAGGGTGGTCTCGAGCAGCGTGATGACGATCTCGCGAATGCCCTCGGTCACGGGGATGGTGGTGTCGAGCGACGTGACGTAGTCGAGGTCGGCGGGGAACCGCGTCTTTAGATTTTCCATCGTTGCCCGGACGCCCTCCGCGACCGTGAGCGCGTTCGACCCCGGGGTCTGGAAGACGCCAAGGATGGCGGCAGGCTTGCCGTTGTACCGGGCGAGTTGCGTATAGGTCAGCGCGCCCAGCTCGATCCGTGCGATGTCGCCGAGCCTGACCGTGGAACCGTCGGGGTTCAGCCGCACGACGATGTTCGCGAACTCCTCCGGCTTGAGGAGCTGCCCCTGCGCTCTCACCGTGTACGTGAACTGCTGGCCCCGGGGAGCCGGGTCGGCGCCGATGCGTCCGGCCGGATTGACGTTGTTCTGCGCCGCGATCGCGTTCGCCAGATCGGGAACGGTGATCCCGAGCTTCGCCAGCTTGTCCGGCTTGACCCAGATGCGCATCGCGTAGTCGGCCGTCCCGAAGACCAGGACCTGCCCGACCCCGGGAACGCGATAGAGCGCGTCCGTCACGTTGATGGTCGCGTAGTTGCCCAGGAAGAGCGGATCGTAGGTCCCATTCGGCGAGTAGAGATCGAGCACGAGGAGCGGAAGGCCGGCCGTCTGTTGAAACGTGAGGCCAAAGTTCGTCACGTCGGTGGGAAGCTGCGGTTGCGCCTGCGCCACCTTGTTCTGCGTGTTCACCTGATCGATGTCGATCGAGCTGTCGACGTCGAAGGTGACGCGGAGGGTCAGGGTGCCGTCGTTCGCGTTGACCGACTCCATGTAGAGCATGTCCTTGACGCCCGACATCTGCTGCTCGATGGGCGTCGCAACGGATCGTTCGACCGTGATCGCATCCGCCCCCGCATAGGTCGTTTTCACCTGGATCTGCGGGGGCACGATGTCCGGATACTGCGAGACTGGTAATCCGAGCATCGCGACCCCACCGACGATCACCATCAGGATCGCGATGACCATCGCCACGATCGGGCGCCGGACGAAGAAGGGAGACATGGCTAGCGCCCCTCGCTCGCGACACCGGGCGCCGCGGAATCCGTGGATCCGAACGCGGCGGGTTTCGCGCTGACCCGCATGCCCGGTCGGACGCGAGCGAATCCCTCGACGATCACCTTCTCGCCAGCTTGCAGGCCTCGCTCGACGATCAGCTCATTGGCGACTTGTTGTCCACATTGCACGTTGCGAACGTCGACCTTGCCGTCGCCGTCGACCACGCCGACCTGGTACGACCCCTGGATCTCGTTGAGGGCCCGCACCGGTACGAGCAGCGCTCCTTTCCGGACCTCGACGGTTGCCCCAATCTTCCCGTACTGGCCCGGCCGCAGGAGATTGCCTGGGTTCGGGAAGGCACCCAGCACCTCGATCGTGCCGGTGCGCGGATCGACCTGGCGATTGATCGCGACGACGGTGCCGCCGTGCGGATAGGTGCTGCCGTCCTCGAGGATCAGCTCGAGCACCGGCTCCTCGCCGTGCGCGGGCTCGGCCCACTGAGTGCCCTTCGCCGATGTTAGATATTCGAGCTCGCTGACGTTGAACTGTGCCTTGATGGGGTCGACCTGGGACACCGTCGTCATGACGGTGGACGTGCTGACGAGGCTGCCGACCTGCTTCTGGGCTATGCCTGCGATGCCCGAGAGTGGCGAGGTGACCTGCGTCCACCCGTGGTTGAGCTCTGCCTGGGCGAGAGCGGCGCGGGCTGAGCCGACGTTCGCTTCGGCCTCGCGCTCGGCCGCGATGTCATTGTCGAGTTGTTGTTGCGGGATGAATTGCCCCGCGATCAACTCCCTGTCGCGCTTCACGTCGAGCCGTGCTTTCTCCAGGGCCGCGACGTTGTGCGCAAGCGTCGACTTCGCATTGTCCAGCGCGGCCTGGTAATTGCGCGGGTCGATGAGGAAGAGGACGTCTCCTCGCTGCACGTATGCGCCGTCCCGGTAGGCCTGCTTGCGGACGTAGCCCTCTACCTGCGGCCGGATATCTGCGTTCACGAATCCATCGAGGGTCGCAACCCACTGGCGGCGTATCTGAACGTCCATCTGCATCACCTCCGCCACCTCTACTTTCGGCGGGAGCGGCTGCGGGAGAGCTGCCTTGTGGCAAGCGGAGAAAACCAACGGCGGGATCATCCACGCGATTCTCGTGTTCATCCCGAGCGCGGTTTGCATCGCGCGTGCCGCAAAAATCCCGCCCTCAACCGGGCCGAATCGGGAGTTGTGCCGGATAGTCGTACAGCGACTCTCCGGCATTCATGGATTGGGCTGCAGCCGCGGAAGCGGTGACGCGGAGCCTGATCTAAGGACGGTGCATTCTAGATGACGGCTAGCGGGATTTCTTCCGCGTGCCGAGCTTGGCGCGCCGGCTGCAAGCGCGACTCGCCAGACTGCTCGATCGTTTGGCCGAGCATCGCTGAATGGAACACTCATGCGTGCCATTGCACTTGCACCAGAGATCGGATCGCGAAGGTGGATCTCCGCACGCGCGGCCAGAGTCGACGGACGGCTGGTGGACGTCACCTCGACGATGTCAGGGCGTATCGATCGCATTCTCGTCGCTGAGGGAGAGCCGGTCGAGAAGGGTGCCAGGCTTGTCGAGCTGGATCACGGCGTTTCCGGAAGCACTCCCGATCGCGTCGCCATCCTTGCGCCGACGAGGGGCCGCGTATTGACGCGCCACCTCATGCCGGGCGACCGGGCTTCGTATGGCCAGATCATCCTCACGCTGGTCGAGGACGACGACGTGTGGGTGATCGCGTGTTTCGACGCCGCCGATTTCGAGCGGCTCGGCATCGGCCAATCCGCGGTCGTCAAGAGCAGCGGACGCTTGCTCGCTGCCAAGGTCTGCGCGCTTGGTCCTGCCGATCTGACGGCGGTACTCGACTTCGTCCTGCGGCCCGCCGCCCTGCGGCCGGGCATGATCACCTGCGCCCTCGTGATCGCGAGCTGAAGGACGTTCGCCGTGCATGCCGGAGTTTCCGACTGCTCGTGCCTCGCATTCTGCGAAAATCCGACACCTCCATCGACGGGAAGGAAACGCGTCCGAGAAGAAAGGCGCCGGACCGCGGATCGGCACGAGTCGTGAATTGGCGCCCGGCTCATGAGACGGATCCGCAGAGACATCGTCGCCGCAGTGTCGCTCTTCCTGTTCCTGGTGCTCCACTCGCCGCCTTCCCTGGCGCTCCAGCCGGTGGAGACGTTCCTTGCAGGAGCGCGCGAGGGAAACCCCGACGAGTTGGAGGCGCGGGCAACGGCCCTGGAGCAGCAAGGGCAGGCTCTTTCCGCCTTGGGGCGCGTCCTCCCTGGAGTGGCCGCGAACGGATCGTACACGCGCAACCAATATTCCTCCGCGATCACCCTTGCTGAGCCCGGCCAACCCGCCCAAACCGTGACCCTCCTTCCTCGCGATCAATGGGATGGCAGCGCGACGCTCACCGTACCGCTCGTCGATCTTGCCGGCTTCCGCAGGGTCAGTGCCGCGAACGCGAGCGCCAGGGCAGCAGCGTACCAACTCGATGCGACGTGGCTTCAGCTACAGGGGCAGGTCGCGCAGGAGTACTACCAACTCGTCGCGGATCTCGCGCTGGTCGCCGCTTCGCGCGGGGCGCTCGAGGTCTCACGGGAAGGGCTTCTGCTCGCGCAAGCGAGACTGCGCGCCGGCGCCGCTGGCGTGTTGGAGGTGGACCGGGCGCGTGCGGACGTGGAGCAGCAGTTTCAGCAGCTCGCCGCTGCCGAGTTACAGGTGGCGCTGGCAACGCGCGCGCTTGAAACCGCGTCGAACGTGCCCCCCGACATCTCCGAGACGGTGCCGCTGATAGACGACCTCCACCCGGAGCCCGAGCTGAGCTTCTTCGCGAGCGACGTCGCTGCTCTTCCTTCGGTCGCGGCGGCTGCTGCGAACACGCAAGCGGCGGCAATGGAGGCCGACGCGCGGAGATTTGCTCTCGCACCGATCATCGCGGGAACCTTCACGGAGACAGGATCGAACGCGCCCGGGTTCATCGGGCACGACTGGTCGTACCGCGCAGCGTTGACGGCGACGTGGTCGTTCGACCTGACCCGGATCGGTGACATCAAGGCGCAGGATGCGGCAGTGGGAGCGACACGGGCTCGGGAGCTGCGGGCTACGCTCGCAGCGCGCGACGCGATCCACCGTGAGTGGAACAGAATCGCCGCCGGAATAGCACGCAGCCGTTCCGCGCGCGCCGGGAGGGAGGCTGCGTTCCACGCCGCTGAGCAGGCGCGGGAGCGCTATCGCGCAGGCACGATCACGCAGCTCGATTTGCTTCAAGCACAGCGGGACGCATTCAACGCGGAAGTGAGCCGAATCCAAGCAGACGCGGACCTGATCAACGCGCGCGTTCAGTTGCGTCTTTCCGCGGGGCGCAGCCTTCTCGCCGCTAAAGCGGGAAACGGACACCCATGAAAGCTCCGGCGGTGGTTACTGCGTTGGCAATCGTGACGACATCAGCCGCGCTCGGCGCCGAGAGAGTCGATTGCCGCTACTACAGGGCGGACGAGGCGAATCCGGCCACGACGGCGGAAGATCGCGGCCCGTTGGAAGGCGTCCCGCTGCCCGACAACGATGTTTTCCGACCAATCCTGGCGACGGCATCGCTGACCCTCGAGGCACTGCTTCCGATCAATGCGCGCTAGCCAGCCGCACCGTCGGGCCACCGCGCCGAACAGATCGAAGCGGCCCTGGATGCCCGCGGAGAGCCAAACGTTTACGTCGGGGCTGTTCACTCTGCTGAAACCGCCTTGGCCGACAAGCTCCTGCGAGAGAAACGTCGTGAGGCCGACTGCGAATTGAGGCGGTAATCGACTCCAGCCGTCAAGCGAACGAGATCGATCCCGTGCCGGGAATCCGTGCCGCCGACGTCACGGTCGATCCAAATGCCGCGCCATCCCGCGCCGAGGCCGATCCACGGCATAACCTCGAACGCATTGTCGGCGGGACTCGCGGGCGCGGAAGGCGATGAGCCGGTGACGTCTACTTCCTGTGCGTAAAGCGGCACGGCGATGAGTGCCGATGCCGCCATGACGATGAACGTGCTCTTCATTATACATTCTCCTCTTTCGGCTTGTGCCGATTCGCGAAGACGACTTTGCAGCCACCGTCATGCGCGCGACGACGAGAGCTGTGCGCTCGGTTCATCCGGTTCGCGGGGCGTTAGTAAGACGAGCGTCGTCGGGACCGCGGTTGTTCTTGCGGCGTCAGATCGAGCAAGGAAACCGCGGTCCGCAACATTCTGTGCAAACGCGTTTCGCGCATCGTGCTGGAACGCGCGATGTGACGGATTTAGCGGCAGGTGCTGGAAATCCGCTCACGCAACGAGTGGCACGGTCGGTCCTTCCGCTGCCGTCGCGCGAGAGGCGCGAGCATGATCGAGTTCAGCGAGCCGCACGTCCTGCACCAAATCGGCAAACGAGATTCGAGATCCCTTGAAAGCGAAGTCTCACCGGTCGAGCACCCAAGTGGAACTGGCGCGGGTCCTGCAGAGGGTTGGCATCAGAAAGGAGACTCAAATGACGAAAATGACAATCTCAATGGCCATTGCGCTCGCGCTGTCCGCCGTCGGAGGTGTCGCGTATGCGAACCCAATCCCGACCAGCACAGACGAAGCTCGCACCGAGGCGGGCAGTTCGGTACCCGCGCCAATCAGTCGATCGCTCAAGGCGTTCATCGCGAGTAATGAAGACGAAGGGCGCGCTGCGGCGTTCGCGCATGAAGGGCAATCCGTCGAAAATGGCGCCCTGGCCGTGCACGGGGCGGGTGGCATCGAGTCCGAGCAGGGCAACTCAACCCCCGTTCGTCTAAAGTAGAAGACATTAGAGTGCTGCGAATTACTTGCCCCCGCCCTCAGCTCAGGCAGTAGGAGCCGAGGGTTCGGTCGTCCTCGTCTTACTGCTCGGGTCAAAATCTAAAGCGCACCGTGGAAGGTAACAGAAGGAGAGAGCAGCGATGGGGAAAGGCCAAAAACGGGGGC
>Ga0209237_1002563_pt1 | contig 10931 bp, 9 predicted proteins | sample GraSoi013_1_40cm_2_FD_185820 | JGI IMG/M metagenome (GOLD analysis project Ga0209237, IMG submission 185820) | Grasslands soil microbial communities from the Angelo Coastal Reserve, California, USA - Sample 10_02_2013_1_40cm (SPAdes) (version 2) | ecosystem: Environmental > Terrestrial > Soil >...
AAGAAGGAGTCGGAAGGCGTGTTCATCGTGCACAACGGCGTCGCGACGTTCCGGCCGGTGAAGGTCGGCATCGCCGGCGAGGAGCACTTCGAAGTCGTAAACGGAGTGCATCAGGGTGACACCATCGTCGCCGGCCCCTACCAGGCGGTGCGCGATCTAAAGGAAGGCGCACGGGTGCGTCCCAGCCGGGAATCGAGCGATACCGCGAAAGCGAAACGCTCGTGAGGCCCCCCCTCGGGCAACAGTTCCGCACCGGGGACACGCCGCTCCCCGACGTCATCATCCTGACTCACAAGCTCACGCGTGAGTACGACATGGGCTCTGAGCTCGTGCGCGCGCTGCGCGGTGTGAGCGTGCAGATCCGCAAGAACGAGTACGTAGCGGTCATGGGGCCTTCGGGCTCCGGCAAGTCGACGCTGATGAACCTCGTCGGCTGCCTCGACACCCCCACGAGCGGCGAGTACTGGCTCAACGGCCAGAAGGTCAGTGACCTCGAGGATGACGAGCTGGCGCGCATTCGTAACAAGGAAATCGGGTTCGTCTTTCAGACGTTCAACCTCCTGCCTCGCGCCGACGCGCTGCACAACGTGGAGCTGCCGCTGATCTACGCCGGCCTCTCCGCACGGAGCCGGCGCGCGCAGGCGGAGCACGCCCTGGAGCGCGTGGGCCTAGCGGATCGCATGGACCACAAACCCAACGAGTTGTCGGGCGGTCAACGGCAGCGCGTCGCCATCGCGCGCGCGCTCGTGAATGAGCCCAGCATCCTGCTCGCCGATGAGCCCACGGGCAACCTCGATTCCACGACCAGCTCGGAAATCATGGGCGTGTTCGCGGAGCTGCACCGCCAGGGCCAGACGGTGGTGATGGTGACGCACGAGCAGGACATCGCCGCGCACGCGGCCCGCGTCATCACACTGCGGGACGGCCTTGTCGCCACCGATCAGCTGAAGGCCGCCTAGGTGCCGATCTTCGAAGCACTGCGTCTCGCTCTCCAAACGATTCGCGCGCAGAAGCTGAAGAGCGGGTTTTCCCTCCTCGGCGTCTTCATCGGCGTGGCGTCGCTGATCGGCGCCTGGTCGATCGCGAACGGCGTCAACCGCTATATGACCGAGAAGTTCGCGCAGACGCTCTACGGCGTGAACACGTTTCAATTGCGGCGCCAGCCGATGTTCGTGCCGAACGTGCCGGACTCGGTGTGGCGGTCTTGGAGACGCCGCCCGCGGATTCGGTTCAGCGACGCCGAGGCGATCACCGAAGGCCTGACGGTTCCCGTGATCACCGCCTGGCAGTCGAGCGATAACGTCACGGTGTCGTTCGCCAACAAAGAAGCGCGAGACATCGATCTCACGGCGGCGAGTGAGCGCTACTTCGACATCAAGAATTTGCGCATCGCAGTGGGCAGGGCCTTCACGGGCCAAGAGAATCGCTCGGGGGTGCCGGTGGCCGTGCTGGGTGACGCCGTGGCGCAACGCCTGTTCGTCGATCGCCCGCCATTGGGTCGCAACGTGCGCATCGGCGGCGTCCCCTATCGCGTGGTCGGCGTCGTCGAGAAGCAGGGCAGCTTGATGGGATTCCCGCTCGATCGTTTTGTCGTCGTGCCCGCACTCTCGCCGGCCCAGAACCTCGTGAACCCTCCCGGGATTCTCGATGCCTTCCTCGTGAAGGCGCGCTCTGACCCCGAGATGCGTGAAGCGATGTCGCAGGCGGAAGGCATCATGCGCAGCCGCCGGCATCTGCGGCCGCAACAGGACGACAACTTCGTGCTGGACACATCGGAAGGCATACAGCGCTTCTGGGCCGGGATCAGCCGCATCCTGATGATCGTCATGCCCGGAATCGTGATCGTGTCGCTGGTCATCGGCGGCATCGTGATTATGAACATCATGCTCATGGCTGTGGCAGAGCGGACGCGGGAGATCGGCCTGCGGAAGTCGCTCGGTGCGCGCCGCCGCGACGTGCTGCGGCAATTTCTCGCAGAGTCGACGGCGATCGCCGCCGTCGGCGCGGCCTTCGGAATCGTCGCCGGCATTGGTCTGACCTTGTTGATCAACGCAATCTCGCCGCTGCCGGCGAGCGTGTCGCCCACGTCCGTCATCCTCGGTGTCGTGATGGGCGCGGGCGTCGGCGTCGTCGCAGGCGTCTATCCCGCCACCCGAGCCGCGCGGCTCGATCCCATCGCCGCGCTGCGTCAGGAATAGCCCATGACCGCCCTGTTCGAAGGCGTTGGTATCGCGCTCACGTCGCTGCGAGCGCACAAGATGCGAGCGGCGCTCACGATTCTTGGCGTCGCGATCGGCGTCACCGTCGTCATGGTCATCGGCGCGCTGATCAGCGGCTTCAACAAAGGCATCTCGGACATGCTGGCGTCGCTGGGCCCGAAGACGTTCTGGGTCGGGCGTTACTGGGGCGGGCAGAACGACCAGGACCCTGAAGATCCCAATCCCTGGCGCCGGCGGCCGCCGATCACGATGGAGGAAGCCAATCGGCTCGCGCAGCTACCGACGATCGCCTTCGTCGTGGTAGACGAGTACACCAGGGCCGACATCGACTTCGAGGGCCACCGCCTCTCGACAATCGGCATCCGCGGTCGCAACGCCGATTGGCCGAAGATCGAAGGCGGCCAGATCAATCCCGGTCGTTCCTTCACGTACCTCGAGGATGCGGCGAACAGCCATGTCGCGGTCGTGAACGACAAGCTCGCCGAGAACCTGTTTGGGCAGCGCGACCCGATGAACCGACGCATCAGGATTGGTGGGCTACCGTACGAAGTCCTCGGCGTCTACAACCCCCCGCCCCGTCTCTTCGGCGAAGCCGATCGCCCGGAGGTCATGATTCCGCACGGCACCTTTGTGAAAGATCTGCAGTTCTGGCCGGGATGGATGAGCATGTTCGTCGTGCCGCAGGATTCGATCTCGCTGCAACGCGCGATGGATGATGTGACGATGGCCATGCGGACGATGCGAGGCTTGCGTCCCGGCCAAAAAAGCAACTTCGACGCCATCAGCCAGGACGTGTACGTGCAGGCGATCAACAGCTTCACGCTCGTCGCGCGGGTGCTGATGATCGCGCTGTCAATGGTGGGCCTGATGGTGGGTGGCATCGGCGTCGTGGCGATCATGATGATTTCGGTCACGGAGCGCACGCGCGAGATTGGGGTCCGCAAGGCCCTGGGAGCGACGCGGCGCGAAGTCATGTGGCAATTCCTCGTCGAGGCGGCGACCCTGACGCTCGTCGGCGGCTTCGTCGGCATGGTGTTCGGTTGGCTGATCGCGATCTTGCTGCACAGTTTCACGCCGGTGCCCGCCTATGTGCCGGTCGGCTCGATCGTCGTCGCGCTGACCGCTGCGGCCGTCACGGGGCTCCTGTTCGGCATTTATCCCGCGAGTAAAGCGGCGCGGCTCGATCCGGTAGAAGCATTGCGTTACGAGTAGATGTCCTTCCTCGAGGCCGTCCGCCTCGCCCTGCAAACCATCCGGGCCCAAAAGCTCAAGAGCGCCTTCTCGATTATCGGCGTATTCATCGGCGTGATGTTCCTCATCGCCGTGGTGTCGGTCGTGCAGGGGATGAACCGCTACATGACCGACAAGTTCGCCGGCACGATCCTCGGCGTGAACACGTTCCGGCTGCGGCAGTTCCCCGACGTGCAGCTCGGCAACGTCACCGACTCGACGTGGCGCACATGGCTGCGCCGCCGCCGTGTGACCTACGAGGACGCCGCAGCGGTGATGCGCGGCGTCACCGTTCCGGTGCTCGCGGCCTGGGAGTCGAACACGCGCGCCACGCTCATCGCGGGCCGCAAGCAGGCGAAGGACGTGCAGGTCACCGCCGCAACGGAGCTGTACTTCGACATCCGCTCACTCGCGCTCGAGCAGGGCCGCGCCTTCACCGGACAGGAAGTCAAAGCCAGCCTTCCGGTGGTCGTGCTGGGACACGAGCTGGCGGACAAGCTGTTCCAGGGACAGGACCCGATTGGCCGGGAGGTGAAGATCTTCGACGTCCCCTATCGTGTGATCGGTGTCGTCGAAAAACAGGGTAACCTGTTCGGCCTGTCGCTCGACAAGTTCGCGGTCGCGCCCGCGAGTGCCCCGCTCAAGCGCTACGTCAACCAACCGCGCATCATCGATGCGCTCGCGATGAAGGCCAATTCGCAGCCCGACATGCGCGAGGCGATGGCACAGGCGGAAGCCGTGATGCGCAGCCGGCGCCATTTGCGTCCGCGCGAGCCGGACGACTTCGCGCTCGAGACCGCGGACGAAGTGCTCGATTTCTGGGGCAAGATCAGCCGCGTATTGTTCCTGGCGCTGCCGGGCCTAGTGGCTGTCTCGTTGGTCGTGGGCGGGATCGTGATCATGAACATCATGCTCATGGCCGTGGCGGAGCGGACGCGCGAGATCGGGATCCGCAAATCGCTGGGGGCCCGGCGGCGCGACATCCTGAGCCAGTTTCTGGTCGAGGCAACGACGCTCGCCGTCGTGGGCGCGGCGGGCGGTGTCGGCATCGGGATCGCGCTCGCCAGTATCGTGGCCGCGACGACTCCACTGCCCGCAGCCGTCGCCCCCTGGTCGATCCTGGTCGGTGTGGTCCTGGGCGCCGGGGTCGGGATCGTGGCCGGCGTGTACCCGGCGACTCGCGCCGCCCGACTCGATCCGATCGCCGCGCTGCGGCACGAGACATGACCAGTCTGTTCGAAGGCGTCGGCATCGCGCTCGACTCGCTGCGCAGCAACAAGGGGAGGGCTGCTCTCACCATCCTCGGCGTGGCTATCGGCGTGATGGTCGTGATGGTGATGGCCGCCATGATCAGCGGCATCAACAAGAGCGTCTCGGGCATCTTCGAATCGATCGCGCCGCGCACCTTCCTCGTGTGGCGCTTCTTCCAGGCCGGGGTCAACGTCTCGGACGGCTCGGACGAGGGCAGCCCGTGGCGGCGCAATCCGCCCATCGTCGACCTCGAGGCCAACCGGATCGCGCTCCTCCCCTCGGTGCGGTACGTCACGCGACGCGAGGAGAGCTCGGCGACCGTGGAGTTCGGCGACCTACACCTCCAATCGGTGAACGTGTCGGGCCTGTCGGCCCAGTGGGTGGAAGTGAACGGCGGCGACGTCTATCCAGGGCGCACCTTCACGCACCTGGAGGACGTCGCCAACAGCGCCGTGGCGGTGATCAACCGCAAGCTCGAGGACCAGCTATTCCGCGGCCGCGACCCGATCGGCCAGTCGATCCACATCGCGGGCGTGCCGTTCACGGTCATCGGCATCTACACGCCGCCGCCGAGCCTGTTCAGCGGCGCCACGCCGCCCTTCGTCGGGATTCCGCACGGTGCGTTCGTGAAACACGTGCCGTACTTCAAGGGCTGGATGCGGCTCGCGGTGGCGCCGTCGCCGCGTTACACCCAGCAGGAGTCTATGGACGAAGTGGTGACGACCCTGCGCTCCTTGCGCGGGCTCAAGCCTGGCCAGGAGAACACCTTCTCGATCGTCACGCAGGACAAGCTCCTCGACTCCTGGAATCAGGTCACCGGGATGTTTTTCCTCGTGATGCTGGTGCTGTCGTCGATCGGGTTGATGGTGGGCGGCGTCGGCGTGGTCGCGATCATGATGATCTCGGTAACCGAGCGGACCCGCGAGATCGGAGTGCGCAAGGCCTTGGGCGCGACCCGACGCGCCATCCTGTGGCAATTCCTGGTCGAGGCGTCCACGCTGACGCTCGTGGGAGGTGCGGTGGGAATGTTGCTGGGTGGCTTACTCGCATTCACGATCGCCCGCCTCACACCAATCCCCGCGAACGTGCCGCTCTGGTCGATCGTGGCGGCGCTCACCGCGTCGGCGCTCACCGGCGTTGGTTTCGGACTTTACCCGGCGAGTCGCGCCGCCCGCTTGGATCCGGTGGAAGCCTTACGATACGAGTAGTTTTCCGCGTGCCTCTCTTCGAAGCCCTTCGCCTCGCTCTGCAAACCGTCTGGAGCCACAAGCTCCGCTCCTTCTTCACGCTGCTCGGCATCATCGTCTCGGTCGCCTTCCTCGTCGCCGTCGTCGCCGTCATTCAGGGAATGAACGCGTACGTGCGCGAGCGGCTGGCGGGGGCAATCGTCGGCGTCAACGCGTTTCAGATCCGTCGCGATCCGATTCAGGTCGGCTTCATCGACGACGAGGCGTGGAAGCAGATCCAGCGGCGGCCGATTATTGCGCCCGAAGACGTCGCCTATATCGAACGCGCGGTGCCCGACGCGGAGGCGATCGCCCTGCAATCAGGCTGGCCGACACCGATGGCCGACGTGCAATGGCGCAATCGCACGACGGGCGACGTCTTCATCTTCGGCGTCACGGCGCCCTACGTGCTCGTGCAGGACTACACCTTCGCCGCGGGCGAGCCGCTCACGGATATCGACGTGCAGCAGCGGCGTTATGCCGCCGTGCTGGGCTACGACGTCGCCGAAAAGCTGTTCGGCGACGCGGCGGCGGCGGTCGGACAGATGATCCGCGTGCACGGCATGCAGCTGATCGTGAAGGGCGTGATCGCGCGCAAAGGCACGGTCCTGGGCCAGTCGTGGGATGGGTTCGTCATGCTGCCGTTGACGACCTTCGAGTCGATGTATGGACGACGGCAGACGATGGTGATCTCCGTGAAGATGGCGACGGCCGCGGGTGTCGCTCCGGCGATGTTGCGGGCGGAAGAAGCGATGCGCGTCGCGCACCGCTTGCGGCCCGGATCGGATAACGACTTCACCGTGGACACGGGCGAAGGGTTGATCGCGTTCTGGGGGAAACTCACGCGCGTCATTTTCACCGTGGTTCCCGCGGTGGTCGTCATTGGGATCGTGGTAGGCGGCATCGTCATCATGAACATCATGCTCATGAGCGTGACGGAGCGCACGCGCGAGATCGGGATACGCAAGGCGTTGGGCGCCGCGCGCCGCGACATCCGTCGCCAGTTCTTTGCCGAGGCGCTGACGCTGTCGCTGCTCGGCGGGATTGCGGGGCTCGCGGTCGGAGCCGGCCTGGCCGGACTCGTGCAGGTCCTTTCCCCGTTGCCGGCTCGCGTGACCGCGTGGTCAATCGGCCTGGCGCTGCTCTTAGGCATCGTCGTCGGCGTGGCGTTCGGCGTCTATCCGGCCCATCGGGCCTCGCGCCTCGATCCGATCGAGGCACTCCGCCAGGAATAGATGGCCCTTCATTCGGTTCGCGAGGGTTGGCGCATCGCCCTCGAGCAGCTGCGCGCCAACAAGCTGCGCTCCGCGCTCACGGTGCTGGGGGTGGTGATCGGGATCGCGACGGTGATGGCGATGGCGTCCATCGTTGCGGGATTCCGCGAGCAAATCGTGAATACGCTCGAGGTCGTCGGGCCGACGACGTTCCGTGTGCTCCGCTACTTCTCGACGACCGGCGTGAATCCCGACGCGGTGCCGCGCGAAGTGCGCATCCGGCCCAAGCTGGTCCCGCAGGAGGCGGAGGCCATCGCCCGGCTTCCCGAGATCCATTATGCCGCGATTTGGACGCAGCTCTTCGAGCGGTTCGAATACGGCGGCAATCACACCCGCATCCTCGGCGTCTTCGGCGCCGATGACCGATTCATGGAAATTCTGGGCGGCGGCATCATCTCGGGCCGCTCGTTCACCGCGGCCGAGGTGCGCGGTGGCGAGCCCATCGTGATCGTCGAGCAGCGGACGATCGACCGGCTGTTCGGCGCCGTCAATCCGCTCGGCCGCATCGTGCGCATCGGCGGACATCCGTTTCGGATCGTGGGCGTGTGGCAGCGACCCACGAACATTTTCGAAGTCCCGGGCACACCTGAGATCGCGGGGATCATGCCCTTCGAGACCGCGCGCCGCAGCTTTTTTATCGACGAGATCAACGCGCTGATTATTCTCGTCAAGCCGAAGCCGGAGGTTACCGTCACGCGCGCCATGGATGCCGCCACGCTGACGCTGCGACGGATACGAGGCCTCCGTGTGGCCGACGCGAACACGTTCGATCTGCTCACGTCCGACCAGGTCCTGAGTATCTTCGACAGCCTGACGTTCGCGTTCTTCTTTGTGATGCTGGTGCTCTCCAGCATCGCGTTGATGGTAGGAGGCATCGGCGTGATGGCGATCATGATGGTCTCCGTGACGAGCCGGACGCGCGAGATCGGTCTGCGCAAAGCACTCGGCGCGACACGGCGCGCCGTCCTGTGGCAATTCCTGGTCGAAGCCGCGACGCTCACACTGCTGGGCGGCATCATCGGGATCGTCCTGGGATTGGGCGTCGGTGAGGTGCTGAAGCGGCTCCTCGACTTCAGCACGACGGTTCCGGTGGTGCCCGCCGTGATCGCGACGGTCGCATCCATTCTCGTCGGACTGGTCTTTGGGATTGCGCCGGCGGCGCGGGCCGCCAGGCTGGATCCGGTTGAGGCGCTCCGGTATGAGTGAGCAGATCGATCTCCTAGCAATCGCAGCTCATCGAGACGATGTCGAGCTCACGTGCGGTGGCACGCTGGCGAAAGCGGCGCGCGCCGGGCACCGCGTTGGGATTATCGATCTCACGCAGGGCGAAATGGGCACGCGCGGCGATGCGGCAACCCGCGCCGCAGAAGCAGACCGCGCCGCCAAGACACTTGGCGTCGCGCTCCGGCTCAACGCTGGAATGCGCGATGCGCACCTGGCGAACGATGAACTGTCGCGAGAAGCAGTCGTCGCATTGATTCGCCGCACCGAACCGAAGGTGGTGATCCTTCCCTTCCCCGTCGGCCGCCATCCGGATCACCGCGTCGCATCGGAGTTGGGACGGGATGCCTGTTATCTCGCCGGGCTCGCCAAGTACGCGCCGGGAAAGGGCGGCGAGGCGCACCGCCCGTACAAGCTCCTGTATGCCCTCGCGTATCGAGAGGACCCGGTCAAGCCCACATTCGTCGTAGACATCTCGGATGTGTTCGAGAAAAAGATGGAGGCGATTCGCTGTTACTCGTCCCAGTTCGACGGCGCCAAGGCTGCGGGCGAAGTGTTTCCCACCGGCCAGGACCTGTACGAGCTGATCCGCGTGCAATCCGCGCACTACGGGTCGCTGATCCGGCGGCGGTATGGCGAGCCCTTCTATACCGCGGAGACCCAGGAAGTCGATGACGTGCTCAAGCTTGGCGTGCAGTCCATCTAATTGGTAGATTGCGGCTTCCATGACCAAGCGCCTCACCTATCTGGACAACGCCGCCACGACGCCGGTGCGGCCGGAGGTGTTGGAGGCCATGCTTCCCTATCTCGGGAAGGAAGCCTTCGGCAACCCCTCCTCGGCGCACCGGTTCGGGCGCGCCGCGCGCGCCGGTGTCGAGGAGGCGAAGCGCGCGATCGCCGAGGCCGTCGGCGCCGAGCCGAATCAGGTCGTGTTTACGTCGGGCGGGACGGAAGCGGACAATCTCGCGATTATCGGCGCGGCGCTCGCCGCTCGGGATCGGGACGCCCCATTCCGGGTTGCCGTCTCCGCCGCCGAGCACAAGGCCGTGCTCGCTGCCGCGCATGCCGTGAAGCACCTGGGTGGCGAAGAAGTCATTCTGCCCGTCTCTGCTTCGGGCGTGGTCGACAGCGGTGCGCTCGACGCCGTCCTGGCAGAGGGCGTCGCGCTGGTCAGTGTGATGTGGGTGAACAACGAGATCGGGACAGTGCAGCCGGTGGCCGAACTGGCCAGCCGATGTTGTGACGCCCCGCCCGCCCCCTCTGGTGTGCTGTTCCACTCCGATGCGGTCCAGGCGTTCGGCAAAGTCCCCGTATCGCTCCGCGACGTCAATTGCGCTCTCCTCACTATCTCCGGTCACAAGATCGGCGCCCCGAAGGGCATCGGCGCATTGATCGTGCGCGACCGCAAGGCGGTCGAGGCGATCATTCATGGCGGCGGCCAGCAATTCGGCATCCGTCCCGGAACGGAGAACGTGCCGGGCATCGTGGGTCTCGCCACCGCGGCGAAGCTCGCGGCACAGGAGCAACAGGCCCTCGCGCCGCGGTTGCGTGAGCTGCGCGACGAGCTGGAACGTCGCGTACTGGCGATCGTGCCGGATGCGGTGATCAACGGTTGGCAGAGCGAGCGCGCGCCGCACATCTCCAACGTTTCGATCCCCGGCACGGACAGTGAAGCGCTGCTGATGCATCTCGATCTGGCCGGAATCGCGTGCTCGTCGGGCTCCGCCTGCAGCACCGGCACGGTCGAACCCTCGCACGTGCTCACCGCCATGGGTGTGCCGCGCGAGCTGGGCGTGGCCGCGCTGCGGTTCTCGTTCGGGAAGGACAGCACCATCGACGACGTCGACGCGGTCGCCGCCGCGCTGCCGCGCATCGTCGAGAAGGTGCGGTCGCTCGCAACGGTTCTGCACCGATGAGAGTGCTGGTCGCGATGTCCGGCGGCGTGGATAGCTCCGTCGCCGCGGCGCTGCTCGTCGAGCAGGGTCACGACGTGATCGGCGCGACGATGAAGCTGTTCTGTTACGGCGACAGCGTCCCCGATCGTCCGTGCTGCTCGCTCGATTCGATCACCGACGCGAAGCTCGTCGCGCACAAGCTCGGCATCCCGCACTACGTCCTGAATCTCGAGGACCGGTTCGGGCACGACGTGATCGACAACTTCGTCGCCGAGTACGCTCGGGGGCGCACGCCGATTCCGTGCGTCCGCTGCAATTCGTTCACCAAGTTCCGCGATTTTCTCTATCACGCCGACGCCCTCGACTGTGACGCGATCGCCACGGGCCACTATGCGATTGCGCACGACGGCGCGGTGTTCCGCGGGCTCGACCGGCAGAAGGACCAGTCCTACTTCTTGTGGGGCATCGATCGCGGTGTCGTCACCCGCATGCTCACGCCCGTCGGTGAGTTGACGAAGCTGCAAACCCGGGTCGTTGCCCGGCGTTTGGGATTAGTGACCGCAGACAAGAAAGAATCGGTCGAGATCTGTTTCGTGCCCGACGACGATTACGTGT
>Ga0209237_1002564_pt1 | contig 10929 bp, 9 predicted proteins | sample GraSoi013_1_40cm_2_FD_185820 | JGI IMG/M metagenome (GOLD analysis project Ga0209237, IMG submission 185820) | Grasslands soil microbial communities from the Angelo Coastal Reserve, California, USA - Sample 10_02_2013_1_40cm (SPAdes) (version 2) | ecosystem: Environmental > Terrestrial > Soil >...
GCGTTCGTCCGCTCGACGAGCCGCCGCACCGGGGGCGACGCCTTCGCGAGGTGCTCGGGGAGCTCCCGCTCGTACGCGTCGATCATCCCGCGGGCGGCCATCTCTGCCATCTCGTAGTACGTCTCCGGGAGCCGCCGGTCCGTCGTCGCCCGCATCTCCTTCAGGAACCGGGGGACCTGGGATTGCAACCGCGCGACCGCGCGCAGGCGCTGGTCGAGGGACGCGTAGTTCCGCATCACGTATCCCACGATGCTCAGCCGGTACAGGAAGTACGGCGGCAGGGTGTTCGGCTCCCGCAGGTCGGAGAGGTCGAACTGCTCCGAGAGGAGCATCCCCCGGAGGACGCCGAGCTCCAGCGTCGCCGCGGGCGGGAGTCCGCCGCGCCGCCCGATCACGTCGAGCGCGGCGACCTGCTTCCGGATCTGGGCGGTCCGCCGTCGCAGGGCCGCGGGGGAATAGCTCGGGAGACGGCCGTCGTACTCGTGGAGGCCCATCCCCGCCGCGAGCGTGGGGTGGAACGCCCACCGCGACACGAGAATCTGCTTCGCGACCTTCCCGATCGCGGGAGCTGCCCCGGGCTTGCGCGCCATCCTCGCCTCCCCCGCGGGAGGATGGGGCGGCGTCAGAAAAACGTTCGCGCGCCTCCCGTGCCGGCCCGCCGACGGCAGGTTTATCCCCCGCACTCGGTTCCTCGCGACCGATGCGGGTCACCTCGTTCACGGTCCCGCCGCTCAAGAACGACGCATACCTCATCGTGGACGAATCGAGCCTCGAGGCGGCGGTGATCGACCCGGGAATGGGGGCGCAGAAGGTCCTCGCCTCCCTGAAGCTCTCCGGGGCCGTCGTGAAGTACGTCCTGAACACCCACGGGCACGCGGACCACACCGCGGACGACGCGGCGCTGCGGGAGGCGACGGGGGCGAAGCTCGGGATCCACGAGGTCGACGCGTACTGGCTCGAGAGGAACGCGAAGGACGCCCGCCCGTTCCTCGAGAAACCGGTCCCGGCGGTGAAGGCCGACCTCCTCCTCAAGGAGGGGACGGAGATGAAGCTCGGGAACACGGTCCTCCGCACGATGCACACCCCCGGCCACTCCCCGGGGTCCGCGTGCTTCCACGTCGCGAACGAGGGCGTCCTCTTCTCCGGGGACACGGTGATGGCGGGCGCGTCCGGGCGGACGGACCTCCGCGACGGGAGCCCGGGGAAGATGACGTTCAGCCTCCGCCGGCTGTACCGCGAGCTCCCCGGCGATACCCGTGTCCTCCCGGGCCACGGCCCGCAGACGACCCTCCGTGCCGAGTCGTGGATCGCGGACCTGGAATACCCGCTGCTCCGGTGAGCCGGTCTACTTCCGCCCGTTCGCGCTGCGGGGGGCCCACGCGTTCCGGAGAGCCCTCACGTGCTGGCCGGCACCGAACGACCCCGCGCGGTGTCCGGTCCCGAGGACAAGGGAGCGATACACGGACTTCATCGAGAACACGACGAACAGGAAGTAGCCGTAGAGGAAGATCAGCGTGGCGGGCCACCACAGCTGCCAGAACGTCGCGACGAACCCCGCGCTCGCGAGCGCGCCGACGACGATCCTCGACACGAGGGAGTGGATCAGATCGTGGGAACCCGGGTTCGAGGCGACGCCGTAGTTCGTGTGGCGGACGGGTAGGTCGAACGTGCGGACCGCGATCCACCACATGCCGTACACGGCGGGGGGGAGGGCGACCGCGATCCCGAGGTGCCACCATCCGGACGAAATCGCGAGGGCGATCAGGAAGACGACGTAGGCGAACAGGGAGAGCACGAACACCCGGCTATGCTTGAAGAGGGGGAGCGAGGTGGGGAGGACGAACGTCCTCAGCGTCCGCTTCACGAGGTCCCCGCCGAACGTGATGTACTTCGGGAGATGGCGGGAGAACCAACCCGCAATCCGCTCGGACCGGTTCATCATCGTCGGGGTGAGGGAGGACATGATGATGCAGAGGATCCCCGCGAACGGGGTGAGGAGGGTGCCTGCAAACTCCTTCGGGAGGGCCGGGTTCGACTGGATCGCGCGGGTCCCGACGCTCGCGTACAGGATCGCCTCCTCGTTCCGGCCGAGCATGCTCGAGCCCATCGCGGTCGCGGCCCTCCCGCCGAAGCCGATGAAGTACGCCAGGGTCGCGGTGAGGAACAGGTCGTTCAGGAAGATCAGGGGGATGGCGATGAGCACCATCGGGAGGACGACAGGGAGCATCGCGGGATCGATCATCATCCCGAAGGACAGGAAGAACACCGCGACGAACGTGTCCCGGAGCGGCTCGAGCTTCGCCTCGAAGCGGGTGACGAGCTTCGTGTCCGCGAACACCATCCCGATGAAGAAGGCGCCGATGATGGCGGGGATCCGGAAGGCCTCCGCGAGGGCCGCCGCAAGGAACACGATCCCGAGGGCGAAGAGGACGAACATCTCCTCGCTCTTGATCCGCTCGAAGAGGAACGCGACCCTCGGGATCACGAGCAGGGCGAGGAACGCGAAGAATCCGATGAAGAGGCCGACGCCGATGAACAGGTGGACGGGGTTCACGGGCTGCGCGTCGGAGTTGATCACGAGCCCGTTCACGAGGGTGAGCAGGAACATCGCCATGAAGGACTCCAGGATCACCATCCCGAGGAGGAACTCCGTCTCGGCGTTCCCGAGGCGGCGGAGCTCGATCAGGGACTTCGCGGTGACCGCGGAGCTCGACATCGACACGACCCCCGCCACGAAGATCGTGTCGATGAACGGCCAGCCGAAGTACGTCCCGAGGACGAACCCGCAGAACATCCCGATGCCGAGGTTCACGACGGCGAGGACGACCGCGGCCTGCTTCGTCTTCTTCAGCTTCTCGATGCTGAACTGGAGCCCCACGAAGAACAGGAGGAGGATCAGGCCGATGCGGCTGAGGTCCTGGATGAAGGCGCTGTCCGTGATGATCCCCTGGTACGAGAGCCCGCTCACGGCGAGCTGGATGTGGGGGCCGATCAGGATCCCCGCCAGGATGTACCCGATGATCACGCTCAGGCGGAACCGGGACGCGATCGCGGCGCCCATGAACGCGATGAGCATGATCACGCCGATCTGGAACATGAGGGCGGTCGTCTCGAACATCTCAGTCGCCTCCGGCCAGCGCCCTCGCTGACTCGATTGAGATTGCTTCCGCTTTTCCCATCCCGCGTGCGAATCCGACCCGACCGTACAAATAGTTGCCGTCGCCGCACGCGGACTCGTCTTGACAAAGGCGCGGGAGCGGTGCGGACTCGCGCGCGATCGTCGATGGCGTTCCCACGGAGCCGTTTTATAGCGTGCAGGATTAAGTCCCGCCGCCGTGCCGGATGACTGGCATGCACAGCCCGTCGAGGCGGTCCTCGAGCGGCTCCACAGCGGCCCCCAGGGCCTCGACCCTCAGGAGGCGGCGGCCCGTCTCGCCCGGGAGGGACCGAACGAGCTCCTCCAGCTCGCGACGGTCTCACGCCTCCGCATCCTGCTCAGCCAGTTCCTGGACGTCCTCGTCATCATCCTGATCATCGCGGCGGCGATCTCCGCGGCCCTCGGGATCGTGAAGGAGGACTCCGCGGAGCTGTACGACGCAATCCTGATCGGGATCATCGTCGTTCTGAACGGCCTCTTCGGGTACGTCCAGGAGTACCGGGCGGAGAAGTCCCTGGAGGCGCTCCGGAGCCTTGCGGCCCCGAGGGCCCACGTCGTCCGCGGAGGCGAGCCCGCGTCGATCCCCGCGCGGGACCTCGTGCCCGGGGACGTCGTCGTCCTCTCGACGGGGGACAAGGTCCCCGCGGACCTCCGGCTAATCGAGGCCGTGAGCCTCCGGGTGAACGAGGCGTCCCTGACGGGGGAGTCGATGGCCGTCTCGAAGCGCACGGACCCGCTCCCCGCGAACACGTTCCTCGCGGACCGCCGGAACATGGCGTACCTCGGGACCCTCGTCGACGCCGGGCGCGGGCGGGGGGTCGTCGTCGCGACGGGGATGCGGACGGAGCTCGGGAAGATCGCGGGGATGGTCCAGCAGGTGGAGAAGACGGAGACCCCGCTCCAGCGCCAACTGTCCAAGCTCGGCCGGCAGCTCGGCCTGATGATCCTCGGGATCAGCGCGGTCGTGTTCGCGGTCGGCTACTTCGAGGACCCGACGAAGATCGAGGAGCTGTTCCTCACCGCCGTGAGCCTCGCGGTCGCGGCAATCCCGGAGGGCCTCCCCGCGGTCGTCACGATCAGCCTCGCCCTCGGGGTCCAGCGGATGGTCCGCCGGAACGCGCTCGTCCGGAAGCTCTCCGCCGTCGAGGCGCTCGGCGCGGCGACCGTGATCTGCTCGGACAAGACGGGGACCCTCACAAAGGGGGAGATGAACGTCCGCGTCGTCTTCGCGGGCGGGAGGGAGTACGAGGTCGTCGGGGAGGGGTTCGACCCGGACGGGGAGGTCCGCCTCGACGGGACGCGGGTCGCCCTCGCGGACCATCCCGACCTCGCCGCCGCGCTGCGATGCGGGATGCTGTGCAACGACGCCTCCGTCCGGCGGAAGGACCCCGGCTCCGCCTGGGAGGGGGATGCGACGGAGGTCGCCCTCGTCGTGGCGGGGATGCGGGCGGGGCTGTTGAAGGACGCCCTCGAGAAGGAGTCGCCGCGGGTCGCGGAGATCGCGTTCTCCTCGGAGCGGAAGATGATGTCCACGGTCCACGCGGCCCCGGACGCGAGCCGCCGGATCGTGTACGTGAAGGGGGCCCCGGAGCGCGTGCTCGCGGGCTGCGACCGGATCCTCGTGGGCGGGGAGGTCCGGCCCCTCGACGAGTACACGCGCAAGCAGATCCTGTTCCGGAACCAGGAGATGGCGACGCGGGCCCTCCGGGTCCTCGGCCTCGGGACGAAGGAGATCCCGCCGGGAGCGGAGGTGAACGAGGAGACCCTCGAGCGGGGGCTCGTGTTCCTCGGGCTCGTCGGGATGATGGATGCCCCGCGGCGGGACGCGATCGAGGCGATCCGGCGGGCGAAGCGGGCGGGGATCCGGGTCGTGATGATCACCGGGGACCACAAGCTCACCGCGATGGCGGTCGCCCGCGAGATGGGGATCCTCGAGAAGGGCGACCTCGCCCTCACGGGGGACGAGCTCGACGCGATCCTCGACGCGGGACTCCAGGAGCAGGTCGAGCGGATCCGGGTGTACGCGCGCGTCTCCCCGGAGCACAAGATGCGAATCGTGGACGCGTGGCGGGCGAAGGGGCACATCGTCGCGATGACCGGGGACGGCGTGAACGACGCCCCCGCCCTGAAGCGGTCGGACCTCGGGATCGCGATGGGGATCACGGGGACGGACGTCGCAAAGGAGAGCGCGGACATCGTCCTCACGGACGACAACTTCGCATCGATCATCTCCGCGGTGGAGGAGGGCCGCGGGATCTATGAGAACGTCCGGAAGTTCGTCGCGTACCTCCTGAGCGCGAACGCGGGGGAGGTCCTGATCATGTTCCTCGCGACGATCATCTTCGTGAGGCCCGAGTACCTCCCGTTCTTCGCACCCGTGCAGCTCCTCTGGATCAACCTCGTCACGGACGGACTCCCCGCCCTCGCCCTCGGGGTGGACCCGTTCCCGAAGGACGTGATGGAGCGCCCGCCCCGGGACCCCAAGGAGAACGTCCTCTCCCGGGACGTCCTGTTCTTCATCGTGATCATCGCCGCGATCCTCACCGTCGGCACCCTCGGGATCTTCGCGCTGGAGTTCCAAGAGCACGCAGGGGACATCCCCCGGGCCCGGAGCGTGGCCTTCACGACGATCGTGTTCTTCGAGCTGTTCCTCGTGTTCAGCATCCGACATCCCCGGAAGACCCTCTGGAGCGTCGGCATCCTCTCGAACAAGATGCTCCTCCTAGCGGTCGCGATCTCCGCGGGGCTCCAGATCGCGGTGATCCAGCTCCCGATCTTCGAGGGCGTCTTCGACACGAGGGGCCTGGACGTCCTCGACTGGATCCAGACGTTCGTCGTCGGCTTCACCGCGTTCCTGTTCGTGGAAGTGTCGAAGGTCGTCCGAGGGTATCTCCAGAAGAGGGCCGCCGATGCTCGAGATTGACGGCTCCTACGGAGCGGGCGGAGGGCAGATCGTCCGCATGGCGGTCGCCCTGTCCGCGATCACGTCCATCCCCGTCCGCGTCGTGAACGTCCGGGCGAAGCGGAAGACCCCCGGGCTCGTCGCCCAGCACGCGACCGCGATCCGCGCCGTCGCCCGCCTCTGCGATGCCCGGACGGAGGGCGTCGAGATGGGGTCGGGGGAGTTCGTCTTCGAACCGGGACCCCTCCATGGCGGGAGGTTCTCGTTCGACGTCGGGACCGCGGGCTCGATCACCCTCGTCCTCCAGGCGTGCCTCCCCGCCGCGTTCTCTGTGGGCGACACGGAGCTCGAGATCCGGGGCGGGACGGACGTGCCGTGGTCCCCGCCTCTGGACTACTTCGGCCACGTGTTCCTCGGACTCCTTCGGAAGATGGGAGGGCGCGCGGAGGTCGAGGTCGCGATGCGTGGATACTATCCGCGCGGAGGCGGCATCGTCCGGGTGAGGGTGGCGGGCCCCGCCAAATGGAGGCCGCTCTGGCTCCCGAGCCGCGGGGGCATCGTCGGGATCGCGGGGCGGGCCCACGCCTCGAATCTTCCGGAGGACGTCGTCGAGCGGATGAAGTCCTCCGCCTCCCACCGTCTCTCGAAGTTCTTGACCGTACGGATCCACTCGGAGGCCCTGGGCCCCGACCGGGCGGTGGGCCCCGGCGGCGCGATCGTCCTCTGGGCCGAGACACCGGAGAGCCTCCTTGGGGCCTCCGCCCTCGCGGCGAAGGGGAAGCGCGCGGAGAAGGTCGGCGCGGAAGCCGCCGAGCGCCTCGAACTGGAGATCGACAGCCGGGCGACCCTCGACGTCTACGCGAGCGACCAGGTCCTCGCGTACATGGCGATGGCCTCCGGACCGTCCGAGTTCGTCGTGCGGGAGGTCACGGAGCACGCGCGCACGATGATGTGGCTCCTTGCCTCCTTCCTGGGGACGCAGTTCCGAAAGACGTCCGAGGGCGGACTCTCCCGGATCACCGTCACGCCGAAGCCGAGAGGCGTCTAACCGTACATGCTCGGCCGCACGGGGCCGCTCGGCTTCTTTGCGGCCGCGTCCGTCTGGTGCTGGATCGACTTCAGCTGCATCTCGATCCGCTCCGCCTCCTCGTATAACGGGCGGGCGTCGAGCTCCGTGTGGAGCATGAGCTTGTCGATCACCTCGATCACCCGCGCCGCCGCCCGGGCGTCCGGGTAGTCGGGGTGGGCCTCGCTGAGGAGGGTGATCACGTCGAAGTCCCGCCGGCGCCCCTCGTTCAGAAGGACGCCCGCCACGCCCGTGATCACGCCCTCCTCGAAGGGCATCACGGAATTCTTCCGGAGGAGTTCGTTCGCGGGGTCCGTGGAACCGATCCCGTACACCTCCGCCTGGCGGTCCGTCGCGCTCTCCGCGTCCACGATGAGACCCTCCGGGCACACGAGGAGGTTGCACTTCTGGTCCTGGGTCCAGTCGAGGACCGTGGAGGCGATCGCCTTGATCAGGTTCGGCGGAGGCTGGAACTCGGAGATGAACACGACGATCTGGTCCCGCCCCTCCTGCTTCGGCCCGCCATAGATCCGGACGGGGTTCATCGGCTCGCCGTCGCGGACGAGGGAGACCGTGGGGAACTGGACGGAGTCCATGATCCCGATCTGGACGAGGTTCAGCGCGTTGATGAGGTAGTTCGCGACGATGCTCGAGACGAGCCCGACGCTTGGGAACCCGTCAATCACCGTCGCACCCCGGAGGTCCATCCTCCGGAGCTCGTAAATCTGGATGCCGTCCATGAACCCGGGTGCGAACCCCCCGCCCGCTACTTAAAGGGATGTCCTATCGGTTTCGGATGTGATACCCGACCCTCAGGCCTCGACCCGGAAGCTCGTCGTGACCTCGACGCCCGAGCGCTTCAGCATGATGTTCACGGAGCAGTACTTTTCCTGGGAGAGCTCGATCGCGCGCTTCACATTCGCCTCCTCCTTCGGGCCCTTGAGGATGTACAGGAGGTGGAGCTTCTTCAGGACCCGCGGAGGATCCTTCGCGCGCTCCGATTCGAGCTCGATCCGGAAGGACTCGACGGGCTCCCGCTCCTTCGTGAGGATCTCGATGACGTCGAACGCGGTGCAACCCCCCGCCGCCAGGACGACGCTCTCGAAGGGTGACGGTCCTTCCCGCCCCTCGCCCTCCCCGGGGACGTGGAACGTGACTTGCGCGCCCGAATACCCGGTCGCCAGGAACTTGTTCGGCTTCACCATCTCGACGAAGGACTTCCGCGGCGCCATGGGCTCCGAGAGGGCGGGCCGCGGAAAAGAACCCTCCTGAAAAGGGTTCATTAACCCTTGGCTTCTTTGGCGGGCCGTGCGACCCCACGTCATCGTGAACGCCGCGATGTCCGCGGACGGGAAGATCGCGCTCCCCTCCCGCGAGGGCGTCCGGATCTCGAACGACGACGACCTGAAGCGCGTCCACGAGCTCCGCGCCGCGTGCGACGCGATCCTCGTCGGCGTCGGGACCGTCCTCATGGACGACCCCAACCTCACCGTGAAGAAGGAGTTCGCCCGGGGGCCGAACCCGCTCCGCGTCGTTCTGGACTCTGACGGTTCCTCCCCGGTGAACGCCGCCGTCTTCGACGGAGCAGCGCCGACCCTGATCGCCACGAACACGAGTTGCACGAAGACGTTCCGGAACGCGGAGGTCGTGCGGTGCGGCGACGACCAGGTGGATGTCCCCAAGCTCCTGGGGCTCTTGTCCGAGCGGGGCGTGAAGCGGCTCCTCGTCGAGGGCGGGAGCACGGTGAACTGGTCCTTCCTCCGTGCGGGGCTCGCGGACGAACTCGTTGTCTTCGTGAGCAGCTTCATCATCGGCGGCCACTCGACGCCGACCCTCGTCGGCGGGGAGGGCGCGGAGAGCCTCGATCACGCGATCCGCCTCCACCTCAAGCGGACGACACCGCTCGGGGACGGCGCCCTGCTGGAGTATGCGGTGGTCCGGTGAGGGCGTCGGACGACATCGTCACCCCCGCCCATTTCCTCCGCTACCTGCGGACAACCTTGCAGCTGCCGACGTCCGAGATCCGATTGCCCCCGCGCGCCTTCATCGTGTTCGGCAGCGACGACTTCGAGGCGGTTCGTCGCGCGATTCGCGGACGGCGAACGTCCTGGAGCGAGTGGCAATGCCTGGGCCATGCGGGACGGAACCGGGCCTTCGTCGGGCGCTCGCCGATCGGCGCGGCGGCCGCGGGTACCGTCATGGAGGAGATGGCGGCTCGAGGCGTGCGGAACTTCATCGGATTCGGGGCGTGCGGGTCGATCCGGGAGGACCTGCCGATCGGCAGCATCGTCCTTCCGACGTTCGCGTACCCGGATGACGGGACGTCCCGCCATTATGACGCGCCCCGCCGCCCGCGGCCCGACGCGCGTCTCCTCGAGGCCCTTCGCGCGTCGTGCCGACGCCTCGACCTTCCGGTCCGCGCGGGAGGGGTGTGGACGACGGACGCGCCCTATCGGGAGTCGCGTGCGGTGGCGCGCACGCTCTCGAAGGAGGGCGTCGTGGCCGTGGACATGGAGGCCGCGGCCCTCTACGCGATCGCGCGCTTCCGTGGCCTGCGGGCCGCGAGCCTGATGGTCGTCTCGGACGAACTTGGCGGGGAGGGATGGAACCCGGGCTTCCATCACCCGGTGTTCCTGCGCGCGAAACGGCGGGCGATTCGCGCCGCGGTGGACGCGCTCGCGAGGGCGGGGACGTGAGGTTCCTCTGCGACCACATGCTCGGGACCCTCGGGAAGTGGCTCCGCTTCCTGGGGAACGACGTCGCGTACGCGGGGCCCGGCGGGGACAACGACGTGAAATCCCTCGTCGAGAAGGAAGGGAGCGTGCTCCTCACCCGGGACCGGGAGCTCGCGGGCCGCGTGGCGGGGAGCCTCTGCGTGACGAGCGATGACCTCGACCTCCAGCTGGTCCAGGTCCTCCGAGCCTTCCATCTCCCCGCGGAGCTCTCGATGGCCCGCTGTTCCGTGTGCAACGCCCCCCTCGTCACGGTCCCGAAGGATCACGTCCGGGGGAAGGTCCCCGAGGGCGTGTTCGACCGGCAAGCCGAGTTCTGGCGGTGCGACGCGTGTGGGCGCTTCTACTGGCAGGGCACCCACTGGGCGAGCATGACCGAACGAATCAAGGAGCTTGCAGCCCGTCTCTAGCCACGAGTCCCGAAGACGCTCGGGAAAATCCGCGTGCGAAGTTTAAGACCTCGACATACATCCGGTCATTCGGAAATGGATCCAATAGTGGAGGATGCTTCAGGGTCAATCCGCGATTTCGAGTTGCATCGCCTGCACTACACATATTCAATGATTGATCTTGGAACCTTTAAGGAAGATTATCGTTACGTCTACCGCAATGGCGGGAATCATGCGCATCGGATCGTTCCTCTCCTTTGGCGGTGGAGGGAGGTACAAGCAAACATGTACGTACTCGATCAATCGAACTCAAACTTGATTTATCTCCCCAGCGAGGTGAATCGGATGGCGACCCAAAGGTGTCTGGAAAAACTGCTAGACGAGGGCCACCAAGCGGTCCCTGAAGCAGCTGATGGTTTCGTCGAAGCAAGAGCGTCTCTTTCCGGGGCGCTCGGGTTTGAGTCGAGCGAGAGTGAGAGGACTGATGCGTTCAACCGGATGCAATCTCTGGCACGTAGCAATACCGAAGTCGCCCAGTTCAATCGCGCCACAAAGATGGTTGCGCTACTGAGTGCATTCTACTTGCCTTTGGCCCTCCTTCCGCAGCCAATCGAACCCGGCGAATTTAGCTTCATAAGACATGGCGTCGACATATACACCCCCGTTAGGAAACGACGACGCAT
>Ga0209237_1002567_pt1 | contig 10928 bp, 14 predicted proteins | sample GraSoi013_1_40cm_2_FD_185820 | JGI IMG/M metagenome (GOLD analysis project Ga0209237, IMG submission 185820) | Grasslands soil microbial communities from the Angelo Coastal Reserve, California, USA - Sample 10_02_2013_1_40cm (SPAdes) (version 2) | ecosystem: Environmental > Terrestrial > Soil >...
GCCCCACCCGAGCGACGACCCCGGAGGCGCTCCCCCTGATCGAACGGCTGCAGCAGATATACCCGGCCCCTCCCGACATCGCCGACGATCCTCCCCAGTCCCACTGAGATGCCCTTGTGAGATGCTGAGAAAGCACTACGCTTGTCACCCTGAACACAGGGAAGGGTCTCAATTTATGGCAAAGCCTGGATTCTTCGCTTCGCTCAGAATGACAACGAAGGTGGTTCTACTGGCGTTGCTCTGCCTTACAGGATGCGTGTCGGCTTCACCGCAGGACCGGACGGCTCTGACCCGGCCGGACCTGACCGACCTCATGGCGCAGTTGCAGCGCAATCCCATCGGACCCGGTGAGGACCTGCGCATCACCACGCTGGTGGAGAGCCGCGAGATGAGCGGGCTGCTGGTGCAGGTGCGGGGGTCGCTGCCGCCGCATTTTCACAAGCTCACCCAGGAAGTGATGTGCATGCTCAGCGGGGAAGGGCTGCTGCGGTTGGGCGCCGACCGTATTCCGATCAAGGCAGGCGCCGTGGTGCGGATATCGGCCGGCCTGGTCCATACCTTCGCCAACACGGGTCCGGTGCCCGCCGTGTTTTTCGTCGTGACCACGCCGCGGTGGGACGAGCAGGACCGGTTCGTGGTGAAGGAACCGTAGGGGCACGGCATGCCGTGCCCCTACGGGACCTCGTAGGCCCTGTCGATCTTGGCCTTCCACCGGTCCATGTAGGAAGGGAAGGTCAGTGACTCCTGGCCTGGCGGCCCCCTGCGTTGGATCTTCACGAGCGCGTACGCTTCGGGGGTCAGCGTCCCGTCCTTCTTGAGGCGGTCCACGAGGGAGGGCCCTTCGGTTTCCAGCATCCCGGGGTCAAGGTTGAAGGCGCCGGTGCGCAGCTTTCTCGCAATTTCATCCTGCGTCGCGTTTGCGACCAGCAGCATGAGATACAGTGCGTACCACGCGGCCAGGTGCTCACGGCGCGTCTCCTTCGTGATCTCCAGATCCGGCCAGTAGTGCGATGCGTTCATATACCGGTGGACGATGTCTTCGAAAAACACCGGCACCTCCTTGGCGTTCAGGTATTGCCCGTCCTCTCCTTCGGCGAGAATGGAATTTGAGATGATCTGCAGCGCCCAGAGCGAATCCTTGGCCTTCGGGGCAAGGGGAGAGTTGGGGCGTTCGAGGAGACCTTCGTTAGACAAGACTTGCGCTGTGAGCGACTCGTAGAGATAGAGGGCATAGGCGTCCGAGAGGTGCCTGGCGACCGCTGCGAGCGCGGCCTCGGGCGATGGCGACGGAGCGGCCTCGGCCTGCTTCTGTGCCCACGCCGGTGCGGCGAGCAGGAGAAACGGGGCGATGGCCACTGCGAGAAAGGGCTTGATCGTCATCGTGTCCAGGATACCCGGCCCTCCATGGACGGTCAACTTGCCAAACAAACCCTACTGTGGCATAACGGTTCCTTCCTATTTGCACGAGATGGGAGGTCTTATTATGCCTGACACCTTGGTCTTCACCGAGCAGATCAAAAAACTGGAGGCCTTCCGCCATGGACTGGCTGACTCCACCGCGTTGGATGAATTCGATGCGGAAACCGAACAGCTCATCCTCAGAACGTTTAGGGAAGACACACACCTCCTGGAAGCCTACGGGCTGGCCATCATGGGGGAAGCCGAAAACATCGTGAACATCCCCCAGGCGGCCCAGGAAGACGCGGCGCAGGACATTCCGCGCAAGGCGATCGAGCAGCGCAGGCAGGTACTGGAAGCCTGTATGGCTGAGCTCACTGTGGTCCCTGACCAGCCGAAGCCTCGCGCCGCAAAGAAGAAGGCAGCGGCGAAGAAAACGAGCGCCATCAAGAAGAAGGCCCGGACGGCCGAGAAGAAACCGATGGCAGCGAAGAAAAAGAGAGCCAAGAGGAGATAAGGGTCATGACTAACTTCGTGCGAGTTGCGGGAACGGCCGATGTGGCGCCGGGCGCCGGAATCGTGGCCAGCGTGAACGGCAAGGAATACGCCGTCTTCAACCTCAGCGGCGCGTTCCAGGTCATCGACAACACCTGCCTCCACCGCGGAGGCCCGCTCGGCGAGGGCGAGCTGGATGGCGACGTCGTCACCTGTCCATGGCACGGCTGGCAGTACAACGTGAAGACCGGCGCCTGCCAGACAAATCCCGATCTCAAGGTAGGCTGCTACGAAGTCAAAGTGGAAGGTGGGGACATCAAGATCGCCCTTCCGTGAAGGGTGGGCTGCTTGAGGTCTGGAGGGACACGCGCCAGCTCGTCCTGGCGGCCCAGATCGCCGCGATCTACGCCGCGGTCCTGATTCCGTTCAAGGTCGGCATCCCCATCATCCCCGGGTTCGTCGAGCTTCGCCCCGCCAACGCGATTCCCGTCGTTGCCTCGCTCCTCTTCGGCCCGGCCGCAGCCTGGGGCGCCGCCTTGGGCAACCTCATCGGGGACCTGTTCGGCACTCTGGGCCCCGGCAGTCTCTTTGGCCTGCTCGGCAACTTCCTCTATGGGTACGTGCCGTACCGCCTGTGGGGTCGGCTTGGCCCGCTCTCCTCGGGCCGGCCGCCCGAGCCGCGCACTCCCCGACAGATCCTGGAATACGCGCTGATCTGCATCCTGGCCTCGCTGGCCTGCGCAGGCACGATCGGCTGGGGTCTTGACGTCATGCGCCTCCTGCCATTCCAGGTCCTCGCCCCGGCGATCTTCATCAATAACGTGTTGATGTCCTCCGTGCTCGGCCCACCGCTGCTCCTGTTCCTCTATCCGCGCGTCGCCCGGTGGGGACTGCTCTATGCAGACGGCCCGCACGATCGGAAAGCGGCGTGGGCGCACAGCCCAGTACCGGCCCAGGCACAGCGGGCGCCCGATGGGCCGCGCATTCTGATTCGCGACCTGCACTTTACTTACCGGAATGTGGCGCACCCAGCCCTGCATGGCCTCTCGCTGTCCGTCAAGGCCGGCACCCTCACCGTCGTCCTGGGCGGCAGCGGGGCCGGGAAATCCACTCTCTGCTATTGCCTGAACGGCCTCATTCCAGACTATCTGCCCGGCGAGTTTAGTGGCTCGGTACTGATCGATGGACGGGACACGCGCCAGGCGACTGTGTCGCAGCACGCGCGGTCGGTCGGCTTGCTGTTCCAGGACTTCGAGGCCCAGCTCGTCTCGACGAACGTGGAACGGGAGCTGGCGTTCACCCTCGGCAATCTCTGTCCAGATCTGTCCCGCGAGGCTATCGCCGCGCGCATCACCGACACGCTGCGGCTCGTGGGGCTGGACGGCCATCGCGCAAGGGATCCGCTCTCTCTGTCCGGCGGCGAGCGGCAGCGGCTGGCCATCGCTTCGGTGCTCGCGCCGTGCCCTCCCGTGCTGGTGCTGGACGATCCCACGACCGATCTGGACCCGGCTGGCCGGGGGGCGCTCTACGCGCTTCTCCGGAAACTCGTCGAGACGGGAACCACGGTCGTCCTCACCGATCACGAGACGGAGGACGCGGTCCAGGCCGACCAGGCATGCTTGCTGTCGCAGGGTGGGCTGGTATGGGACGGACGACCGGACCGCTTGCTGCGACGGCCGGCCTTACTGGAGCAATGCGACGTCCGCCCGTTGCCGCTGTCGGCCTTCTTCGCGAGACTGGGTTACCGTGACGAGCTGCCGCTTACTCCTGAGGAGGCCGTTACGCGGTTAAAGGGGAAGCACGTCCAGATCGAGGAGCCTACAGTGACGGCGGCCTTCCCGGACCCCGTCGCACCGGTGGTGATCGAAGCCCGTGCAGTGGAGTTCGTGTATCCTTCCGGCGTCCTCGGTGGTCGTCCGGCGCTGGACCACGTGGACCTGACGGTGCGGCAGGGCGAATGCATCGCCATCGTCGGCGCCAACGGATCCGGCAAGACGACTCTGGCCAAGCTGTTCAAGGGCCTGCTCGTACCCACCCGCGGGGAGGTCCGGATTCACGGCGAAGACACGCGCCGGATGACAGCCGGCCGGCTAGCATCCGCAGTCGGCTACGTGTTTCAGAATCCCGATCATCAGATCTTCGCCGACACCGTGTCCGAGGAAGTCGCGTTCGGCCCGCGCAATCTGGGTGTCCCGTCTCATGACGTTCCCGAACGCGTGCGGGAAGCGCTTGAGGCGGTCGTGCTGGAGCGGCCCGGGATCGCCGACGCTGATCCGTTCTCGCTGACCAAGGGGGATCGCCAGCGGGTCGCGGTGGCCTCGGTCCTGGCGACCAGGCCGGCCATCCTCATCTTCGACGAGCCGACCACGGGGCTCGACTACCGAGAGATTCGCGGGATGATGGAGTTGATCCGCCGGCTCAACCAAGCCGGCCATACGATCGTGATGATCACGCACCTCATGTGGGTGGCGGCCGAATACGCCGCGCGGTGCGTGGTCCTGCAGGCGGGGCGGGTCGCGACGGATGACCGGACCCGCGCCGTGTTTGCGCAGCCCGAGCGCTTGGGGCCCCTGGGCTTGCGCGTGCCGCAGATCCCGCGGTTCACCCAGCACTACGGCAGGACGCTCCTGACGCAGGAGGAACTGGAAGCCTGCTTCCGGATCGCGTGATGGAACTCTTTCTGTATCGAGAGGCCGACACCGTACTCCACCGGCTGGATGCCCGGACGAAGATACTGGGCCTCTTGACGCTCTTCACCGTGGCCCTCCTGTTCAGCCAGCCCGCCCTGCAGGCGGGCTGGCTGGTGGCCGTACTGGCCCTGGCCCTGCTGGGGCGCTGCCTGCCGAATCTGAAAAAGCTGTGGGTGCTCCTGCTGTTGCTGTTCCTGTACTGCCTCATCCTCTGGCCGATGTTCGTCAAGGGGCCGCTCTCAAAGACCGTGGCCTTCAGCCTGGCGATGGGCCTGCGCCTGGATGTCATGGTGATCGCCGGGGTGATCGTCCTGTCCACGACGCGGGTCGAGGACTTCACCGTCGGTCTGCAGCGCCTGGGATTGCCGGGGCCGATGGCCTTTGCGTGCTCGCTCGCCTTTCGCTGGGTGCCGGCGTTCCTGGGCACGGCGCAGGCCGTCGTCCAGGCGCAGCAGGCGCGCGGCCTGGACCTGCAGGGCGGCAACGTCGTAGTCCGCGCCGGGCGCTACGTGCCGCTCATGATCCCCTTGATGACGCACGTGCTCCGGCAGACCCTGCTGCTGGCGATGGCGCTGGAAGCCAAGGGGTTCGACCCAAGCGCGATCCGCACGCGCGCCGGTGAGAGTCGCTTCACGCCGGCTGATGACGCCGTGCTGGCCGGACTTGCTGTGCTGCTGCTCTTATCCCTGTGGCTGCGGTGGAAGGGGTATGGGGTCGTCGAGGGCGTGGGGTTCTAGCACAAGGTTCCAGGCGATCTCGTGGCCGTCGTGTGTCAACGAGACGATGTGGTCCTGGAAGCGGAAGTGGCGCACAGCCCAAAGCTTGGAGGCATAGTCCACGATGAGATTGTCCGGGTCGAGGATCGCGTGGATGCGGGCCTTCGTAAGGTGCGCGAGGCCCACGCCGACGGTTTTCAGCACGGCCTCTTTCGCCGTCCAGAAGCGGAAGAACGTCGCCCAGCTCAGATCCGCCAGCGCCCATTCCGCTGTGCTCGCGATGTAATCAAGGAGCCCCTCGGTCCGGGGCGTGATCTCCTCGATGTCGATGCCGATGGGCACGGGTCCCACGACGGCCGCCACGAACCGCGGCTTGTGCGAGAGGGACCAGAAGGTCCCGCGGAAGGGAAGCGGGGCATTGCGGTCACCCTTCTCCAGTGGCCCGAGGCTGACCCCGCTGGCTTCGCAACTCAGCGCCAGCGCCTCGCGCGCACGCCGGCTCTGGGCCTGCAGGCGCGCCCGCCCGTGAAGGCGCAGATCCTCTGGCAAGAGCCGCAGGATGACGGGATGGAGCTTCATGGCGCCCGCATCTTACCAGGTCTTTTCCCCAGAGTGGAGAGTTTTTTCTCTCATCCTGCAGAGAGGCTGTGGTATGCTGGCCGCATACTTCGGATGAAAGGAGCGAGTCATGAGGCGGGCAGGAATTGCGGCGGTGTCGGCGGCGTTGGTCGTAAGCGGCACATGGCTGAACGGGCAGGCCTCTGCCGAGAAGGCGCTGCAGATCGCGGACGGGATGCAAGTGACCCTGGAGTACACGTTGACGCTGTCGGACAAGACGGTGGCGGATAGCACGGCCGGCCAGGCGCCGTTTTCCTACGTGCATGGCGGCCACCAGATCATTTCCGGTCTGGAGAAGGCGTTGGCCGGCCTGAAGGCCGGGGACAAGAAGCGCGTGACGATACTGGCGCCGGAGGCCTATGGCCTGTACGACAAGACGAGAATCATCACGGTGCCGAAGAAGAACGTGCCGCCGGAGGCAAAAGTGGGCGTGATGCTGCGATCTGCGACTGGCCAGTCAGCCAAGGTGCTCGAGATCAAAGGCGACTCGGTGGTGATCGACACCAACCATCCTCTCGCCGGCAAAGATCTCACGTTCGACGTCAACATCCTCAAGGTAGAACATCCACCGAAGGCTACGCCAGAAAAGAAGCCGTGACGCCGAAGAGAGCGCTTGCCCTGTGCGTGCTCCTTGGGAGCACCGTCTTGCCGTCAGCCGACGGTATGGCTCAAGTCATCCGATCCGGCCCGCCGAGTTGCAAGGCTGTGGCCTTGACCTTCGACATGTGTCCGGTGCGCGGGGGAGCCGGGTACGACGCTTCCTTGATTGACATGCTCATGGAGCGCCGCATTCCGGCCACGTTCTTTCTGTCCGGCCGGTGGATCGCGACGCACGAGGCCCAGGTCAAGACGCTTTTGTCCGTGGCCTTCTTTGAGATCGGAACGCACGGCCAGGTCCACGCCCACCTGCCGGCGCTGGACGTGGACCACCAGCGCGCCGAGATCAGCAGGCCAGTCACGATGCTCGAGAAGCGTTTTGACCGTCGAGGCTTGCTGTTCAGGCCGCCGTACGGCGAGTACGATGACACCACCGTGGAGGTCGCGCGGACGCTGGGGCTGCGGTTCATTCTCTGGAACGTCGTCTCAGGGGATCCCGATCCGCGCCTGTCGCCGGAGCGGATGCTCGAGGACCTGAAAACGAGACTGCGCGGCGGCAGCATTGTCGTCTTCCACGCCAACGGCAAGGGCTTGCACACCCGCGCCGTGGTAGAAGACCTGTCGCAAGAACTGCTGAAAAGGGGTCTTCAGCCGGTGACCGTCACCGCGTTGCTTGATCGGTGCAACGTTTCTTCGGACCATGCTCCCCTCCCCGGCAACCATTAGATCATACAAGCCGGATGACTTTGCGGCCGTGGTCAGGCTGCTTGCTGATCTGGATCCCTGGAAAAGACTGAAGTACACCGCTTCCGACTGGGAGCGCCTGTTCGAGATGCCCATGCAGGGGCGGGAAGCGTTCGTCATCGAGGCTGGAGGGAGCGTGGTCGGCGTCGGGGTCCTTCGTCAGCGGTTTCTCTTCGGCGACTATCTGGAGCTATTTGCCATCGCCGTGTCAGCCCAGGGCCGAGGGTATGGCCGAGCGCTGCTGGCCCATCTGGAAAGAGTGGTCTTCCAGCGGGCCAAGAACCTCTTCGTATGCGCATCCGACTTCAATCACCAGGCCCGACGGTTTTATGAGCGCAACGGCTACACTGAAATCGGCCCGATCTTGCATTTGCTAATCCCCGGTTCCTCTGAGATCCTGCTGCGCAAGACAAGCGGCCCCGCCAAGTCCGTGTGAGCGCGCCCTACACACCTGTGCGATGGCCCACTGCCACCGGGATCCACTCGCTGGTCGTCGGTCCGGCTCCAAACAGAGCCCAGGGCGAGCCCCAGGAGTAGGTAAACTGGCGCTTCCCGAATGTCGGCGGGATCTCCACTGCGACGACCCAGCGCGGTGAAGTCATGATGATCCAGCGATCGTGTCGCTGGATCTCGATGAGGCAGTCGCTGTGGAGCAGCGCAAAGGTCTGCTCCGTTGAATGAAACACCGTGCCCGTCACGGCACAGCCTTCCGGCATTGACGCTGACATGAGCCAGAGTGTCAGCAGCATGCTTTCCAACATGGCCCGACCTCCGGTTTTTGTTGTTGGAGAACCTAATCCTAGATTTACGCAAAGGCCGTACCAGCCGTTTGTGGATGAGAAAAATTAGGACAACTCAAATGCCATCGTAAAAGTGTGTGCGGATGCAGGGTTACAGAGGGGAACGGGATCGAATTACATGTGAAGGATTGATGCCCGTCGCGTGAGGGTCTCACAAATTATGTCGTCGCAGCAACATTATGGAGATGTAGACACACCACCATAGGCTATACTTTTGTGCATAGGTGCGAATGCGAGGTCCTGGGTGCTTCGCGTGGGAAAGGCGATCTCTGAGCGCGCCCTACACCCCTGTGCGATGGCCCACTGCCACCGGGATCCACTCGCTGGTCGTCGGTCCGGCTCCAAACAGAGCCCAGGGCGAGCCCCAGGAGTAGGTAAACTGGCGCTTCCCGAATGTCGGCGGTATCTCCACTGCGACGACCCAGCGCGGTGAAGTCATGATGATCCAGCGATCGTGTCGCTGGATATCGATGAGGCAATCGCTGCGGAGCAGCGCAAAGGTCTGTTCCGTTGAATGAAAAACCGTGCCCGTCACGGCACAGCCTTCCGGCATTGACGCTGACATGAGCCAGAACGTCAGCAGCATGCTCTCCAACATAGATCACCCGCCACCAGTGAGCCCTGTACGTCCGCACGCCAAACGGTCGTCTTAGATAGCACTCACTATAGAGTCGAGACTCGCCCGGAACCATCGGGCGAATCTGGGAATCAAAGTAGGGGAGATACCTGAAAGGACGCAGTGTGAAACCCTGAAGAAAGAGCGGTACTTAGCGCTCAACACTTGGTCCCGCCAAGTCCGTGTGACTGCCATTCCTGCCCCTTAGACCGTCCTCAAGCCTATTGCGGAAGTTAACCCTTCTCAGGATTTGGGTGTCTAACCAGGCGATATGAAGTTGCCTAACCCCGAGTATGCCATTGTCGATCTGAAGAAGCTCCGGGACTACTGCCTGAGCGCTGAGCATTCGCGGGGACGCCACAAGGCCCGTATGTTTGCAGCCATCCTGGGGTTTACTGCCAAAGACGCTGAAGAATTGCAACGCGCTCTTTTAAGCGCCGCTCACACCTACGAGGCATTTTCGATTGGAGGAGATGACTACGGGCAACGCTATGCGGTAGACTTTCCCATGGACGGACCAGGCGGAGCGGCAACGATTCGAAGTCTATGGATCGTTCGACATGGGGAGAATTTTCCTCGACTGATAACGTGCTATGTGCTTTGAAGAGGGGAAGCGTGCCATGAATGCTGAGATCAAACTGCTCGATGTGGTGGCGTTGACGGAAGCTCTCCCCGAGCACGGTTTGCGGCGGGGCCAGGTCGGCACGATCGTCGAGGTCCTCGAGTCGGACGTGTTTGTGGTCGAGTTTGTCGACAATAACGGCCGAACCTATGCCACGCTCTCCTTACGCGCCACCCAGTTGATGGTCCTCCACCATCAATCCGCCTGAAAGTTCTGAAGCCTGAACCTACTCAACGCGCATAGCGCTTACAAGACGACCTCGATTTGCTCTTTCCAACCTTTGGTTACTTCCTCGGCCTGTCTGCGCAAATCTTCTCGTTGCTTCTCTTGCACCGCCAAGAAAAAAGCAGTGTACGGGGTGCGGAATGAGTAGACCTCAGCTGCGCTGGTGCGGTCCCGAAGAACTGCAGCCTTTTCGGTAATGAAATCCTTTCTCTTCTTGTTTCGAGGAAAGTGTTGGTAAATCAAAATTGAATGCCCTTGTTTAAACGCAGAGGATACTTCATCCCAATAGACATATTTGCTTGAATGCTTTCTCCCTTTTGGTTTGGATTTGATTTCCAGCCCATTGTCTGGGTCGAAGAAGATTAGGTCCCTATCTTTGAATCGCTGCAGCATTTTTTCGAAAAAGACTTGCCGCTGGTCACACTGATCGGGGAGATTCTCGGTGAAATAAATTGCTGACGGAATGAGGCAATGGCGTTCTGCTTGGCGGATGTCCCTAGCTTTCTTAACGCAGTCCTTAAGTTGTTCAAAAAGGTCTTTGTCGTAATCACTCCACTTGGAAGGACTCTGCAGGTAACTGATCCGCCGACCATCTGATCTTTTGTCGTCACTGGTTAGCATCCAGCATATCCCGATTTTCAGTTTGCCACTATCTGCAAGAATGCGGAGCAATCCATACTTGCGATAGTCATTGATATCACCAAAGTATTGATTCTTCATAAGTCAGAAGAGCAGAAGTTCCCCCTCACCCTGACCCTCTCCCACCAGGGGAGAGGGATTGAAGCGAGACCCTTCGACAAGCTCAGGGTGACCGGAAATAATTCTCGCCTCTATAAACCCTCTCTCCAAAGCGGGCGCGAGGCCAACCTTATTTCGGAGGCGGGTGGCGCCGAGCGGGACCCGGGCGGAGCGGAATGGGCTGCAGGCGAGTCCGCGGGGCTGCGACGCCGAAAGGCCATGAGCACGTCAGGGTGGCTCGGCGACAGGACCCGCCATAAGATCAATCAGGCTTCAGAGCCCGCCTCATCACATCCTTGTCGAAGTAGTTGACTGCCATCCCCGCGTCCAGCACGATCCCCTGGGCGTTGATCGCCGACGCGCGCTCGCTGAGGAGAAACGCCGCCGCGTTGGCGACTTCCTGCGTCGTCACCCCTTTCTTCCGCAGCGTGAGCTTTTCTGCGTAGAGATAGTAATCCGCGTAGCCGGGGATGCCAGCGGAGGCCGAGGTCTTGAGCAGTCCGGGGTTGACCGAGTTGAAGCGGACGTTGGAGAACGAACTAAAAGACTTGGCCAGGAAGCAGATGGTCGAATCGAGCGCGGCCTTCACCGGGCCCATGATGCCGTAGTTCTCGGCCGCCATCTTGGTGGTGGAGATGGAGGCCGCGACAACTGACGCATCAGGCGCGA